>Ga0214917_10002219_pt1 | contig 23982 bp, 13 predicted proteins | sample LL_1208_BB_MetaG_FD_177983 | JGI IMG/M metagenome (GOLD analysis project Ga0214917, IMG submission 177983) | Freshwater microbial communities from Lake Lanier, Atlanta, Georgia, United States - LL_1208_BB | ecosystem: Environmental > Aquatic > Freshwater > Lake | place: USA: Georgia | collected...
GTCCGGACGCGTAGTCGACGCCGGTCAGCAGCGCGGCGGGCAGGCGGATCTCGCCATCCACCACCAGCCCGTCGGCGGACCACTCGACTCGATCCCCCTTCAAGCCGCCCCCGGCCACGGACACGGCGAGCCTGCCCGCCGCCGCGCCGCCGTCGTTCCGCAGCCACTGCATGCCGATCACTTTCGACCGCTTGACGGGGATCGTCTCCTCGTCGAGCACGACGGTCACCGTCTCCGGCGACACCGCCGTGATCGCACACTCGACGAATTCGTGGCTCTCTGCGCCGCCCACCACGACGAGGTCGCTCGCCGCCCCCTCGGGGATCGCAGTCTGCCAGGCCGCCGCGCCGGCGGCCCCGGGCAGCACGGCGACGGAACGCACGCGGGCCACCGGCAGTTCGATCCGCCCCTCGGGCCGCGTCAGTTCCGCGGGCCCCTTCCCGTCCCAGGCGAATTCGTCCCCGGACAGCGTCGCACCGTCCACGAGCGTCACGAGAATCTTGTGGAAGCCATCCGCCGCCGCATCCTCGCGGACGAGGGTCCGCACTCCCTCCACCGGCACCGCGACGGCGGCGGCTCCGGCCGCGTCCGCCGCCAGCCGCACCTGCCGTGCGTCGATGCCCAGCAGCCGGCCGGACGTCGCGCTGCCGTCCCCGCGCCGCACCCGGACCAGCGGCGCCGCCCCCGCGACCGGTTCGGCGGCCGGCGCGGCCGCGGCCAGGCAGCACGCCGCGGCCAGGCAGCACGCCGCTACCGCTGCAGCCCGCACCGCCATCCAGCCAACGCCTCCGACGGGAACGTGCACTACCGTTTCTCCTCGCCGGAGGCCAGCCGCTTGAAGTACTGCTCGATCGCCTCGCGGTAGTGTGCCGGGAATTCGCGGCCGATCTGCTGCAGCGCCTCTTCCCGCTGGTGCGGCGGCAGCCTGCCCCAGCCGTCGGCGTCGCCGATGTCCCGCTTGGTCACTTCCCCAGGTCCCTTGCCGCCGGCGATCCGGCTGTCGTCCATCGGCGTCCCGCTGCCGCCGCGGCCCGCGCCGCCGGCGCCGCCGGACGATTGGCTCTGCTGCTGTTGCTGCTGCTCGATCGCCTTGATCATCTTGTCGAGCGACTCGATGACGCCGTCCTGCACGGCCAGCGTCCTGGGGCCGGCGCGGCCGAGGTCGAGCCGCCGCGTGATGTCGCGCATCCGCCGCGCGATGTGGTCGAGCGACTCGTCCTCCAGTGCGGCGATGTCCGCCCGCAGCAGCCGGGCGACCCGCTCGTACCGCACCGGTATGTCCCCGGACCGTTCCAGCAGCCGATCGAGCGACGCGACGGCCTGGTCGGCTTCGAGCAGCCAGTGCTGGCAGGCCGCCAGGTGAAACAGCAGCGAGGCGGGATCGACCGCCGTCGCCACGTCGAGCCCCTCGAGCAGGGCCAGGGCGTCGTCGAAACGATCGCGCCGCACGCACTCCCTGCCGAGCCAGAGCCGCACCGCATCCCGCTGGAAGGGCTCCACGCCCGGATCGGCGAGCCACTCGAGGCCCGCGGCGGTCGGCAGGCTCCGCTGCACCTCGCCGCACCGGGGATCGATCGTGGCGAAGGAATCCATGACCTGATCGAGAAGATCGCGCTGCTCCCCCGCCACCTCCTCGGCGAACCATGCCCCACGGGCCGCGGCGATCTGATCCGCCGCAGCGGGCCGGGCCGCGGCGGCGGCATCGAGCCAGGCGAGCATGCGTCCGCGGACGTCGGCCCTGCGGGGAATGGTCCACGACGGCTGGCGCTCGAGCTCCGCGTCGGCCATGTCGCGGGCCGCGGGCGCCGCGGCCAAGGCCCCGCCCACGGTCGGATCCACCGCGATGCCGGCCGTCAGAAAAACGGCGAGAACGACCAACGGCGGCGGTGGCACAGCACGGCGACCAAACACGGACAACTCCCTTCCGTCCAGGGACGGCAGCCGGTCGAAGGGCACGCACTCATCATACCCGACGAACCCGACGGTCGCGGGCACGGCCGGCCGTCGCCCCGATTTCAGGCGGGGAAAATCGGCCCCGCGGTTCATTCGGCCCGGCCGGTGACGATGTCGTGCGCGGCCCGCTCGATCGTCCGCTGCCGCGCGGCGAGCCGCTCGAGGGCGTCGAGCAGTTCCGGCTCCTCCGCCTGCTCCGCCCCGTCGGCCAGCAACTTCGAAAACCGCCGCGTGCGGCCGTTCACCCGCAGCTGCAGCGAGCGGATCATCTTCAGCTCGGACAGTTTGTCGACGAGCGGCTGCTCCCCCGGCTCCGCCGGCCGGCCCTCGGGCCCGCCAGACTGGCGGGCCTGCTGCTCCCGCTGGGCCTTCTCGAGCGCCGCGATCATCTCCTCGAGGTTGGACACGAGGTCCTGCAGGATGCCGCGGGTCGTGCCCCCGACATCGCCGCGGGCCAGCCGCGCCGCAGCCTGGCTGGAGTCCTCCCGCACCTGCTCCAGCGCCTCCGGGATCGCCACGGCGGAGCCATCGTCGCGGACGAGCGACAGGGCTCGCGAGGCGTCCATGCCGATGCCGCCCTGCTCCCGCGAGAGCCGCGCCGCCTCCAGTTCCCGCTCCCGATCGGCCCGCTCCTGCTCCGCGGCGAGCTTCTCGGCGCCGGCGAGCACCGCCCGCTCGGCCCGCAGCATCGCCCGCAGGCGGGCCTCGAGCTGCACGAGCAGCCGTTCGACCTCCTCCTCGCGCATCTGCCGCAAAATCTCCTCCAGCTCCGCGCGGGCCGTCTCCAGTTCCTCGATGGCCTTCTCCTGCTCGTCGCGGGCCTGGCGCCGGTTCGCATCCCGCAGCCGGTCCTGCGCCTGCCGCATCCGCCGCTCGGCGTCGGCGAGCCGGTTCTTCGCCCGCCGCGCCCGCGACGACTCGTCGTCGCCATCGTCACGGCCGGCCTCGTCGCCCCCCGCGGATTCCTCCGCCGGCTGCTCGTCCGAACCCGCGTCGCCCTCGCCGCCCGCTTTGCCGCCGGCCGACTTTCCGGGCGGCTTCGTCGCCTCCTCGTTCTCCCCCGCGCCGTCCCCGGGCCGCGGATCTCCGTCGGCATTCCTGCCGTCGCCCTTGCCTCCCTGCTCCTTCGTGTCCTTGCCCGTCTCGTCTGAGCTCTTCTTCTCGCGGCCTTTCTTCTCCTCGCCCTGGCCGTCGCTCCCTCCCTGGCCGTCGCCCATCTTTCCCTCGGGCCGCTGAGCGCCGGGCGCCTCACCGTCGGCGGACTCCCGGGCGGCCCGCTTGTCACCGGCGGCGTCCTTCGGCTCCATCCTCTGGGCGAAGCCGCCGATCTCGTCGGCGAGTCCGCGGGCCTCCTCCGCCAGGGCGGCCTGTCGATCGGACAGCTGCGATTCGCCCGCCCCGGATTCGGTCGAGCCCTGCACGTCCCGTTGGCGGGCGATGAGCTTCGACAGCCGGCCCACGAACTGCCGGACCTCCTCCTTCGCGCTGGCGAGCCGCTTGTCGCTGTCGCCCGACTCGAGGAGCGTGAGCAGTTCCCGCAGCTGCTCGAGCGCCGTGGCCTGCGTCGCGCCCGCCTTCAGCAACTGCCCCTTCTGCAGAAGCTCCACGATGGTGTCGAGCCGCTGTCCCACCTCGGCGTCGCGGGCCTGCGCGAAGACGCTCCGCAGCAGCGCCGCCCGTCGCGGATCGCTCGGCGCGAGGAGATCCGCCAGCCGCAGGAACGTCTTCTCGAGATCGCGGAACTGCTGGGCCACCTCCTGCTCGCGGGACGCCAGGGCGCCGCCGGACGGCACGGCCGCCGGCTCGGCCCCCCACGTTGCGGCCCCGCTCAGGACCGCCCCGCCCAGGAGCATCGCACACACCACGGCGCGGACCCGCGGCCGGCAGCAAGTCCGGTCCAGGTCGTTCGCAGACGGACGCTTCCGCCCGCCGCAGCCGCGTGTCGGTGGAGATGGCTGCATGCTCATGGCCGCTCCAGCGCCTCCCGGGCCCGTCGCTTCTGCTGGTCGAGCGTCTCGGTTCGAATCTGCTCCTGCGTGCGGATCATTCCCCGCAGCACGTCGAGCACCTCGTTGAACGATTCCAACTCCATCATCTTATCCAGCACCGCGCGCATGCGGGCGAGCACGTCGTCCGCCCGCCGCAGGAGGACCGCGCGGTCCCGCACGGTCCGGCAGGCGGCCGCCAGTGCGGGCAGATCCTGCGACGAGATGGCGGAGAGGGGACCGGCGATCTGACCGATCAGCCGGGTTTCCAATTCGGGCGAGAGCAGCTGGTTGTTGGCGAACTCGTCGCGGATCTCGCGGAACGCGGCGGCGAGCTCGCCCGTCTCGCCGGCGGCCCGCGCGGTCGCCTCGCCCAGGCCCGCCGCCGCCGATCGGCCGTCGTCCACCAGGGCGGGCGAATCGCCGTCCGCGAGACGGCCGCGGGCCTGCGCCAGGTCGGCGATGCAGCTCTCGTACCGTCGCCGCAGGATGATCTCACGTGCCTCGAGCATCGCCACGAGCGCCTCGGGCGTGACGACGTCGAGCGACCAGGGAACGCTCGCCCCCACGTTCGGGCCGCCGGCCAGGGTGCAACCGTCCGTCGCGGTCACGGAGAGTTCGAGCTTTTGGCCGGGCATCAGCCCGAGCGGGTCGAGGGCGACGATCTCGGCGTCCTCCGGAGACAGCTCCACCTGCGCGGCCCCCGCGCGCACCCGCGGCACCGGCAGTGTCCGCTCGGCGGCGGCGCCGGCCTTGAGCCGCACCGCCGCCGCGGTGAGCCCGTGGTCGTCGGTGATCGTGCCCACCAGCGGCACGCGGGCCCGCGGCGTGACGGCGGTCGACACGCCGAGCAGCCGCATCGACACCTGCGGAGGCTCGTCGGCCAGCGCCGAGATCACGAACGTCACCGGCTCCCTGTTCACGAGCCCGTCGGCGTCGGTGAACTGCACCACGACGGTGCTGTCGGCATCGACCGCGGCGATCCGCCCCACGACGGTGCGGTCGCCGTCCGCGGGCGGCGCCGTGAGCACGTCCCAACGTTCCTCGTCCGACGCCCCGACAGCCCCCGCCCCGACCGCCGAGGCGACCATGGTGGCCGTCGACAACGGCTTGGTCGAGGTGCACGCGATCTCCACAGAGGAGCCGCGCGGCACCTGCACGACCCGTGCCGGGGGCAGCACCCGCGTCCCGCCGCCCAGGTAGTCGGGGAGCGTCGCCGTGACCGCCAGCTTCTCGAGCGCCGGCGGCTCGAGCACCTGCAGCCGCAGGCCACGCAGCCGCGCGTCGCCGCCCCGCACCTCGAGTTCGACCGTCTCGCCAACGCCCTTGAGGACGTGGCCGAACGATTGGGCCCCGTCGGCGACCCCGCCCCGGGTGCCCATGCGGTCGGTCCGCCAGCCGTTGAATCCGCCCGCGGCTCCGCGGCCGCCGCCGGGTTCGGCCCGCCACCGCAGGTCGACGATCTCCGGCGGGCTGCCGTCCGCCCGCACGTGGACGATCACGTCGACGTCGCTGCCCCGGGCCACCGTGCGCACGCCGTCGGGGAACCCCTCGATCTCCATCCGCACCCGCCGCGGCCACGGCTCGTCGCCCAGCAGCGGCAGCCGCCGCACCCACAGGCCCGCGATCGCGGGCCGTGCCACCGCCAATGCGACGATGCTGGCCGCCGCCAGCGCCGCAGCCATGGCGAGCGCCGTCAGCGCACGGCGGCGAAAGATGCGGTCGACCCTCACGAGGCCCAGGTGCGCCGTCGCCTCCGCCGTGGTTCGGGCGAGCAGCTCCGGATCGGTCTCGTCGGGCGGCTCGTCGGCCAGTTCGATCGCCGTCGACAGGCTGTCTCGAAACGCGGGATGGGACCGCTCGACGACGACCGCCAGGCTCGCGTCGTGAAGCCCGGTCGCCAACCGCGACCAGAGCTTGCGCTGCAGCAGCACCGCGAGGCCGCACGCGCACGCGGCGAGCAGTGCGGCCCGCACGAACCGGGGCGGCTCGACCGCCCAGTCGATCAGGAGCGATCCCCAGAAGAAGGCGGCCAGCGCGAGGCAGGCCAGGGCCAGCGACTCCACCCAGATCCAGCGACGCGCGCGGGCTCGCAGCCCCGCGAGCATGCGGCGCAGCGGCTCAACCGCGGCGGCGAGCCGCGCCGGCGGGACGGTGGCTCGGGGATCGCTGACGGTCGTCACTGCACCGGATCTCCACACGTCGGGAACGGGTCGAACAGCCTGGTCGAGGATCGGAATCGAACGACACGCATCGGCACACTCCGCCGCGCTGGTCCGCTGCGGCTCACGCCAGTTTCGCCAGCCGCCTGATGATCCACTCCACGCAGAGGAGCCCGGCGCCGAGCCCGAGCAGGATACCGTTGAGACGGCGTTTGAAATCGGCGTCGGCCGAGCCGGTCTCGTACTCGCGCCGCGACCGGTCCTCGAGCATCGCGGCGAGCCCGCGGGCGTCGGCGGCGGACCAGCCGTCGACCTCGAGGAACCGGGCCCTGCCTCCCGACAGCGTGGCCACCTGCTCGAGCACGCCGCGGTCCAGCCGCGGCCGCTCGAGTTCTCGGTCCGGCAGCCGGGCCTGGATGCGTCGCGACAGCGTCTCGCCGCCGCCGAGTTCGACGTCGATCCGCCAGCCGCCCTCGCGCGACGCCACGAACGTTCCCTGCAGCGTGCCCGGTCGATCCCGTTCGGAAACGAGCGGCACGGGCACCGCGGTGCCGTCGGGTCCGTGGGCCCGGCCCTCGCGAACCGCGGCCGCCTCCCCCTCGGGCACGACGAGCCGCACCATCACGGTGGCGCCGACGGCGAAGCGGTCGCGGTCCACGAGCAACCGCGCCCGCTGCGATCCGCGCAGCAGCCGACCCTGAGACACGTGCCGCACGAGCTGCGTCACCAACCGCTCGTGCAGGGCATCGTCCAGCGCCCGCAGCCGCCAGGTTTCGCCGCTCCCCATGAAGAAGACGTTTCCCGAACCGTAGAACTGCCCCGCCAGGAAGACGGGGTTGCTCTCCGGGCTGCCGGCCCCGCCCGGCCGCGCCGCCCGTGCGTAGACGGTCGCGCCGGGCTTCGGTCCGCCGGAATCGAAGCAGGAGTAGATCCCCTTGAACTCGCTCCAGATGGTCTGGCTGGCGACCCTGCTGGAGGCGAGCCAGAGGAACTCGGCGTCGAGGCCGTCGCGCGAGAAGACCAGCGGCATCGGCTCCTCGGCGCCGCCAGGGACGTCCGCCACCAGGCGGCCCGTCCGCCGCAGTTCCACCGGATGCAGGTTGCGGATCACCGTGGTCTGGGGATCGGACAGCCACGCGTCCATGAAGATGCTCCCGGCGACCATCACGAGGCCGCCCGACTCCCGCGACACCCAGTTCTCGAGCCGGGACTGCGCCGCGGCGTCGAGCCGGCGCCAGTCGTAGTCGAAGGCCACCACGACGTCGTATGCGTCCAGCTCCTCCGCGGTGCCGGGGAACGTCGCCAGGATCCTGCGGGCGTCCTGCGACGCCCCCTTGCCCGCCGTGCCGAGGAGCACGTCGACGGCGAAGCTCTTGTCCCGCTCGAGGATGTTCCTCATGAACTGATACTCGCGGCTCGGGCCACCCGCCATCAGCAGCACCTGGGTGACGCGGTCCACCACCTCGACCTCCGCCACCTGCCGGTCGTCCGCGGGCGCCCGATCCGCGGCCGGCGGGATGACCCGGACCACCAGATCCCGCCGCCCCGGCGCGGTCAGCCCGGGCACGTCGAACCGCACGGCCACCAGCTCGCCGCCGCCACCGAGCACCGCCTCGGCGGTGTCGATGACGCGGCCGGCGGCGGCCGCGGGGCCGCGGTCTTCGCCGGCGTCGTCGGCCTGCCGTTCGACCAGTTCGACCCGCACGGTCTGACCTGCCAGCCCCTGTGACTGCAGGTAGCCGGTCACCGCGAAGCGATCGCCCGGAAACACGCGCGACGGCACGATGACGTCCGCCACCCGCACGTTCGCGGGCAGCCGGTCCGACCCGACGCCGAGAGGGAACACCGGAACGCCCGCCCTCCCGAGCGCGGCCACCGCCGACGCCGGGTCGATGCCGGCGTTGTTCGCGCCGTCGGTCAGCACGATCACACCGGCGAGCGATCCGGACGGCTCGTGGTCGAGCACGCGGGCGAGCGCCTCGCCCAGCCGCGTCTCGTAGCCGCGGGCGATCAGCCGCGACGCCCAGTCGCCGTCGGCAGGGGCATCGTCGGCATCGGCCGCGGCGCGGACCTCGCCGCTGCCCGCATCGGCTCGGGCGGCCGCCGCCGCCTCGGTCGTCGGCAGCACGACGAGCGGCTCCGCGTCGGCGTCGAACCGCCACACCGACACCTCGTGCTTCGGCGCGAGGGCGGCGAGCAGGCCCCCTTGCCGGAGCACGTCGACGGCCCGTTCCGCGCGGGTCGCAGGCTCGGCAGCGGAACCGGCCGGGGCGTCGCCAGCCGCACCCGGGAGGGACGCATCAGGCGCACCGGCAGCCGCACCAGTGGCCGCGGCCTCGTCGCGGAGCGTCATGCTGGCGCTGGAATCGACGAGCACCGCCACCCGCGACGGGAACACGATCTCGTGCTCGGCGGTGCGCTCGAAATCGAGGTAGGCGGCGACGAGGGCCGCGACGGCCGCCAGCCGCAGTGCCGCCAGGAGCAGGCCCAGACCACGGGGCAATTCGGCCGCGTCGCGCCGGTACATCCAGACGATGAAGCCCGCCAGCGACGCGACCGCCAGCACGAGCGCCGGCATCTGCCACCACTGCGAAAAGCCATCGATCAGCCCGCTCGTGACGCGGTGCCGCACGCTCTCGGTGGCGGCGAACAGGCAGCACGGGCAGGGGGGCATCGGGGGCATGGGATGGGGATGCACGGCGGATCGCCCGGGTCACGGGGCGGCCGGCCGGCGGCCGGAGGGATGGTAGCTGGCGGAAAACGAGAGCAACTGTTCGAGCATCAGCACCGCCGCCAGCAGCAGCAGCAGCGGCTTCGCGAGGGGCACGCCGGCGACGGACGTCGTGTCGGGCTGGAGCGATTCGGCGCGGTCGTACCGGTAATCCACCCCCGCCAGCCCGCGGTCGAGGCGGTCGCGGCCCATGCACTCGATCTGGCCCTCTTCGACGGCGACGTTGACGGCGAAGGCCCGCTCCCGCTCCGTGCCGTCCAGCCGCCGCCAGCGGGCCGCGTAGCTCCCCGCCGTCTCCGTGGCCGGCAGCGACGCCTCGGCCGCGGCGGCCGTCACGACCGCCGTCTGATGGACGATCGCCCCGTCCGGCGGCACCGAGAAGTCGACCTCGATCTCGTCGATCGTCGGGTCGAGCCGCACGGCGACCGGATCGCCAACCTCGAGCGAATCGGCGCGGCGGCGGGTCCTCGCCAGGTGGCTTTCGAGTTCGAGCATCACCACGACCCAGCTCGGATTGCCGCGGGACCAGTTGTTCCACAGGGGCGCCGCGGTGGTGAGCACGGCCACGACCAGGCCGTCGCCGAACGGCCGCTCCACCATGAGCGGCGCGCCCGTCCGCAGCGACAGCAGCCGCCGCAGCCCGCCGGCACGCGCGGCATCGAAGCCCCGTTCCACCGCCATGAACCGCTCGATCCGCACCGCGTCGAGCAGCGGGTTTCGCTGGCCGGACAGCACCGTCACCACGGGATGCTCCTCGACGGCGACGTCGGGCACGGCCGCGGCCTGATCCTCCAGGAGGTCGACCGCCCCCGCCAGCGGCACGGGAAAGATCCCTTCGCCGCCGCGATGCAGGGCCCGATTCACGAACTCCGGATTCGTGCGCGGGCCGGTGAAGAAGACGACGCCGCCGCCGCTCCGGGCGAAGGCCTCGAGCGCTGCGATCTCCTGCGGGTCGAGCCGCTCAGGGTCGAGAACCCAGACGCAGGCGAACGAGGAGAGGTCGAGCGTGACGAGGCTCCGCGGCGGCTCGATCCGCGGCCGCAGCCCCGTGGGCGCGCCGCCGCCCGGTGCCAGGGCCGCTGCGGCGTAGAACGCATCCCCAGCGCGGGCCCCTCCCCGCGGATCGCCGTCGACGAGCAGCACGTCGACGCGATCGACCACGTCGATCGCCGCGGTCCGCACGTTGTCGGCCGCGACGGCGTCGGCGGGGATCCGCGCCTCGACGATGTGACCGCCGGGCTTGACGAATCGTGCCTCGAACCGCTGGACACCCAGTCCGCCGGGAGGAATCTCCGTGATCCGCACGCCGGGCCGGACCAGCCCGTCCTCACGCAGATCGACGGCCACGTCGCGGACCGGACGGTCGCCGTTGTTGCGGACGGCGACCTCGAGCGGCACCAGCACTCCCGTGGCGGGCACGCCCCCCACCATCTCGAGCCGCTCGACCGTGAGGTTTCCCGGCACCCGGCCCTGGCCGGCGGAGCAATCGATGAGCCGCAGCTCGCAGCCCGCGTCGGCGAGCTGCCTGAGGATCCGGGCGGTCTCGTCGGCGGCCTTCCAATCCTTGACGCGAAAGTCGCTGACGACCCAGACGACGTTCGTGGTCCCGCTGCCTCGGCCGAGCAGTTCGGCCGTCGCCGCGAGGCCGCCGCGGGGGCCGGCCTGCCCCTCCGTGGTCGCGAACCCCGCCAGCTCCTCGCGAACCCGCTGCACGTGACGGGGCGTCACCACCTCCAGCGGCACGTCGAACCCGCCCCGGGCCGCCGAGCCTCCCCCCTGCCCCTCCCGCGCGAACGCCTGGAACCTGCCGACGGCCAGCTCCTGCCGTCCGCGGGCCGCCGCGAGCTCGTCGCAGATCCGCCCGACCACCCCGCGGCCGCGGTCGAACGCCGACACGCCCCCGACGCCACCGTCGTCGGTCGAGAGATCCTGCATGGAGAAGCTGTCGTCGAGCAGAACGACGTGTGCCGTCCGGCCGCCGCCGAGCATGTGGCCGAGCGCCGCCTTCCAGCGGGGCTGCGCGAGCGCCAGCACGATGCCGAGCACGGCTGCCACCCGCAGCGTCAGCAGCAGCAGCTGCTTGAGCAGCACCCGCGTGCGGTACTTCCGCTGGCTCGCCAACAGGAATTCCATCGCCGCCCACGGCACCTTGCGGTGCCGCAGCAGGTTGATCAGGTGGATGACGACGGGCGCCGCCGCGAGCGGCAGCCCCCACCACAGCAGCGGAAGGAAGTCGAACGTCGGCATGGCCACCCCTAGACCGCCATGCTGGCGCGACGCGAGAGAAACCTGACGAGCGCCGCGTCGACCGGTTCACCGGTGCGGATCAGCGAATAGTCGCAGCGGGCCGCCGCGGATCGGGCCCGCACCTCGGCGAGGAAGCCGCCCACGGCCTCGAGGTAGCCCGCCCGCAGGGCCCGCGGGTTGCAGGCGATCGCCTCGGGCAGTTCGAGGCCCTCGAAGCGGGTCGGGCCCTCGAACGGGAAGTCGATCTCGTCGTCGTCCATCACGTGGAGCAGCACCAGGTCGTGCCCGCGCTTCCGCAGCAGCTGCATCCCCTGGAAGACGCCGTCGCGGTCGCCGAGCATGTCCGAGACGACCACCACCATGCCGCGGCGCGGCAGTGTCTCCGCCAGCCCGCGTAGCACGGGGAGGAAGGCCGTCTGACGGCCTCCGCGGGCCGCCTCGAGCACCTCGACGACGCTGGCGAGGTGGGAGCGCTTCGTCCGCGCCGGCACGCTCGCGCGCAGCCGGTCGTCGAACACACCGCAGCCCACGGCGTCGCCGTGCGACAGCGCCAGCCAGGCCAGGCTGGCGGCGAGCGTGGCGGCGTAGTCGTACTTGCCGAGCGGCCCCGACCGGTAATCCATGCTGGCCGAGCCGTCGACCAGCAGCGTGAGCCGCAGGTTCGTCTCCTCCTCGAACTCCTTGACGTAGAGCCGGTCCTGCCGGCCCCACACCTTCCAGTCGACGCGGCGCAGGTCGTCGCCGCGCACGTACTCGCGGTGCTGGAGAAATTCCACCGATTGCCCCTTGTAGGGGCTCTTGTGGAGGCCCGCGAGCACGCCCTCCACGACGGCCCGCGCCCGCAGTTCGAGCCGCGCGATCCGCGCGATCGCCTCAGGATGCAAATATCGTCTGGAACCGGGCGTCACGCGTGAGCTCGTCCTCTCTGGCCGGGGTCGTGTCGATGATCCGCTGGATGATGGTGTCGGGCGTGACGCCCTCGCTCTCGGCGGCGAAGCCCACGACGATGCGGTGCCGCAGCACCGGGGCGGCCAGCGCCTGGATGTCGTCGACGGTCACGTGGCTGCGTCCCTGCAGCAGCGCCCGCGCCTTCGCGCCGACGATCAGGAACTGCACGGCCCGCGGACCGGCCCCCCAGGCGAGCTGGTCCGAGACGAACTGCGGCGCGCCCTGCTCGCCCGCCCGCGTCTGCCGCACGAGCGCCAGCGCGTACCGCAGGAGGTGGTCGCTCACGGGCACGCCGCGCACCGCCTGCTGCAGCGCCACGATGTCCGCGGCCGAGAGGACCGGCCGCGGCTCCTCGGTCGGCAGGCCGGTGGTCCGCCTGGCGATCTCGAACTCCTCCTGGAAGGTCGGGTACCGCACGAACACCTTGAACATGAAGCGGTCCTGCTGGGCCTCCGGGAGCGGGTAGGTGCCCTCCTGCTCGATCGGATTCTGCGTCGCCAGCACGAAGAACGGGTCGACGAGACGGTGCCGCACGCGGCCGACGCTGACCTGCCGCTCCTGCATCGCCTCCAGGAGCGCGGCCTGCGTCTTGGGCGGCGTGCGGTTGATCTCGTCCGCCAGCACGACGTTGGCGAACAGCGGCCCCTCGAGAAACCGCAGCTGCCTCGTGCCCGTCGCCTTGTCCTCCTCGAGCACGTCGGTGCCGATGATGTCGGCGGGCATCAGGTCGGGCGTGAACTGGATGCGGCTGAACGAGAGGTCGAGGCTCTTCGCCAGCGTGCTGATCAGCAGCGTCTTGGCGAGTCCGGGAACACCCTCGAGCAGGCAGTGGCCACGGCTGAACAGGCAGATCAGCAGCTCCTCGATCACCTGGTGCTGCCCGACGATGACCCGCGAGAGCTGGTCGAGGATGCGATCGTGGGCCTCGTGGAGGCGTGCGACCGCCGAGGCGTCGGGGGGGCTGGACGTCATGGGTTCTCCAATGGGTTTCCCGAGTGGGGGGGCCTGCGTGGCAACGTGATGCGGGAATCGTGTCGCCGTCCGCCGACCGGCCCGGCCACGGCGGGCGGCGCCGGCTCGCGGTCAACGCTGATAGATGGGAAGCGTTCCCCTGTCGAGCTGCAGGATGGTGAGGTTGGTCGCCGTAGTGTAGACGGGGCCGATGTATCCCTGCGGCCAGGAGACGCCGTCGCGGTCGTTCTGGGCCTCCGACACGATCCGCTCCTCGATCTGCTTCCTGTAGGTGGCCCACTTCGCGCCCCCTTCGCGGTACATGACCTGGGCGTAGTAGAAGTGGGCGTAGTGCCAGTGGCCGAACCCGTTGTTGGCGATGTTGCCCAGGTGCTTCTCCGCGTAATCGAGCATCCGCGGCACGTGGGTGTCGTCGTATTCCCCGGCATTGAACAGGCAGGCGATCGCCGCGGCGGAGATCGCCGGCCGGCCGCCGCCCCCCTTGGAGCTGTACTGCACGCCGCCGTCGGCCATCGTGCACTTGTGGATGTAGCCGATGGCCTTGTCGATGATCTCCCGCGGCACGGCGATGCCCGCGTTGCGGCATCCGCGCAGCCCCTGCACCTGCGTGATGGTGGTGGACCCCTCGTCGAAGTTGTTGCCGTCCTTCGCGCTGACGTAGCCCCAGCCGCCGTCCGACGTCTGCGCCCTGCCGGAGAATTCGACGGCCTTGTCGAGCACGCGGACCAGCTCCTCGCGCCGCCGCTCGTCTTCCTCCTCGCCGAGCACCTGCGAGAGGAAGAGCATCGAGAAGCCGTGGCCGTAGGTGTAGCGGTCGTCACCCTTCGGATCACCGATCAGGCCGTTCGGCCGCGAGCGGCCCACGAGGTAGTCGACGGCCTGACGCACGGCCTCCGCATGGCGTCCCTGCGTGGTCGTCGAACCCTCCATGATCAGCGCCGTCCCGGCCAGCGCCGTCATGGCGGTCGGATACCGGCCCTCGTTGGCCGCCCAGCTGCCGCGCCGCGACTGCTTGCGGCTGAGCCACTCGAGCCCCTTGGCCACGACGAGGTCGACTTTCTCCTCGGACGGCGCCGCCCCGAGCGGTGCGGCCGACACGGCGAGGGCGGCCAGCGCCGCGAGGCCGGCGCGAAGCACGGTGCGGCCGCGAGCCGACGTCGGGCGGAGCGGTTGGGATGGCATGGGCGACCGGGCGCGTGCGCGCGGAAACGACTCAGAAACGGAACGGCAGGTTGATCGCCTTCTTGATCCAGTATTCGATGTCGAGCACCGATTCCGCGGCCGCGGGCGGCGTCGTCGCCTGGAACGGCGGCCGCGGTGCGGCGGGCTGACCGGTGAATTCGAGCGTCAGGTCGGCCGCGTCGCGACCGCCGTGGGAGAACGAGACGGTGTGGCCGTCGGGATCGCCGCTGAGCGTGCATCCCAGCATCATCGTATCAGTCCGCGTCGGCGAGCGGCCGCTGAAGCGGTCGTCGAGGAACACCGCCTGCCCCGTCCGCTTGTCGATGCACAACAGGCTCAGCCGCGGCCGTTCGGGCTCACGGGCCGGCTGGATCGACCGTGCGAAGAGCATGACGGGCAGCTCCGAGGCCTGGTGCCGCTGGAGTGAATGCCGCAGGATGGTCACCGGCACCGGCCAGAGCATGTCGCCGGTGTCGCGGGCGACCGCCCAGATCGCCCCGGTGGTCACCTGGGGCAGTTCGCGGCCCGGCATCCCCGGCAACGGGCCGATCGCGCCGATCCGCTCGAGCTGTTTCTGCTCCTCGGGCGTTTCGGCGCGGCCCACGAGCACCAGGTAGCGGTCCCGCCAGGGCATCACCTGGAGGTGCTGCATGCCCGCCGGCATGTCGGCCAGTCGCACCCGAAACGCGACCCGTTCCCCCTCGACGTCCAGCAGCGTGAATTCGCCAGAGGGCTCGAGGATCGCCAGCCGATCCGGGCCGGCCTCCGCGGTTCGTGATTCGCCCGGGAAGTCGCCCAGCGGCCGCCGATCGCCGGTGAACGGATCGCAGACCTCGACCCGCACGCGGCGGGCCCAGGCCTCGCCGGGCCGGGCTTCCACCGGCCGCGCCGCCACGATCCGCCGCCCGCCGCTCGCCAGCCGCTGTTCCGCGGGCGGGATGTCGAGCGTCCGCAGCATCCGGCCGTCCGCCATCGAGATCACCGTCGCCTGCCGTCCGTCGGGCGGGCAGATCACCAGCACCTCGTCGTCGCCGATCAGTTCGCTGCCGGGGGGAATCCGCTGCCGCTCCCAGATCAGTCCGCCGGTCCGCGGATCGTGCAGGCGGAGCGACCGGTCCACGAGCAGCGGCACGCCCGTGCATCGCGCCCGGCCGCACTGCATCGCCAGCCGCCGCACGTCGTCGTCCCCGCCCCGCGGCTCGGAGATGCGGGCACCGAGTGGCACCGAGCCGTCCCGGGCCGCACGGCCGGCCCCCACGTTCATCACGAACCCGGCAGCCCGCCCGTCGGCCGACGCATCGGACGAATCGGCCACCATCCACAGGCTGCGATTCCTCTCCGCCGCAGGGCCGCCCGCCCTGGGACGCCCCGACACGTCGAATGCGGCGAGCGAGCCGCCCGCACGCACGAACACGACCCGGCCGAGCACCGAGGCCTCGTCCATGCCGGCCGGCTGGAACATCGGCAGTTGTCGCGCCGCATCCTGCCGCGTCTTCGCGCCGAACGGCTCTCCCAGTTGGCGGCCGAAGCCATCCTTGGCGACGATGCCGCCCTGCTGATGGAGGTCGAAGGCGAGCTCGAGCCCGGGCAGGAACGAATCCGCGGCCGCCGCCACGGGAATGTTCATCAGCCGCGACCGCATGAATTGGAGTTCCTGTCCGGCGTCGGCACGCGCTCCGGCGTTGACGGTCACTCGCAGCCCCGCCCGCCGCTGCATGACCCGGCCGATCGGCCACTCGGCCGTGGCGGCGGCGTCGGGAGCCTCGCCGGCGGCCGTGCGCATGGCACCGAGCATCGCGACGGCGTAGTCGCGGTCGGCCGGCAGCCCCACACGGGCGAGGTCGAGCAGCAGGAAGTCGCGGGCGATGGCCAGGTCACGACGCTCGTCTCCGGGAGCCGCGGCCTCGATCTCCGCGGTGAGCATCTCGACGAGCCGGCGACGGGCGGCACGGGCGGCGTCGTGCAGCCCGAAACGCTCGATGCCGCTGCGGATGCCGGCGAGCCTGGCATCGCGGCCACCGGCCCGCGGACCGCCTCCGCTGGCCGCCGCCCCCGCCGGCGACGCGGCGGCTGCGAACTGCTCGGCGACGAACGCATCGACGTCCCCGCGGAGGGGCGGCGACGCCTTGGCGAACAGGTCTGCCAGCCGTCCCTGCAGCCACCGTTGCGGTGCCACGGCCAGGTGCGGGTCGGCCCCGTCGACCACCAGCAGGGACGACGCGGGCTCCGGGCCGGAATCGCCGGCAGCCTCGTCGGCAGGACGCGTCAGGAGTCCCCGGAGCGCCTCCCAGGCCTGCGGCGTGTCCCCCAGCCGCATGAAGCCGTCCACGGTCGTCCGCAGGATCGTCGCGGCATCCCGCGGCGAGCCGCTCAGCGCGACGGCTTCGCGCCACAGCCCCGCTGCGCGGTCGAAATCCTGCTCCAGAGCGAACCGCAGGGCGTCGGCGACCATGGCGGCGGGCACCCGGGTCGGCTGTGCGGCATGGGCCGCCCGCACTTTGGCGATGCCGTCGGCGATCTCGCCGCGGTCGAGCTGGAGCTGGCCGCGCCACAGCATCGCCCACGCGTCTCCGGCGTCCGCCTTGAACGCCGTCTCGATCCGCGCGTCGAGCGGCGCCGACTGGTGAAACACGTCGAGCGAATCGACCCCCTGCGAAATCACCTCGCCGCGGTAGGCCATGAGGTTGCCCGGGATGGCGTTGCCGCGCGCGGCGGACCGGCCCGCGAGCCGGCCGTCGGCCAGATCGATCTCCAGCACTTCCGGGGTGTCGAGCGGCAGGAAAAGCCGCTGCGGCGAGAGGATGCCCCGCCCGCTCGGGCTGCCGTGATCACCCCCCAGCGGCCGGTGCCAGGCGACGTTGCCACTGCCCAGATCGATCGCCTCCACGCCGGTGCGGCCCACCACGATCGCGTGGCCGTCGACGGCCCCGGCCACGAACAGCCGCTCCTTGCGTGGGGTCTTCCAGACGAGTTCCCCGCGGCGCAGGTCGAGGCAGTGAAGGTCCGGCGATTCGGCCGGAGCGAGGAGGACGCGGCCCTCGTGCAGGATCGGCGTCGAGTCGCGCCACCGCGCGTGCGGCGTCTCGCGGCCGGCGACGAGGTTGCCCGGCATCCGCCCCGCCACCGGCACGTTGCCGCGCCGCATGCGGATGCCGTTGGGCAGCACCACGGCGTCGCTCTGGACGGCCTGGGGATAGTCGTAGGCCCAGAGGAGCGCGCGGGTCGCCAGGTCGACGGCGACGACCGCGCCGGCGCCGGTGGGGCAGACGAGCACGCCATCGGCCAGGGCGGGAGACAGCCCCGCCAGACGCCTGCCGCTGCTGTCGCGGCTGTCGACCGCGCGATCCTCGTCCACCTCCGCCAGCGGTTGCGACCAGGCGACGCGGCCGGTCGACCCGTCGAGCGCGTCGAGCCGAATCTCCCCCTTCTCCTCGACGAGCACGTAGAGTTCATCCCCGACCGGCAGCGGAGCTCCGAGGAACCATGCGGCGCCCGCCGCACCGCCCGAACCGGGCCGCAGCGCGGGCTCGCCCCCGCGGGCGGGCAGCCGCCATCGCAGACTCCCGCGACCGGCCAGGTCGTATGCCGAGAGCGCGTTGCCCCCCTTCCATCCCCCCACGGCGTTGGGCCCCAGCATTGCCGGCAGTCCCACGCGTCCCGCGACGGCGGCCGACGACACGGCGTCCGGGTGGCTCTCGACGGCGAACACGCAGCGGCCGTCGCTGGAGAGCGTGCCACTCGTGGCGTCCTCGAACACGCTGCTGAACGAGCCGGACGGGTCGGCATCGCCGCGTTCCGCCGCGCCGTCCGCGGCTGCGGCCGATGCCGCGGCCGGCCCCGGCTGCAGCCAGATTCGCTTGCCGGTCTCGAAGTCGACGGCCAGCAGGCCCATCGTGGTGTGCAGCACGATCGTGCCGTCGACGGCGAGCGCCGAACCGGCCGGCAGAATCGGCGCCTCCTGATCGGCGGCCAGCCGCCGCCGTGCCTCCAGAAGCCGGGCCTCTTCGGGATGGCGGGCGAGGGGCACGCGGTACCGCGGCACGAGCAGCGGTCGCGAGACGGCGGCGATCCCGTTGCGGCTTGCATCACCGCGGTGCATCGCCCATTCGCCGCCATGGCCGGCGGCCCCGCCGCGGCCGCTGCCCACGAGAGCGGTCAGCCATTCGAGCCCTCCGCCCGGCGGAAACGCGACGTTGACGTCCTTGCCGCCGAGCCGAACCACCGTGCGGCCCCCCTTCGCGGCCTTCTCGATGATGCCGGCCGCCGCAGCCCGGTCACCGGCCCGCAGCCACGCCGTCGCCCGCATCACGGAGAGCGTGGGCTCGAAGCCGGCGGCATCGTCCACGGCCGCGAGGCGGTCGAGCCAGGCAGCCGCGGCGAGCGGCTGATTCGCCTCGAGCGCTTCGACGGCCGACAGCAACGTCGCCCGCCGCCCTGCGGGCGTGTGGAACCAGCGGCGGGCAACCGCCACGACCCCGGCCGAGTCGTTTGCGGCGACCGCCTGCTCGAGCAGCCGGTCGGCCCGCGCGCGAAACTGCAGCTCGTAGGCCTCGCGGCCCGCGGCGGGCAGCGATCCGATCACGCGGCCGGCCTCGGACTTGATGCTCTGCCATGTCCGCTGCTGCCGGTCGATGCGGAAGAAGGAATCGCGGTCCGCGGTCAGGATCTCGTCGAGCAGCGTGGCCGCATCGCTCCACCGCTGCTCGGCCACGAGCCGCCTGGCTCGATCCATCTGCCGTTCGCGGAGCCGATCCCCCGGAAAGCCGATGCCACTGTCGGCATCGGCATCGCTCTCGGCCGCCTCCGGTTCGGCGGCATCGTCGGCCGCGCGAACGCCGTGCCGCACCGGAGAACTCGACACCGCCAGCCAGCAGGCCACCGCGGCCACTGCGGCCGCCGCGAGCAGCGTCGGATGCATCCTGGCGGTCGCCGGGCTGCGCGAACCGCCCCGCCAATGGGCCCGCCCCGGGAACGGTGTGGTTCGACGGCGTGGAGCCAGCACTTCCGAGCGGGACGTCGACCGTGAAAACCGACCCGATTTCATTCGTTGTCCACCCGGCGGCGGCCTCGCGACAAGGAGGGCTGCGAGCCTGCGGCCGCGGCCGGTGGGCCGGCCACCCCGCCTCGCCCGTCAGCCAGCCGACCGGTTCCCTGCCTCGGGCATCGTATCACACCCCTGGATTTCGGCGGGCGTCATGCCCTGCTCCGGCCCGAAAACCACACCAAAAACCGAGCCGGACAGCCTGTTTTCCGCGACCGCGGCCGCCGCGGCACCGTTTTCAAGCCGGAAATCATGGTTTTTCGGGTTGCATTTTCATCCCCAGAGTCTCTAATCAGCCCGCTTTCGGCACTCTGGTGTCGGGCTCCGGTACGCGGTGGGGTATTGCCGCACACAATTTTTCGACCCTTGGGAGGTAGTGGAGATGGCGAAGAAGTCGGGAAGCAAGCCCATGACGAAGACCGAGATCATGCGGAGCATCTCGGAGACGACCGGCCTGCAGAAGAAGGACGTCGTCGCGGTGATGGAGGCGCTCACGGACGAGATTCAGAAGGCCCTGAAGGGCTCGGGGATCGGCGTGTTCTCCATTCCCGGCCTCGTGAAGATCGAGCGCCGTAAGGTGCCGGCCCGCCCTGCGCAGAAGGGTGTGAAGAACCCCTTCACCGGCGAACTGCAGGATCGCCCCGCCAAGCCGGCCAGCGTGAAGGTCCGCGTGCGGGCCCTCAAGAACCTCAAGGCGATGGTCTCGCACTGATCCCCGCGGGGATCTCCGGGTTCAGACCCACACAAGACGAACGATACGACGAACGGGCGGTGCCACTCGGCACCGCCCGTTTTTTTGTCGTTCGCGTCGTCGTTCGCTCCGCGAGCAACCGCCGGTCGGGAACGGAGTGGACAGGGCCGGAATCGAACCGGCGACACACGGATTTTCAGTCCGTTGCTCTACCAACTGAGCTACCTGTCCCGCGTTTTCCAGCCTCTTTCCTAGGCCGGAACAGCAGGCCTGTCAACGCTCAGGCCCGACGAGCGTTCCAGAGGACTCCCTGCGGCTGCGCCACCTGCCCCACGCCGCTCGCGCCTGCCACACGAACGCGACGCCGAACGCCGCCCAGCCCGGCACGCCGCTGCCCGCGACGTCGGCCGGCCACACCCGGCGGCAGGCGGCCGTCACCACCACTCCGATGACCGCCGCGACGGCAAGGCACCGCAAGGACGTCATGACGAGACTGCGAACCACTCCCACCGCCGCCTCCCCCCCGTCCTGACGAGCTGCGTCTGGCGAGAAATCGACCTGGTCCGACGAGCCGCGGGATGAACGACGCCGCGGCCCCCCCCACGTGTCCTCGGCCTCCGAGCCGTTGCCGCGAGTCAGATGCTGGCTCGACTGCGAGGCATCGCCCCCCGCATCGATACTCGACCCGGTCGACAGGAGCGGGCCACCCGCCGAAGCCGACCCGCCGCCGACCGCCGCCGACCGCTTCCCGGCCCGCGACATCGGCACCGGCTGCCGCGGAATCCACGGCCGGAGACGATCGATCACCGCGTCGGCCGTCTGCGGACGGCCGGCGGGATCCTTGTCCATCATCGCCTCGACCACCTTGCACAGCCTCTTGTCCACGCCCTGCCGCAGCTGCAGGATCGGCCGCGGCTGCTCCGCGAGCTGCCGCTTCGCCTTCTCCTGGCGGCTGCCGCCGGGGAACGGCGGTTCGCCGGTGAGCGCGAAATAGAGTGTGCAGCCCAGCGAGTAGATGTCCGCCTGCGGACCGACCGCGTCGGGCGTGCGTATCTGCTCCGGCGCCATGTAATCCATCGTGCCGACGACCCGCCCCAGCCGCGTCGATTCCTCATCGAACACCGAACCGGCCAGCCCCAGATCGAGCAGCTTCACCCGACCATCCGGCGCGACGAGGATGTTGGACGGCTTCACGTCGCGATGGACGAGTCCCTGGCCATGTGCGTAGGCCAGGCCCTCCGCGGCCTGCGCGATCACAGAGGCAGCCCCGGCGTCGTCGAGCGTGCCGTGCCGCAACACCTGGCGGCGCAGATCGAGCCCCTCGATCAGCTCGGTCACGAGGTAGTAGACCTTGCCGTCGTGGCCCGCATCGAGCGCCCGCACGAGGTGCGCGTGATCGAGCCGGGCGAGCATCCGGATCTCGCGCTGGAAGGCTGCCTCCGCCTGCGGCGTCGATTTCGAACGGGGCAGGACCTTGATCGCCACCATCCTGCCCATCAGCGCGTGACGGCCGCGGAACACCTGCCCCATCCCGCCGCGGCCCAGCTCGTCGACGATTTCATACTGACCGAGGGTGAGCTTGCTCCGCCCGGCGAGCAGCTGGTCGGCCTGGAATCGGGTCAGCGACCCCTGCTGCACGAGCAACTCCGCGCAGGCGGCATCCCAGCGCCGGTGGTCGGCCCGGGGGGCGGCGTCGTGCTGGCCCGCGACCTGCTGTTCGCACGACTCGATCTGCCCGGTGGTGACCAGACCGCTGGCCACCGCCGTGTCGCGAAACCGCCGGACTGGCTGGCTGCTTCGAGCGGGGCCCGGCGGCGGATCGGACGGCGTTGCCATGTGCGGTGACTTCCAGCCGGGAAGACGCGGGCTTTCCCGCGGGTCCGCGCGGCGAAAACGGGAGGGGCCACCCCTGCCAAGGACTCAGGAGTCTACCTCCGGCCGCCGCCCGCGGGGGCGTCCCCGCGGCGAGACACCGAGCGGCAGGCTCGGAAACCGTGCAGACCATGCGGCCGGCCAGGCGGCGGCCACCGTGGTGGCCTGGCCGGTGGCGGGGTGCTCGAAGGACAGCCGCAGGGCGTGCAGGGCGATCGCCGTACGATTGTCGGCCAGGAAAGGGAGCCTCGCCCCGTAGCCGCGGTCGCCCACGATCGGACAGCCGTGCCCGGCGAGCTGAGCCCGCAACTGATGCCGGCGGCCCGTGGACGGCTCGAGTTCGATCAGTGAAACCTCGCCGGCGCGGTGCACCACGCGAGCCCTCACGTGACACGACATGCCGTCCTCCTCGTCGATGCGGCCGTCGCCGCTGTCGTCCTGAATGTCGTGCAGCATGTCGTTCCGAACGTCCCCTTCCTCGCCGGGCGTTGGCCGCGCTGTCCCAGGCGAGTCCGGACGGGCATGTGGGCGGGAGTCGGCACGCGGGCCGCGCTGCAGCCGCGACCGCCGCTCCTGGTCGCGGCGTTCGATGCGGTCGTGCCAGTCGACCCATTGCGCCAGCGGCGCGGGGAATCGCCCCTCGACGACGGCGGAGTAGACCTTCGCGACACGCCGCTCGCGGAACTGCCGTGACAGTTCGGCTGCCGCGGCACGGGTCTTCGCCAGCAGCAGCACTCCCGACACCGGCGCGTCGAGCCTGCTCACCACCCCGAGAAACTCCCCCGCGGCAGCCGCGTTTCGCAGGATGGTGTAGACGCTCGGCACTCCCGCAGCCGCGTTGGCGGTCGGCAGGCCGGCCGGCTTGACGACCGCCAGCAGCTGCTCGTCCTCCAGAACGACCTCCAGATGCGGTAGGCTCCTGCCCATGCCCTCAGCGTCGCCTCATCGCATCGTGCTTGCAAGCGGATCGCCCCGCCGTCGACAGATCGCCATGGCCGAGGGCTGGGACGTGCGGGTCCTGCCCCCTCCCCCGTCGGCCGAGGCCGAGGCAGCCGCCCGGCAGCCGCTGGAGACGCTCGAGGACTACGTCGTGCGACTGGCACGCACCAAGGGACAGGCCGTGGCCGCGACCGGCATCACCGACCTCATCCTCGCCTGCGACACCCTCAGCGAGGTCGACGGCCACGCGCTCGGCAAGCCTCGCGACCGGGCCGACGCCCGCCGCATGCTGGCCGCGCTTTCGGGCCGCACCCACAGGGTGCTCACCGGCGTCTGGATCCGTCCGGCCCTCCCCGTGGACGGAGCCGCCCTCCCCACATCCGGCCCGCACGACGGCGGTGGAAGGCGGCCCGCTGTCGAGGCCGTCGACGTGAGCACCCTCGAGATGGCTCCGCTGTCGGCCGAGTTCCTCGACTGGTACCTCGACAGCGGCCTCTGGAGGGGCAAGGCGGGGGCGTGCGGCTTCCAGGACGAGCGGCTGCCGCTGCGGCTCGTCGCGGGCAGCGAGTCCAACGTGGTGGGCCTGCCGCTCGAACGGGTGCGGACGCTGCTCGCCGCCCTGACTTCGTAGACTCTGACTCGGCACACCCTGACTTCGTACACCCGGCACGCGCAGCCCCGGGCCACAAAAAAACCGACCCGCGGGGCGTTTTGGCCCCACGGGTCGGCTGAAGAAAATCCGGCGATACCTACTCTCGCGCTTGTGGCACTACCATCGGCTCTGAAAGCTTAACTACCGTGTTCGGGATGGGAACGGGTGTGACCTTTCAGATATGTTCACCGGAAAGTTTCCGTCGCCGCTTTCGCGGCGTGTATGGTGGTCGTGGTAATCGGCACGCTTCGTTTCGGAAGCACTCGATACGAGTGGTCAAGCATTCGTCCGTTAGTACCGGTTAGCTAAGTGCATTGCTGCACGTACACATCCGGCCTATCAACCTGGTCGTCTTCCAGGGGACTTTCGGGTTAAACCCTACGAAACCTCATCTTGGGGCGGGCTTCACGCTTATATGCTTTCAGCGTTTATCCGTTCCGTTCATAGCTATCCAGCCGTGCCGCTAGCGCGACAACTGGGACACCAGAGGAACGTCCTTCCAAATCCTCTCGTACTAAAGAAGAATCCCCTCAAGTTTCGTACGCCCACAGCAGATAGGGACCGACCTGTCTCACGACGGTCTGAACCCAGCTCACGTACCACTTTC
>Ga0214917_10002220_pt1 | contig 23978 bp, 20 predicted proteins | sample LL_1208_BB_MetaG_FD_177983 | JGI IMG/M metagenome (GOLD analysis project Ga0214917, IMG submission 177983) | Freshwater microbial communities from Lake Lanier, Atlanta, Georgia, United States - LL_1208_BB | ecosystem: Environmental > Aquatic > Freshwater > Lake | place: USA: Georgia | collected...
CCACTATAAAGAGCATCTACCCATTAATACAGGCTGGATCAAAGTGCGCGATGGTGAAATTGCCGACGTGCCGCCAGGTCAATATATTCTACTTCAAGACGAGTGGAATACATATACCACAAAGGTCTTTCGCGCCGCAGAAAACGGAGCATGGAAACCCATAACTGATGGACGATTAAAGTCAAACTACTTTCCCGTCATTAAACCGCTCGACGAGTATCAAGCTTGCGCGATAGACTCTTTAAAAACTGATCAATTTACTATATTAACAGGCCACGCCGGCACAGGTAAAACTTTACTTTCTCTTGCTTACGCTCTTGGTGAACTTCAATCGGGTCACCGCCGCAAACTTAACATCTATGTCAATCCCACAAAAGCCAAGGGGGCCGAGGAATTGGGGTTTTATACCGGGGACCGCACAGAGAAACTACTTCAAAACTCTATTGGTGCAATTTTAACCACCAAGCTGGGGGATCCTATGGCGGTCGATATGCTTATGCGGCAAAATAAATTGGAAATTTTTCCTATTTCAGACATTCGCGGCGCCGAAGTGCACCCTGAAGATATATTATACATCACAGAAGCACAAAACCTGTCCACTAGCCTGGCAAAACTATGTATACAACGGGCGGCTGAGGGCTCCAAGATCATTTTGGAGGGAGATCCCGAGACGCAACTAGATAACTGGGCTTTTGAGGGTAAAAATAACGGCTTAAAGAGAGCAATTGAAGTGTTTGTAGGCTTTAAAGGCTTCGGCCACGTCAATCTGCCAGTAGTGCGCCGCTCTCGAATCGCCGCAAGAGCTGAGGAAATGTAATATGGATGTATTAACTTGTTCTAAGTGTCGCCGAGACATGAAAGACGACAATTTTTATATTGATAAAAACGGTCAAAAGATGACCACTTGCAAAAAATGTTTGACCATGCACGTAAATCCGCATGAACCTAGCACTGTCTACCATATTCTTCAAATGGTAGACGTGCCTTTTATTCCGGTTGAGTGGGAAGCCCTTATGGAACGCTACGGCGGGGATAAAGATGGACTTAAAGGTAACACTATAGTGGGCCGCTACCTGGGCAAAATGAAGCTCAAGCAGTTTGCGGACTTGACTTGGGCTGACACAGAGCGCCTAATTGAAGAACATAACGAAAAATTGCGCAAATTAAAGGTACTAGAAGAAGAACAACGCATGCGCTACAAGCAAGCACTCATTTCTGAAGGCGCTACACCCGAAGAAGCCGAGCAGGCATCCGATTTAAACCTCAAAGATGTGTTTGACTTCGGTTCAATGATAACAAAAGAAGAAAAACAGGTGCTCACGCTAAAATGGGGCAAGCTTTATAATGAAGAAGAGTGGCTTTTTCTAGAACAATTCTATAATCAGATGCACAACAGCTATGATATACAGACCGCAAGCCATGAAGACTACCTAAAAATGATTGCAAAGACCAGTCTAAAGATGAATCAAGCCATAGATATCGGTGATATTGATGGTTTTAACAAGCTCAGTAAGACTTATGACACCCTAATGCGGTCGGCCAAGTTCACTGCGGCGCAAAATAAGGCTGAAAGTGAGAATTTTATTGACTCTATTGGTGAAATGGTGGCCCTATGTGAGGCTGAAGGCTTCATTCCACGCTATCATGCGCGCGAAGATCAAGATGTTGTCGATATAACTATCAAAGATATTACAAATTACCTAGATAATTTGGTAAAAAACGAGCTAAATTTAGGCGCTTTGATCGAATCTGCGCTTAAACAGATGGAAAATGAGCAAAATCGACCCGATTTTGACACTATAGATGACGAAAATCTATGGGATGAAGGCATAATTAGTGATCAAGATTATACAGAATTTTCAGAAATGATTCAAAATGATGTCTTAAAAGACGAGGGGTTGAAAGAATGAGCTTACAAGATTTACTAAAACAAGGCGCCCCAGGCAAAAAAATTGGCCTTTCTGAAGAGCGTGTGCGCGCTCAAATACCTAATTTTGTTAAGTGGACAAGCTTTTGGCGAGAATATCCCGATATATTAGTAGATATGATGACTCCTCTCGATTCTACTTTCCGATTATTCTTTTATCAACGTATATTTTTGCGGGCCGCCATTAGATATAAATATTGTTACGCTACATTTACTCGTGCCTTTTCAAAATCATTTTTATCAGTTTTAGTTTTAATGCTTCGCTGCGTACTTTACCCCGGCGCAAAACTATTTATTGCATCGGGTGGTAAAGAACAAGCCGCAAATATTGCGCGAGAAAAGGTTGAAGAACTTATTGATCTTTTGCCGCCCCTACATAAAGAAATAGACTGGCGGCCTGGCAAGACTCAATTTGCAAAAGACTATGTGCGGGTTCAATTTAAAAATGGTTCGCGGCTCGACATTGTGGCTGTGCGCGAATCCACTCGTGGAGGCAGGCGCCACGGGGGTCTAATTGAGGAAGTAATACTAGTAGATGGTGAAAAACTCAATACTGTTATTTTGCCGCTCATGAACGTATCGCGTCGCGCTGCAAATGGAGAAGTAGATCCAAGAGAAGTATTAAATAAAAGTCAGATTTATGTTACTACCGCGGGATTTAAAGATAGCTTTGCTTATCAAAAACAATTACAGTTATTGTTGTGGCAGATAGTGCGGCCGGGTCAAGCTTTTGTATTTGGCGGCACTTGGCGCATTCCTGTAAAACATAGATTATTAGATCGTGGTTTCGTTCAAGATATGCGGCAGGATGGCACTTTTAACGAAGCAAGCTTTGGTCGTGAATATGAGAGTCAATGGTCTGGTAGTATGGATGATGCATTTTTTAATGCAGACATGTTTGATAAATATAGAATTTTAAATCAACCAGAAAATGAATTTAGTGGTCGTGGCAATGCTGATCACTATTATGTATTTGGTGTTGACGTAGGTCGTCAGGGTGCACAAACAGCTATCATGGTATTTAAAGTTAATCCGCAACCTAAGGGTGTGGGAATGAAATCCCTAGTCAATATTTTTACTGCGGATTCAGAACACTTTGAACAACAAGCTTTAATTTTAAAAAGATTGTACTATCGTTTTATGCCTAAAGCAATAGCGGTTGATGCTAACGGTCTTGGAGCAGGATTAGTGGATTATCTAGTTACAAAAACTCGTGACAATCGTACAGGCGAAGAATTTCCTCCATTTGGCGTTATCAATGATGAACGGGGAGATTATAGAAAATATTATGCAGATCAAGCCTTAGAAGGCAATCTTTTATATTTAATTAAAGCAAATGCCGAAATAAATAATGAAGCGCATGTTAATGTGGTAACACAATTTAGTTCTGGAAAAGTACGATTAATGATAGATGAAAAAACTGCAAAGGCAAAATTATTGTCTACAAAAATGGGCAATGATATGACGCCTGAAGCTCGCGCAGATTATATGCGGCCGTTCGTATTAACTTCTATTTTAAAAGAAGAGATGATGAATTTGCGTGAAAAGCGTGAAGGTAAAAATGTAGTATTGGAACGAGCTAATAATAAAATACAAAAGGACAAATTTTCCGCATTTGAATATGGTCTTTATTATATAAAAATACTTGAAGATTCTGATAAAAAGAAAAGAGGCAAATATCGCGCCTCAGATTTTATGTTTTATAATTGACAAGGGAGTGAGTCTGATGCAAAATGTTTATTTAGATCCTCGAGCTATGGATAATTATATTTTTGAAAAATTACTAGAATCGGGTTATGCACCAGAACTTGAAGAAGTTCAGACCATTACCGATATTTTTATAGAATTATTAATTCAATTACAATTAGCCGATCCAATAGAGTTGGAAAATGAGGAAGGATGACTATGGGCGCATTTAAAGCCGAGATGTCAAGAGGAGAAATAAAAGTTAAAGAAGTTTTAGAATTTGCGGGTTTGCTTTTTGAGCAACAATATGTTTTTCCAGATTTAAAAGCTTCTAACGGCTTGCCACTGCGATTTGATTTTGCAGTCTTTGATGAAGATGGCGGTCTTGACTTTTTAATAGAGTATAATGGTGAACAGCATTATACAGCAGTAGCGGCTTATGGTGGCGGACGTAAATTAGCACAACAAAAGCATAATGATGCCGCAAAAATGAGATACTGTTCAAAGCATGGAATTTCTTTAATTATTATTCCATATTATGACTATGAAAAAATAGATTTGGAATATATTTTTGAAAAGGCAGGAATTTAAATGATTAAAAAAATTTTAATGATATTTATTTTATTTATGTGTTTTTCTACTACAGCAGTATGGGCTGAATCTGAAGTATTGGAGCCACCAGCACAATGCATAGTATATGAAGATGGAACTGAGCAATGTTTTAAAATAATAACTCCTGAACCGACAATATGTGAAAACTATCCTTATCCCGAACCTGAAGTAATTTATGAAACTACAAACAATGTTGATGAATTAAAAAGAGAATTAGGTGCCAACATGGAAAATAAAAATAAAAATAATATTTTATATGGAATTATTGGAATATTATCTGTTTTAACATTAATTTTTGGATTTAAAGCATTTAAAAAGAAATAAAAAGGAGGTGTTTTCCATTAAGAATCGTTCTAGAACCTACTCTCCTTCATATTTTGAAAGAGATAAATTAAAAGAACTTTCTACTCAAGAAATAAACTATGCTTATAAAAATCGATCTTCTGCTGGATATAATGATTATGATGTAGGTCAATATCAAGCAATGGGGCGAAGCATTTATACTAAGCGAATAGTTGTAAAAGCTATTGAGAGTAGAGAACTTCCGCAAATTCGCTCTATAAGCAAGCACTTTTTTTATACTAGTGGTGTTTATGGTCGAGCTTGCAGATACCTAGCTTTTCTTCCTACATATGATCATTTAATAACCCCAATGTTAATTCATGATGAAGTAAGAAAAGATGTTTTAGCAGGAGACTTTAATCGAGCCCTACGTTTTGTTGATTCCATGAATCCAAAAACCAAACTTCAACAAATAGCCCTAGGTGTTATTGTTGAAGGTGTTTATTATGGATATGTGCGCAATAATGGAAATACTATACTAATCCAAGACTTACCTGTGAATTGGTGTAGAAGCTTATACAAAATAGATGGATTTCCTGTAGTTGAATTTAATGTGAGATATTTTGATATTATGTACAAAAGAGAAGTGTCCAGAATTGAAGTTTTAAAATCAATGCCGGAAGAAATAGTATCTGGCTACTTGGCTTATAAAAAAGCTGAGGTTCCTATTGATTCTAGAGATGGCGGAGCTTGGATTAAATTAAATCATAGCAATACTATGAAATTTACTTTGAATGAAGATGATACGCCAATTTTTGCACAAGCTATTCCGCATATTATTGACTTTGATGATATGGAATCAATAGCAAAGAAAAAATGGGAACAACAATTATTAAAAATTATGATTCAAAAAATCCCATTAGATAAAAATGGTGATTTTATTTTTGATATGCAGGAAGCCGCCGCAATGCATTCTAATGCTGTGCGCATGTTAGCGCGAGCAATGAACATTGACGTTCTAACTACTTTTGCTGATTCTCAATTATTAGATTTAGAAACTAAATCTTATGGTGGACAACAAACTACAGAATCTTGGGAACGATCTATTTATAATGATTTAGGATTATCTCAACAATTATTTAATACTGATGGAAATTTAGCTTTAGATAAGTCTATTCGAAATGATGAATCTATAATGGTATATTTATTAAATCAAATAGAGGATTGGCTAAATTTTCAATTATCATTAAAATTTTCTGATAAAAAATATGATTATGTATTTAAAATTTGGTTTCCTCGATTAACTCAACATAATCGTGAAGAAATGGCAAAATTATATAAAGATCAAGCTGCTATGGGCTTTTCTAAACAACTTCCTGCATTAGCACTTGGTCAAAGTCAGGCAAATTTATTATCTACAATTTTATTTGAAAACGACATATTAAATTTAGACGATATTATGAAACCTTTAAAAATGGCTTCTACTATGTCTAATAAGTCCGGCTCGGGCAGACCCGAAAAATCTGATGATCAAAAGTCAGAAAAAACTTTAGCTAATGAAGCATCGGAGGGTTGATAATGGGTGTAAGAAATCTTCCATTAAACATGCCAGTTGAAGTTATTAATTTTGAGCCAGTAAATCCAATGATATCTAAGGCAACTGTTAAAATTTTTTATACAGGAAAAAATAGAAATAATTCTTTTATTTCTAAAGAAGTTGCTGAAAAAATGATCAAAACACTTCCCAATATTCCAATAGTTGGTCAATACAACAGTGGAACAAAAGATTTTTTGGGGCATGGGCATGACTTCACTGAAGATGAGAATGGAAATATTATTCCTTCTAAAAAAACAATTCCTTATGGAGTAGTTCCTGCAGATACAAAAATATGGTGGGAAGCTTTTACTGACGAAAGTGGGCAAGAAAGAGAATATTTGTGTTCATATTGTTATTTATGGACAGGAAGATATCCAGAAGCTCGCAGAATTATAGAAACTGGTCGAAATAATCAATCTATGGAATTAGATCCAAACACTATTCAAGGTGAATGGACTAAATTGGATAAAAGTGGTCCAGAATATTTTGTAATAAAAGAAGCGGTATTTTCTGCACTATGTATTTTAGGAGAAGATAATGAGCCCTGTTTTGAAGGTGCAAAATTTGATCCTATAATTTATGCTTTACAAAAAGAAAAGCCATCAATAGATGTTGAAATTCAAAATTTACTATTTGAATTAGATGTAGCACTTTCAGATTACAAAAAAGAAGAAATTACTAACTTTCCTTCAAAGGGTGAAAATAAAGAGATTTCATTAAGAAATTCTCAATGGAAACTCTTTGATCCTGCTTTTGCTGCCAAAATTAAAAAAGAACATCCTGAAATTTGGAGATTAGGTGGCAATATAAGAGGAAATAGTCAATATAGAAAACTTTCAGGTGCTCTTGGTAAAACAGGTGAAAACCTATCTCGTGCAGAAAAAGATGCAATAAAATTGCGTGAAGCATGGGTAGCAAGACACTATAAAGATCATCTTATTGCTGGAGTAATTGCTCAAATTAAATGGTTGGCAGTAGGATCTCGCGGCGAGTCTTATATGAAAAAGCTTGTTAGAGAAGAAATAAAAAAACGAGAAAAGAGGAAAAAGAATATGAACCATTCTTTATACTCTAATGCTTCCGATCTGGCTGACAAAATGCTAGCATCAATTAAAAAATTAGATGCTTTGGCAGATAAATTTGAAGAACAACAAGATGCCGAATCTACTGATATGCTCGATTCTATCATTGAGGAATTAAATACAATATTAGATTCAATGAGTCGAGAAGATGCTCCAATTCAATCAGATCCAGATTTAACCAGTCTTGAAAGTTATAAAAAGAAGGAGGAAGTAAATTTGAAGGGTATTGATAAATTAAAAGCTTCTTATGAAGATGAAGAGATGAAAAAAGCTCAAATGGAAGAAGAAGAAATGAAAAAGTCTCAGATGGAAGATGAAGTTGGCGATCCTGCAGTTCAAATGGAAGATGAAGATGAAATGAAAAAATCGCAAATGGAAGATGAAGATGAAGAAGAGACCGAAGAAATCAAGAAGTCCTCTATGGAAGACGAAGCTGCGGCTAACCCAGAAGATACAAAAGTAGCTGCAATCATCAAACAAATGGAAGATTTAATTAAAAATCTTAAAAAAGCCCAGGGTACTGATGAAGCAAGTGAAAGTGCTTATGAAGATGAAGAAGAAGATGCAAAAGCTGAAATGATTGGTAAACATATTGTTAAAACAGATGAACCTATTGAAGATACAGCTGAACCTACAGGCTCAGGAAGAAAGCATCCCAAATCAAATCCACCACAACCTATGGCTGAATCAGAAGATATTTATGAAAAATATGGAAATTTAGTAATGGAAAATGAAGATTTAAAAATGCAATTAGAAGAAATGAAACAATATAAAGCAAAAATTGAAATGGAAGAAAAAGAATCCATGATTGAAAAATTTTCTGCTTTAGATCCTCAATTCTTATCTAATATTAAGAAAAAATTACAACAATATTCTCTTGAACAACTTGAAGCTAAATTATCTATTGAGGCAGTTCGATCTGGTATTAGAATAAAATCTGATTCCAGACTTGCTACATATTCTCTAGAATCTGACAATTCAGATATTCCTGGCTGGGTTGCGGCAATAGAAAAATCTAAAAAATAATTTTAAGGAGGAAATAAAAACATGGCTTTATTATCTAAACAAGGTTATGGGCAATTAGAACCTAATTTTCTAATTTCTCAGCGTACTGGCGAAGTTTTTGCACAACTGCCTTTTGTTTATACAGGTGTTACATTAATTAACTCAAATAGTTTTAATGCTATTGAGCAAGGTATGTTTTTGAAATATGATTATGCAAACCAAAAAGTATCTCTTCCAAATACTGCGGGTGGAGATAAATTAACTTTCTTGGTTATGAACGAAATTCGTTTATTCGGACCTTTCTTAACAAACAAAGATTTTGCACTTTTCCCATCACCAACTGATGCAACTTCTTCATATGTATCTACTGGTATTATTCCTGGATTGGCACAAACTGCAAATCAAATCTTGAGCACTACAGGAAATGTTGTTATCAACATTAACTCTTCACCAACAGGATTTACGGCTGGTTCATATTTGCAAGCAACTATAACATTTAATGATGGTAGTGGAAATACTACTTATACATTTACAAATACTGGAACAACAACTACTATCTTTACATTAGGTACTGTTCATGGAACTTTCTATTTAACTGGAAGTCAAATTAATAGTGTTACATTTACAACTACTAGTGGAATAGCTCCTAATATCACTGATAAATCAATTTCTGGTATTACTTTTACTGGTCTTAATGGATTTTATTCAAGTGCTGCTGGTGCAACAGTTGTAACTGGATCTGCTTATATTAATACTGCAATTGCAGCAGCTAGTACATATACTTCAACTGCTGTAGGCAATGCTTATGGACAGCAAGTAGTATATCCTCGTTTGTACAAACCAACTGTTGGAGATGTTATTACTACTAACTTACTTGAACTTAATGCTCAAACTGATATTGCTGTAGGACAAACTTACTCGCCATTTGCTCTTGCTGGATCAACAAACCCTGCAGTATTAGGATTTACAGGAACAGGTGCGGCTAATACTCTTCTTTATAGAGTTGTTGCAGTATCCACAACTCCAGATTTACAAAAAGCTGCAAAATTGCAATGTATCCAAACCCCATAATATAAATAAAGGAGGAAATATTAAATGGCTTTAACTAAAGAACAGTTAAAACAGCTTATGTTTACTGTGGCAAAAGCTGATCGTAAAGCTCCTGTGGCTTATAGTCATGGGGATCGCAAATTTACTTATGAAGAATTAAATACAGCTCTTCGCACAGAACTTAAAGAGCTTGTTGGAAATTATAACCTTTATCGTCAAAATAAAAATACTCTTTTTGAATTAATTCAAGAAGTTGTTGAGCTTACATTACCTACCAATGTTTTTGAAAACATGAAAGAATTTGCAGAAGTTAAAACTTTCCAACATGGAGACAAACCCTTCTTCAAACGTCGTCAATCTCAAATTCGTGGTCGTGCGTTCGTAACTCGTGTAGCACCTGGTGGAATTTATGAAGCTTTCAAAATTGATTCTCAAATCGTAAATGTTGCTACTGAAACTTTTGGTGGCGCAGCACAAATTGGTCTTGAAGAATTCTTAGAAGGAACTGTAGACTTTGCAGAATTGATGGATGTTATCAATATCGGTCTTGAAATCGCTGTTTACAAAGAAGTTATGCGTAACTTAATTTCTTTGAGCTTCGGCGGCGCAGGATTGTATGTTGGATCCTTGAACCAAAAATTACCTGCTGCAAACATTAAAACTGTTGCAGGTTGGGCTCCTGTAGAATTTAACGCTTTAATTGGTATTGCGGCTGCATATGGAACACCTACTATCTTCTGTTCACATGCATTTGCTCTTAACGTTCGTCCTGAAGGTTACTGGGCTTCTGAAAATGCTAAAAATGAATTCATGAAAAATGGCTATATCGGAGTTTACAATGGTGCAAGAATCGTAGTTCTTCCACAATCCTTCTTCGATGTTACTAACAATACTGAAGCTGTATTCGTACCTGCTGGTTATGCTTGGATTATCCCAGCTGGAGATGACAAACCAGTTAAAATTGCATTTGAAGGCGACGTTGTTGTTGAAGAATTCCAAAACCGTGACTGGTCTCGTGAAATTCAAGTATTCAAAAAATTTGGTGTGGCTCTTGTAACAAATCCTGGTATTTGTGTATACCACAATACTGGTCTAGATCAATGGCCTTACATCTCTGGTCCTATTTTTACTTACGGCGCTGGAGCAATTACACCTACTTACAACTTTATTATCAACTAATCCAAATTTGGGAGTGTGGAGCACTACGCTCCTCCTCCCATTTTTTTGTTGACAAAATTTAAAAAATATGTTATAGTGGAATAAAAGGAGAGATTTATATGTCAAGTACTAAACATGATACTTATTCTTCATTTTTAGGAGAAGGTATTACAGGAGATTTAGAGGTTAAAGTTTGGTCAACATCAATAGGAGAAGTAGTGTACGCACTACAAGATCCTCGAGTTCATCGATCTTGGAAACCAGGAGAAGTAAAAATTCTTACTTTTCATGAGGTATATCAATTAGCTAATAGTCCTGGCGGCATGCCACTTTTAGCCAATCATTTACAAATTAGAGATGTAAAAATTAGAAAAGCTTTACAGTTACCAGTAGAGCCAGAGTATTTCTACACAGATGAAGATGCTAGAAAATTAGTAAATACTGGAACAGAAGAAGAAATTCTAGATGCTATTGAATTTGGTCCGCGAAGCTTAGCAGGAGCAATTCGTTATTATGCTATTCTAGATGTGGATTCTCTTGAAAAAATGAAATTTTTTAATACTTTATTTAGTATGAATATTCAACAAATTAGAGATAATTTAAAAGAAGATGGTGCAGAACCTAATTTAGGAGAAACAAATTCTAAGAGACGAGTAAAAAAAGAAGTAGTTAAAGAAGAAACCGTTTCAGAAGATCAACCTAAAAAAGTTCGCAAAACAAAAGCTTTGGAGCCATCAGAACAAAAAGAGCAAGTGCCCGTAGAATAAAAATATAAGGGGAGATAGGTTGTATGATCGTAAGAAATTTAAACCTACAAGCACCCAATGGAACTTTATATAAAATTAGTGTATCCGCCAGTGGGTCTTCTACAACTACTGGCGTTATTAGTTCAGTTAAAAATACTGCTCGAGATGCAACAGGAATTCCTTTAATCCAATTAGATTCAACTTATTTTTTAAGCGTAGAAGATGATGGGACTTTAGTAGTTCAGGACTATGAATATATTTCAGGACCACTAACAGGACCTGTTTGGTTTGCGGATTCAACTACACCAGTTCCAAAAACTTATAAAATTATTCAGGGTGCAGATGGAACTGGAAATATTCCTGTTGCTGCAGTATCGACATATACACGACAATCTGGAACTCCATTCTTTATTATATATAATAGATTTTTATCAAAAATTACAGATGATCTTTATTTAGAATGGACTCTTGATGACACATATAAAAATTTAGAAGCTATATTATTAGATTCAATTCCACAGTTTGAATGGCCAAAATTTCCACTTTACAATTTTAGCACTCAGGTAGTGGGTATGGTAGATCAAACTGGTTCAGTTGTATCTTATGGAAAGTATAATGTAGATTTAACTTTAGAAGAAATTGATATTTTTGCAGGTATAATGGCATTAGAATGGTTAAATAGACAGATTATGACTGTAAATTTAACTCGTATGAAATTTTCTACAAAAGATTTTCAATTTACTTCTCAAGCAAATCATATTAAAGCTTTAATAGCAGCAAGAACACATTTTGGTGAACAAAATAAAAAATTACAAAGATTATATCAAAGAAGAAGATTTGATGCAAATGGACGAGTTAGCCCAAATTTCTTTGGATTAGCATCATCTTCCATTATAGAACGTTGGAGATTATTGAGACTTGGTGCAGAATGGCTGTACGGTTCACCTTTCAACGGTGGTACTTGGTGGAATGAAGAATTAAACAATATGTATGGGGTTTACTTTGGAGGTATTCTTCCAGGAATTCCTTCTGGTGTTATGCCTTATGAACAAACTGATACAGTATTTCCTCAAGTTCCTCCTCCAGCTACTGTCCAATAACAAGGAGGCAGTTTTGTGGTTGCAACTAAATATGGTAGAGATCTAGACCAAGAAAGTCTAGATCTTTATTTTAAAAAAATAAAAAATGATATTTTTAAATTACTTCCTTTGCGCGAAGAAGGTGCTGAATGGGATAAGCATTTAAGAACAATTTTAATTGAATTAAATGGCTTTGATCGATTAACAGAAGAATTTAAATTAATATCAATTTTATCAAAACTAGAATCACTTTATGAAATAAAAGAATTTGTTTATTATAGAAAAACAATTTTTGAGATTCTATCATTATTTGATGGATTGAGGTGAAAAGATGAGCGATAATCCATTACAGATTTATAAACGAAGAGTTAATAAACTTATTGGAAACTCATTAGCTCCAGAACCAGAATCACCTAAAAAATATAATATTCCCGCATTTGACTTATATCAAAGAAAAGCCTTACATGCTGGTATGAGTCCAGATCCAACAACAAAAGATATTATTTTACAACAACAATCTTTAAAGACTGCTCTTAATAATAGCTATGATTCAGAAAGAATTCGTTTAGTAGTTGATCCTACTGGTGAAACTGATGATACGCAAGATTATTTAGCTATCATTCAAAATGCTACAACTACGTGGATGGGTAGTGAACATACAATAGCTTTAGACATTGATACAATTTCTGCAACAGTAGGCACAACAATAGATTGGTTGCGCACAGGATATAAGTATTTGATTATGTTTAAAGATTATGATACTAAGGGTTATTTTTCTGGTAACATTGAGCGCGCTAATTATTTGATGAAGTGGACAGATGATAAGGGAAATGTTTATAAACAATGGGCTGTAATTCAAGGACCAAAACAAGTTGACACTGCATATGCCACAAATAGAGAAGCTGAAATTATTATGGATAAGGGCGATAATCAATTTCAAATGTATTTAGGAAAGACCGAAGCTTCGACATATCTGCGTAGATATAATAGAATTATATTGAAAGATCCTTCGATTTATCATACCCGCGCTTGGATTATAGATGTTGTCGATGATGTTACTAATAAAAATTTAGTAAAAATAAGTCTTTCAGAACATTATATTGATCAAATTACAGATGACTATATTGAAGGTATAGCCTATAACTATGGCGTAAGCTCTACTTTATCAAGTGGAGACCAAGTTACTGCAACAGCACAGGATTATGTGGTTACAAAAATTAATCATGGTCTTGAGCAAGGACAACCTATTTATAACGCTACTTATGGTAATATTTATGTTAATTATATTGATGCCGATACATTTAAAGTCTCTCGTGTTATTAATGCAACTTCAATTCAATTAACAAATAATTTTGCTATACAATCATTTGTTTATACTATTTTAATTAATGACTATACAATAAATGGTTCTGATTTTATGAAGTTGGGACAAAATTATGAATATGATTTAAATATTAATACTATTAAAAATTCGCCTACAGCTACATCGTATTGGTATTTAGGTGGAACAAATAATCTATCTATTGGAAGTTCGTATGGTGGAAATGTGTTTGTTACTTTAATAGATAATGATAGAATTAAATTAAAATTAGGTAGTGGTGCAACAGTAGGTAGTGGATTTACATTGGCTTACAATAATGGTTCAAATATTAACTTAACAAAAACAATAGAAGTAGTTTCGTTAATATCATAAGGATTAAAAGGAGTGCTTTAAATGGCAATTTATAATAGTGATGGGGTATGGAATCCGCAAGGAGCTAATCTTCGTAGCTTTTCTCAAATATCGACAGATCTACAATTAATTGTAGAAAAAATTGTAAATAATGATAATTTATGTAAGCTTTTATATTATGCAGATAAAAATGCACTTTCTAAATCAACTTTAACTGATGATCAAAAATACTCTTTGATTGGTGATAAAGTTTTAGTAGTTCCTGTTATTCCAAAAGAAGATGAGTTGCAAAGCTATATTATAGTTCAATTTGATAATTTTTCACCTAATGAAACCTCAGAAGTCGTTTTTAGAGATTTTATTTTAACTTTTGATATTTTAGTAAATACAAAAATTTGGACTTTAGATGATTGGACTTTGCGGCCTTATGCTATTATGCATGAAATAGACTCTATGTTTAATATGTCGAAGTTAAATAGTCTTGGACCTATTAATTTTATTGGCGCTAATAATTTAATTATAAATGAATTTTTTATGGGCTTTACATTAGCTTATAGAATACATGATTTTAGATAATAGATTTTATGAAATAGATTCATTAACATTAATGGCTGGCGCGCCGATAGTTATAAAAGAATATGGAACAATAGTTCATCAGCCAAGAATCAAAGAAATAGCTTTAATTGGAGAAAAAATTTTCTTTGAGGCTATTTCTATTTTTAATCTAGATAAGCAGGTATTTTTAAAATCAATTATTAAAGGAAAAAGTCCTGAAGAAACAGTTCAAATTACAAATTTTTTTTATGACAAACATGAAAGTGAAATTATATTTTATATTTTGTCTAATCAATTAGAATTTTCTGAATTTGTTGAAAAAATATTTTCAATAATTTTTGAAAATTTAAATGAAATTAATTTTAATGAAAATAATATTCATATTGCTTTTAACGACGGTCACCAAATTATAATTAATTTGAATAATTTTTATATTATAAAAGATATTATAAATCAAATTTTTTTACCAAAAAATGAGGGATCTGAGAAATATAATCCTGTCTCAGGTGCTGCTGAAATGATTGTTAAAAAATTACAAGAAAGAAATAAAAAGATTCAACAAATGAAAAATGAATCTTATAATGAATCAAAAAATGTACTGGCAAGCTATTTGTTAATACTATCTATTGGTTCAAATAATTTTAGTATGAATGATTTGTTGAATATGACTTTGTATCAGTTATTTGCCGTTATGAAAAAATACAGTCTATATGAACAATATCAAATGCAACTTAAAGCTCTAATGGCTGGTGCAAGTGATATTGAATTAATAGATTGGATGCAACAAAATTAAATTTTAGGAGGAAAACAAAAATGAGATTTGGTGTTCGTGAAGTCACAGATATCGTATTTCGTTCTATTGGTAACACATCTCTTGGTGGATTCATTTTTACTGATGGACAACCAGTTATCTTTATCGATTCTTCAAAAATGTCTACTTTAGAAACAACTGTAGCAACAGTTTATGCTCAAGGTGGTCGCGGAAACCCAAGATTGTTAGCATGGGATGGAGACAAAACTGCAACTTTTAAATTTGAAGATGCTCTTGTTTCACCTTTAAGCCTTTCAGTTTTAAGTTCAGCAAGTTCGCAAACTGGAAATTTATCTAATTTAGTATTTCATATGAATGAAAGAGTATTTTTTAATACTAGTTCAGTTGGTCCAGTTATTTTAAATACTATTCCTGGCGCAGGTATTACGGTTAATAGTGATTATAGCTTTACAATTATTCCTTTAGATGCTACTGGTGATATTCGTACAGGTATTTCTAACTATATTGTACAAAGTAGCATTTTAGCAACTTCAGCTCCTTATACTGCAGCAGCATCTACTGCTACAAATGCAGGTCAAATTACAATTACATTAGCAGCTGCATCTGGAGTTGCAACTTTTGGAAGTCAAGATAATGGAAATTATATTATTGATTATTATGTAGTAGATCCATCCAGTAAAGGTTCACAAATTCAAGTTGATCCACAAAAATTTGGTGGATATTATTATATTGAAGCAAATACACTTTTCCGTGGCCTAGATGGAAAAGATTATCCTGCTCAAATTACTTTGCCAAAAGTGAAGATTAAAACACAATTTACATTGACTATGAGCCCAACAGGAGATCCAACAACTTTTAGTTTTGAAGCTGATGCTCTTCCGGGTCGTACTCGTCAAAATAAAGGTACAGATGTTCTTTATGAGATTTTAATCGGTGGAACCTCAACAACTAATATTTAATAGATGGAGGTAAAGGAAAATGAGATTTGGAATACGTGAAGTCACGGATATAACTTTCCGCTCCATTGGTAATACAAATTTAGCTGGATTTATTTATACTGATAAACAACCCGTAATGAATATAAATCGAGCAAAAATGAGCACCTTGGATACTACTGCCGCTACTGTTTATGCACAGGGCGGCCGTGGCAATCCACGCCTATTAGCTTGGGATGGAGATAAAACCGCCACATTTAAATTTGATAATGCTTTAATAAGTCCTTATTCATTAGGAATATTAAGTGGAGCCGCAGTAGATACAAGTCAACAGCTAGCTTTTCATCAAAAAGATCGTTCTTATATAGCAACAAGCTCACAAAGTGAAGTATCTTTAAATACTATACCTGGATCATTATTAAATGTAAATTCTGATTATCCGTTTAATGTAACTAATTTGGATCCCACTTATGATGCAGTATCTGTACCTGCAAGATATACTACAATAAATCAAATAACTGCAGTTTATATTAGTTCTATTTCTAGTGGCGTTATTACAACTAGTGCTACACATAATTTACCTGCGGGCTTACCAATCGCTTTTGTTAGTACTGGAACTTTAACAGGTGCTAGTTTATTGAGCACTAGCGTTGGAGCTGAAGTATATTATGTAACACGAGATTCAAATTTAACTGCAACTACTTTTAAAATATCTTCAACATATACAAATGCCCTAGCGGGAAGTAGCAATGTTACACCAACTGCTTTTACAGGTACTGTATATGTTGTTCAAATGGGTGCCGCAGTAGATTCTGCAACAACAACCATCCTTTCTACCTTAACTCCTCATAATTTAAGTGCAGGTCAAATTGTTCAAGTTAGAGGTACAAGTTTTGCTAGCATTACTACAAGTACTGATTATTATATTAGAACCGTTCCAACCGCCAGAACATTTACACTTGCTTCTGATTCTGCATTAACAACTCCAATTACACTTACTGCTACTTCGGGAAACACTTCTGGAACATTAGTTTTTAATTCTCAGTTAGGAATTGGAGTTAGTGTTGGTGGAATTACTTATTTTAGAAGTACTACAGCAAACTTTAGAGTTGGAGATCAAATTGTTGCAACTACAACTACTACAGGACTTATTGTCGGTCAGATTTATACTATGGATGCCATTGTTGTTGGTACTACAACATATTCATTTAGAGATCCAGCAGGAAATACTTTTCCATTTGTTGGTACAAATACAAACAATTTTGTTCAAGTTCTTTCTCCACTTCCTTTAGTTGCTGGGTCAACAAGTGCCAATGCGGGACAGCTTAAATTTGCATTTTCTAACATTATAGGAAATTTATCAAATACTACTTTATCGGTTACAACTAGCGGTACAACAGTATTTACTGGTTCTGTTGCACACGGCTTAACTACTGGCCAAACTGCATATTTTAATACTGATTCTACTGCGGGAGTTACTCGCGGAATTCCATATTATGTAAATTATTCGGGTGTTACAAATGCATTTAATATTCGATTAACTCCATCTGGTAGCAATATTTCATTGGGCACACAAGCAACTCCATTTAATGCATATTATGAAGCTCAAAGTATTCCTGGTACTAATAGTTGTATAGATTATTATGTTGTAGATCCGAATGCTAATACTACCTCTTTTGCTGTTTCTCCTATTCAGTTTGGTGGATATTATTATATTGAAGCTAATACTATATTTAGAGGCTTAGATGGAAATGACTTTGCCGGGCAGATAACAATACCAAAAGGAAAAATTAAAACTCAATTTACTTTAACGATGAGTCCTACTGGTGATCCAACAGTAACAAGCTTTGAAATTGAGGCTTTACCTGGCAGAACTTTGCAAAATAAAGGTACAGATGTTTTATACGAAATTTTAATTTCAGGTCAAACTTTAGATAGACCAGATTCAGATATTTCATTTTAAAAATTGGGGGAGAAATTTTCCCCAATTTTTTTATTGACATTATTGCGATTTTATGATATAATAGAATAAAAGGAGTGTACACAATGGCAAAAGTAGCTTTATCAAAATTAAAATTAGAAAAAGAAATAGAACCTAAAAAAATTATTATTAATGATATTGAAATTGAAGTATATCAATATTTAGATACCGCCGTTAAAACTATGATTGTTCAGTCAGCGGCATGGGGCTCACTGGCAAAAAATATTGTAGATGAAATTTTATTAGACGCCTATCTTCATGTTTTAATTTTAGAATATTATACAAATATTACTTTAACAGATAAACACCGTGAAAATTTATTAAGTACTTTTGATTTGCTTCAATCTAATGGAATTTTTGAGCAAATTGTTGCAGCAATGCCTGATGGAGAATATGATTATTTATTTAATTGTGCATTATCACTATCTAAACGAATCAATGAATATAATGCATCAGTACCTGGATTAATGCAACAATTAATGGATTCAAGTCTTGGTGAGGCTTTTATTAAAAAGCTCAAAGAAAGATTTGATCAATTTTATGGCCAAACATCCTAAAATTAGATTCCCTCTTGTTTAATAGACAAGAGGGCTTTTTTATTTTGTGAGAAAAAGGTGATTGAGTGTGAATACAAATATAACATTAAAAAGAGGACGAGATTATTATAGATTTCTTTTTACTCGTGAGGATTCTATTATGAAGTATCATATACAAAAATTAAAATTTTTGGAAAATACAAACTTTGAAGAAATTCTTAAAAAAACGGCTGAAAAAAAAAGAAATCAATCTGCGAAAGCATATGAAAAAACTTTAAAACCTTTGCTTAAATATTTGAAACAAGATAAGTTTAATGAATTAATAAAAGAACTTAAAAGAGATATAGCTTCTGAATTTGAAACAGAAGTAGATAAAAAAATTCAATCAATTTTTAAAAATTTACAACTTACTGCTGAGGGTGTTAAGCGTTCAAATATTCAAATTAAAAACATTACAAGCGGTCAATCAGATGCTCCCAAAGCATTAAAGAAAAGAGCTGAAGCTTTAGAAAATGATTTAAAAAAAATTGAAGAGACTTTTCAAAATATACAAACGATACAAAATAGTAGAATAGATTTAAAATTTGCTCAACAAAACTTTGAAAGAATTCAAGGTTATTATAATACTTTAACAAATTTACTTACAGACATAAAAGTAAAAAATCAACAGTTTCGTACATATTTATTAGCAGATTATGCTGAATATGCTTCTGCTTTAGCAGCTGAAAAAACTTTAACAAAACTTGAAGATAAATTTAAAAGCGACCAAGCATATATAGAATTTTTACAACAAGCAAAACTTATTTTAATGGGTGCTTTAAAGGAAAAAGTTGACTTTAAAATAAAATTTTTTATTCCAGATTCAGATGGAAAGTTTAAAGAAATGTTTATTAATATAAGTAATAAAGCTACACAAAATTTAGAAGAAATGAGATCAAATAAATTAGTAAATTTTGGTGGTTTTATTGAAGAGATTGAAAAAACTAGAAAAAATGCAATATCAAAATATGGTCAATATGAATTAGATTACAAAGTACTTTCTCATTTATATTTATTAGATCCAGATCAAAGATATAAAGATTCAATTTTTGATATTTTAGAAAAGTTTTCAAGATATGCAGCAATGGACATTAGTATGGAGGCTTTGGGATTAAATTCTCCAGATCCAGTTTTATTCTTACAAATTGGAAATAAACTTTATACCGGAGAAGAAATTTATAATAAAATCCTAAGTAATGAATTATTTTTTTATATTGGACAATTTAGAGGTACTAAAGATTTTTTTATTTTAAGAGATAATCAAAAATTATATTCCGCTAGTGAAGAAATTTTATATAGAAGAAATAATCGCATACACGGTAGATATCAAATGTATATTCAAACAAAATTAACTTTTAATACTGTTCAGGCATTTTTAAGAAAATCTGCGGTTAAATAAAGACTTAAAGGAGTGATATAATTGGCTAGTAATAGTTATGAGGTTATAGTTAAATTTTTAACTGATTATTCTGATGTTGATAAAGCAAGTCAAAAAATAAAATTATTACAAAAAGAATTAAGTGCTGCCGAAATGGCCGCAACTAAAGATCCTGTAAGAATAGATGCTATAAAACAATTAATTTTTCAAACAGAAAAATATATAGCAGATACAGATAAATCAAAACATTCTCAACATCTATATTCTTTACAAACAAGAGATTTAATTAAAGATTATGAAAAATTAGGTATTGAAATTCAAAATATTGTTAGACAAGAAAATATTTTAACAAATAGTTTAGAAAATCAAACTCGTCAGATGGGTCGGCTTCGTGATGCTCAAGGACGTTTTGTTTCTAGTAGAACGGTAACTGAGGGCGGAGCAGCATCAGAAAAAATTCCTGGAACTCCTGGCAGACCTCCGCAAACTATTGGTGAAGAAGGACTTAGAACAGCTAGACATGCGGCTTTGGCAGCTCCAATTTATGGTGTAATTTATAGTGGAATGACAGCAATTCAACAATCTTTTCAAGATTATGTTGAGTTTGATAAAGTATTAAATAGAATTGCAATTGTTTCTGGTGAATCGGCAGAATCAATGAAAGCTTTTGCGGAAGAGGCTCATAAGTCAGGTATGTCGCTTAGTGTAACCGCAAAAGACTATGCAGAGGCAGCTTTAATATTTTATCAACAGGGTGGTTTGGCAATGGAAAATGCTGAATCATTAGCAAAAGCTTCAATTGAATTATCTAATGTTTTAGGTATGAGTATGCAAGATTCTTCAAGTGCATTAACTGCTATTATGAATTCTTTTGATCTTTTAGCAAAAGAAGGCGATAAGGCAGGTGAGCATATTGCAGATGTTTTAACTAAACTAGATCAATCAACTGCAACATCGGGTGATAAAATTGCAGCTGGTTTAAGTCGATTTGCTTCAACTGCAAGTGAAGCTGGATTTACTTTTGAGAAAGCTGCTGCTATGTTTGCTACAGTTGCTTCTGTTACTCAATTAGCACCTGAAGTAGTGGGTACTGCATTTAAAACTTTAATTACAAATTTACAAGAAGTTCAAAATAAAGGACCTCTTGCAGTTGAACAATATACCAATAAATTAAAGCAGGTTTCAGATAGATATAATTTAGGAATTAAACCTTTTGATGAAAAGGGACAATTAGTAAATGCCTCAGATTTAATTGATCAAGTTGCTGCTGCTTATAATAGATTAACAGATAATACAGCTAAACAAGAATTGGTTCAAGCAGTGGCTGGAAAGCATCAAATAAATATATTACAAGCTCTTTTAACAAATTATGATAAAATGGATCAAAGCATGAAAGACGGCTTAGCATCTCAGGGTACTGCCGCAGAAGCACAGAAAAAATCAGCAGAAACTCTTGAGGCATCATTAACAAGATTGACTGAGGCCTGGAATCATTTTACCAAACAATTATATGATAATAAAGCTTTACCATATATTATTGATGCATTAACATTTTTAATAACTAAATTAGGAGATTTTATTAGCGGTCCATTTGGATTTATGAAATTTCTTACTCTAGTTTTATTTGTTGCAGGTACCCTTAAAAAAGATTTGTTTTCTAGTATAATTACAAATGTTAAAACAATGTTAACAGGTCAAAGAGAATTAAATGCTCTAAAAGAACAAGAAATTCAAATACAAAAAAGTATTGAAACTGCTGATGCCGCAACAAATGTAGTAGATAAACAAAGACTCGAAACTGAGCTTGCTATTGTTAAGGCAAAACAAGCTCAAATTTTACTTGCATCAGGTCAAGCTGAAGCGGCTGCCGTTTTAATGGGAACAGCTGCAACTGGTGAAAAAGCTGCGGGTGGTGCTGGTGTTCCTGGAGCAGTTGCTGCAGGCGCTGCTGCTGCAGGAGGCCTTGCTGGAATTAAAAAAGGTGCTTTAGGAGCGCTTAAAAAAGCTCCTGGTGCTCTTTGGAAAGGATTCAAAACCGGAGGAACAATGGCCGGTATATTTGGATTGATGGAATTAGTTGGTGGTGGAGATTTTTCTGGTAGTGCATTTGCAAGAGCTGGTATAAAAACGGGTCTTTCAGTAGCTGGTGGAATGTTGGGTAATTTAATTCCAATTCCTGGTGTTGGAATGGTTCTTGGAGGGATAGCGGGAGCACAAGCAGGAGAATATATAGCTAATAAATTTTTTCCTAAAGCTATTTCAGAACAAGCTGATGAGGCAACAAAAAGCGTAGAAGATTTTACACAAGGTATTCTTGATGAAGTAAATGCTCAACAAAAAGCTGTAGATTTAAATGAAGAAATGATAAAGGGTCTTAATCAATTACAGACTCAAGTTGATAAAATGAATATTCCTTTTTTAACAGAAATGGAGCGAACATTAGAATCTAATAAAACCTATTTTGAATCATTTAAAAATTATCAAGATTCAACACTGGATAATGCTGAAAAAATTATAGAATTTAGTCAATTACAAAGAGAAATAAATGAAAATTTAACATCAACTACAAATTTAAACACAATGAAATCTTTACAAGATTTACAATATAAAATTGCTGAACAAGGAAAAAATGGTGCTATTGCTACAAAAAATCAACTTGATTACTATAAAGAGCAATTAGATATTTTAAAGAAAAAAGTTGATTTAGAAAAACAAAGTAATGCCGAAAATCGTCTTATTCTTGTGCGACAAGCTGGCGGTGGATTTACATATCAATTTAAAAGAGGTATATCAACCCAAGCTGGACCAAGTGCTGCTGAAACTCGTGCATCACAATTAAAAGCTGCAGAAGGATATTTTACAACATCTGCGGGTGCGGCGTATAGTGAAGCAGACAAATTAAAAGGATATTTAAGATCTACATTAAAAGGAAAAACAGAGCAACAAATTTCAGATATTATTCAAAGTGGCGTTATGGGAAAAGCCATACCTGGAAATATACGTTTAACAGGACCAGAAACAGAAACAGTAAGAAACTCACTTGTCTTATTAAAAAAATATAGTGAAGATGCTAGAGAAGCTCTTGCAGATATTGGAAAATATGGAGGAGATACAGCCGGATATCAACAACAATTAAATATGATTGGTCAGGTCATGAGCACTATTGGTTTACAAACTGGTAATGTGCAAACATCTTTAAATAATCTATCTTCTATTTTTGATTATAAAGTGGCAGGAACTCCTGCATATGCCTTAGCTCAAGGTATTCTTAAATTAGGTGGTTATATGTCAAGTCTTGGTGCTAAAGTAGAACCAACACAAATTCCAAAAGAAGTTTTGAGTGGACCTACTTATAAATCTGAAACTACAGAAGAACGAGTAAAAAGAATCGGTGGGGAAATAACAGCTGGCAATAGAACTCTTTTTGATGATATAATAGATGTTTTTAGATGGATAAAAAGCACTACTTCATTTGATTCTGGGGGCTATACTGGAAATAATCAAGGTATGGCAATGCTCCATAGCAAAGAATTAGTTTTAAACAAAGATGATACTAAAAATATATTATCTGCGGTCAGTATGTTTAGAGGAATTCCAATGTCTGCAAATATCCCAAATTTTAATCGTCAATCTGGCGGCGCGGGACAAAATGTAAATATTAATGCAAACTTTCCAAATGTTTCATCTGCGGATGAGATTAAGCGAGCTTTTGCATCTATGTCTAATGACGCACTTCAATTTAATTCACGAGTTAAAGTTGTAGGTGCGGGTGTATAATTTTATTGGGTGGGGTAATTTATTTTACCCCATTATTTTTTTATATTAAATAAGAACTGCGCAAAAGGAGGACTTTTATGAATGGCGATTTAACATCTGTCATTAGAGA
>Ga0214917_10002221_pt1 | contig 23975 bp, 17 predicted proteins | sample LL_1208_BB_MetaG_FD_177983 | JGI IMG/M metagenome (GOLD analysis project Ga0214917, IMG submission 177983) | Freshwater microbial communities from Lake Lanier, Atlanta, Georgia, United States - LL_1208_BB | ecosystem: Environmental > Aquatic > Freshwater > Lake | place: USA: Georgia | collected...
GCGCCGTGGCCGAGGATGAACTTGCGCGTGCCGGCGGGCCCGTCGAAGATCACCGTGCCGACCGATCTCGGGCCGGTGCCGCTGATTCCCGAGAGCACGCCCTCGCCGTACTCGGCGTGCCGGACCCGTTGACCGGCGGCGTAGGCCCGGCGCGGTTGTGCCACGCCCGCCAGACGTTCGGCGAGATCGGCGGCCGTCTCGAACGCCCGCGCACGCGGGGTGGTTGAAGGTCGGCGCGAGGAGGGCTCGATCCTCGCGGGGACGTCCTGGGACACATCCTCCTCCGCCGGACCGCCGGCGAGCTGGGAAGCGTCGTCCACCGTGTCGGAGGACGACCTCCACGGCCGCGGCTCGAGAAGCTCGTCGATCGGGCCGCCGCCGGGCGGGGCCTCGGCGCCGGTCAGGAGCGTTTCGCTGCCGCTCATTTCGGCGAGGAACAGGCTCGGCGCCGCGATCCGGCGGGTGCCGCGGTAGTCGCGGATGCGGGCGCAGCTGGCGTGCACCTCCTGCATGCCGCGCGTGATGCCCACGAACACCAGTCGGCGCTCCTCCTCCAGCTGGTCCGGGTGGTCGAGACTGCGCTCGTGCGGCAGGATGCCGTCCTCCATCGCCACGAGATAGACCACCGGGAACTCGAGCCCCTTCGCGGCGTGAAACGTCATCAGCGCCACCCGCTCGCTGGCCGGATCCCAGACGTCGGTGTCGGAGACGAGGGCGGTGGTCTCGAGGAACGCCCCGAGCGGGTCGACGGGCTCACCGTCGGGGTCCGTTTCGCGGCCGACGAGACTGTCGTCGAGTTGCTGGGCAGCCGTGAGCAGTTCCTCCACGTTGGCGAGGCGATCCTCTCCCTCCTCGTCGCCCCCCTCGTCGGCGAGCCACTGCCGGTAGCCGGTGTGATCGAGCACGGCCGCCAGCAGCCGCGCGACCCCCGGTTCGCCGGCGGCGACGGCCGCGAGCCCGGCATGCAGGCGGACAAACTCGGCATAGCCCTTGATCGCGCGTTTCGCCAGTCCGGGGATCGAGCCTGCCCGGGCGGCGGCCTCGAGCCGACCGAGTCGGTGGTCCTCGGCCCATGCCGCCAGCAGGTCGAGCGACTGGCGGCCCAGGCCGCGGGGAGGCACGTTCACCACCCGCAGAAACGCCTCGTCGTCGCGCGGATTGCGGAGCAGGCGCAGCCACGCCACCACGTCGCGGATCTCGCGCCGCTTGAAGAACTCGAGCCCGCGAACGAGTTGGTAGGGAACGCCGCGCCCGCGGAGCGCCACCTCCAGCGACCGCGACAGCGCGTTGGTGCGGAACAACACGCAGAAGTCCCGTGGCGAGCGGCCGGCGGCGACACCGGCCGCGATCTCGTCGGCGATCCGGTCGGCCTCCGCGTGGCTCGTGGCGTCGAGGACGATCCGCACGCGCGCGCCGGCGGCCGCGTCGGTGAGCAGACGCTTCGGTTTGCGGCGACTGTTGTGGGCGATGAGGCGGTCGGCGGTGCCGAGAATGTTGGCCGTGCTGCGGTAGTTGTGCTCGAGCTTCACGACCTTGGCCGACGGATAATCGCGCTCGAACTCGAGGATGTTGCGGATGCTCGCGCCCCGCCAGCCGTAGATCGCCTGGTCGGGGTCGCCGGTGACGGCCAGGTTGGGGTGGTCGATCGACAGCCCGCGCACGATGCAGTACTGCACGGCGTTGGTGTCCTGGTACTCGTCCACGAGGATGTAACGGTGGCGGGCGTCGAGCAGCGCGCGCAACTCGGGGTTGTCGGTCAGCAGCCGGGCCACGTGGACGAGCAGGTCGTCAAAATCGACCGAGTTCGCGGCCAGGAGCATTTCCTGGTAGACGGGCCAGAGTTTGCGGGCCACCTCGTCGGCGGGCCGGCCCCAGCGGGGCTCGAACGTGTCGGGGGTCAGGAGATCGTTCTTCGCGCGGCTGATCGTCCCCGCGATGCGATCGATCGGCGTGTGGGTGAGCGACAGGGCGAGTTTCTTCGCCGCCCGCTTGAGCACTGCAGCCGCATCGTCGGGTTCGAGGATCGAGTAGTCGCTCGTCAGGCCGACGAGTGACGCATGGCGGCGCAGCAGCCGGGCGGCGAAACGGTGGAACGTCCCCATTTCCACCGCCTGGGGGCCGACGAGCGACTCCACCCGCCGACGCATCTCGTCGGCCGCCTTGTTGGTGAACGACAGCGCCACGATCTGGCGGGCCGGGATGCCCTGCGAGATCAGATGGGCGATGCGATGGGTGACGACGCGGGTCTTTCCCGAACCCGGCCCGGCGAGGACCAACAGCGGACCGTCCACGTGCGTGGCGGCCGTGCGCTGGGACTCGTTGAGGGCGGTGAGCGGCGGGGCGGGCACGTGGCGGGTGCTAGCACGCAGGCACATAAGTAGTCGAAATCGGAATGTTTGGATTATATTCCGGCCCGCCGAAAGTCCGGCAGACGTCGCGCGTCAGCGTGCAGACGTCGGTTCATCATGGCAAAGGATTCGCAATCACAGGGAGGGAACCCCGCATGCCTCGCATCCCCTACAAGAACCTCACCCAGTCCGACGAAATGGCCGAGAAACTCGAGATGAGCACGGCCGAGATCGGCCTTTCGGTCCGCACGACGAACTGCCTCGAGGAGAAGGGCATCTTCACCGTGCACGATCTGCTCAACTGCACCCGGGCCGATCTGCTCTCGATCTCGAACTTCGGCGAGAAGACGCTGGAAGAGGTGTACCGCTCGCTGGAAAAGATCGGGTTTTTCCGCGCTTCGCGCAGCCCCGCGGACCTGCCGGGTGAATCGGCGGAAAAAACCGAGGAATCGCTGGCCTGACGCGTCCGGCGGCAGAGTCCGACACGGGCTGGCGCGGCCGGGTAGCCGTGTGTGCATAATGCCGGTCGGATGGCTGGCCGAGGTGGCCGTCGCGCCGGGTGTGCCGTCGCGGAGCGCCCCACAGGAGTGGCTCGGTGAGACTGCCGCGGTTTTTCGGCAAGAAACGTGGTCACAGACGCACCGGATCACAGGCGTGGGGCTCGGCCGGCGAGGCGATCTTCTACGCCCTGCTCGTGGCGGCGGCCCTGTGTTTCGCGGGACTGCTGCTGACGGGTGTGGTGGGGTTGGATCCCGAGGCAGTCGGCCTGCCGTGGGCCGGTTGGTGGCTGTGGATCTTCACGGCGCTCATCCCCGGAGCGCTGCTCGCGTTCGGCGGCGCCGGGCTGGTCCGTACGCTGCGGGGGTGGGACAAGTCGGAGGAACGACGGGCGGCGGCCGAGACGCTCGCCGAGCTCCTCGAACCGGTCGGTCACGGCTCGGGCTCGCCCCGCGAACTGCCCGGCGTGCCGACCTGTGACGACCTCGTCAACTCGCCAGGCACGATCCTGCGTTACCGGCTGCCGATCGAAAGCCCGGAAAGCTGGCAGTTGTTGGGGATCGGGTTGTTCGCCGCGCTGTGGAATGCGGTGCTGGCGGTGCTCGCCGTGACGGCCGGGCTCGATCTGCTCGGTGGCCGCGTCGAGCCGGTCCTGCTCGCGCTGCTCGTCCCGTTCCTGGCCGTCGGCATCGGCGGGATCGTGGTATTCGTGCGGCGGCTGTTCCTCACCACCGCCGTCGGCACCACGCAGGTCGAGATTTCAGACCACCCGCTCCTTCCCGGAGCGAACTACGATGTCCTCCTCGCGCAGGGCGGCGCCGGCGCGGTCGCACTGCTGCGGCTGACGCTGGAAATGGAGGAATCGGCCGCATTTCGCCAGGGCACCGACACCCGCACCGAACGCGTCGTCGTGTGGCGGGAGGTCGTGAAGGAATGGCGGGACGTGAGGATCAGCCCCGGCGTGCGATTCGAGGCGCATGCCACGATCACGATCCCGCGGGATGCGATGCACTCGTTCGTGTCGGAGCACAACGCCGTCCGCTGGCGGATCGTGGTCCACGGCCGTCCGGAGCGGCGGGCGCCGTTCGAGCGGATGTTTCCGCTGGTCGTGCATCCGCTGCCGCCGGACATCGGCGGTGGCCGTCCCGAGTTCGCGTGGATGGAGGAGAGACGTCGATGACCGACGGCGAGGACGGCGGCGGCACCACGAGGCTCGGCGCGCCCAGGGTCGGCGTGCATTTCGACCATCCGGATCGAACCTACGCGCCGCAGGACTCGTTGACGGCGGCGTACGAGGTCGAGGGGGTGGCGGTCGCGGACATCCGGGCGATCGAACGGTCGGTGGTCTGGTACACGGAAGGCAAGGGGGAGGAGGATCTCGGAGTTCATCACTTCGACCGTCTCGAAGGGGCGGCGGCGCTCCGCGCGGCGCTCCCCGCGGGCAGCGTGTCGCTGCGACTTCCCCCGAGCCCGCTCTCCTACGAGGGCGTCGTGGTCAAGATTCGCTGGTGCGTGCGCATCAGGCTGTTCTTCGCGGCCGGGCGCGACTACGTCTCGGAGCACGTGTTCGATCTCGGGGACGTCCCGCCGTCCAGAGGCACGGTGGAGCGACTGGCATGACCGTCGTCCCCATCCGGCAGCGGTGGGCGTCCAACCCGTTTTCGACGAGGCATGTGCGGCCCGGAAGCATCGCGCCGCTCGACGTCACCGGCCATCCACTCGACATCCCCGCGCTCGTCGCGCGGCTCGCGGCCCTCGGCGGGTCGGCGGCGATCGTAGGCCCGCACGGCAGCGGCAAGACGACGCTGCTGATGACGATCGCCGACGCCCTCGAGGCGCAGGGCGGGCGCGTCGCGCGGGTGCGACTGCGGGAATCCCGCGACCTGGTCGGGTTGCTGCGGGCCATCGCGGCCTGTGCGCGCGGGGGCACCGCGTGCGTGGACAGCGCGGAGCGGACGGGGAGCATCGTGGGGGCCGGGATGCGGCTGGCGGCATGGCTGGTCGGTGCGCGGATGCTCGAGACCGCCCACCGCCGGGGCCCGTCGCCGACGCTGTTCGAATGCGCGACATCCGCCCGGCTCCTCGCGGCGATCGTCGAGCGACTGCCGTGCCGGTCCGTTGAGGATGCGGTATCGCCGGTGGATGTCGCCGCGGCTTTCGAGGCGTCGCGCGGCGACATCCGCGAGGCCCTGTTTCTGTTGTATGACCGGTTCGAGCGACGCGCCCGACATCCGTGCCGCGAGGCCGGCGGCGGTGAGGCGGATGGGGCATCGCGGGTGCGGTCGTAGCGGCGGTGGCGACGGTGCGGGTCGTGCCGTGCCCCCGGCGGAAATTCATGAACCGAACCGGGACTTTTTTCCGATCCGCGCCCGGAAGCCCAACCTACGCTTGGACGTCGGTGAAGAGGGTGAAAGCCGGTCGGCGTTTGCCGCCCGTCGTCAGCCTCCCGAGCGAAGGAGAGTGCGATGAAGATGCCGCGTTGGATGTTCGTGCTGCTGCTTGCGGGCGCCATGGCGTGCGTTCCGCCGCGAAGCGTGGAAGCCCAGTGCTGCCTCGATGGTCTGTTCGCCGGCTGCGCCTCGTGCTTCCGGAAGGCGCCGCCGGCCTACGCCGTGGCGCCGGTCGTGGCGCCCGTCGCCGCGCCGATCCCGGCGCCCCCTCCGCCCGTCGTGGTGCCGGTGCAGCAGGTCAGCTACGTGCCCGAGACGACCTATCGCACGCAGTACCAGTGCGTCCCGGTGACCTCCTACAAGCCGTCGTGCGAGATCGATCCCTGCACCGGCTGTTCCCGTGAGTGCATACAGCAGGTGACGAATTACGTCCAGCAGGCGGTGAATGTGCCGGTCACACAATACCGGGCGGTCTACTCGACCAAGTACGTGCAGATGCAGCAGGCGGGGCCCTCGTACGCCGTGCCGGCGGCAGGAGCGCCCGTCGCGGCGCCGATGGGCATGGCGGCGCCCGCCTACCCGCAACCGCCCGCGGCGAGCCAGTTCGCCGCTCCCATCCAGACCACGCCCCAGGCCTGGGGTTCCGCGGGAGCCGACATCCCACAGCAAATCCTGCCCGGACAGACCAGCATCGCCGCTCCGACGCTGCCGCAGGGCTTCGTGCCGCAGGGCGTCGCGCCCCAAGGCATGCCGGTGCAACCTGGGATGGCGCAACCCGGCCTGTCGCAGCCCACGTTCCAGCAGCAGATCGTCCCGCAGGGTGGAACGTATCTCGCGCCCTCCGCGGCCGCACCGCTCCAACCGTCGGCGCCGCCGGCCCTGCAGCCGACGCCGTCACTGAAGCCGATTCCCGAACTGTCGCGGTCGGCGCCGAACACCGCCGGAGGCACGGTCGCTCCGCAGACGTCCGCGACGCCTCCGGCCGCCCAGCCCCCGCGTACCGCGCCTGCCGCTCCCGCACAGCCCGCCGTCCAGCCGCCGAGCCTGCTGCCCGGCACCGGCACCACGTCCGGCAGTGGCACGACCGGGGCGGTGCCCGGCACCGGTCCGGTGGGGATGCCGGTCGTCCCGGGCGCGGGCCCGGGGGCCGCGACGGGGGCGTTCCCGCGGCTCCTCGAGCCCACGAGCCACACGACCTCGTGGCAGGGACCGGTCATGCGGCCGACGTCGTACCCGACCGCCGCCCTTCCCGGCCGGCTGCAGTGACGCGGCCCGCCGTCGCCGCGCGACGATCGACGCCGCCGAATCGGTGATTCACCTCGGTGGACGCAGCCCGTACCATGGCGGGCGTGACGAACGCCGACATCGCCGCCGTCTTCGAACACGTCGCCGACCTGCTGGAATATCAGGGCGGGAACGTGTTTCGCGTACGGGCCTACCGCGCCGCGGCCCGCACGATCTCCGGCCTCGTCGAGCCGCTCTCGAGCGTCCGTGCGGATCGGACGCGTTCACTCACCGACCTCGACGGGATCGGATCCGACCTGGCCGGCAAGATCGGTGAGCTGCTCGATCATGGTCGGCTGACGCTCCTCGACGAGCTCCACGCCCAGGTCCCGTCCGCGGCGTTCGAACTGATGCGGGTGCCCGGCCTCGGGCCGAAGAAGGCGAAGGCGCTGATCGGTGAACTGGGCCTCACGTCGCTCGATGATCTCGAGGAGGCCTGTCGAGACGGCCGAGTCGCCGGCCTCAAGGGCTTCGGCGAAAAGACCCAGGCTGCGATCCTCGACAACGTGGCCTTCGCCAAGAATCCGGAACACAAGCGGCTCCTTTGGAACGAGGCCGACGCCATCATGCAGTCCTTGCTCGCCTGGATGGGCGAGTGTCGGGCGGTCAGGCAGATCGCAGGCGCCGGAAGTTGGCGGCGAGGTCGGGAGACGATCGGGGATCTCGATCTCGTCGTCGACGCGTCCGACGCCGACGCCGTGATGGATCATCTTGCGGCCTGGCGTGAGACTTCGGCCGTGCTCCTTCGGGGGGACACGAAGACGAGCATCCGCGGCCCCCGCGACATGCAGATCGATCTGAGGGTGGTCGGCGACGCTTCCTTCGGGGCGGCGCTGCAGTACTTCACGGGCTCGAAGGAGCACAACGTGAAGCTGCGGTCGCGGGCTCGCGAGCACAGACTATCGATCAATGAATATGGCGTGTTTCCGCTGGCGTCCGGTGCGAACGACCCCACCGCCCAGGCAAACAGCCGTGGCGGCGCCACCGAAGAGGAGGTCTACCGTGCCGTCGGACTGCCATGGATTCCACCGGAATTGCGCGAGGGGGGCGACGAGATTCGCATGGCCGAGCGTGACGCGTTGCCGGCACTCGTTGAACTCGGCGACATGCGGGGCGACCTCCACATGCACACGACGGCCACCGACGGTGAAGACACGCTCGCCGACATGGTGCGGGCGGCGATCGCCCGTGGCCTGGCCTACATCGCCATCACCGATCACGGTCAACGGGTGACGATGGCCCGTGGGCTCGACCGGAAACGGCTGCTCACGCAGTGGTCCGAGATCGACCGGCTCAACGAATCGCTGTCCGCCGAAGGCCCACCACCGATCGTGGTGCTCAAGGGGATCGAGGTGGACATGCTCGAGAAGGGCGGCCTGGACCTTCCCGACGAGGTGCTCGCCCGTGCCGACTGGGTGGTCGCGAGCCTGCACTACGGCCAAAACCAGCCACGCGACCGGATCACTGCCCGGATTCTCGAGGCGATCGAAAACCCCCACGTCTCGGTGATCGGCCATCCCACCGGCCGGTTGATCAATCGTCGGCCCGCCTACGACGTCGACATCGAAGCAGTGATCGAGGCCGCCGCGCGCACCGGCACGTTCCTCGAGATCAACGCCAATCCCTGGCGGCTCGACCTCGACGACCGCCACGCGGCCGCCGCCAAGCGGGCCGGCGTGAAGGTCGTGATCTCGACCGACGCGCATTCCACCGGTGGCCTCGATGTGATGCGCTGCGGCGTGCTCCAGGCCCGCCGTGCGGGCCTCGAAGCCGAGGACGTCGCCAACACCCGCACGCTCGCACAGCTCAAGAAGCTGATGAAGAAGTAGGGCGGGCTGAAGCCTGTCACCGTAACTCGTGGGCGCCGGCTTCGGGCTCCCCATATCCCGTCGCCGGACGTTCACCGCACCCATCCATGGGCTCCGTTCACTCGGACTCACCGGCGCTGCGCCATCCTGGCTTCGTCGACCGATTCGCCTTCGGCGAATCGGTGCCCGAGTAACGCCGGCGCGCCCAACACGCGGAGCGTCCGGCGAGATGGTACGGGGCAACCCCGAGCCGGGTTGGGTGAGTCGAGCCGCGAGAGCCTGACGCCTGTCCTACGGCGCCTTCACGCAGCGGAAGCCGATGTGGTTGGTGGCGCTCGAGATCTCGCCTTTGCCTCGGGAGCCCACGATGTAGCGGGCGCAGTACGATTCCGAGCACAGGTAACTGCCGCCACGTTGCACGCGCTTTGCCTGGCCGGGCTCCTGCGGATCGAAGCTGGATTCCGGGCCGCGGGGATTCGTTGCCACGGCTCCTGAGGCGAGGGCCTTGGCGTAGGTGTCGGGGCGGTACCAGTCGGCACACCACTCCCAGACGTTGCCCGCCATGTCGTGGAGACCGTAGGCGTTGGGCGGGAAGCTCGCCACTGGAGCGATCCCAGGATGCCCGTCTGCAGCGGTGTTTTCGCCAGGAAACCGGCCCTGCCAGGTATTGGCCATCCAGCGTCCGTCGGGGCGGAAGGCGTCACCCCACGGGTAGATCGCGCCGCTCAGTCCGCCTCGCGCGGCGAACTCCCATTCGGCCTCGGTCGGCAGCCGCTTTCCCGCCCAGCGGGCGTAGGCCTCGGCATCCTCCCAGGCGACGTGGACCACCGGCTCGTCGTCTCGACCCGCGATCGAACTGTCGGGGCCCCGCGGATGCCGCCAGTCGGCCCCCGGGACGTAGGCCCACCACCGTAGGTGATCGTGCAGCGGCACGGGTCCGTCGGGAGGGGTGAACACCACGGAGCCCGCGACGAGTTTCTCCGGCGGGGCATCGGGAAAGTCCTCCGCGCGTGGTGCCCGCTCCGCGACCGTCCGGTGGCCGGTCGCGGCGACGAAGGTGGCGAATTGGGCGTTCGTGACCTCGGTCGCATCCATCCAGAAGCCGTCGACCCTGACGGAGTGCACCGGCCGCGCATCCGCCATCGGATCGGGGCCGCCGTGCGGCAGCGCGCGCGGATCGAGGCATCCCATCGAGAAGGTGCCTCCGGGAATCCACACCATCCCGGGCGGCGCGGGCCGAGCCGGCACGAAGTCGGCGGCGACCGTGGGGCCGAACGGACGGCGGCCGGCGGATGATTCGCGCCGCTCCCCGGGCAGGCGACTCAGCCACCACACGGCGGCGGCGGCCGCGAGTCCCAGCCCGATCGGCAGGATGAGCGAGGAGCCCAAATACGATCGCCCAGGTGATGCGCGGTGGCCCGATCCCATGGGCAGTTCAAGCCGACTCCTTCCGGATCGTGCGCTCGAACTGCCGGCGCAGGGCTCGCCGCCGGCCTGCATCCCACCATTTCACGAACACCTTGCGGGCCTCGTCGGCCTGCCGCTCCTCCTCGGCCAGGAGCCGCTCGAGCACGTCGTGATTGGCGGCCGACGCCTTGTCACGCGCCAGTCGCCGGAAGCGGTCGGCGGCGGCGGCGTGATCGGTGAACTCCCCGAGCGTCTCCTGGAGCCTCTCGAGGGCGTCGTAGCAGCGGGTTCGCACCCGCGGGGGGAACACGGCGGCAAAGATCTCCAGGGCGTACCGGAGTTTCTTGCCCTCGATCCGCAACGCATGAATCTCGTCGGCGTCGCGGAGCTTCCGGTCGGCCACGGCAAAGAACCGACGCATCAGCGGCCTGAACCGCCGGCGGGCGTACGTCTCAAAGGTCAACCGGCGGCCCTCGGCCGGCACATCGGCCAGGAGTTTTTCGACCCGTTCGAGCCAGTCGCGTTCCAGCAACCGCTCGTGCTGCACCCGAATGGGCTGTCGCGACACCTCCCGCTGTTTCGAAAGCATCGCCACGAGCCGCCGGCGGGCGAGTCCGCTCGCGGTGACCGTGTCCTCCGCCAGCCGGTCGGTGAGCACGTCGAGGTCCCGGGCTTCGCCGGCCGACCGGCGGATGCGGCGCAGCTGCTTCGTGAACCAGGCCACCTGCTTTTCCGGGAGCAGGTCGTGGAACGCATCGACCGCGGCGATGGCCCTACGGGTCGCGACGCGCAGGCGATGCACGCTCTCCGGGTCGCGGGCCCCACGGGAGCCTGCGGTCGGCAGCTCCTGCCAGACCGCATCGAGTCGTTTGCGGAGTGCCCGGGCCGCGACCATCCCGGCCGGACGCCGGCCGTCTTCGGTCACGATCCACGCACTCGAAAACTTCATCGCCGGGAAGTCCGCAGCCCGAGGCCCCTACCGTCTCCGGTACTGTAGCGGGGCGGCGAGCCCGGATTCCAGCGGCCTCAAAATCCTCCACGTCCGGTCGGGCCGGCCACCCCGATCTCTGGGACCGACTCCCGGGCCTGCCGGGCGGCCGGGACGGCGTCCGCCTTGGTGACGGTCGCCGCAGACGCGAATACCGTGCCGTCGCCGAGGCACCCTTCGCCACGCCACACGCGACCCTCGACGAGGACCACGTCGCCCGGGGCCACCAGGTCCAGTTGCGCGGCATCAACGTTGACCACGGTATCCGGTCCGATCGGGATCGCGAGGCGGCGGATGCGTCCCGCTGCGACCTGCAGCCTGAGCGTCGTGCCCTGGATCCGTGTCACGGTGCCGACGACGGTGGTCGGCTGGTCCTCCACGACGGCGTCCGCCTGGAAGCCGGCAGCCGGGGTGATGACGTCGATGGTCCGCACCGGTTCGGCGGCGGTTCCCCGTCGATCGACGCAGGTCTGGAGCCGGACGGTCATCCCGGGCCGTAACTCCGACGCCGAGATCCGGCCGCTCACGGCCAGTTTCGACACACCGGCCGGATGGAGCGTGGCGACGAGCGTCGTGCCCTCGTCCCCGGCCACGGTGAAGACAAACATCCCGCCATGGAGCGTGCCGGAGGCCGCCTGCACCACACCGCGGAACGTCTCCTCGGGCAGCGAATCGATCGCCACCTTGTTCATCTCGACCGGCACCGTGATCGCCTTGTTCGTGTTTCGACACGCGCCGAGGTTCCACAGCCGTTCGTAGGCCTGCTGGATGGCGGCCGACTTGTAGAACGTGCCCCAGCGGAGCGTGCCGTCGGGGGCGACCGGAGGCAGGTGGGCCTGGCTGTCGGCGTAGGGGTTGTAGGCGTTGATCTGCGCCTGAAGCATCCCCGTCGCCGCCAGGTCGGCCGCGAGCAGGACGAGCGAAAAACGGACGAGCGAGGGCATGCGGGTGACCACCGTGCGACTCCGGCGTGTGGACCCCGCGAAACACGGGGCCTCTCGACGGTAGTTCGGCCGGCGGGCCCCTTCCAGTCCAGACGGGCGGCCTACGCCCCTTCGTTCGCACCTTCCCCGTCGATCGTCGCCACATCCGCCCCGTCTGAGGCCATGCCCAGGCCCTCGCCGGGCTGCTGGGCCTCCAGGAGCGGGAACTGCCGGGTGAGCACGGTCTCACGGTCGAGCCGCAGGGATTCCAGGGCCTCCGGCCGGACTCGGACCTCCGACGACTGGAACGTGTTGAATCCGGTGCCGGCGGGAATCAGGTGGCCGAGGATCACGTTCTCCTTGAGGCCCACGAGGTTGTCCACCTTGCCGGCCAGGGCCGCCTCCGTGAGCACCTTCGTCGTCTCCTGGAAACTGGCCGCCGAGATGAAGCTCGAACTTTGAACCGCCGCCTTCGTGATGCCCAGCAGTTGTGTGCTCGCCGTGGCCGGCTTGGGCTTGGTCCCCTTGGCGGGGGCGCCTCCGAGCGCCTCGATCTGGGCGTTGGCCTGCGCCAGCACGTCCTTGGGCACGACGCTCCCCACGGCGAACTCGCTGTCGCCCTTGTCGGTGATCTTCAGCCCGTTGGCGATCCGGTCGTTGGCCTCGCGGAACTCGAAGCGGTCCATCACGCTCCCCGGCAGCAGGGTCGTGTCACCCACCGTCTCGATCTTCACCTTCCGGAGCATCTGCGAGACGATGATCTCGATGTGCTTGTCGTCGATGTCCACGCGTTGGCTGCGGTACACGTTCTGGATCTCGCGCACCAGGTATCGCTGCACCTCCTCCTCACCGGAGATGCGGAGGATGTCGTGCGGCACGAGCGGCCCGTCCACCAACGCCTCGCCCGCCTTGACGTAGTCTCCCGCGTGCACCCGCAAGTGCTTGCCGTGGGTCACGAGATGCTCCCGCTCGATGCCGCTCTCGTTCTTGACCACGATCGTGCGCTTGCCACGGCGCTTCTCGCCGAGCAGTTCCACCTTGCCGTCGATCTCGGCCATGATGGCCGGGTCCTTCGGCTTGCGGGCCTCGAAGATTTCGGTGACGCGGGGCAGGCCGCCGGTGATGTCCTGCGTGCCGGATGCCTCACGGGGCGTCTTGGCCAGCACGTGTCCGGCCTTGACGGACTCCCCTTCCACGACCTCGATGTAGGCCTTTTCAGGCAGGTAGTAGAAGTCGAGGATCTTGCCGTCGGCGTCCTCGAGCACGACCTGCGGATGGTAGACGCCCTTGTGCTCCATGATCATGCGTCGGACGTGACCGCTGGGGTCCTTCTCGACACGCAGCGTCTCGTTCTCGACGACGTCCTCGTAGCGGACCTTGCCGGCCACCTCGGACAGGATCGGGATCGAGTGGGGGTCCCACTGCACGAGGACGGTGCCGGGCTTGACCTCCTCGTTGTCCTGAACCTTGAGGATCGCTCCGGCGGGAATCTCGAACTTTTCGAGTTCGCGACCCTTCGGATCGACGATCGCGATCTCGCCGTTGCGGGCGAGCACGATCTGCTCCCCCTGCTCGTTCTGCACCGTCCTCAGTCGCGTGAACTTGACGGTTCCGGCACGCTTCGCGCGGCTCTCGCTCTCCTCGATCGCACGCTGGCCGACGCCGCCGATGTGGAACGTGCGCATCGTCAACTGCGTGCCCGGCTCGCCGATGCTCTGGGCCGCGATGATGCCCACGGCCATCCCCTCCTCGACGAGCGAGCCTGTCGAGAGGTCCATGCCGTAGCACAGCCGGCAGACCCCGAGCGGCGCCTCGCAGGTCAGGCCGCTGCGAACCTGGATCTTCTCCAGACCCAACTCCTCGATCTGACGGGCGACCTTCGGCGTGATCAGGTCGTCCTCCTGCACCACCACCTCCTCGGTGATCGGATTGACGATGTTGGCCCGACTGACGCGGCCGCGGATGCTGTCGGCGAGGCTCACCTCCACCTTTTCGCCGCGGTAGATGACCGTCTTGGTGATGCCCTGCGTCGTGCCGCAGTCGTGCATCGTGACGACGACGTTCTGGGCGACGTCGGCCAGCTTGCGGGTGAGATACCCCGAGTCGGCCGTCTTGAGAGCGGTGTCGGCCAGTCCCTTGCGAGCACCGTGGGTCGAGCTGAAGTACTCGAGCACGGTCAACCCCTCGCGGAAGTTGGCCTTGATCGGGGTCTCGATGATCTTGCCCGACGGCTTGGCCATCAGGCCGCGCATGCCGGCCAGCTGCCGGATCTGCTCGACGCCGCCGCGGGCGCCGGAGTGGGCCATCAGGTAGATCGGGTTGACGTAGCCGCTCCGGCGGACGTCGCGGGCATCCGTGTCCTGCTCGAGCTCCGTCATCATGTCCTTGGTGATCTGCTCACGGGCGTGCGTCCAGGTGTCGAGCACCTGGTTGTACCGCTCGCCATCGGTGATCACGCCGCGCTGGTAGAGCTTCATGATCTTCATGACGCCCTTCTCAGCCTCGCCGATGACCTTCGTCTTGTTGGCGGGCGTGATCAGGTCATCGGTGGCGAACGAGAGGCCGCTCTTCGTGCTCCACTTGAACCCGGTGCGGTTCATGTCGTCGAGCAGGTCGATCGTCTTGCGGCGGCCGAGGGCCTGGTAGCAGTCCGAGATCACCCGGGCCAATTCGCTGGACCGCATCGGGATGTTGTAGAACAGCATTCCTTCCGGCAGGACCGAATTGAACAGGACGCGGCCGGCGGTCGTCTCGATCAGGGCGCCGGGCTTGGCGAGCGCCTCGACGTCGGTCTTCAGCCGTCGCTTGGGAGGCAGCTTGACCTTGATCTTGGCATGCGTGTCCACCTTGCCGAGCGAGTGGGCCAACTCCACTTCCTCGACGTTGCGGAACACCATCCCCTCGCCCTTCCGTCCGGCGAGGGCCATGGTGAGGTAGTAGCAGCCCATCACCACGTCCTGCGACGGCGAGATGATCGGGGCGCCGTTGGCCGGGCTGAAGATGTTGTTCGTGGAGAGCATCAGCGTGTGCGCCTCCACCTGGGCCTCGATCGACAGCGGGAGATGCACGGCCATCTGGTCGCCGTCGAAGTCCGCGTTGAAGCCCTTGCAGACCAGCGGATGCAGCTTGATCGCGTTGCCCTCGACGAGGATCGGCTCGAACGCCTGGATGCCCATGCGGTGCAGCGTGGGGGCACGGTTGAGGAGCACCGGATGGTTGCGGATCACCTCTTCGAGGATGTCCCACACCTCGGCATCCTTCCGCTCCAGCATCTTCTTCGCGCTCTTGATCGTGTCGGCGTGGCCGAGCTCCTTGAGGCGACGGATGATGAACGGCTGGTAGAGCTCGAGCGCGATCTTCTTCGGGAGGCCGCACTGATGCAGCCGGAGCGTCGGGCCGACCACGATCACCGATCGGGCCGAGTAGTCGACACGCTTGCCGAGCAGGTTCTCGCGGAAGCGGCCCTGCTTCCCCTTGATCATGTCGGTGAGGCTCTTCAGCGGGCGGTTGCTGGAGGCCAGCACCGGCCGCTTGCAGCGGTTGTTGTCGAACAAGGCGTCGACCGACTGCTGGAGCATCCGCTTCTCGTTGCGGATGATGACCTCCGGCGCGTTGAGGTCGACGAGCTTCTTGAGTCGGTTGTTGCGGTTGATGATCCGGCGATACAGGTCGTTGAGATCGCTCGTGGCGAAGTTGCCGCTGTCGAGCATCACGAGCGGCCGCAGGTCCGGCGGGATGACCGGAATCACGTCGAGGACCATCCATTCCGGCTTGTTCTCGCTGTCGCGGATGCTCTCCACGATCTTGAGCCGGTTGACGAGATCCTTCTTCTTCTGCTTCGAGCCAGTGGTGTGGAGCTCCTCGCGGAGATCCTTGGAAAGCTGGACGAGGTCGAGGCCCAGCAGGAGCTTGCGCACCGCCTCGGCCCCCATTTCCGCGTCGAACGCCGTCTCGCCGTAGGTCGTGCGGGCCTCGCGAAACTCCTCCTCGGTGAGCAGTTGCTGCTTCTTGAGGGGCGTGTCCTTGGGGTCGAGGACGACGTAGTCCTGGAAATAGATCACCTTCTCCAGGCTCGACGTCTTCATGTCGAGCAGCGCGCCCAGGCGGCTGGGCATCGCCTTGAAGAACCAGATGTGCACGACCGGGGCGGCCAGCTCGATGTGTCCCATCCGCTTCCTGCGGACACGGCTGTGCGTGACCTTCACGCCGCAGCGGTCGCAGATCATGCCCTTGTACTTCATCCCGCGGTACTTGCCGCAGGAGCACTCCCAGTCCTTTTCCGGTCCGAAGATCTTCTCGCACATCAGTCCGTCCTTCTCGGGACGGTAGGTGCGGTAGTTGATCGTCTCCGGCTTCTTCACCTCGCCGAATGACCAGCTGCGGATGTCGTGCGGCCGCGCCAGGCTGATCTTCACGGCCGAGTAGTCGTTGACGCGATCGTAGGTGGATTCGCCGATGCTCACGAGAAATCTCCTGTGGCGTGTATGAGTTTCAGATGCGGCGCTTTTCCAGCGACATGTTGAGAGCCAATCCGCGGATCTCGTTGGTGAGCACGTCGAAGCTCGCCGGGGTGCCGGCCTCGAGCGTGTTCTCCCCCTTCACCATGCTCTCGTAGATCTTGGTGCGTCCCTCCACGTCGTCGCTCTTGACCGTGAGGAGTTCCTGGAGGATGTAGGCGGCCCCGTAGGCCTCGAGGGCCCAGACTTCCATCTCCCCGAACCGCTGGCCACCGAATCGGGCCTTGCCGCCGAGCGGCTGCTGGGTGATGAGCGAGTAGGGGCCCGTGGAGCGTGCGTGGACCTTGTCGTCCACGAGGTGGTGCAGCTTCAGCATGTAGATGTAGCCGACCGTCGTCTCCTGCTCGAGCGGCTCACCCGTGCGGCCGTCGAAGAGTTGCGCCTTGCCGTGCTTCGGCAGCCCGGCGTCGGCGAGCACGGTGTTGATGTCGTCCTCGCTCGCGCCGTCGAAGACCGGAGTGATCGCCTGGAACCCGAGCAACTTGCCCGCCCAGCCGAGGTGCGTCTCGAGGATCTGCCCCACGTTCATGCGGCTGGGCACGCCGAGCGGGTTGAGCAGGATCTGCACCGGGGTGCCGTCCGCCAGGAACGGCATGTCTTCCTTGGGCAGGATCTTCGCGATCACGCCCTTGTTGCCGTGGCGGCCGGCCATCTTGTCGCCGACGGAGATCACCCGCTTGGCCGCGACATAGACCTTCACCATCTGCAACACACCCGGACGCAGCTCGTCGCCGCGCTTCATGCTGTTGAGACGCCGCTCCTTGGCATCGATCGCCTCTTCGACGGTCGGCCAGAGCGTCTTGAACAGCTTTTCCACGGCGGTCTTCCGCTCGGGGGACCGGATGTCGAGTTCCTCGAGCCTGAACGCCGCCGCCCGCTCCGCCACCACCTTGTGATCCTGGTTGCGGACCAGCGGGCTGCCGTCGGCGGCGGTGAGCGGCTTCTGCAGCACGCCCTCGATCTCCTTGACGAAACCGCCGAAGGCTTCGGCGATCCGCAGGTTGCCCTCGCTTTCGGCCTCCTTGAGCTGCTTCTGGAACTCGCGCCGCTCCTCCTCGGAGAGGCTCATCTGCCGGGAAAACTTCTCCGTGGCGATCACGATTCCCTCGACGCCCGAGGGCACCTCGAGCGAATCGTTCTTCACGTCCTCGCCGGCCCGGCCGAAGATCGCATGCAGCAGCTTCTCTTCGGGCGTGAGCTCGGTCTTGCTCTTGGGCGAGACCTTGCCGACGAGAATGTCGCCGGGGCGGACGTAGGTGCCGATCTTCACGATGCCCGATTCGTCGAGGTTGTGCAGGGCCCGCTCACCCACGTTCGGGATGTCGCGTGTGAACTCCTCGCGGCCGAGCTTCGTGTCGCGGATCTCGATGTCATATTCCTCGATGTGGATCGAGGTGTAGACGTCGTCCTCGACCAGCTCCTCGCTGATGATGATCGCGTCCTCGAAGTTGAAGCCGTCCCAGGCCATGAAGCCCACGAGCACGTTGCGGCCGAGCGCGAGCTCACCCTTGTAGGTGGCGGCGCCGTCGGCCAGGACCTCGCCCTTCTCCACCTTCTGGCCGAGCTGGACGACCGGCTTTTGGTTCTGGCAGGTGCGCTCGTTCAGGCCGACGTACTTCCGCAGCTTGTAGATGTCGGTCACGCCCGATCCGGAGGACACCTCGATCCGCTCCGCATCGACGTAATTCACGGTGCCCTTCCGCACGGCCCGCACGATCAGACCGGAGTTGACGGCGACGTCGCGCTCCATGCCCGTGGCCACGATCGGCGGCTCGGTCACGAGCAGCGGCACGGCCTGCCGCTGCATGTTGGAACCCATGAGGGCGCGGTTGGCGTCGTCATGCTCGAGGAACGGGATCAGGCCCGCCGACACGCCAACCATCTGGCTCGGTGCGACGTCGATGTACTGGATCTCGTCCGCGGGCACGAGCACGAAGTCTCCCCGGTACCGCGCGATGATCGTGTCGCCCTGGAGGCGGCCGTCGACGACCGTGGCGTCGGCGGGGGCCAGGTGCGCCTCGTGCTCCTCGTCGGCCCGCAGCCACACCACGTCGTCGGTCAACTTCCCCTTCACCACCTTGCGGTAGGGCGTGACGAGGAAGCCGTACGAATCGACGCCTGAATAGATCGCGAGGCTGGAGATCAGGCCGATGTTCGTGCCTTCGGGCGTCTCGATCGGGCAGATCCGGCCGTAGTGCGAGATGTGCACGTCGCGCACCTCGAACCCGGCCCGCTTGCGGTTGAGTCCGCCCGGGCCGAGCGCCGACAGCCTCCGCTCGTGGGTCAGCATCGACAGCGGATTGGTCTGATCGACGACCTGCGACAGTTCGCCGCGGCCGAAGAAATACTCGATCGCCGCCGAGATGCTCTTGGGGTTGATCAGCGACCGGGGCGACATCTCGGTCACGTCCTTGAGGCTCATCCGCTCCTGAACGGTGCGCCGCAACTTGAGGAAGCCCTTGCGCAACTCGTCGCTGGCGAGTTCGTCGATCGTGCGCAGGCGGCGGTTGCCGAGGTGGTCGATGTCGTCCACCTCCACCTCGCCCTCGCCCTCGCTGAGCAGGAGCATGTACTTGATCGCCGCGATCAGGTCGTCCGGTCGGAGCGTCATCTCCGTCTCCGGCACCGACAGGCCGAGCTTGCGGTTGATGCGGAACCGGCCGACGCGGCCAAGGCGATAGCGGTTGGTGTCCTTGAACTTTTCGTCGAACAGGGCGCGCGCCTTGTCGAGGGCCGGGGGATTGCCGGGACGCAGCCGCTGGTAGATGCGGATCATCGCGTCTTCGTGGCTGGGGGCCACGCCGGTACGACGCTTCGACTCGTCCGCATCCTCGCGCAGGCTGTTGACGATCAGCGGCACCTTCTGCTCGAGCATCACCTCGATCGCCTTCAGGCCCGAAGTGCAGATGAGCTCCGCCTGGTCGTGCGTGATCTTGCAGCCGGCGTCGACGATGATCTCGCCGGCCCGCTCACTGCCCTTGGGGTAGACCACGTCGTCGACGGCGATCTTGCCCTCGACCTTGGCCACGTAGCGACCGCCTTCGGTCTTGACCTTGTCGGTCTTGTAGAAGAGCTTGAGGATCTCGGAGTCGCGGGAATACTTCGGGTCCATGGCCCGCAACAGCGTGAGGGCCGAGAACTTGCCGCTCTGGTCGATCCGGACCTGCAGCGTGTCCTTCTTCGACACGTTGAGCTCGATCCAGCTGCCCCGCTCGGGGATCACGCGGCAGTTGTAGGTCTTACGGTCGGTCGATTCGGTGTCGGCCACGAAGTCGATGCCCGGAGACCGATGGAGCTGGCTCACCACCACGCGCTCGGCGCCGTTGATGATGAACTCGCCGCCGCCGAGCATGATCGGGATGTCGCCGAGGTAGACCTCCTCCTCGATCGGCTGCTCGCGTGTCAGCCGGAGCCAGACCCGCAGCGGCCGACCGTATGTGAGCCGCAACTGCCGGCACTCGTCGGGATCGTACCGCGGCTTTCCGAGGTCGTAGCGCAGGTACTCGAGCTTGACGGTCTTGTCGTAGCTCTCGATCGGGAAGATCTCCCGGAGCACCCCCTCGATGCCCTCGTCCTTCCGCTTGGTCGGCGGCGTCTCGTACTGCAGGAAGCGGTCGTAGAACCGCGTCTGGATTTCCGTCAGATCAGGGATCGAATGGCTGGCGCGGCGGCTGCCGAAGTGGCGGACTTCCGATGGCTGGAGGCGGCGGACGGCGCGAGTTGCCATAGAGAACACACTCCTGTGGACTGTGGACGGCTTGACGAGACGAAAGCCGGCGATCTGCCGGCGCGAACGGAGGGCACGTTCAGCGACCGAGCCAGACGACGGAAGGGAGGACGACGCGGAGGGGCGGTGCGAAAGACCGTGAAGTCAAGGCCAGCAAAAACTATACCGAAAGTCGGCCGGAACGAACAGTCCCGGCCGACTTTCGGCCATTTTGAGCGGTCTTACTTGATCGAAACCTTCGCGCCGGCCTCTTCCAGCTCCTTCTTGAGCTTCTCGGCGTCGGCCTTCGAGATGCCTTCCTTCACCTTGGCTGGAGCGCCTTCGACCATGTCCTTGGCCTCCTTGAGGCCGAGGCCGGTCGCCGCGCGGACCACCTTGATGACGCCGATCTTGTTGTCGCCGAACGCGTCGAGGACAACGTCGAACTCCGTCTTCTCGGCCGCAGCCTCGGCGCCGCCGCCACCGCCACCGCCCGCACCGCCCGGTGCGGCCATGACGACCGCGCCGCCGGCGGCCGGCTTGATGCCGTGAACTTCGTCGAGGTAGTCGGAGAGTTCCTTCGCCGCCTTCAGCGACAGGCCGACGATCTTGTCGCCCAGTTCCTGGGTTTCCTTCGAGAATTCACGCGTTGCTTCAGCCGTTGCCATCGCTCGAGATCCTTTCCCTTCGAATAATCCTGGACGCCCGAGGCGTCAGGGTGGTGTGTGGTGGGTCTACTGTCTTACCACGAACTTTTGCCCGGTGAAGCCCTGGCCAAAAATTCGCTCGTTTACGCAGCCGTCTCCGACTTTTCCAGGTCCTCGACCCGCGAGGCGATCTGGCCGGCGAGCACTCCGCCAAGCGAGCAGATCTGGCCCGACAGGCGGGCGCCGAGGCTGGAAATCTGGCCGGAGAGCAATGAAAGCTGTTCGGCACGGCTGGGCCACTTCGCCACCGACTTCACGTCGGTCGGCTCCAGCCGCGCGCCGTCGAGGGCGCCGCCGCGGAACTCGAAGCCCTCGTATTCCTTGACGCCGCTGAGTCGGTCGAGCTCCTTGGCGAGATCGACCACGTCCTCCCCGCCCCAGGCGATGGCGAGCATGCCCTCGTGCTTGTCGAAAGCGGGCGCCAGCGGCGTGTCGAGCATCGCCCGCCGGGCGAGGCTGTTTTTGACCATCTGGAGGTGGATCTTCTTCTTCCGCAACGTCTGCCGCAGCTGGGACGTCTGGATGGCGTCGAGGCGTCCGAGGCTCACGACGATCACCTCGCCCACGCCCGCGAGGCGTGTCTTGAGGTCGTCGATCAGCATGTTCTTGACGAGCTTGCTCATGGGAGTGGCGTTCTCTTGAAAGGGCGTTGGGCGGGGGTCAGGCCGCGACCATCACGCCGGGGGTCATGGTTCCTGAGATCGAGATGCTCTTCACGTACTGGCCGCGGACGCTGTTGGGCTGCAGCGACAGGATGTGGTCGATGAAGGCCCGGATGTTGTCCGCCAGCTTGGCGGCCTCGAAGCTCGCTTTGCCGACGACGGCATGGACGATCCCCGTGGGGTCGTTGCGAAACTCGACCTTGCCGGCCTTGTACTCGCTGACGGTCTTCTTGATGTCGGCCGTCACGGTCCCGGCCCGCGGGCTCGGCATCAGACCCCGAGGTCCGAGCACCTTGCCGAGCGGGCCCACCAGCCCCATCATGTCGGGGGCAGCGATGCAGACGTCGAAGTCGGTCCAGCCTTCCTTGATCTTCTTGGCCAGATCATCGGCCCCGACCTCCTCGGCGCCGGCCGCGCGGGCGTCGTCGGCGAGGTTGCCCTTCGCGAACACGACGACCTTCTTCGACTTGCCGATGCCGTGAGGCAGCACGAGCGAGCCGCGGATGATCTGGTCGGCCTGCTTCGGATCGATGCCCAGCCGCATGTGGATCTCGACCGTCTGATCGAACTTCGTGGGGGGGAAGCCCTTGATCACGGCCACCGCTTCGGCGATGGGGAGCGGGGCTTCCGACTGGGGCTTCTTCGCGAGCATCGCCCGCATGCGCTTCGAGACTGGCACGGCTGAAAATCCTGGATCGTGTGGATTGGACGCGGAAGGAAACATTCGAACGAAATGGACGGACACGGACGGTCGGCGAATCAACCCTCGACGGTGATGCCCATGCTGCGGGCGGTGCCCTCGATCATGCGCCGCGCGTGCTCGCCGTCGCGGGCATTGAGGTCGGCGCCCTTGAGTCGCACGATCTCGTCCACCTGGGCCTTGGTCACCTTTCCGACCTTGTCTTTATTGGGCACGCCCGAGCCCTTGGCCAGCCCCGCCGCCTTCTTCAGGAGAGCGGCCGCGGGCGGGCTCTTGGTGATGAATTCGAAGGACCGGTCGTTGTAGACCGTGACCACCACGGGGATCGCCATGCCCGCAGCCTCGCGGGTGCGGTCGTTGAACTGCTGGACGAACTGTCCGAGGTTGATGCCAAAACGGCCCAACGACGTGCCGACCGGCGGCGCGGGCGTGGCCTGCCCGCCCGGGACCTGGAACTTCGCTTGACCGACCACCTGCTTCGCCATCGCGGAACCTTCCTGTTTGAACCTTCGTTGCCCGTGTCGGATGCCGGTCCGATCAGACCGACTCGATCTGCCAGTACTCGATGTCCACCGGCGTGGACCGGCCGAAGATGCTGAGCATCACCGTCACACGGCCGTTCGCCTCGTCGATCGCCTCGACCTCTCCCTCGAAGTTCTCGAACGTGCCCTCGTTGATCTTGACGCGGTCACCCTTCTTGAAGTTGATCTTCAGCCGCGGCGCCTCGTCCGCCTTTTCCTCCGCCTTGTTGAGCAGCTTGGCGACGTCCTGCGGCAGCATCGGGCTGGGGCGGCCGGCCGAACCGGTGAAATCACCGATCCCGCCCGTCTCCCGCACGAGATACCAGGTCTCGTCGTTCAAGATCATGTTCACCAGGATGTATCCGGGGTAGAGCTTGCGAGAAACCACGCGTTTTTTGCCACTTTTGAACTCGGTGACCTGCTCTTTCGGCACGACCACCTCGCCAAACCAGCGGTCCATGCCCTGCAGGGAAATCCGCCGGAGCAGCGCCTCGCGGATCGAGTCCTCGCGGTTGCTCTGCACCTTGAGGATGTACCACTGCTTCTCGCCGAGCGGCTGATCATCGTCGTCGCCGGCGAGGGCCACCGGCTTGGCGTCCTCGCTGCCGGCGAATGGATCGTCGAGTTCGGCCGGCGTGTCGTCGTCCTCCGCCACGATCGGCGCGGACTCGTCGGGCTGCACCGCCTGCGGGCGGTGCTCGTCGGGCGTCGATGCGTCGGGAGAATGATCAGTCATGGTTTCACGATTTCACGGTTTCACGAAAGCGGGCGGGCACCCGGGACGGTCACTTGAATCCCTGGATGGCCCGCAGCACGAACCACCAGAAGAGATCGTACGCGGCGAGGATCGCCGCCAACGCGAAGATCAGGAAGATGATGACCGCGGAACTGCGGGCCACCTCCCCGGCCGTCGGCCAGGACACCTTCGCCATCTCCGACTCCACCGCGATCAGGAAGTCGGCGAACCGAGGCACGTTGACGAGTCGGTAGGCGAACCAGAGCCCGGCGGCCAGCAGCAGCGCGGGCACCAGGAAACGGTACACGCCGAGGTCGGCACCCGCACCGCCGGGGGCGAGCGAACCCGCTCCGGCCAGCCAGAGCGGGAGCAGCTGCGAGAGCCGCCAGACGCCGATCGCGAGCGTCAGTGCGACGGCCGCGAATGTCGCCTGCCGGGTGACCCGCCCCTGATTGCGCTTGTAGACGGAGAAGCTCAGGAGCTCGCTCCAGAAGCTGCCGCCGGCCACCGTGTTGTCTTGCGTCGTCGCCATAAGTTGTTCCGAGCGCTCCGTCGCGAACGATCTTCCTCGTGCCGCCCCGCACAGGCCCGGGGCTCGTCATCAGGCAGGGGCGGCGGGGATCGAACTCGCAACCTCTGGTTTTGGAGACCAGCGCTCTGCCAGTTGAGCTACGCCCCTGTGGCAGCCGGGCCCCGGATCGCTCCGGAGCCCGGCTCCAGGTTGTCTGCCTCCGGGGCTGGGACCCCGGACTCAATCTCCGGGGCTGGGACCCCGGACTC
>Ga0214917_10002222_pt1 | contig 23967 bp, 19 predicted proteins | sample LL_1208_BB_MetaG_FD_177983 | JGI IMG/M metagenome (GOLD analysis project Ga0214917, IMG submission 177983) | Freshwater microbial communities from Lake Lanier, Atlanta, Georgia, United States - LL_1208_BB | ecosystem: Environmental > Aquatic > Freshwater > Lake | place: USA: Georgia | collected...
ATGCCGCCGCAGCGTGCCGAACCAATGGTCCCATAGGCTGAGGTTGAAGCCGAAATTGCTGTTGGTTTCCTCCAACCGCTCGGAATGGTGGATGCGGTGCAGGCTGGGGGTGATGATCACCCGGCGGAGCGCGGCGTCCAGCCTGGGCGGCAGGGTGATGGCGGCGTGTTCGAACATGCTTGATGCGTTGAGGATGATCTCGAAGAGCAGCACGCCCTCGGGCGGCGCACCCAGGGCGACCACCGCCGCCATCTTGATGAAGACCGAGAGCAGCAATTCCAGCGGGTGAAAGCGCAGCCCGGTGGTGGCATCCATCTCGGTATCGGCGTGATGCACCCGATGCAGCCGCCACAGCAGCGGCACAGCGTGGAAGAGACGGTGCTGGAGATAGATCAGCAGGTCGAGCAACACGACGCTCACGGCCATGGCGGCCCAAAGCGGCAAATCCAGCATGGGCAGCAGCCCCAATCCGCGCGACTGGGCCCAGAAGGCAGCCCCCATCGCCCCGGCCGGCACCAGCAGGCGGGCCAGCAGCGCGCCCAGCATCAAAAGCCCAAAATGATGCGACCAGCGCCGCGGGCCCAAAGGGCGTGCCACCCGCCAGGGCGCCAGCATCTCCGCCAGCAGCAGTAGGGCCAGAATGGCCAGAAAGGCGCCCAGGCGCAGCATGGGCTCGTAGGTGAGCATGATGTGGATATGGGCCGGCCGGGCCGGGCCGGTAGGGGTGCTACCAATCCATCTCGATCGCGCCCAGGGCGCGAAGACGGTCGGCGTAGCGGGCGGACAGGGCGGCCTCGCTGAATTCCTGCTCCAGGCGTGTGCGGCCGGCGGCGGCGCGCCGTTGGGCGGCGGCCGGGTCGGCCAGCACCTCGCGCATGCGTTCGGCCATATGCGGCACATCCACCTCCGCCCAATAGGCGCCCTCCACCGGGTAATACGCCTCCATCGGTTGGACCGGGCGGAGGGTGGCGCGCACCGGAAAGGCCGTCGTCTCATCACAATATTCCTGGGTGCCGGAATAATCGGTGATGATGGCGGGCTTGCCCAAGAGCATGGCGTAAGCGGGCAGATAGCCAAAGCCTTCCGCCCGATGCGGCGAGACCACACAATCGGTGCAGGCGATCAGGCCCAGGTAATCATCGAAACCCATCGCCTCGACGATGAGATGGATGCGCGAATCCGCGAGGCAGGCCGCCTGCAGGGCCTGCCATTGCCCATGCGGGTCACCCCAATGATCGGCGACGAATTCGGTTGATTTGATGACCAGCCGCACGCTGTCATCCCCAGGCGGAAAGGCCAATTGGAAGGCCTGCACCGCCGCCATGGGGTTCTTGCGCTCCACCGCGGAGTGGAAATCGAAGGAGTAAAGAAAGCAAAAGGCCGCCGCTTCAATGCCATAGCGCGCTCTGGGCAGGGGGGGGATGGTGGCTGGCAGGGTGATGCCCTTGCGCATATTGATCACCGGCTTGCCGAAGGCTGCGGCATAGACCCGGGCGAGATAGGCCGATGGCACCCAGATCTCATCCAGCAGATCCAGCGCCAGGCGATGCGATTGTGGCAGCACCTCCATCTCCCACAGGAAAAAGCCGATACGATAGCTGCCCGGCCGGCCGCCCCCGGCAGGATGGGCCAGGATTTGCGGCGCCTGATCGGCATTGATGTGAATGATCACCACATCGCGCTGCATCATCACCTCCGCGATGGCGGCAGGCAGCGGGGGGAGTGGGACCTCCGGCAGGCCCTGGCCCAGGTCGCGCAGCAATGGCTGGATGCCGATGCGGCGCAGCGCCTGGGTGGTCATGCGCAGATTCACCCCAAGCCCTGTGGCGGAATCGGCCATGCCGATCACCGTGCAACGTGGCGCGCGCGGTATCAGGCCAGGCCCGCCCTGGCCTTGGCGATGGAGCGAGGAGAAGCGGCGGAAATCCGGCCGAAGCTGGCAGACCTGCGTGGCAAACCAATGCTGCAGGGCAGAGGAGCGCCAGATGGGTTCAGCCTCGCCCGCCCCCCCGCCCAGCACACCGCAACAGGCGGCCATCAGGAACTCCATGCGCGTCAGCGCATCGGGGTGGTCATCCAGCTTTTCGGCGAAATGGCGCAGCGCCGCCGCCCCCAATAGGCGGAGTTGCCACAGTTGCGGCGCCGGGCTGATCAGCAGCGCGAAAACGCAGCCCAATTGGCCCTCCTCTGTGGTCAGGTCATGGCGCTCGCACAGCAGGGCGCTGCCGCCATGGTGCAGCCTGGCAAAGCAGGAGATGATGCCAGGGGCGGGCTGACCAGGGGCGGGCTGACCAGGGGCGGGCTGACCAGGGGCGGAGGCCTCAAGCAGCGCCAGCGCGGCTTCCGGCACCAGCGCTGCATCCATGTGGTAATACGGCATTTCCTCCGTCACCCAGGCGAAGAGCAGCGCCTGTGCCATCATCGGGTCGAGCAGATGTGGCGCGTGGTGGCCGCTGCGCCAATGGTGGAAGATCAGCCGGGAAAGCCCAAGCGGCGCGGCCCAATCGGGCAAGGCATCGGCATTGAGAAAGCCGCTGATCGCCTGTGGCACCGGCACGCCGCCGCTGGCGACACGGCCGGGTGCGTCACGCACATACCAGCACAGGAAGGCGAAACGGTTCTCCGCCGTGCGCAAATGCCACCGCGCCTCCAGCCGCAGGCAGGCGCGCAGATGCAGCATCATTCGGGTGATTGGCACCGCGCAGCCCTGTGCCAAGGCGATGGGCGCATTGACCACCCGCAGCAGCGCTTCATCCGGCTCATCCTGGGCAGGGTCTGGCTTGCGGGGCGATGGCGCGGCGCGGCGAATCTCGGCAAAGAGCGGCTCGGTGATCCAATGGGGTTGGCGCAGCATGGTGCCCAGCACCGCGAGTTCGCGCATCAATGCCGGGGGCACCGCCTCGCCCTGCGATGGCAGGCCAGGGGATATCTCCAGCGCCATAGACAGCACCGGGTGGCCCAGATCCTCGAACCAGTGCAAGCCCTCGCGGACGAGATCGATACACAGCCGGTAATCACCCTGTGGCAGATCGGCGGTGGGCAGGCGCAGCGTGAAGCGCATTCGCCCCCCCGCCGGCAGCAGCGCCGGCGGGGCAAGCACAGCGCGCGGCTCCGCCAGGGTGGTGGGGTGGCCATGGCGCCACAGCCTGGCAGCCAGCCGCAAAGGGTGATGCTGCGCCTGGTCAAAATCCAGCATTCCGGCATCGAGATTGTAGATCACGCCGTGGAGCATGACGTCGCTGCCCTGGGCCAGCCGGTCGGCGAGGCTTTCGATGATGATCTGAAACCGCGCCGTCGCGTCGGGCAGTGCGGCTGCGCCCATGCCGGGCATGGCCTCCGCCATCGCATCGGAGGCAGGATCGGTTCCGGCCGGCGGCAGCAGGATCACCCAGCCCTCCCAGGCAAATAGGCGGCCCGGGCGGGTGGGGCCAAAGCGGCGCGAGGCGGCGATGGCGAGGCTGCGGCGCAGCGCGGCAGGCAGAGGCGTGATGATGACGCAGCCGGGCGGCAAGCGCGCCCATCGGGCCGGTTGCGTATCGGCCAAGGCGGTGTCTTCGGGGTGGAGCAGCAAGTCGATGGGTGCGGGCGCGCCGCGATCCATGGCATCGGGCAGCGGGACGAGCCGCGCCTGCGGGAAGTGATGGAGCAGGCCTTCGGGGGCCGGCCCATCGAGCGCGACCATCAGGCCCGGCGGCAGGTGGACGGCCAATAATGCCAGAATGCCAGCCATGGGGGCGGCGCCATCCCAAGCCCGGGTGGCGGGGTGATCATCACCATTCATGCCCATCGACACTCCAACATGGCAGCCGCGCGCATGGCGACCACGACCGCCACACCACAAATGCCATATCATGCTTTTTCGGCACTACCTTGTCGAACAGGAGGCGGAAAAACGCTGATGCGGAGAAAAAGAGCGCAAGGGCTTTGCCCTCGCGCGCTCTCCCAGCAGGGTCGACATATCTGTCGATGGTTTTCCTGGACCTTTGACATTTTTAGAGCCTAACCCTGTAGAGAAGGCTCACTTTATAGAACAAATTTCTCACATTTATAATATTTATATAATATAAACAATATGAATTAAATAAATTAACGAAGGTGCAGGAAACTAAATTTCCTGCTGGGGTGCTCGAGGGGCAAAGCCCCTCGAACTTACTTCAGCGCACCGCGCTACACCGCGTAGGGCAGCCCCACGTAATTCTCCGCCAAGGTGGCGCGGGCGGCGTCACTGCCGCAGAGGTAGCGCAGCTCGGCCACCTGCACGCGATGCTCAAAACCGTCATTCATATCGCCGCGATGCAGCATCTGGGTCATCCACCAGGAGAAGCGCTGCACCTTCCAGATTCGCTCCAGGCAGAGCCGGCTGTAATCATCCATCAGCGCCTCGCCCCGCCCGGCGAAAAATGCGGCGAGGGCGGCGGCGAGGATGCGCACATCGGCAATGGCCAGATTCATCCCCTTGGCGCCGGTGGGCGGCACGATATGGGCGGCATCACCGGCGAGGAAGAGGCGGCCGAAGCGCATGGGCTCGGCGACGAAGCTGCGCATGGCGGTGACACCCTTTTGGATGATCCGCCCTTCATTGACCTGGCTGGGCAGGCCATGGCGGGCGAGGCGGCGATGCAGGGCGTCCCAAATCCGCGCATCGGACCATTGTGCGAGATCCTCATCGGGGGCGCATTGCACATACATCCGGCTCAGGCTCTCGCTGCGCATGGTGGCGAGGGCGAAGCCATCGGCGTGGCGGGCATAGATGAGTTCGTGGCTGGCGGGCGCGGCCTCGGCCAGGATGCCCAGCCAGGCGAAGGGGTAGATGCGGTCAAAGATTGTCAGATCGGCGGCAGGGATTGCGGCGCGGCAAATGCCGTGAAAGCCATCGCAGCCGGCGATGATGTCGCATTCGAGCCGCCGGGCCGTGCCATTCTCGCGCCAGGTGATGCTGGGGCGGGTGCTGGCAATGTCGTGCACGGCGACGCCCTCGGCCTCGAAGATCAGCGGCAGGCCATCGGCCAGGCGCTGGGCGATGAGATCCTTCACCACCTCCTGCTGGCCATAGATGGTGACCCGCTTGCCGGTGATGGCGGCGAGGTCGATGCGGTGGTTCTCGCCCTCGAATCGCAGCTCCAGCCCGTCATGTGCAAGGCCCTCGCGGTGCAGCCGCTCGGCCACCCCCGCCTCGGTGAGGGTATCGACGCTGCCCTGCTCCAGCAGCCCAGCGCGGATGCGGCCTTCGACATAGGCGCGGTCGCGCGCTTCGAGCACGACGCAATCCACGCCGCGGGCCTGCAATAGGCGGGCGAGCAGCAGCCCGGCCGGCCCCGCGCCAATAATGCCAACCTGCGTGCGCATAACCCAGCCCTGCCCCAATTCCTGCTCGCAGCGAAATGGCCCTACAATGAGAAAGACGCAACAGAGGTGTGGGCGATGAGAACCCTTTACGAACTGGCCGGGGCCGATCCGGAGCAGCGCTTCAGCCCGTTTTGCTGGCGCACGCGCCTGGCCCTGGCGCATAAGGGCCTGGAGGTGGAGGGCACGCCCTGGCGCTTCACCGAGAAGGACCGGCTGGCCTTTTCCGGCCAGGCCACGGTGCCGGTGCTGGTCGATGGCGATAGGGTGCTGAGCGATTCCTGGACCATCGCGGAATGGCTGGAGGCGCAGTATCCGGACCGGCCGAGCCTCTTCGGCGGTGCGGCGGGGCCGGTGCGCTTCATCAATGCCTGGGCCGATGGCGTGCTGCACCCTGCCCTGGCCCGGCTGGTGGTGCTGGATATCCATGCCTGCCTGGGGCCGGATGACCAGGCCTATTTCCGGCAAAGCCGCGAGGCGCGCTTCGGGATGAGCCTGGAGGCGGTGCAGGCCGGGCGCGAGGCGGAATTGCCGGCCTTCCGCAAGGTGCTGCAACCGCTGCGGATGATCCTGGCCAAGCAAGCCTGGATTGGCGGCGATGCGCCCAATTATGCCGATTATATCGTGCTGGGCAGCCTGCAATGGGCGCGCTGTGTGAGCGATTTCAAGCTGCTGGCCAGTGATGACCCGGTGCATGCCTGGCGCGAGCGCGGCTTTGGCCTGTTTGGCGGCATGGCCATGGCGGCCAAGGGCTATGCGCCATGAATGCGATGACCATGCGCATTGATATCGTCTCCGACGCGATCTGCCCCTGGTGCTGGATCGGCCGGGCCAATCTGGCCGCGGCGCTGGAGGAGCTGGGCTGGGCCGCTGATATCCATTGGCACCCCTATCAGCTCAACCCCGACATGCCGCGCGCAGGCGTGGAGCGGGCGGCCTATCGCACGCAGAAATTCGGCAGCCTTGCCCGCTCGCAGGAATTGGACGCGCAGGTGGCGGCCTCGGGGGCTGCCTCGGGCCTGACCTTGCGGATGGACCTGCAAAAGCGCACGCCCAATACCGTGCAGGCGCATCGGCTGGCGAAATTCGCTGACCGGCATGGCCAGCAGAACGCCATGGTGGATGCGATGTTCCAGGCCTATTTCCAGGAAGGCCGCGATATTGGCGATGATGCGGTGCTGACTGAACTGGCCGCCTCGCTGGGCCTGGATGCGGCGGGTTTCCTTGCCTCGAATGAATGCGAGGATGAGGTGCTGGCCGAGGATGCGAATTTCCGCCGGATGGGCATTAATGGCGTTCCCAGCTTTGCGCTGGCCGGCCATATCCTGTTCAGCGGCGCCATGCCGCCGCCGCAGATGGCCGCAGCCTTTCGCCGCGGTGAGGCACTGCTGCGGGAAAAAGGCTTGCTGCCAACACCATGAAGGAGATCAACCATGCCCCATGATGGCCACCACAGCCACGACACGCCCCCCGATGGCTGGAAACATTCCGGCGTGCGGGTCATCCCCGGCGATAGTCTGGACAGCAACACCGCCCAGACCCCGGGGATGAACCGCGCCGCCGCCATCAACCTCGCCCGGGTTGGGGCGCAGAAAATCTGGGCCGGCACGGTGCATATCCACCCCGATGCCAAGACCGGCGCGCATCATCATGGCGCCTTGGAGAGCGTGATCTATATCGTCTCCGGCCGTGCCCGGATGCGCTGGGGTGAGAATTTGGAATATGTCGCCGAGGCAGGGCCTGGCGATTTCATCTTTGTGCCGCCCTATGTGCCGCATCAGGAGATCAACGCCTCCACCGATGAGACACTGCAATGTGTGCTGGTGCGCAGCGATAATGAGGCGGTGGTGGTTAATCTTGATATTGAGCCGGTGGAGAAGCCTGAGTCGGTGAAATGGATTGATCCGATCCATAAGAGCTAGGCGCATCATCCGCTCAAACGGAATCGCTTAAGCGGATAAAGATAAAATGCAAACAAATACTTAGAGCCTATGCAGTGAGCCGAGGTGAACGAAACAGGCTCTAACAGGAAGCGGGGATTGCCGCTGGCCGCGCTGGCGCAATCACCAGGCTTTGCAGCGCTGCTGCATCCACAGGGCTGATCCGCAGCCGGGTTGCATGGCTGAGGGTGATCTCGGCCAGTGGCGCCACCTCGCCCAGTGGCTTACCGCTGTGTGCATCGCTCAGCCGCAGCCGTGCCTCCCCCGTCAGCGCAATGCGAAAGGCGCCGGGGGGGAGATCGAGCACCAGGCCTTCGGCGGAGACGCGCGCGGGGGCGATACAGACCTGCCGGCCAATGGCCAGCGCCTCGGGCACCAGCGGGTCGGCCATGGCGATCAACCAATTCATCGGCTGCCAATCGGGCGGAAAAACCCAAATCGGCGTATCGCCGCAGGGCAGGATGCGCTCTGGCGGGCCGTGGATGGCGGTGATGGCTTCGGCGTCAATGCCGGCCATATAGATGAAGCGATAGGGCGGCGGCGTGCCGGGCGCGGCGTGGCGGGCCTGGACATGGCTGCGCGGGTCAGAAATCCATAAAAGCGGCCGGGCATCGCCGAAATCGGTGGATTCCACCTGTCGCCGCCAGCCGCCCGTCGCTGCGATGGTGCGGGCATGCCAATAGGCTGCGAGCCCCGCGCGCCATTGCATGCCAGGGTCAGCCGCATCCAGGCAGGCGGTGGCGGGGTGCTGCCAGCGCATGATGGCCGGGCTGCTGCCGCCCTGGGCCGCCACCACCCCGCCTGCGAGCAGCCAGGCCGGCCAGAGCCATGCGCGCGGCGGCAGGAAGGCGGTGCCCAGAATCACCGGCCACCAGGCCAGCGGCATGGCGTAGCGCCAACTCATCGGCCCGGCATAAAGCGCCATGCTGATCAGCAGCGCCGCGCTGCAGGCGGCGGCGGCCACCACAATAAAAAAGCGCAGCGCCGCGGGCTGGGCAGCCGGCGGCAGCAAGGCCGATGCCCGGCGCGGCGAGAGGAAGGCCCAGGCAAGGGGCAGTGCGGCCAGCAGCATGGCCGAGATCACCGGCTGGCCTGGCAGAGCGAGGATGGCGGCCCATGCCGCCTCGCCCCAGCCCTGCGAGGGCGTGAGCGGCAGATCCATGCGCTTGGAGAGCGATCCCAGCCAGATGCCCAACCCTGCCCCCAGCGCCATGGCCATGGCCGCGCCCAGGGCAGCCGCCCGCCGCTGGATGGCACCGCGCCAGACCCCATCGGCCAGGGCGATCATCGCCGGCAGAACGGCATGGGCGATGGTGATGATGTTCGAGGCCGCCGCCCCGGCGCTGAGAATCATCAGCCCCACCAGTGGCCAGGCCGAGCCATTATGGCAGACGCTGCGCCAGGCCAGGGCCACCACGCCAAGGCCAATGACGAAGCCCCCGCCATGCCAGATGGGCAGCATCAGCAGGATTTGCGGGTTGACCGGGAGATGGGCGTCAAACACCTCCTTCGGGCGCTGCTCGCCCGAGGCCCAAAGGTGAAAGCCCAGCCCGGCGAGCAGCAGCAGCGCCATTGGCAGCGCCAAGGTGAGGGCGCATGCGCCCAGCCGGCGGCCGGTGACAAGGGCCGCGACCCACCCACCCAGCCCGGCCAGCAGGGCAAAAGCCGCCGCCCCCAATAGCCAAAAGGCCAGCCGCCAACTGCCCGTCACGGCATCGATGGTGACCGCCACCAGCAGATCGGGCAGGAAACTCGGGGTGCGCGAGGGGGTGAAGCGCAGCGCAGCCCCCAGATCCGCGCGCAATTCCTCCGCCAGCAGCGCCGGGTAGAGCGTATCGGCCTGGACGCTGAATTGCAGGAAAACCGGCGAATTGTTGAAGCTATAGGAAACCGCCAGGGCAAGCGCGGCGACCGCGAGCCAGCGCAGCAGCCCCGCCATTCAGCGCCAGCGCCGATGCATCCAGAGCCATTGTCCGGGATATTCGCGGACCCAACCCTCGATGACATGGTTGAGCAAGGCGGTGGCTGCGGTCACATCCACCCGGCCGCTGGCGTCACGCGGCAATTCGAAGGGCCCTTCAAGGGCGATGCGAAACCGCCCCTGGCCCAGCCGGATGGCGCGCATGCCATAGACCGGCGCGCCAAACCGCCCGGCCAGCCGCGCAATGAAGGGATTGGCCGCCACCGGATGGCCAAAGAATGGCACCATCGGCCCACGGCCGAAACGCTGGTCGATCAGCATGCCCAGATTGACGCCGGCATAGAGCGCCTCGGCCATGCGGATTGGCGCTGCCACACCGGCGGGAATCAGCTTGCCCATCATAGGCTCGCGCATAGCGGTGATATCGGCGGCGATGAAGCGGTTATTGGGCGTGCGGTAGAGGATCGCGGAGTTTTGCGCGATGGCGTGCGAGACCACGGCGGGCAATTCCCAATTGGCCAGATGCGCGCCAAAGACCAGCACCGGGCGGGCCATCGCATGCAATTGCAGGAATAGCGCCTCGGTGGCCGCATCGCATTCCAGCCGGGGGCCGAGGGCCTGCGGCGTGGTGCCCGCCATGATGGCCGGCAGATGGACATATTCGCAGGCGGTGCGGCCGAGATTATCCCAAGCCTCGCGGGCGGTGGCGGCAATCCAGGCCTCGTCCCGTTCGGGGAATGCGAGGCGCAGATTGGCCAGGGCAATGCGATGGGTGGGGGTGAGGGGCCCGATCCCGCGCGCCACGGCAGCACCCATCGCCGGCCCAAAGCGCGACCCCATGGCCCGCATCACCAGATACATGCCACGCACCAGCATGGCGAGAAGCCACTCGCCGGCGAGAACCAGCCGGGGCTTCACAGGGTGATGACCACCTTGCCGAAGACTTTTCGCTCTTCCAGCCGCGCCAGCCCCTCGGCGAAGCGCTCCAGCGGCAGGACGCTGTCGATCACCGGCGTGATGCCGCCGGCCATCTTCTCCAGCCCCTCGGCCACGCAGCGTATGGGCGCGCCAAAACTGCCGAAAATCCGCAATTGGCGCTGGAACAGCATCATCAGATTGGTCTCGGCCGAGACGCCGGAGGTCGAGCCGCAGGTGACCAACCGCCCGCCCATGCGCAACGACAGCAGCGAGGCAGCCCAGGTGGAGGCGCCGACATGCTCGAACACCACATCCACGCCGCGCTTATTGGTCACCCGCCGGGCCAGGCTCTCGAAACGGTCGGTGGCGTAGTTCACCACATGGTCCACGCCCAGCGCCTCGGCCGCCGCGCGCTTGCCCTCAGAGCCGATGGTGCCGATGACCGTGCAGCCCATGGCCTTGGCCATGCGCACCGCGATGGTGCCAATGCCCGAACCCACCGCATGGACCACGACGGTCTCACCCGGCTGCAGTTTCGCATTGTCGAACAGCATGTGCTGCACCGTGGCATAGGTGACGGCGGCGGTGCTGGCATCCTCGGCCGAGACACCCTTGGGCACCGCGACGCAGAGCCGGGCGGGGACATTCACCTCCTCCTGCGCGAAGCCATCGACATGAAAGCCGCGCAGGCCGGCGATGTTTTCGCACAGATTATCCTGGCCCGAGCGGCAAGCGGGGCAGGTGCCGCAGGTGATGGCGCCATAGGGCACCATGAGCCCACCCAAGGGCAGGCTCACACCCTCGCCGCAGCCGATCACCTCGCCCACCGCCTCCACACCCACGGTGATGGGCAGGACGCGCTTGGCGAAGGCCATGCCGCGAAAGCCCCAAAGGTCGATATGGTTGAGCGCCACGGCCCGAATCCGCAGCCGCACCTCGCCGGGCCCGGGTGGCGGTGGTGGCTCAATCTCGGCCAGGCGGAGGTCACGTTCGGTGAAGAGTCGGAGTGCGCGCATGGGGGGGCGATAGACCGAATTTTGCCGCGCGGGAACCGTAAGCAACAAATTGATACCGGGAGGGCTGCCGCAACATGCTGCAACGAAGCGGGTGATTTGGCGCTGAGCATCGACGCCCAATTGGCCTATTGTAACAGCCATGGACGCACAGCCGCATATCCTCGTGGTCGATGACGACCGCGAAATCCGTGAACTCCTGAGCCGTTTCCTCGAAAAGCAGGGGATGCGGGTCGCCGCCGCGCGCGATGCGCGCGAGGCGCGCAGGCTCTGGCCGCTGGGGCGGTATCATATCGTGGTGCTGGATTTGATGATGCCCGGCGAATCGGGCCTCGATTTCGCCCGCTGGCTGCGCAGCCAGTCCAATGTGCCCATCCTGATGCTGACCGCGATGGCCGAGGAGACGGACAGGATCGTCGGCCTGGAGCTGGGCGCTGATGATTATGTGCAAAAACCCTTCAACCCGCGGGAATTGCTGGCGCGCATCCGCGCCATTCTCCGCCGCACCAGTGGCGAGGGGCCGGCACTGGAGGCCGATGCGCGGCCTATCCAATTCGCCGGCTGGATCCTGGAGCCCGGACGGCGGCGCCTGCTCAACCCCGATGGCGCCGAGGTGCCGCTGACCGGTGGCGAGTATGAATTGCTGGCAGCGCTGGTCGAAAGGCCCAATCGCATCCTGACGCGGGATATGTTGATGGACCTGCTGCGTGGCCGCCAGGCCGGGCCGTTTGACCGGGCGATCGATGTTGCCGTCTCACGCCTGCGCCGCAAGCTGGAGGATGATGGCCGCAACCCCAATCTGATCAAGACGGTGCGTGGTGGCGGCTATGTGCTTTCCACCACGGTCGAAAGGGCGTGACGCTCTGGCCACGCAGCCTCGCTGGGCGCACTGCGCTGCTGCTGCTGATTGGGCTGCTCATCGTTCAGGCGGCGGGGCTGACGATCCATGCGCTGGACCGGGTGGAGCTGCAATCCATCATCCAGTCGCGCGAGATCGCCGGGCGCGGCTTTGCGCTGTGGCGCAACATGGTGGTGATGCCACCCGAGCGCCGGGCTGCCTTCCTGGCTGATCTGGAGATGCCTGCGGGCATGACGGCCAGTTTTGACGCGCAGACGGCCGTGCGGGCCGGTATGCCGCCGGTCAATGAGCATGTGGCCCATCGCTTCCGCCTCAATGGCCCGCCGCCCTCCTTTGGCCCCGCCCGATTCCGGCCGCGGGAGATTTTGGTGGCCGGCATCCCCCCCGATGGTTTCGTGCTCTCCATGCGCTTCATCGATGGCGGCTGGCTCAATCTGCGGGTGCAGCCCCCCCATGCCCGGCCCTGGCATAGCGACACCTTCCTCGCCGCCTTTATTGCGATGAGCGGCTGTGCGGTGGCGCTGATTCTTTGGGGTGTGCGGCGGATGATTCGGCCGGTGGCGGCGCTGGCGGCCGCAGCCGACGCGCTGGGCCGCAACGTCAATGCCCCCCCCTTGCCCGAGGAAGGGCCGAGCGAGACAGCCACCGCCGCGCGCGCCTTCAACACCATGGCCAGCCGCATCCGTCGCTTCGTCGATGACCGCACCCAGATGCTGGCCGCCATCGGCCATGATCTGCGCACGCCCATCACCCGGCTAAGGCTGCGCGCGGAATTCATGGAGGATGATGACCAGCGCCGCAAAATGCTGGCCGATCTCAGTGAGATGGAGGCGATGATCAATGCAACCCTGGCCTTCGCCCGGGATGATGCGGCAACCGAGCCTTCGGTGGCCTTCGACCTCGCCGCGCTGTGCCAGACGGTGCTGGATGAGGCCGCCGATACCGCCCCCGATAAGGCCGATGGGATCATCTATGAAGGGCCGGAGCGGCTGCGCGCCCAGGGCCGCCCGGCCGCGCTGAAGCGGGCGCTGGCCAATCTGGTGGGCAATGCCCTGGCCTATGGCGGTGATGCCCGGCTGACGCTGGCCAACGAGGCCGATGCCGCGCGAATCAGCATCGAGGATCATGGCCCGGGCATCCCGGACAGTGATCTAGAAACCGCCTTCCAGCCCTTCCGCCGGCTGGAGGGCAGCCGCAACCGCGAGACGGGCGGCAGTGGCCTCGGACTGACCATTGCCCGCAACATCCTGCGCGCCCATGGCGGCGATGTGACGCTGCGCAACCGCCGGGAGGGCGGGCTTGCGGCGCTGATTACCCTGCCCGCCGCATCCTGAAGGCGCCCGGCCTTACTGGCTGGCCCAGACGATGCGGTGAATCCAGGCCACCTCCGAGAGATCAAAATTGTAATTGGGATGGGCTGGGTTGAGGCTTTGCAGTTCAATCCGCTTGGCGCTTTGGCGGATCAATTGCTTGGCCATCACCTCGCCGAGCTTGGTGCGCACCACCACCCGGTCCCCCCGGCGCACCGGCGCGCCTGGCGAGACGATGACCATATCACCATCACGGAACACAGGCTCCATGGATTCGCCTGAAATTTCCAGGGCATAGGCGTTTTGGTCGGCCACATCGGGGCCGGAAATCTCATCCCAGCTGCCACCGACCGGAAAGCCCGCATCATCGAAGAAGCCATCACCACCGGCCTGGGCCAGGCCGATGAGCGGGATGCGCCGGGCGGAGCCGCCGCGTGGGCGCGCCATATTGGGCGCCTGGCCGGAGACCAGGGCGGCAAAACTATCCACCCCCGTGCCGGTGGCGGCGAGCACCTTGGCCACACTCTCGGTGGAGGGCCATCGGGCGCGGCCATCGGGCCCTATCCGTTTGGATGGGTTGAAGGCGGTCGGGTCGAGCCCTGAGCGTCGGGCGAGGCCGGACGCCGAGAGGCCATTTTCAGCGGCGATGGCGTCGATCGCCCGCCAGACGTCATCATGTCGCATGAGGGTGATTATCCTAGGTGTTGATTCTGGATGCAATAGGAAAATAACACGCTTTCGCTCTTGCAATGCATACAACCTGAAGTTTAAGTTCTTGTTTCGTTCCAGGAAGAGGACATCCCCCCATGGCCATCGCCCCCCGCCCACAGCATAGCCCCGTGCTGCATTCCATCACCCAATCCGAACCCTTTCGCAGCGCCGAGGAGGCGTGGTTTTGGACCATGGCCGCCCTGGTTGCGCGGCAGGATGGTGCGCGCATCGTGGCTGGCCGCGGCAGCGCCATCCGCCCCTGCGAGCCCGATGATGTGGTGCGCTGCCTCGACCGGCTTTATCGCCAACGCCGTATCGACCTCAGCCATGGCCGGGTGCTGCGCCGCTGGGGGGAACGGGGCTATTCACCCAACCCGCATGCGCCGAGCGAGCGTGGTGATGCCACGCTGTGGCGCGAGGCCTTGTCGCGGCTGGAATGGCCTCTGCGAATCAAAGGGATAGTGGTGGGTCAGGGCTTTGCCACGGTCACCAGACTGCGGCCATGATTCGCCCCTCCCACCGCGCCACGGCGCAGCGCCAGCAGGTTTGGATCATCTTCGGGGGCGGGGCGGATATGGCCTGGCAGCGCCTGCTGCGGCCTGGCTTTCGGCATTGCTTCGCCGCTTTGCACGATGATTCGGGCTGGCTGGTGATGGACCCGCTCGCCGGCTGCCTGGTGCTGGGCCGGGTGGATGTGCCGGCGGATTTCGATCTTCCGGCGTTTTACCGCCGCGCGGGGCTCACCCCCTTGGGGCCATTCCCCGCCGGGCGGGCCCGCCCCTGTCTGCTGCCCAGCATGCTGCCGATGAATTGCGTGGGCCTCTGCCGGGCCCTGCTGGGGGATGCGGCACCCTTCGCGCTCACGCCGAATGGGTTGTATCGCGCACTCGAGGCACAACCGAATAAAAGGAAAAAAAGCTTGACAATCGGTGTGGGCCTGGGCTATCACAATCTCATCAACGGGCGAGTTGCGCCCGGATCGATCCCGCTACGCCATCACCATCACCATCACACCCGGCCAGGCCCGCTCACGCGGGTGCTGGCCTTTTTTTCGTCCCCGATGCCGAGGAGAGAGACGCCGATGGGCAGCCTTTTGAAAGCGCCAAAGCCGGTTCGTGTCGACCCGCCAGTGCCCCCGCCGCAACCCATCGCACCGGCCGCGGCCGATGTGGTCCAGGCCACGGCAAGCGAGACCCGAAATCGCGCCCGGCGCGGTATCCAGGGCACCATCGTCACATCGCCCCGTGGTGTGCTGGACCCGCGGCCGACCGGCCTGCCCCGCAAATCGCTGCTGGGGGAATAACGCCATGACCCAGGCCATTTCCCCCGGTGAAATTCTGGCCCGCCAGGCCCGCGCTCTCGACCGCCGCCGCCCGCATGAAAGCAGCTGGCGTGACGCCTATGACCATGTGCTGCCGCGCCATGATCTGCAGGCCAGCCTCTATGATGCCACCGCCGCCGACGCGGCCGAGCAATTGGCCGCCTCGCTGCTGGCCGAGCTTACCCCGCCCTGGTCACGCTGGTTTGGCCTGGCCCCCGCCGATGCCATGGCCGAAACCGAGGCCGGCCCGGCCATGGCCTTTGCGCTGGAGGGCACCACCCGCATCCTGCAAACCGCCTTTGACCGCTCGAATTTCGCCATCGAGATGCATCAGGCCTTTCTCGATTTGGTCATCACCGGCACCGGGGTGATCATGGTGGAGGAGGCACCGCTGGGTGAGGCCTCGGCGCTGCGCTTCACCGCCATTCCCATCATGTCGGCGGTGCTGGAGGAGGGCCCCTCCGGCCGGCTCACCACGATCTTCCGCGAAACCCGGCAGGATATGGCCGAGATTCTGCGCCGCTTCCCCTTCGCCGAACTGCCACAGGCCATGGTGAAGCATGATGGCGGCGGCCAGACCTATCGCGTGGTCGAGGCGGTGTGGCCCGACAGCAATGGCACCCGCTACGCCGCCGTGCTGGATGGCGATATGCCCATGCTGCTGGCGCAGGGGGGCTTTGCCGAAAGCCCCTTCATCGCCTTTCGCTGGCTGAAGGCGCCTGGCGAGATCTATGGCCGCGGCCCGGTGGGCAAGGCGCTGCCGGATATTCGCACCGCCAATCGGGTGGTCGAACTGGTGCTCAAAAACGCCTCCATCGCCTGCACCGGCATTTGGCTGGCTGAGGATGATGGCGTGCTCAACCCCGCCACCATCGAACTCACCCCCGGCGCCATCATTCCCAAGGCGCCGGGCAGCGCTGGCCTGACCCCCCTCGCGGCACCCGGCAATTTCGATGTCTCGCAGCTGGTGCTCAATGATTTGCGCGCCCGCATCCGCTCCGCCCTGCTGGCCGACCGGCTGAACACGCCACAGGATGCCCGCATGACGGCGACCGAGGTGCTCGAGCGAAGCGCCCAGACCGCCCGTCTGCTCGGCGCCACCTATGGCCGGCTGCAGACCGAATTGCTGACGCCGATGATCGCCCGCAGCCTCGCCATTCTGGCCCGCCGCGGCGAGGTGCCGCCCGTGCTGCTCGACGGCCAGGGCGCGCGGCTGCGCTATGAAAGCCCGCTCGCCCGGGTGCAGGGCCGCGCGGATGCCGCCAATACCCTGCTCTTTCTCGACGCCGTGGCGAAGATCGGCGGCGCCGCGGCGGCGCAGGTGGATGCTGCCGCCGCCACAAGATGGCTCGCCCATACCCTGGGTGCCCCGGCCGAAGTGCTGGTGCCCCTAGCCCCTACCTCTGCGCCTAGCACTGCCCCCGCCGCAGCCTGAACCCGCAACCCGTATCCGGAGCCCCCCATGACCGACAGCCTCCTCGACCCCGGCGTGACCGCCGCCCCCGCCCAGGCCCGCCCCAGCGATGTGCCGGAAAAATTCTGGGACAGCGCCACCGGCGCCACCCGGGTGGATGCGCTGCTGAAGAGCTATAGCGAGTTGGAGAAGCGTCTATCGCAGAAAATCACCCCTCCAGGCCCCGCCGCCTCGCCCGAGGAGCAGGCGCTCTGGCGTGACGCCATGGGCATACCGCCCTCGGCCAATGATTATCAGGTGAATGCACCACAAGGCTTGGGCATCGACCCCGAGGTCAATGACATGCTGCATAAGGCTGGCTTCACCCAGGCGCAGGCGCAGCTGGTCTATGACCTCGCCGCCGAGCGGCTATTGCCGCTGATCGGCGAGGCCGCCCAGGCCTATGAGGCCGAGCGCCAGGTCGAACGGCTGGTGACGCATTATGGCAGCGAGGAGCGCTTCCGCCGCATCGCCAAGCAGCTCACCGCCTGGGGCGGCCAGCATTTGCCCAAGCCGGTCTTCGAGGCGCTGTCGACCACCTTCGAAGGGGTGCTGGCCATGGAGCGGATGATGGCGGGAACCGAGCCCAGCATGGCCCGCGACAGCGCCCCCCTCAGCGCCCCCAGCGAGGCGGAGCTGCGCCAGATGATGCGCGACCCGCGCTACTGGCAAAAGCGCGAGCCGGCCTTCGTGCAGAAGGTAACGGAAGGCTTCCGCAAATTGGTGAATGGCTGAACGAAGATCGCGCTGCGGGGCTGATCCAGCCCCGGCCGCATCAGACGCTCAGCCCCCCAGACGGCCAGGCAGCGCGGGTCGCGCCTGGCCGCGGGGCTTGAGCCCGGTACCCCTCCCTCTGCCGGGCTCGCCCCCGGTGCCCGCCAGCGCGCCATCCCCTTCGCGCCGGCGGGCACCCCCCATTGCTCGCGCATAACCCAGCCCCCTGGGCGCGCGATGCCGGCCAAGACGCGGCCCCAAACGGGCCAACCGCGCCGCAGGCCACCCCCGCAACGCCACACAGCAAAGGAGAAGCCGGTGTCCACATCGATCGACCAGGCTTTCGTCAAGCAGTACCAGGTTGAAGTGCAGGAGGCCTATCAGCGCCAGGGCAGCCGCCTGCGCACCACCGTGCGCTCCAAGTCCGATATTCGCGGCGCTTCCACGGTGTTCCAGAAGATCGGCAGCGGCACCGCCGCAGCAAAGTCACGCAATGGCATCGTGCCGGTGATGAACCTCGACCACACCAGCGTCGAATGCTTTTTGCAGGATCATTACGCCGGCGACTGGATCGATAAATTCGACGAGTTGAAGACCAATCTCGACGAGCGCGCCGTCGTTGCCAATGCCGGCGCCTATGCGCTGGGCCGCAAGAGCGATGAGCTGATCATCGCCGCCCTCGACACCTCCACCAATGAGGCGCTGGGCACCAATACGGGCGAGACCGATAATGACGGGCTGACCAAGGCCAAGGTCCTGCTCGCCTTCCAGGCGCTGGGTGCGGCCGATGTGCCCGATGACGGCCATCGCTACGCCGTGGTCGGCTGGAAGCAGTGGAGCGAGCTGCTGGCGATCCCTGAATTCGCCAATGCCGATTATATTGGCCCGGACAACCTGCCCTGGAAGGGCATGACCCAGGCCAAGCAATGGCTGGGGGCCACCTGGATGCCGCATTCGGGCCTCACCAAGATCGGCGCGCTGCGCTACTGCTATTTCTACCACAAGACGGCGGTGGGCCATGCCGCCGCCTCGGACATCATCACCGATGTCTCCTGGCATGGTGACCGCGCCGCCTTCTTCGTCAATTCAATGATGAGCCAGGGTGCGAGCCTGATCGACAGCCAAGGTGCTGTGCGGATGCGCGCCAAGGAATAACGCCGGCCAGCGCGCCCCCGGGGCCACCCGCCCCGGGGGCGCCTTCCCCTTCCCCCTGTCAGGAGTTTCCGATGGCCCTCACCGCCCTCGCCCTGTGCTCGCGCGCGCTGATCAAGATCGGTGCCCAGCCCATCGCCTCGCTCGACGAAGGCACCGCCGAGGCTGAGGTGGCCGCCAATCTCTACCCCGCCACGCGTGATGCCATGCTCTCGCTGCACCCCTGGTCCTTCGCCACGGGCCAGGAGAGCCTGCCGCGCCTTGCCGCTTTGCCCACCGCCGATTTTCAATACGCCTTCCAACTGCCCGCGGGTTTTTTGCGCGTGCTCTCGGCCGGCAGCCCCGGCTCCAGCCAGGGCTTGCGCTATCGCATCCTGGAGGAGCGGCTGCATTGCGATGCCGAGCAGGTGGTGCTGGCCTATGTTTTTCGCCCCGATGAGGCGGCCTTCCCGCCCTTCTTCGCCGCGGCCCTGGCCACCCGCCTCGCCGCCGAATTCTGCATACCGCTGACCGAGGCGACATCGCGCGCGCAGTTGCTGTTCAGCCAGGCCGAGGCCGAGCTGCGCGCCGCCCGCCATGCCGATAGCGCCCAGGCCACGCCGCGCGCCATGCGCGACTTTCCGCTGATCGCGGTGAGGGGTTGAGCATGTCCGGCAGCCGCGCCTTCAAATCGAACTTCACCGCCGGCGAACTCTCGCCCGACATGCTGGGCCGCCCGGACACGCGGGCCTATGCCAATGGGGCGGGGCTCTTGCGCAATGTCTTCATCCAATCCACCGGCGGGCTCACCCGCCGGCCGGGGCTGCGCCATATCGCCACCCTGCCCGGGCCGGCAAGGCTGATCGGCTTTGAGTTCAACACCGAGCAGACCTATCTGCTGGTGCTCAGCCACGCCCGGCTGCAGGTCTTCATGGGTGATGCGGAGGTCACCTCGCTGGCCGCCCCCTGGACGGAGGCGATGCTGCCGCAATTGGCCCATACCCAGAGCGCCGATACGCTGCTGATCTGCCACCCTGATCTGGCGCCGCTGCGCATCACCCGCAGCAGCCATAGCAGTTGGACAATCGGCAATTGGCCCTTCACCGAGGTGCCGACCTATCGCTTCGCCGCCCTCGATATATCTCTCACCCCCAGCGCGGTGACGGGCAGCATCACCATCACCGCCTCGGCCCCCGTCTTCACCGCCGAGCATGCCCATACCAGGCTGCGCATTGGCGGCCAGCGGGTGGATATCGCCGCCGTGCTCTCCACAACCCAGGTGAGCGGCCAGGTGCTGGACACGCTACCGGGCACCACCGCCACCTTTGATTGGGAGGAGGGCGCGCTCGGCACGCTGCGCGGCTGGCCGGTCTGCGTCTGTTTTCATCAGGACAGGCTGGTGATCGGCGGCTCGCGTGATCTGCCGAACCGGCTATGGCTGTCGCGCACCGGTGATCTGTATAATTTCTCCACCGGCACCGGGCTGGATGATGAGGCGATCAGCTTTGGCCTGATGAGCGACCAGGTGAATGCCATTCGTGGCGTCTTCTCCGGCCGCAACCTGCAGGTCTTCACCTCGGGCGGCGAATGGATGGTGAGCGGCGACCCGCTCACGCCATCCTCCATCCAGCTCACCCGGCAGACGCGCATCGGCAGCCCAGTGGCGCGGCTGGTGCAGCCGGTGGATGTGGATGGCAGCACGATCTTCGCCGCCCGCAGCGGCCGCGGCATTTATGAATTCACCTATACCGATATCCAGCAGGCCTATCAGGCCAATGACCTGGCGCTGGTGGCGGCGCATCTCATGCACACGCCCATCAGCTTGGCCTATGACCAGCTGCGCCGGCTGCTGCATGTGGCGATGGAAGATGGCAGCCTCGCCACCCTCACCCTCTACCGCACCGAGCAGGTGCTGGCCTGGTCGGGCCAACAGACCAATGGGATGTTCCGCGCCTTGGCCGATATTGAGGGCACCATCTGGGCCGTGGTCGAACGCGCGGGCAGACAGCGGCTGGAGCGCTTCGATGACACATTGGCGCTGGATGCGGCATTGACCGGCAGCATGGCCAATGCGGCGGCGGCGTGGAGCGGGCTTGCGCATCTGGAAGGCCAGGACGTGGGCGTGCTGGCCGATGGCGCGCCGGTGCAGGATAAGCTGGTCAATGCCGGCGCCATCACCCTCGATGAGCCGGCGCATAGGGTGCAGATCGGGCTGCGCTTCAGCCATGTGATCGAACCCTTGCCGGTTGATCTGGGGGGCGCGATGGGCATGCGCGCCACGCCGCTGCGGCTGATTTCGATCACCTTCCGGCTGCTCAATACCGCGAGCCTGGCGGTGGATCTTGGCCGCGGGCCGCAGAGCCTGCCCTTCCGCCGCTTCGATACCGCCCTGCTCGATGCGCCACCGGTGCTCTTCACTGGCGATGCCCGGCTGCGCGCCCTGGGCTGGCGGCGCGACGCCACCCAGCCGCTGTGGCGCATCACCGATGACACGCCCCTGCCGCTCACCCTGCTTTCCATCACCACCGAGATGAGGATCACCAACTGATGGCCGCACTCTCTTCCATCGGCACCCTGCTGGGCTCGGGTGCCACCATCTACGCGCAACAGCGCGCCCGGCAGGCCCAACGTGCCACCCAGCTCGCCCAGGCCGAGGCCAATCAGGCGGTGGAGGTGCAGCGGCAGAACCAGCTCATCGCCCAGCAGCAGGCCGAGGTCAGGAACCGCCAATTGCAGCTCGCGCGCAACATCGCCTCAACCCGCGCGAGGCTCGCCTCATCGGGTGTGGCGCCCGATGATGGCTCTGCCGCAGCCATCACCACCGGGCTGACCTCCGATGCGGCGGCGGCGGCCACTGCCTCCGATACGGTGTTTCGCGCACAGCTCGCCTCCGGCCGCGCCTCGCTGCTGAACCCTGAAGCCAATCTCACCGGCATCATCCGTGCCGGGCGAAGTTTTGGCGGCGCGCTGAACAATTTGTTGCAGTAGCAATTTGTTGCAGTAGCAATTTGTCGCCCGGCACGGCAGCCGCCACACCAACCCTCCCGCGCCGGGCGAAGGGGGGACAGGGTCCCCCCTAGACCCCCCTTTTTCGCCCGGCACGGCAGCCGCCACACCAACCCTACCGCGCCGGGCGAAGGGGGGACAGGGTCCCCCCTAAACCCCCCTTTTTCGCCCGGCACGGCAGCCGCCACGCCAACCCTCCCGCACCGGGCGAAGGGGGGACAGGGTCCCCCCTAACCCCCCCTTTTTCGCCCGGCACGGCAGCCGCCACGCCAACCCTCCCGCGCCGGGCGAAGGGGGGACAGGGTCCCCCCTAAACCCCCCTTTTTCGCCCGGCACGGCAGCCGCCACACCAACCCTCCCGCGCCGGGCGAAGGGGGGACAGGGTCCCCCCTAGACCCCCCTTTTTCATCCGCAACGTCGGGCATGGGCCGGGCCATTGCCCGCCAACCGCAATCCCTCAGGAGCCGAGCCGACCATGGCAGACCACATCCGCATCGGCGATGTCGCGCCGCGCATCCAATACGCCGCGAATGGCGTGCAAACCGCCTTCACCTACCCCTTCCCGATCTTCAGCAGCGCCGACCTCGAGGTGCGGCTGAACGGGTTGCTGGTCTTCACCGGCTTTTCCATCACTGGCGCCGGGCTCTCCGAAGGGGGCCAGGTGCTGTTCGACCAGCCGCCCGGGGCAGGCACGCGCCTCACCCTCCGCCGCCATCTGAAGATCCTGCGCAACACCGATTTCCAGCAGAATGGCGTGCTGCGCGCACGCATCCTGAACGACGAACTCGATTATCAGGTGGCCGCCCTGCAGGAGGCACAGGATGGGTTGAGCGGGACGATCCGCCTTGACCCCTCGGAATACGCCGCCACCGTGCTGCCCCTGGCCGAAGCCCGCGCCAACCGGATTTTGGGCTTCGATGCAACGGGCGATATCACTGTCTTCCCCCAGGGTGGCACCATCACCAGCGCCTATCCCGGCGCGGTGCCGCGCAGTGCCGAGGATAAATTCTCCGAGACCCTCTCGGCCCGTGATTTCGGCTCCACCGGCAATGGCGCCACCGATGATGGCCTGGCCCTGCAGGCGGCGATGAATGCCGCCGCGGCCAGCGGCAAGCACCTCTTCATCGGCGAGGGCACCCATCGCACCACCATTGCGCTCAACCTGCCAGGCGAAGCGGCGGGGCTGACCATGCGCGGGGTCATCCTCTATGCCGGGCCGAATGGCCAGGCGGCGCTCACCCTGGGCAGCGGCGGCGAGGCGCGCAATGCCAATCGCCGCTATGAGGGCTTGCGGGTGTTGCGCGCCAGCCAGTCCGACTGGTCGGACGAGGCCGATATCGGCATTGTGCTGCGCAACCTCGATGCCAGCCATGTCGAGATTTTGCAGGCCGAGGGCTTCACCATTGGCCTGCGCAGCCTGGGCGACCAGCGCGGCTTTGAAGATAGCACCCTGCATCTGGGCCGCATCGCCAATAACAAGATCGGCCTCGATGTGCGCACCGGCAGCGCCGCCGGCTGGAACAATTCCATCACCTATCTGGGCGGGCATTTCGCCGTGGCCTCGGGGGTGAACCCCACCATCGGCCGCTTTGGCGTGCGCTTCTCCTGCGCCGATGGCGGCTATGACCGGCACAACCAGCACCTCTTCCTCGGCCCCGCCTTCGAATTGCAGCGCCATGGCACCCCGGGCAGCGTGGATGCCATCCCCTTCCTGGTGGATGTGGCCGATGCGCGCTGTATCACCGCGCGCTTCATCCGCATGGAGCAATGCAGCGAATATGTCGCCCGCCACACCGGCGGCGCGAGTGATTGCCTCTATGAGGTCGGCTATACCGGCACCTATGGCTTCACCGGCAATGGCGTGCATTACCCCAATGGCGCGAGCCGCGCCGGGGCGAGCGTTCTGTCGCTGCACCAGGCCGCAGCCGCGCATGCCACGCCACGGCTGATCGCCGAGGCCGCCAATATCCGCACCCGCGCCTTCCGCCAGACCATCGATGCTCCGGGCGGGGTGGGCTTTGAAGGCATGGCCGTGCTCTCCGGCAACCCCTTGGGCCCGCCCACCACCCTGAATGGCTTATGCTTTGCCGGCCTTAACAACTTCATCCTCAATGCCGAGAGCATCGGCATCCCCACCTCGCGCGCCCTGGGCTTCGTGGTGGATTGCGCGCAATGCAAGGAGTTCTTCATCGCCGCAGAGGGCAGCGAATTGCGCCCCGTCATCCAGCAATTCGATGCATCGGAGAATGTGCTGGGCCTCACCTCACCGCTGCTCTTCTCCAATATGAACGCGCTCTGGGTCAGTTCGCCCGCCATGTGGTGGGAGG
>Ga0214917_10002224_pt1 | contig 23914 bp, 26 predicted proteins | sample LL_1208_BB_MetaG_FD_177983 | JGI IMG/M metagenome (GOLD analysis project Ga0214917, IMG submission 177983) | Freshwater microbial communities from Lake Lanier, Atlanta, Georgia, United States - LL_1208_BB | ecosystem: Environmental > Aquatic > Freshwater > Lake | place: USA: Georgia | collected...
CCCGCGCACCGTCATCACCTGGGCCGATAATGCCCGGATCTTCGGTGACCTCGCCTTCGCCTTCCGCGTCACCTTCCTCAACAAATGCGACGAGGCGGAGCGCGGCACGGTGGGCGAATACTATCAGCGCTGCTTCAACGAGGAGCTGCCGATGGGGACTATGTTGCGCAAGGCGGGGTAGGCTTATGGTGCTACACCTCCTGGCATTGCGGAACCCGTAGGTCGAGGCAGGTCGTTGAAACCCTCTATGCGTCAGATATGCGGAAAATTTTTTGTCCGAGAGTTTTGGCGGCCTAAAGCTCGACTTGGGCGAGTTAAAGGGCTACGGTGTACCGGCCAAATGGATGGAAGGAGCCATCATAGCTTAGGTTTTTGTCGTACTTGGCAAGCAGTTTGGAGTGTTAGGTTAGATGCCTGAAGTGTTGCCCAATGAGATGATCGCTCTCTGGAACGAAGATGACTCGGGCAAGATTTGCGAATTTATGATTGCTAGGTATTCCGACCAACCAAACTGGTCTCACAGAATGCTCAGTAGCCGCGGTGCTTGTTGTGTAGGTTGGATGTCAGGCGACGTTCTGGAAACACCTTTGGGGCTTTTTGCGGAAATTTCCGTGACCTATGGTTTTGCAAGTGATGAAATTGCTCACCTGGTTATCCGAGAATTCTCCCGGGTAAAAGGTCAGTTGTGGGCAAATAAAATAATGAGCCGTGCAGGCATTGGAGATGGCGAATGAGGGGCAAGCAGGTCCTGACCCGTCGGGAAGAATTCAAGCGTGCCGCCGCCCGCGCGCTGCGCTACAATAAGCCGAAAGCGAGGTAGTCTAATGGCGTTGCAACTCGGAGCATTACGGGATGCCTTGGCCGAAGCCGGCGCATCGGCCGATTTGGCGCGCAAGGCCGCCGAGGAAGTGGCAACCTATGAAACGCGCTTCGGCAAAATCGAAGCTGATATGTCCGTCCTCAAATGGATGTCTGGTGCCAATATCGCGCTTACCCTGCTCGTCCTCGGCAAGACGTTTTTCAGGTGATGAGCGGCAAGCAGGACCTGACCCGTCAGGAAGAATTCAAGCGCGCCACCGCCGGCGCCTTGCGTGCCATTGCGCAGCAGCAGGAGGTCCAGGTCGCCTTCCAGCCCGGCCCCGCTGGCCTGGCCGGCAAGCGCGCCCGGCTGCCCCTGCCCACCCGCTCCCTCCCCCCCGCCGAAATGGCCAAGCTGCGCGGCGCCGCCGATGCACTGGCCCTGAAACTGCGCCATCACAATGAAGGCGCCCATGCCGCCCGCATGCCCTCCCGCAAGGAAGCGCGCGAGGTGTTCGATGCGCTGGAAGATGTGCGCGTCCAGCATATCGGTGCCGCCCATATGGAAGGCGTCGCCCATAACCTGCATGTCCGGCTGAACGAGGAATGCGAGGCCGAGGGCTATGATCGCATGACGCGCAAGGACCAGTTGCCGCTGCATGCGGCGCTGAGCCTGCTGGCGCGCGAGCGTATCACCGGCAAGCCCGCCCCCCAGGCGGCGCAGCGCATTCTCAATGAATGGCGCGGCACGCTGGACGAAAAGGCCGAAGCCGCGATGGAAGAGCTTGTCTCCTCCACCGACAGCCAGGAAACCTTCGCCCGCGCCGCCCGCAAATTGCTGACAGCACTCGACCTCGCCGAAGCCGAACTGGAGAGCGAAGCCGAGCAGGATGACGAGGGCGACGAGGGCGGCGACGACCAGACCCAGCAGGACCAATCCAGCCAGGGCGAGGCCCAGGCCCAGGAACAGGAAGCCATGTCGGGCGCCGAGCCCGAGACCATGGAAGGCGATGCCTCCGAGGAAGAGGCCCAGGAATCCGAGGAAGAAGGCGCCTCCGCCGAGGGTGACGACAAGCCCGGCGGCCCGCAGCAGCGCCGCGAAATCCCCCATGTCGATGACGGCAGCAAATACCGCGCCTTCACCACCAATTTCGACGAGGTGGTTGAGGCCGATGACCTTTGCGACCCCGAAGAACTGACCCGCCTGCGCCAGCAGCTCGACCAGCAATTGCAGCATTTGCAGGGTGTGGTCAGCAAATTGGCCAATCGCCTGCAACGCCGCCTCCTCGCGCAACAGCAGCGCGCTTGGGAATTCGACCTCGAGGAGGGGCTGCTCGATGTCGCCCGCCTCGCCCGCGTCGTCGCCAACCCCACCATCTCGCTCTCCTATAAGCGCGAGCGTGAGGCCGATTTCCGCGACACCGTGGTCACCCTGCTGATCGATAATTCCGGCTCCATGCGCGGCCGCCCCATCACGGTCGCCGCCATGTGCGCCGATATCCTCGCCCGCACACTGGAACGCTGCGCGGTGAAGGTCGAAATCCTGGGCTTCACCACCCGCGCCTGGAAGGGCGGCCAAAGCCGTGAGCGCTGGGTGCAGGAGGGCAAGCCGCGCAACCCCGGCCGCCTCAACGATTTGCGCCACGTGGTCTATAAGCCGGCCGATGCGCCGATGCGCCGGGCGCGAAAGAATATCGGCCTGATGCTGCGTGAGGGCCTGCTGAAAGAAAACATCGATGGCGAGGCGCTGGCCTGGGCCTATAAGCGCCTGCTCGCCCGCCGCGAACATCGCCGCATCCTCATGGTGATCTCCGATGGCGCGCCGGTGGATGACAGCACCCTGAGCGTGAACCCCGGCAATTACCTCGAAAAACACCTGCGCGAGGTGATCAAGGACATTGAGGCGCGCGATCAGGTCGAACTGATCGCCATCGGCATCGGCCATGACGTCACCCGCTATTACCGCCGCGCCGTCACCATCGTCGATGCCGAGGAACTCGGCGGCACGATGATGAAAAAGCTGACGGAACTCTTCGACGAAGATTCCGCCGCCGCCTGGCAGCGCGCCGCCGCCGAGCGGGCACCGTCCATACTGTGACCCGCCGGGCGGGCTGAAGATGCGTCGGCGGGGTCTTCTGCTCAGCGCCCTGTCCGGCAGCGCCTGTGCCCAAGGGCCGGGCGGGCCACTCGCGGTGCCGCTCAGCCTCGCTCCGCTGCCAGGGCCAATCCGCCCGCTGGGTGCTTTGGAAATAAACACCAAGGCGCTGGGCTTTGGCGGGCTTTCCGCGCTCCATCTGGATGATGCCCTGGTGCTGACCGCCATCAGCGATACCGGGCGCTGGTTCCGCGCCCAATTGCTGCTGCGCGGCGAAACCCCAGCCGGCCTGGGCCCCGCTACCACCGGCTTGTTGCGCGATGGCAGCGGCGAGACGCTGAATCGCGGCCGCCCTACCGATGCCGAGGCCCTGGCCCGCCGCCCCGATGGCTCCTGGCTGGTGGGCTTCGAGCGCTGGCATCGCATTCGCGCCTTTCGCAGCCTCGATGCCCCCGGCGCCTATTTCGAGGCCCCGCCCGGCCTGGCCAATGCCCCCTCCAATGGCGGGCTGGAGGCGCTGGCTTTCCTGGCCGATGGCAGGCTTCTCGCCATCACCGAATTTCTCAACGACCCGGCGGATGCCTCGCTGCGCCAGGGCTGGATTGGCGGCCCGGGCGCCTGGCGGCCGATTCGCTACCGCCCGGCGGCTGGCTTTGCCGTGACCGATGCCGCCGGCCTGCCCGATGGCGGCGCCTTGGTGCTTGAGCGCCGCTTCGCGCTGCTCGAGGGTGGCTTCTCCGCCCGTCTGGTGAGGGTGAATGCGGCGGCGCTGCGCGGCGCGGAGCCGATCGCCGGCGAGGCCCTGCTCAACCTGCCCCCCGATGGCCCGACGGAGAATTGGGAGGGTGTGACCGTGCTGCGCCGTGGCGGCGCGCTCTGGATCGGCCTGATCAGCGACGATAATGAGAACGCCTTTCAGCGCAGCCTTTTTATGCTCTATGCCTGGGCTGGCTGAACCACGCTCAGCAGCCGGCTCTCCGGCAGGGTGAGCCAGGCCCGGGTGCCCACACCCGCGGCGCTTTCGAACACCAGATCACCGCCATGGGCCTGCAGCAGGCTGCGCGCCAAACCGAGGCCAAACCCCACCCCGCGCGTGCCCCGTGCTGGCGCCTGCGCCACCAGATCACCCGCCGGCGCACCAACCCCTTCATCCTCGATGATGATGGCAACCAAGCCGCCGAGGCGGCCAAAGCGCATCTCGATCACGTCCTCGGCATTCGTCAGCCGAGCGGCGCGCAGCAGCACCTGCACCAAAGCGCCGCGCAGCGCCCGGCCATCGCCATGCAGCGCCACACCCTCCAGCGAGGCATGAATCCGGCAGTGCCGGGCATCGGCCCCAAGCTGGACCCGCGCCGTGGCCAGGCAATCCTCCACCAGTGGCAGCAGCGCCACCCTTTCCTCATGCAAGTGGCGCGGGCCATGGCTATTGGCCAGCATGTCGTCCAGTTGGTCTGACACATCGAGCAATTGCAGCGCGAGCGCATGGGTCTCCACCGCGCAGCGGCCGCGCGTGCCGGCAATGCGGCGCAGTGCCAGGCCGATGGATTGCGTCTCCATCGCCGCCTGGCTGAGCAGCCGCCGCGGCCCCGGTGGCGGCTGCCTGCCGCCCGCCCGGCCGCGCAGGGCCCACCCCCCCAGGCCGGCCACGATCAGGCTGACGAAAAAAGCCAGAGCCGTCAGCAGGCCCGCGGGATAAAGCATGGCGTCCATCGCCGCATTCTGCGGCCGATGGGTTGAAGCAAAGGTTAAGCCCGCCCGGCGCGCGGGTGATTTTGTTGCCATGTCGCCAGCAGCGCCGCCGCGTCCACATTGGTGTAGCGCTGGGTGGTGGAGAGGCTGGCATGGCCGAGCAATTCCTGAATCGCGCGCAAATCGGCACCGCCCCCCAGCAGATGGGTGGCGAAGGAATGGCGCAGCGCATGCGGCGTGGCATGCTCGGCCAGCCCCGCCAGCCGCCGATAATCGCGCATGGATTTCTGCGCGATGGCCGGGTCCAGCCGCTTGCCGCGGGCGCCGAGGAAAAGCGGCTCCTCCGGCGCGGCATCGGGCCTATGCGCCAGCCATCCCGCCATGGCCGCGCGCACCGCCGGCAGCACCGGCACGAGGCGCGTCTTGCCCCCCTTGCCAAGCACCCGCAGCGCCGCGTCCTCACCGGGGCGTGGCGCATCGCCAATATCAAGCGCCAGCGCCTCGGCAATGCGCAGCCCGCAGCCATAGAGCAAGGTAAACAGCGCGATATCCCGCGCCGCCTGGAACCCCCCCCGCTCCGCCCGGGGCGTGGCATGCACCAGTCCCACCTCCTGGCCCAGCGCGATGGCCTGCTCGGCCGCGATGGCCCGCGGCACCGGGCGGGGCAGGCGAGGGCCGCGCAACCCCGCCAACGCCAGGGGCTGCAAGCCATGCCGCCGCGCAAGGAAACGCAGAAAACTGCGAATGGTGGATAATTGCCGCGCCCGGGTGGCTGCCCCCGCACCCTGGCCAGCACGCGCTGCCAAAAAGGCGCGCAAATCGGTCGGCCGCAGCGCCGCCAGCGCCGCCAAATCCGGCTCAGCACCCTGGTAGCCGGTCAGAAAACCCAGAAAATCGGCAATATCGCGGCCATAGGCCTCAATGGTGTGCGGGCTGGCACGGCGTTCGTCACGCATCCAGGCCAGGAAAGCCAGCACATCGGGGTTCACCGCGCCAGCGCGGCCCCCACGGCGCGGCCCAGGAAGGCCAGGCTCTCAGCACCCGTGCTGGGCAGGGCATCAGGGTCGCGCGCACCAAGCGCCAAAAGCATCGGCTGGCCGCCCGGTGCGGGCACGCGCGCGAGCGCATCGCGGCGGATGAGCGGCGCGGCCTCGCGATGCAGCAACTCCGCATGCATGGGCGTGGCCCGCACCACCGCATCGCGCCCCGGCGGCAGCAATTGGTTGAGCGTGCCCGGGGGCAGGCGGGAGACATTCTTGCGCGCCGTGGTCTCGCAGCCGAGATGGCAGCAATCCACCCCCAGCAAGGCGGGCAATTCGTGGCGGATGCACTCCAGCGGCTCGGGCGCGCGCATCAGCGCCAGCACCGCATCGCCCACGCGTGAGGCCAGGCCAAGCCCCGCGCGCCCGGTGCTCAGCGCCGCCTGCATATCGGCATCCACTTCACGCACATGCACCCGCGCCGCGGCCAGCATGGCCGCCATATGGTCGGCCATCCGCTCGCCGTGCACGCGCTGCGGCGGTTCCAATTCCAGATAAAGGTCCGGGCGTTGGGCCAGAAAATCGGGATGATCGCGCAACCAAGCCTCAACCGCCTGGGCGTCAACCGCCTGCCGGTTCAACGTGCTTCCGCGAGGCGGTTTCATAGGATGCTTTGTCCTGTCTTCTGCCAATCCGCCAGGAATGCTTCCAGGCCGCGATCGGTCAATGGATGCTTGAACAAGGCACGAATCGTAGCAGGTGGCATGGTCGCGACATGTGCGCCAAGCTTCGCTGCGGTCAGAACATGCACCGGATGGCGCACCGAGGCCACCAGAACTTCGGTCGAAAACGCGTAATTGCGGTAAATTTGTACGACATCGGCGATCAACTGCATGCCATCCTGGCCGATATCATCCAGCCGGCCGACAAAGGGCGAGATGAAGGCGGCGCCAGCCTTGGCCGCGAGCAGCGCCTGCACCGCGGAAAAGCATAGCGTCACATTCACCTTGGTGCCTTCATCGGCCAAGGCGCGGCAGGTGCGCAGGCCCGCCTCCGTCAGCGGCACCTTGACGCAGACATTCTGCGCGATGGCGCGCAGATACCGCCCCTCGGCCAGCATGGTGTCAAAATCCGTCGCCGTCACTTCGGCCGAAACCGGGCCATTGGTCAGCGCACAGATTTCCGCAATCACCTCAGCCATTTTGCGGCCGGATTTGGCGATCAGGCTCGGATTGGTGGTCACACCATCGAGCAGGCCGGTCTGCGCCATGGCGCGGATTTCAGACACATCCGCCGTGTCCACAAAAAACTTCATCGTTATGCTTCGCTTCCTAATTGGCCGTTGCGTTGCCCGCATGCCGTGCCGATCTGTACAAGGTATACCGATGACCGCCCCATCCGCCAAATCAATTGACATTCCGCAGGCGTCACGGGTGAGCGTCGTGTTACCTTTGCCACTCTCTGCTGCCTATGACTACGTTTTACCGGCCTCATTCCGCGCCCTGCCCGGAGATTTTGTTGAGGTGCCGCTGGGCGGGCGCAGCGTTGTGGGCGTGGTGTGGGATGGGCCGGCCGATGCGCGGATCGAGACGGCACGGCTCAAACCGGTGCGCGCGGTGCTGCCCGCACCGCCGATGAGCGCCCCGCTGCGCCGTTTCATCGATTGGGTCGCCGCCTATACCCTCAGCCCCACCGGCGCGGTGCTGCGCATGGCGATGAGCGCGCCCTCGGCGCTTGAGGCGCCGGGCCACCGTGCTGGCTGGCGGCTGGGCGTGGTTGAGGGCCAGCGCGTGACGCCCGAGCGGGCGAGGGTGCTCGCCGCCCTGGCCGATGGTGGCGCCATGGCGGGTGACCTCCTGGCCCAGGCCGCCGCCGTCACGCCCGCTTTGCTGCGCGGTATGGCCGATCGGGGCATGCTCGTCCCCGCTTTGCTGCCCCGCGCGCCCCGCTTCGCCACGCCCGATCCTGCCCATCCCGGCCCAAGCCTGGGCCCTGACCAGGCGGCGGCGGCCGAGCGGTTGCGCGTTGCGGTGGCCGCGCGCGGCTTCAGCGTCACCCTGCTGCGCGGCGTCACCGGCTCGGGCAAGACCGAGGTCTATCACGACGCCATCGCCGAATGCCTCAAAGCCGGCCGGCAGGCGCTGGTCCTGCTGCCCGAAATCGCCCTCTCCGCCCAATGGCTGGAGCGCTTTGCCGCCCGCTTCGGCGCCACGCCCGCGCTGTGGCACAGTGAATTGACCCCGGCCACCCGGCGCGACACCTGGCGCGCCGTGGCCGAGGGCGCGGCGCCGGTGCTGGTCGGCGCCCGCAGCGCGCTGTTTCTGCCCTTTCCAGATCTGGGGCTGATCATCGTCGATGAAGAGCATGAATCCGCCTTCAAACAGGAGGAGGGCGTGGTCTATCACGCCCGCGACATGGCGGTGGTGCGCGCCCGCCTCGCCCAGGCCGCCTGTGTGCTGGTCAGCGCCACGCCCAGCCTGGAGAGCATCTTCAATGCCGAAAGCGGCCGCTACGGCGTGGTTGATCTGCCCGCCCGCCATGGCGGCGCGGCCTTGCCCAGTGTCAGCGCCCTGGATTTGCGGCTGCACCCGCCCGAGCGCGGCCGCTTCCTCGCACCGCCGCTGATCGAGGCGATCAAGGCCACCCTGGCCCGGGGCGAGCAGGCCATGCTCTTTCTCAACCGCCGCGGCTATGCACCGCTCACGCTGTGCCGCAGTTGCGGTCACCGTATACAATGCCCCAATTGCACCGCCTGGCTGGTCGAGCATCGCGCCCAGCGCCGCCTTGCCTGCCATCATTGCGGCCATGCCATGCCCACGCCGCCAAATTGCCCAAGCTGTGCGGCAGAACATTCGCTGGTGCCCATCGGCCCCGGCGTCGAGCGGGTGCAGGAGGAGGCGGCGGCGCTCTTTCCCGATGCCCGCCGCCTGGTCATGGCCTCCGACAGCATCCCCGGCCCCGCCGCCGCGGCTGAGGCCGCACGGCGCATCGAGGCGCGCGAGGTCGATCTCATCATCGGCACCCAGATCGTCGCCAAGGGCTGGCACTTCCCCCACCTGACTTTGGTCGGCGTGGTCGATGCCGATCTCGGCCTGGCCGGGGGCGATTTGCGCGCCGCGGAGCGAACGGTGCAATTGCTGCACCAGGTGGCCGGGCGCGCCGGCCGGGCCGAGGCCCCGGGCGAGGTGCTGCTGCAGACCTATGCGCCGGACCACCCGGTGATGCAGGCGCTGATGGCCAATGACCTCGCCGCCTTCCTGGCCGAAGAAAAGGCCCAGCGCGCGCCCGGCCATTGGCCACCCTATGGCCGGCTGGCGGCGTTGATCGTCTCCTCCGAAGACCCCCAAGAGGCAGCCCGGGCCGCGCGCGACCTGGGGCTGCTGGCGCCGGGCGGGCAGGGCATCACCGTGCTCGGCCCCGCCCCCGCGCCGCTGGCGCTGCTGCGCGGCCGCCACCGCCACCGCCTGCTGCTCAAGGCCGAGCGCGGGGTGGCGGTGCAACCGGTGCTGCGCGAATGGCTGGCGCGGGCCAGGCTGCCGGCCGCCGTGCGGGTGCAGGTGGATGTCGATCCGGTCAGTTTTCTCTGACACAGCTTTGACACGCGCCCCCGATCCCCCTATAGCCGCGCCATTCCTGGGAATGAGGCTGCGCCTTCGGGGCGACGGCACGCTTGAGCTTTTGTTCAGGACTACCGGGACAACCTGCCGAAGTGCCCCCAAGGGTGCAGGCACCAATAGAAGGACCGTGCCCGTGTTCCGGGCCGGGTGAGCGCATGACCAAACGCGCAGAGTCGAAGTACAAGATCAACCGCCGCCTGGGTGTGAACCTCTGGGGCCGCGCCAAATCCCCCATCAGCAAGCGCGAATACGGCCCCGGCCAGCACGGCCAGCGCCGCAAGAACAAGCCGACCGATTTCGGCGTGCAGCTGATGGCCAAGCAGAAGCTCAAGGGCTATTACGGCAATATCGGCGAGAAGACATTCCGCAAATATTACGAAGAAGCCGTGCGCCGTAAGGGCGACACGTCCGAAAACCTGATCGACCTGCTGGAGCGCCGGCTGGATTGCGTGATCTACCGCATGAAGCTGGCGCTCACCCCCTTCGCCGCGCGCCAATTCGTCAATCACGGCCATATCCTGGTCAATGGCAAGCGCCTCAACATCGCCTCCTACCTCGTGAAGGATAACGACACGATCGAGGTGAAGGAAAAGTCCAAGCAGCTCACCGTGCTGCTCGATGCGACGCAGAATGCCGAGCGCGACGTCCCCGAATATATCGAGGTCGATCACCGGGCCATGCGTGGCAAATTCCTGCGCAGCCCCAAGCTCTCCGATGTGCCCTATCCGGTGCAGATGGAACCGAACCTGGTGGTTGAGTTCTACAGCCGATGATCGAGGGCCCGGTGGGGGATATTCAGCCCCCCACCGGGGAGAGGCCTGCCGCCACCGCCCAGCCGCGTATCGGGCTGCGGCAGGCCTTCGGCTTTTCGGGTATGGCGGCAGGCGCCGCCGCCACCTCCCCGCAGGCCAGCACCGCGCGGGCCGTGCTCTCCGGCGCCACCAGGGCGCTTCTGGGGCGTGACGCCACCAGCCTCGAGCTCATCCTGGCCGAGCGTGCGATGGTTGCCGAAGCCCTGCCGCTGGAACGCCTGACCGAAAGGGTGATCGCCGATCTCCTGGCGCTGCCCGAGGCCGCTCCCACCTCAATTCCCAGATCACGCGGCCGCCCACACCGCCCGGCCGCCTGGATGATGATGCGGTGTTTGCCGGTATCGCCAATGGCGTGTTTCATGCCCTGCTGACCCGCCCGGTCGGTGATGAGGGCATGCGCATCTTCCGCGAATCCATGTTCCAGGATTACCGCGAAACCGACCTTGCCGCCTTCATCTGCCGCTTTGTCATGATGGTGACGGGCAGCCCCGAATGGCGCCACCGCATGCTGGCCGAGCAGCAGCGCGTCATCCGCCTCGAATACCTGCCCAAGCGCGGCGTGGAGATGACCAGCCATCTCAGCCTGGGCGCTGGCGGCTATACCGCCGGCATGCTGCGCCGCTTTGGCCTGCGCCGCTGGAGCGGGCCGCTTGACTGGCTCTCCGCCACCCCGGCCATGATCCGCGAGATCATCGCCGATGATTTCACAAGCTTCCTCGACCCCGCAGCCTGGCAGCCCATCATCACGGCCGACCGCCCCGATGGCCGCTTCTACCAGTGCCGACACACCGGCTACGAGGCCCGCCACCGCCAGCCTTGCATTCTGCACGCCGCTGATATGACCCAGCCTGGCGGGCTGGCCTATATGACGCGCTGCGTCACCCGCTTCCGCGAAGCCATGCAGGGCCTGTCGAGCAAGATCCTGCTCCAGCTGGTGCCCGAGGGCGGCGACCCGGCGCGCGAATTCCGCGCCACCGCCGATCTGCTCGAACGCCATGGCCGCAGCTTTCAATTCGTCATGGTCTCGCTGCTGCCCGAGCAGGGCCAGGGGCCATTCCCCGAGATCGAACCAGCCATGGCCCATGGCCGCCACCGCCTGCTCAGGGCGCGGCTGCTGGCCCCCATCAATGGCATCGACCCAGGCGATATGCTCGATGAGGTGGTCCTGCTGCGCGCCGCACTGGCCGCCCCCTCGCTGGGCGGCTGAACCCTCTCAGGGGGCTGGAAACAGCACCGGGGAGCGGCCCATCAGCCAATAGGCCGCCATGCCGATATACTCCCGCAAGGCCCATTCCGCCTGACCCAGCCGGGCCGGAAACGGCATGTCATAACCCGAGAAATGGCTCACCCCGGTGGAATAATTCACTGGCCAGGCGATGATCTCGCCCCAACCCGCGCCACGAAACACCCCCATCGCCCGCGGCATATGGCTGGCCGAGGTGATGAGCAGCCAGGTCTCGCCCGGCCGTGGCGCGGCAATAACGCGTGAGAGCGTGGCATTCTCATGCGTGTTGCGGGCTTGGCTTTCCAGCAGCACCCGCCCCGGCGGCAGGCCCAGATCACTGAAAACCCGGGCCGCCACGGCCGCCTCCGTCATCGCATCGCCCAGCGGGCTGGGGCTGCCACCGGTGAAGACCACCCGGGCTGCGGGGTAACGCCAAGCCAGCGCCACCGCCTCGGTCATCCGCTCGGCCGCACCATTGAGCGATGGCAGGCCCCGGGCATGGGTGAGCGCCTGATCCACCGCGCCGCCCAGCACCACCACACCATCCACCTGCGCCGGCAGGGTGCTGGGCCGGCTGAAGCGGTTTTCCAGCGGCCAGGTCAGCCAGGTGGCGAGGGGGGTTGCGGCAATGAGCAAAAACCACCCCATGCCAAGCAGGGCCGGCCAGCGCGCCCATCGCCGCCGCCGCCACAGCCCCAGCATGCCAATGGTGGCGAGCGTAAGCGCCAGGGTATTGGGCCGCAGCAGCAGCCAGAATAGTTTTGAGAGCAGAAACAGCCCATCGGCGATCATTCGCCGCCATCCCCACCGCGAACCCGCCACAACTCGATCATGTTGCGCTCATCGGGGAATACATAGGCCAGCCCATAGCCAGCTTCCAGCGCGGCGGCGATGGCATTGGCCGCCGCCGGGCGCATGCTGCCCCAATAGCCCCGATCAATGACGATAAAGCGCGGCTTCGTCGCCAGGATGCGGCCAACCTCGCCATCGGTGGAAGCGCCGGCGAGATTGGCAAAGGCGCCGGTGAGGTGGATGGGGAAGGGGAAGCGGGTGGGAATCCCCGCCCGGGCCAGGAAATAGACAATCGGCTGGTAATTCGGCACGAAAATCGCCTCGCCAGGCGGCAATTCGGCGGCAATGAGCGCCGCCACCCGGGCCGGCACATCGGGGGCCAGCAGAGCCGCACCCCTTTCCAGCCGCGCCGCGCTGTCGAGCCTCCAGGGGTCAAGCGCCACCAGCCCCAGCAGCAGCGCCATGGTCGCCGCCATACGCCCCGGCGCCAAACGGCGCGCCAGGGCCTGCAAGCCCAAGGCCGCCAATAGGCAGAGCGGCGGCAGCCAGATTAAAAAATAATGCGGAAAGAAATGCGCCGGCCCCGCCACTGCCAGCGTGGCGGCGAGAAACCACAGCAGCCCTATCACACGCAGCCGCTCCCCCCGCGCCAGCATCACCCCGGCCAACGCCAGCAGCAGCGGCCAGAGCAGCGTGGCGATGGTGCTGGCGATGCGCCAGACGGCCTCTCCCCCCGCCGCGCCCTGGGCGTAGCGGAAAGGCGCGTAGAAGGTGCCATCAAGATAGGCGTCGAGCTCCCCCATCGCCGCATAGATCACGCCAAAGCCCAGCGTGGGCAGGGCGCAGAGCAGGGCATAGGCGGCGGCAAAGCCCAGCACCCGCGCCAGCGAAAGCTGGCCCAGCCGCCAGGGGGCGGCCACCAGCAGGGCAAAGGCCAGGCAGCCCTCGGCCACCGCCACCGGCTTGATCAGCAGCGCCCAGCCCACCAGCAGCCCCATGGCGCAAAGCCGCCCCCAGCCCGGCCGCAGCTCAGGCCGGGCCACACCATGGATGGCCAGCGCCATCGCCGCCGTGGTGAAGGGCGCAAAAAGCAATTCGGTATTCACCGACATGCCACCCGGCATCAGGCTATGGCCGGCATAGAGCAGCGCCGCGGCATAGCCAGTGGCCGGCCCCAGGCCAGCCGCGCGCGCGGCGAAGAACAGCGCCCAGCCCGTGGCGCTCACCGCCATCACCCCCAGCAGGCGAATGGCAAAAATACTCTGGCCAAAGACCTGCATGGTGGCGGCGAACATGGCCGGCGCGCCAATCGGGTGCATGTCCCAGGCGGCGACCAGCGGCCAGCCGCCATGCAGCCATTCCCGCGCCTGCAGCGCGTAGAGGCTTTCATCCCAATCCATCACTGAGGGCAGGAAGCCCAGCGCGCGCAGTGCCAGCACGAGCAGCGGCAGGGCGGCCAGGGCGGCCCACCAGCGGCGGCTCAGCGGTGGAAGCGATTGCGGGGTCAAGCGGGTCTCATCGGGATGCGGCGCTGTTGTGCGACGGCCAGGGCCGCATCGCAACCATGGCCTCACCCGCCGCTGGCACGCCCATGGGCATGATGCGGGCCGCCCGCCACCAAATCGGCCAAAAACTGCTCCACCGCGGGGAAATGCCCGGACCATGCGGGCGGCGCCCAGCCTGCCAGACGCGCCATCTGCGCCGCCCGCGCCGGGCTATCGGCCAAGGCATAGGCGGCAATCATCGCCGCCCATGCGGGAGGGTTGTCGGGCGGCAGATACTCCGGTGCCACCCCGCCCACCTCGCGCAGCACCGCAATATCCGAGCACAGCACCGGCACCCCCGCCGCCAGCGCCTCGATCACCGGAATGCCAAACCCCTCGGCCAGCGTGGGCAGCAGCAGGGCCCGCGCGCCGGCCAGCAGCGCGGCCAATTCGCCATCACTGGCATGGCCGCGCTCCTCCACCCTATCGCCCAGCGCACCGGAATCGAGCAGCACCAGCGCCTCCCCGGCGCCAAAACTGCGACGGCCGACCAGAATGAGTCGCGGCGCCCCAGGCCCCAACCGGGCCCAGGCATCGAGCAGCATGCGGTGGTTCTTTCGCCGCTCAATGGTGGCGATGCAGATGAAATACGGCGCGCCCCCGGCCGAGACCGCGCTGGCCAAGGGCAGATCAAGCCCCAGCGGCACCACCAGCGCCGGCGGCATGGCCAGCCCCTGGCCCGCAAGCCAGGCCTTGAGCGCGCCGCGCACGCTCTGGCTGAACAGCAGCACGCCATCCGCCTCGCGCCCCACCACCCGCATGCGGGCATGGCTCAGGCGGCGTTGCAGCCAGCGCGTGCTTTGCGGATATTCAAGTGGAATAATATCATGCACCGCCGGCACGAAGCGGGCGCCTTGCCGCTTCAGCCGGGCAATTGCGCCGCTGCGATGCAGCCCCTGATGCGCCACAATACTGAAAATCGCCCCCGGCCGGCTTGCTTCCGCCAGCAGGCGGCGCTGCCCGCCCAGCATCAGCCGCCGCTGAATACCCCGTGCCAGCCCCGCCGCATCCGCCCCCGGCGCCAAGAGCGCCACCACCTCATCGCGCGGGATCAGCCCAAAGCGGCCAAAGGCATCGCTGCCACAAAACACCCCGCCCGGCCGTGCCAATACATGGCGGGCATAGGCCAGTTCCACCCGCTCCATCCCCGCCGGCCTGCCATGGCGGGCCGAGGCAAGCAGGCGGGATATGTCGAGAATCCAGGGCGGTGCCCCGGCGGTATTGTCGCTCAGAGCGCGGCCAGAATGGTCTCGGCCTTGCTCACCTCAAAGGCGCCCGGCGCCTCGACGGCCACGTGGCTGACCCGGCCATCCTTCACCACCATGGCAAAGCGCTGGCAGCGCACACCCATGCCGCGCGCCGTCAGGTCCAACTCCAGGCCAAGCGCCTTGGTGAAGGCGGCCGAGCCATCGGCCAGCATCACCACATTCTCGCCCACGCCCTGATCCTTGCCCCAGGCCCCCATGACGAAGGCGTCATTGGCCGCCATGCAGACAATCGCATCCACACCCTTGGCGCGGAACGCCGCGGCGTGCTGCACGAAGCCGGGCAGGTGCTTGGCCGAGCAGGTGGGCGTGAAGGCGCCGGGGACGCCGAAGACCACCACGGTCTTGCCGCCAAACAGCGCCTCGGTGGTGATTTCCTTCGGCCCCTCCGCCGTGCCCTGCATGAGGCTCATGCTGGGGATGCTGTCGCCGACCTGAATGCTCATGGAAATCTCCTGTGGGTTGTGGGAGGGATGTAGCCGCAGGTGGCGCACATGTCATCCTTGCACCCGCGGGAAGGCGCCGCCATGTTCCCACCATGGCCAGGACATCCTCCCTCCCCCGCGCGGTAGCCCAGGATGCATGGCTGACCGGCCAATTGCTGGTCGCCATGCCCAGCTTGAGCGACCCGAATTTCGCCGGCAGCGTGATCTGCCTCTGCGCCCATTCCGAGGATGGGGCGATGGGGCTGGTGCTCAACCGGCCGCTGCAAAAACTCAGCTTCAACGCGCTGCTCAAGCAATTGGGGGTGGAGCCGGTGCCACCGGCGCGCAGCATCCGCATGCTCTCCGGCGGGCCGGTGGATGGCGGCCGCGGCTTCGTGCTGCATAGCGGCGAATGGGCGACGGAGGGCTCCGTTTCGGTCGATGGGCGGATCAGCCTCACCTCCTCGGTGGATGTGCTCAAGGCCATTGCCGGCGGCGGCGGCCCGCGCGAATGCGTTCTGGCCCTGGGCTATGCCGGCTGGGGCCCGGGGCAGCTTGAGGCCGAGATCGCCGCCAATGCCTGGCTGAATGTCGAACCCGATGACACGCTGCTCTACGTCACCCGCCCCGAGGATGCCTGGCGCCAGGCCCTGGCCAAGCTGCGGATTGACCCGCTGCTGCTGAGCGGTGCCGCCGGCCGGGCATAGGCCCCACAGCGAGCCCTACCGGCAGCCATCCCGCTCCAGCGCCTGGCGCGCCAGCCCGGCGCGAAACCGCGCCTGGGCGATGCTGGCCGAAACCTCGGCGGCCAGGGCATGCGCGGCGGCAATCTCGGCCCAGCGCGCCGCCTCGCCAGCCAATTCGGCGAGGTGTGGGCATTGGCAGCGGCTGAAACCGGCCTCGGCACTGGCCAGCGCCGCTGCCGCCTCACCCGCCGCCGCCCGCCCCGCCAGCAACCCAGCACCCGGCGCGCCCAGGCGCTGCTCCGCCCCGCGCAGCCCGCCCACAGCCTGGCCAAAATCGCAAAACGGCCGCTGCGCTGCGGCTGGCGCGGCGAGCAGCAGCAGCATCAGCCACCACATGCACGAATCGCCCGCAGCATATGGGCCGGAACCGGCGCGGTGACATCGATGCCCCCCGGCAGCACAATCCGCCTCGCCAGCAACTGCATGGCACCCTCACCACCGCCATAGCGCGCATCGCCCAGAATCGGGTGGCCCAAATGCGCGGCATGGGCGCGCAATTGATGGGTGCGCCCGGTGAGCGGCTGAAACTCCACCCAGCTCATCCCAGCCCCACGGCCCAAAACCCGCCACAGGGTCGAGGCCGCCTGGCCCTTGGCATCCACCACCATCCGCCAGCCTGCCTTGGCTGTGCTGGTCTTCAGCAAGGCAGCATCAACGCGCCCATCCTCGCCCGGCACGGCGCCGCCGAGCACCGCCCAATAGGTTTTTCGCGCCTCACCCCGGGCGAAAAATCCGCCCAGCTCCGCCATCGCCGGCTTGGTGCGGCCCAGCACCAAACACCCCGCCGTGTCCTGATCCAGCCGATGCGCCGGCTGGGGCAAATGCCGCTTGCCCTGTTGCAGCGCGGGCAAGTCATCTTCCAGGCTCGGCCCACCCCGCGGGCCGCGATGCACGGCCAGCCCCGCCGGCTTGTCGATCACCAGCACGGTGTCGGACTGGAAGAGGATCTTGGGGGTCACACCAGCTTCGGCGTGGTTTCCATCCAGTTAAAATACAGCTCCCTCGCGCGCGTGGTCAGCGGCCCGATCTGCATATCGCGGCCATTATAGCGGGTGCAGGGCTGCACCTTGGCGTAATTGCCGGTGGAGAAAATCTCATCCGCCTCCTCGAGCTCCGCCACCGAAACGGCGCGTTCCTCCACCGGCACCCCGGCCTCACGAAACAGGCCCATGATGCGCTTGCGGGTGATGCCGGCCAGGAAGGTGTGGTTGGCCACCGGCGTGATGGCCACGCCATTCTTGCCGAACCAAAGATTGGCCGAGGCGAATTCCGCCACATTGCCCGCCGGGTCGCACATCACGGCATTATCGGCACCACGCTCCTGCACCCAGGCCGCCGCGCGCGAGCCATTGGGGTAGAGGCAACTCGCCTTCGCATCGGTGGGCGCCATATCGATGGCAGCGCGGCGGAAGGGCGCCATCATCGCCGAGAACCCCGCCCAGGGAGGCAGCGGCGCGTCATAAATCGCCAGGATGAAATCCGTGCTGCTGGGGTCCGGCCGGGCGGCGCCCAGACCCGAGCGGATGAAAAACATCGGCCGGACATAAAGCTCGGCGTCAGGCCCCATCCGGCGGATGCCCTCGCGGCACAGCGCCGCGATCTCCTCGGCCGTGCGGGTGGGGCGCATATTGAGCGCCAGCGCCGAGCGGATGGCCCGGGCGCAATGCAATTCCAGATCAGGCGCATAGCCGCGAATGGCCCGCGCGCCGTCAAAAATCACCGAACCCAGCCAGAAGCAATGATCCATCGGCCCAACAACCTTGGGCTCCTGATCCGACCACTCGCCACCATACCAATAGACGCCAGCCATTGCCCTGCTCCTTTTTGTCCTGGCTTGATTGCCACGCCCGCGCCCGGGGTTAAAGTGCCGCCAGCGCAGGGAGGAAGTGCAATGACCATACATTTCGTCGTCCATGACGAGGGCGACAGCGTGGGCGTGGTGGTGGTGGAGGGGCTGACCGCCTCCAACCGCATCCAGGGCTGGGTGATGGACCAGGACAAGATGATCGATTTCGACGCGAAATCCGACATCCCCATCGGCCACAAGATCGCCATCAAGCCGATCAAGGCGGGCGACACCATCATCAAATACGGTGTGGATATCGGCAAAGCGATCGCCGACATCGCAGCGGGCGAGCATCTGCACGTCCACAACGTCAAGACCAAGCGCTGGTAGGGGAAACAACACCATGGGTATCAACCTGAAGGGCGCCTCCTTCGAGGGCTGGCGCCGCGAAAACGGCCGCATGGGCGTGCGCAACCACGTCATCATCCTGCCCGTCGATGACCTGTCCAACGCCGCTGCCGAGGCGGTGGCGAACAACATCAAGGGTGCGATGGCGATCCCGCATTCCTATGGCCGCCTGCAATTCGGCGCCGATCTGGACCTGCATTTCCGCACGCTGATCGGCACCGGCTGCAACCCCAATGTGGCGGGCGTCATCGTCATCGGCATCGAGCCGGGCTGGACGGGCACCATCGTCGAGGGCATCGCCAAATCGGGCAAGCCGGTCGAGGGTTTCGCCATCGAGCAGAATGGCGACATCAACACCATCGCCTCCGCCTCACGCGCCGCCTATCGGCTGGTGAAGCACGCCTCACGCCTGAAGAAGACCAGAACCGACATCGTCGAGCTCTGGGTCTCCACCAAATGCGGCGAGAGCGACACGACCTCGGGCCTGGCCAGTTGCCCCACCGTGGGCAATGCCTTCGACAAGCTCTGGGCCAATGGCAATACCCTGGTCTTTGGCGAAACCTCCGAGATCACCGGCGGCGAACACCTCGTGGCCGCGCGCTGCCGCACCCCCGAAATCCGCGACCGCTTCATGTTCATGTTCGACCGCTACCAGGCGCTGATCGAAAAGAACAAGACCTCTGACCTCTCCGATAGCCAGCCCACCAAGGGCAATATCGAAGGCGGCCTGACGACGATCGAGGAAAAGGCGCTCGGCAATATCCAGAAAATCGGCAAGCACTGCCTGGTCGATGGCGTGCTGGACAAGGCCGAGGACCCGACCCATCCGGGGCTGTGGTTCATGGACAGCTCCTCCGCCGCGGCCGAAATGGTCACCCTCTGCGCCGCCTCGGGCTATGCGGTGCATTTCTTCCCCACCGGCCAGGGCAATGTCATCGGCAACCCCATCCTGCCGGTCATCAAGCTGACGGCGAACCCGCGCACCCAACGCACCATGAGCGAACACATGGATGTGGACGTGACCGGCCTGCTGCAGAAGACCATGAATATGGATGATGCCGGCGAGGCGCTGCTCGATTGCATGCTGCGCACCGCGGATGGTGAATTGACGGCGGCCGAACTCCTCGGCCATCGCGAATTCTCCCTCACCAGGCTCTACGAAAGCGCCTGAAGCAGCGGCGATGATCAACCGATGGCCGGTGCCTTGCGCCTGCCATCGGTTGCAAAGCCTGGGCTGCAAAGCTGGGTTGCAATCCGTGACAGGTTTTTGCCTTGATTGCGCCACGAGCAGCCTGTAGCGAGCGTGCAGTGCAGCATAACTTGCGCCGCGACGCCCTCTTGCGCCGCGCAGCGCCGCTCAAAGGAGACCAACAATGACCGCACCGAAATTCCTGGTGGCCTTTGCCGCCGCAGCCCTGCTCTCGGCCTGCGCCTCCGACCCTGAGACCGCCGCCACCTCCGGCACCGGCGATACCAATGCGGGCGTGATTCGCCCCGGCAGCCAGGAAGACCTGCGCGCCAATATCGGTGACCGTGTGTTCTTTGGCACCGACCGCAGCAATATCCAGGCCGATCAGCGCCCCGTGCTCGAGCGCCAGGCCCGCTGGCTGGCGCAATACGCCCAGAACCAGGTCACCGTCGAAGGCCATGCCGATGAGCGCGGCACCCGCGAATATAACCTCGCCCTAGCCCAGCGCCGCGCCAATGCCGCGCGCGACGTGCTCGTGGCCTCCGGCGTGGCCGGCAGCCGCATCCAGACCGTGAGCTTCGGCAAGGACCGCCCGGAATCGCTCGGCTCGGATGAGACCGCCTGGGCGCAGAACCGCCGCGCCGTCACGGTCGTGCGCTGATGCGCCTGGGCATCGCGGCGGGAATGATGCTGCTGGCCCTGGCGGGCCCGCCATCACCGGCGCATGCCCAGATGGATTCGCGTGAGGCGATCGCGCTGCAAAACCAGCTCCTGCAATTGCGCCAGGAGCTGGAGCAATTGCGCGCCCGCGGCGGCGCCGTCTCCGCCCCCGCATCGGCCCCCAGCCGAAGCGGCGGCACGGGCAATGAAATGCTCGGCCAATTGCTCGATCGGGTGAGCAATATGGAAGAGGAAACCCGCCGCCTGCGCGGCCGGGTGGATGAGGCGGAAAATCGTGACCGTCGCCTCGCCGCCGATGTGCAGAAACTCACCGAGGATATGGAATACCGGCTGCAACGCATCGAGGGCAGCGGCACCACCGCCCGCCCCGCAGCGCCAGCCGCCCCCGCGGCACCGCCCGCTGCGGTCGCTCGCCCCGCAGCCCCCACCGCACCCGTCGTGCCGCCGCCCGCCGCAGCGCCTCCGCGCACCGCCGAGCGCGCGCTCTCCGACGGCCAGGCCGCCCTCGCCCGGCGCGACTTCCCCGCCGCCGAGGCGGCCGCGCGTGAAGCCCTCGCCACCCGCAGCGGCGCCCAGCAGGCCAATGCCCAATTGCTGCTCGGCGATGCCCTGACCGGCAAGCGCGACTGGGGCAATGCCGCCATCGCCTATAACGAAGCCTATACCCGCGCCCGCACCTCGCCCCGCGCGCCCGAGGCGCTGCTCGGCCTGGCCGGCGCCTTCCAGGGCCTGGGCAACCGGCGCGAGGCTTGCGACACCCTGAACGACCTGCGCTCCAACCACCCCAATCTCTCGGCCGCGCTGCAAGAGCGGGCGACTGCGGCGCGTGCCCGGGCGCAGTGCCGGTAGGTGAGACCTTCGAGGGGCTCTGCCCCTCGAGCACCCCGGCAGGAAACTCAGTTTCCTGCACCTTCGATTGAGTGAGGTGGGGATGTCGGCGCGTTTAGGCTGTATAGTGCGCTTGGTTATAGTTTTTGAATTGGTCTATTTGGCTGTTATTGACCCTTACAAACAAATTTTTATTTGAAATGATGAAATTTACTCGCTGGATATGATCATCAAGTGTTCAGGCGCTCGGCCAGCTTGACCATTGGTGGCTGCCGCCTGAGCCTGCACCCATGCCCATCACATCCAAACCCCTCGCCGGCATCAAAATCGTCGAACTCGGCCAGGTCCTGGCCGGCCCCTTCGCCGGCGCCATCTTCGCCGATCTCGGCGCCCTGGTGATCAAGGTGGAAAAACCCGATGGCGGCGATGATGCCCGCCAGATGGGCGCGGCCTTCCGCGATGGCGATGCGCTGATCTTCAAGGATTTCAACCGCGGCAAGCGCAGCCTCGCCCTCGACCTGAAATCGCCCGAAGGCATCGCCGCACTGCATGCCGAACTCGCCGATGCCGATATCATGCTGCATAATCTACGCCCCGGCGCGGCCGAGGCGCTGGGCATTGGCGCCGCCGCCACCACCGCCCGCCACCCCAGGCTGATCTATTGCGAAATGGGCGCCTTCGGCCACAAGGGCCCCCTCGCTCGCCGCCCCGGCTATGAGCCGCTGCTGCAGGCCTATTGCGGCCTCTCCGCCATCACCGGCGCGCCGGATGGCCCGCCCACCCGCATGGGCGCCTCGGTGGTCGATCAGGGCACCGGGATGTGGACGGTGATCGGCGCGCTCGCCGCCCTGGCCGAGCGCGCCCGCACCGGCCAAGGCGGCGTGGTCAATACCAGCCTCTATGAAACGGCGACGATGTGGGCCGGCCAAAAACTCTCAGCCTTCGTCAATCAGGGCGAATTGCCGCAAAAACACGCCTCCGGCCACCCCGCCTTCGTGCCCTATCAGGGTTTTGATACGGCCGATGGCCCGGTGCTGGTCTGTTGCGGCAATGACCGGCTCTTCGCCAAATTCGCCGCCCTGCTGGACCGGCCGGAATGGATCGCCGATCCACGCTTTGCCACCAACCGCGCCCGCCTGACCAACCAGGGCGAATTGCTGCCGATGATCGCGGCCCTCATGGTGCAAACCTCGCGCGAAAAATGGTTGGCAGCACTGGAGGCCGCAGGCGTCCCCTGCGCCCCCATCAACACCATCCCCGAATTGGCCGCCGACCCGCAAACCGCCGCCCTGGGCATGCTCGCCCCGGTGCCAGGCACGGATTACCAACTGGTGCCCCTGCCGCTCTCCTTCCAAGGGCAGCGCCCCGCCATCACCGCGCCGGCCCCCGCACTGGGCGAATATCGCCTGCCATGACGCCCAAAACCTTCGCCATGGCCATGGCCGGCTTCGGCCCGGCGCCGGGGCGGGTGGCGGTGGCGGTCTCCGGCGGGCCGCATTCCCTGGCGCTGGCGCTGCTCACCCGCCAATGGGCGCAGGAAAACGGCGTGGCGCTGGTCGCGCTGGTCGCCGAGCACGGCCTGCGCCGCGAAAGCGCCGAAGAAGCCACCGGCGTCGCCACCATGCTGGCAGGGCAGGGGATCACCACCCGGGTCATCCCCCTCGGCCTCGCCGGCGGGGCCAGCCTGCAGGCCCGCGCCCGCGCCGCGCGGCTTAAGGCGCTGCTGGCCGCCTGCCGAGAACTGCGCGCCCCCTGGCTGCTGCTCGGCCATCACCGCATGGACCAGGCCGAGACCCTCCTGCTGCGCGCCAGCCACGGACAGGGGCGCGGCCAAGGCCAATCCGGCCTGGCCGGCATGGCCGCCTCCCGCCCCATGGCCGAGGCCCTGCTGCTGCGCCCGCTTCTGGGCAGCACCCCTGCCGCGCTGGAGGCTATCTGTGCCGCCGCCGCCCTCGCCCCAGTGCGCGACCCCAGCAACCGCAACCCCGCCTTCGCCCGCATCCGCGCCCGTCTGGGCCTCAATGACCCAGGCGGCGAGGGCCCGGCGGTGGCCGCCCTCAGTACCGCCGCCACAGCATTCGCCACCCGCCGTGCCCGGCTGGAGGCCGCGCTGCTGCAACGCCTGGGCGCTGCGGTGATGCTGCTGCCCTGCGGCGCGGCGCGGATCGATGCCGCCGCCCTGGGCCGTGATGCCGTGGCGGTGGCCCTGCTGGGCCGCCTGCTGCGCGCGCTGGGCGGCGCCGAGCATGCCCCGGCCGAGGCCGATATCGCCCGCCTTCTCGCCGCCGGCCAGGGCACGCTGGGCGGCGCATGGTGGCGCGAGGATGGCTGGCTGCTGCGCGAACCGGCGCTGCTCTCCCCCCCCATCGCCGCCGATGCCGGCGCGGTTTGGGATGGCCGCTTTCACCTCGCCGAAGCCTGGCCGGGCTGCATGCTGGGCGCCCTGGGCCCTGGCCATCCCCAGGCCCCGCCGCAACATCCGCCCTGGCCGACTGCCTTGCGCGCCGGCCTGCCGGCGCTGTGGCGGGATGGAAATTTGCTCGCCGTGCCCCATCTCGGCTGGGGAAGCCCCGTGCCATTCTTGTCTTTCCGCCCACAAGGCGGGCCGATTGGCACAGTTTTCGCCGGTTTCGCGCATTTGGGGCATTCACCCAGCGCCAATCCGACCTATGTTATGTGAAAGGCCCGCGTCATGCGGGTGATAGGAAACCAGAAGCTGTGAGCAATTTCGGCCGAAATTTGGCATTATGGGTCATCGTGGCATTGCTGCTGGTGGCGCTGTTCAACCTGTTCCAGCCTTCCGGTGGCACGGCGAACCGCGCGCAAATGCAGGTGGCCTATAGCGATTTCCTCAATGAGGTCGGCGCGGGCCATGTGCGCGACGTCACCATCCAGGGCCCCAACATCTCGGGCAGCCTGACCGATGGCCGCAGCTTCGCCACCTTCGCCCCCTCCGACCCTGGCCTGGTCGCCCGCCTCACCGAGAAGGGCGTGCGCGTCGTGGCGCGGCCGATTGAGAGCGACCAGAACCCGC
>Ga0214917_10002226_pt1 | contig 23908 bp, 19 predicted proteins | sample LL_1208_BB_MetaG_FD_177983 | JGI IMG/M metagenome (GOLD analysis project Ga0214917, IMG submission 177983) | Freshwater microbial communities from Lake Lanier, Atlanta, Georgia, United States - LL_1208_BB | ecosystem: Environmental > Aquatic > Freshwater > Lake | place: USA: Georgia | collected...
CGTATTTCGCCTGCAACCGCTCCACCGCCACCACCGCCTGCTCCCGCGTCGGCGCGATCAGCGACAGCGTCGACCGCGACGCCACCACAAACATCCTCTCCCCCATCCGGAAAAACAGCGCCCGCACCCCCTGCTTCTCCTCCGGCCGCTCCGGCCGCACCGCCTCCCGCGCCCGGATCAACCCCGCATGGAAATCCCGCTGCATCTCGTCCAGATCCCACCGGCTCGACCCACCATCGCCAAAGTCCACCTCCATCTCGTACCCCGGCTTGTTCAGATACTCCCGCCGGTGCGCCGCCAACACCGAGGCCATCCCCTCCAGCCACTCCCCGCCCGCACACTCCTCCGCGTGCTTGTCGAACGCCCCGAATTCACCGCCATTTCCCCTCATCATCCCCGCACCCTATCCCTTCCCCCCGGACAAAACCGGTCCCAGCACCCTCTTCAGCTCCCCGTTCCCCTCACACTTCGCCAACCGCTCCGCCACCCCATCCGGCAACCGCCGCCCGTACAACACCAGCGCCTCCACCAACGCCCAGCCATGATACTCCTTACGGTTCCCCATCAGCGCCGCCACCAATCCCCCGTTCACCTCCCAACCCTTCCTTAGACAATCCCGCACCGTCATCAGCCCCGCCTCCGGATCCTCCGCCCCCATCACGCCCAGCAACCGGTCCTCCGTCTCCCGGTCCGCCTCGTCCACCAGATGACTCCGCCCCTCCCGCACCCAGCTCCCCGGCTCCATCGCCCGACCCCGCTCCAGCAGCTCCCCTAGTTTCACCTCCTTCGGTAACATCACCTCCCGCACCGCGGCCGCGTCCTTCGCCGACCACCCCTTCCCGTACAAAATCCGCGCCTCCGCATACGTCAGGTACCGGTCCCGGTCCATCTCCCATACCCGCGGCGGACACGGCGCCCCCTTCAACCCCCGTAACACCCCGTCCACCCGCTCCGGTACCGGCCGCCCCCTCCGCAGCATCCCCAACGCCAGCTGCAGACACGCCTCCGGCGATTGGACGATCACCTCCAACAGCTCCGCCTTCGTCTTCTCCACGTCGTTCACGCCGCCCTCCTTACCGTCACATCCACAAAGTCGTCGTTCCCCTCCAGCCCCTCCACCTCCCAGCCCGCCTCCTGCATCCCCTCCGCCCACGCCCGCGGCACCGTCTGCAGGTGCGCCTCCCTGTGCCGCTCCACCAGCCAGTCCACCGCCGCCGTCGCCCAGCCCCGCCGCCGGTCCTCCTTGCGGACAAACACCCACAACACGTCCGGCACCGACCTCGGCTGGAAATTCACCGCCACAAACCCCACCCGCTTCCCGTCCCCCCGGATCTCCAGCGTCTGCACCGGATCGTCCGCGATCAGGATGTTCTGCGCCTCCTCCACCGGCAGGTTAAAGAGCTCCTCCGTCATCATCCCGTGCCAGATCTCCGCATCCTCCCGGCTCATTCTTTGTAACTCCACACTCATTCCCGTCCTCCTTTCATCGCTTCGTGCCGCGCCTGCTCCCGTGCCAGCTCCATCTGCCGCAGCAGCTCCCCCTGCCACACGCCGTCCCCCTCCATTTCAATCTCCAGCCCCTGCACCTCCCTCATCCGGATCTTGAGGTTCATGACCCGTCCCTCCAGGCAAACCGCGGATGGCCCCCCGCCGGTTTATCCTTTGCCTGCTCCGGGGTTTCCATCGCCTTGTCCAACCCCTCCCCCGTGATCAACCCCATTTCCACCAGGGCCGATCGTGTGACCACCTTGTTCTCATACTCCTTCACGGGCAGATACTCATTCAGCCGCTCCAGCATCTGCTCGTAGGCGTAACCTCGCGGATCGTTGAGCTTCCGCTCCCGCGTCTTGGCCTCGTCACTCTCCTCGTATTCCTCCAGTTCCGGCAACGATTCGCGGAACTCACCCTTGCGTCCCCGCCCCTGGGGAACGTGATGCCGGCTGTACGATGGCACCTTCACATGCCCATACCCCGCCGGCGTCATGACCCGCGTCGTCCCCTCCAGCCATACCAACAAGTCCGGCGCCCCCAGCCAACACTCCGCCACCGTCACCACCCGCTTGCCCTCCGCCTTGATCTCCCGCAACCGGTCCGATAACTCCAACGCCGGCCACGCGCTCAACACTCCCTCCCCGCGAAACACGAGGACCAACCCATGGGGATTTTGTCGACCCGCTATGATCGCGCCCAGGATCGCCCCATGATCATCTTCCACCCGCTCCTTGCCGGAGAGAATGACCAAAGCCGGCTCCACCGGCTTCCGCGACCGCACCTTCTTCACCACAACTTTCTCTGCACTCATTCTTATCTCCTTTCTTCACCCTTCGGGTGAAACCCTCCGAAGCTCAGCAAGCTCGCCGAGACTGAGCGAAGGAGGGTCACCCTCACGATCTCCTTAATCCTCATCCTTATCGGGTGCGCTTCTTCCCCGCCCGGCGCACCGCCGCTGCCATCCGGCGCAATTGCGCCATCCTGGCCGCCCGATACGCCCTACCGCATTTAAGGCATGGTCTCATCAGCTCTTACCTCCTTTCTTCACCCGCAGGGTGAAGCCCAGCCCTTGCGTGCAGGGGCTGCGGCCCACTCCTCGGTTCACAAAGCATTTTCATCCCTATCTCCCATATCCCATATTCCATATCTCTTCATAAAGACTCCCCTCGGACAAATTCGGTCCTCGGGGCACGAATCTTGAATAAAGCGGCTGTTTTCATGCAACCCCCACCCTTTGCCTTGGCCTGGCCGGCTGATTCCATTGTCTCTTCCATCCTTGCTTTCTTTTTTCGTGGCCAGGATTGTTGCATCAACTCAAATTAGAGCAGATTTTTCAAGAAATGCGATTCTAATCGTCCAAAAACGGCCAACTTTATTTTTCTGCATGGGCCTGCAGATGTCCTACCCCTCCGATTAGGATATTTTAAATCATGGCGTAAGTTGATTTTTGTAATGTTTATTACCCAATTGTCTTGAGCCTTGGGAGGGTATGATAAATAATTAATCGTTTTTATGATCATCCTGGGAACTTCTTCCTCAACCTACATGCTGCTGAATAGGGTCCCGGCCAAATAAAATCGCCAATGTCAACAGCTGCCCTCCCCTCAAACAGACTACCCGGCACAGTCGGCGAGCTTTGGCTTACTCTTTTGGATGAAGAACGGATGTCAGCCGCACATGCTCTCCTCAGCACCAATCAAGAAAACCTTAAAGCCGTTCGACGCCCTCTCCTGGAGACTTTGGCAGAAGAAAAAAGGTACTCACCGGAATACGTCATGAATTGCATGAAGGAAAACGACCTCGTGCGTCAACTGGCCGCTTGTGCCCACCGGGAGGCGTTTTCCAACAAAATGTCTCATTTTTTCCGTGCTTGGCTCCTGCGGGATTGCTTGGGCTTGATCACTGATTTTTTGGATTCCATCGGCATGCAGCACGCAGGCGGCGTGATTGAAGCCGATGTGCTCCCTCCCAGCACAGACCAGATCCAGTCAGCAAAGGCCTTTTTCAGCCAAAGGGAACCTGACCGCCTTTCATCATTCTATCTTGTTTATATTTACCTTGAAGGGGGCCCTTTTTGGCAGGACCTGAATTCAGACCAGGACTGGAAAAGCCTGGTGGCGTCCTCATGGAATCGGCTTTCTCCCGGCAGCAATATGCCTCAGCAGGCCAAGGATTCTGCGCCTTCCCCGGAAAACGCCGAGGATTTCACTCTTCTCGATAGGCTGCTGATTGATTCCGCGGTCGCTTCAAGGATGAAAACATTCGGAGCTTTTGATCCGGATGATCTCTTTGCTTTGGTGGAAGAAATCGTCAGCCTCAACCAAAAGCGCCAAATTTCCGTCTTCCACCGCGGCTTTCTGCACGCGCTTTTCGATCTTGAGCTGAATTTCCGTTTCGCGGGAGAAAATGAGGAGCGACGCCAGTGGTATCTGGCCGGGGTTATTTCCGGTCTCGCCAGAATGGAGAAGTTTGACCGTTGCATGGAAATACTAAAGGAGCAGAAATCGATTGCGAACGGCCTTGCCGCAAACAGCCAGATTTATGCAGGGCGCATGGTTCTTAATATTCTTCTGCCGCACCTCTGGCGGGCAAAGAAGTTCGATTTTTTAGGTCTTCTTTTGGCGAAACAGCTTACTGCATGCAAAAGCATGCCAAAGGCGGTTGCAATTTTAAGAAGCACCTATCGCTTGTGCGCGGACTCGGTACGGCAGGAACAGTATCTGGGTGAAGTTATTCGCGTTCTCAGGATCCTGCTTGAGGATCTCAAAGAACGTCCTTTTACCGGCCCCGAGCTTGGGGAGTTGGCTTTTCTGATCCAGCGAAAATTGGCACAAGCACTGCAGGGCGCAGGCCAAATGGATGAGGCCATTCGCCTTTTTGAAGATCTTCTTGTGAACGGAGGCGGGCCGTTGATTCCTGACGTGGCGGCGGATCTCGCCCTTGCCCGGGGAAATATTCGCTCCCTTCCGGCGGCTTTTAAGACCCTTCAGACTCCCGAGAAGCAAGGATCCCTTCGCGACTCCCTCGAATCCATGAGAGAGCAACTTCAAGGGGTTATTAGTGAAGGGGCGTTTGGAACGAATGCCCACATTTTGCTTGGGATCTATCGTTTTTTGGATGGTCCGGCTGGGAATGGGGCGGATTCCCTGGCCCGCGGCCACTTTTCCTCCGCCTTGAATGGTATGGCGGAAAACGCCGAGGCCTACGAAACTGCAGGGATCTACGCTTGGGTCCGGCTCCTGTACGCCATCACTCTTTTGGAATCCTGTGATTCTGGAACGTACAACCTCGCCGTCTCACTTTGGCAACAGGCCTGTGACGGCGGGCTCAAGATTCCCGCGCACCTGAATGAGCGTCTTCTCCAAGCCGCCTGCCTTTACGACGATTCCGATCTTGCCTCAAGGGTGGCGGAAGAACTTTTGCGGGAAAATCTTCCGGCTTCGGCAGTATGGCTTATCGGGCTTCCCCCGGACGTTCGCTCAAGGATAGCCGGCCCTTATTTGGAATGGGTTCGCGTGGTGAACCTCTCCGCGGCAGCCTTATGGCCACATTTGGCGGCCCTTCTGCCGGTTTGCCTTACAGATAAATCTTCCGAAAAGGCATGTGAGGTTTTGGACCTTATGGAGCGTGCAGCCGAGGCCAGTCCCGATTGCGCTAAAATGTTCATCTCCCTTTTGGAAAACGAGCAGTCCTACATGCCGGCCTGGAGTCTTGAGGAAGCCGTGGATGCAAAAATGGCGATCTGGGAGCGTGAAGGTAGGCATGAAGACGTGTTGGCCGCCCTTTCCGAACGTTTTCACCGTTATCGGGCAAAAGACGGGGAGATTTATCTGCAGGAAGCCAAAAACATTTTTCAAAGAATGATCGAATACCTGAGGGAACATCCCGATGCCCGTTTTCATTTGGATGACATCGAGCGCAGCATTTCCCGTGCTACAACCCTGCCTGAACCCGGTCCCAGCGAAAAAACCCGCAAATTAAAAATTCTGTTTGTCGGAGGTAACGAGACGCAGGAAAGGTATATTTCCCCGCTCCTAAAAGAGTGGGCATCAACGTGGCCTGGCTTGGACGTAGAGTTTTACATGCCTGGCTGGGATTCCAGCTGGAACCATCACTGGGAGCTGGTGCGCCCAAAGATTCAAACCAGTTGCGCGGTCGTGCTGAGTCCACTGGTACGGACTCAGTTTGGCAGGACCGTCAGGAAGAATTGCGATGAAGGGACACCATGGTTTTCCTGCACTGGTCGGGGGAAAGCCTCCATTAAGCGCTCCGTGGAAGAAGCCGCCAAGTGGGTGTTGTCAAAAATCCGTTGAGGCCTCCTTACGGAAAAACTCTTTTATTCTTAGTTCTACAGCAGCCGGATCATATAGCTGACACTCCCTTATTCGCATCACCTTCCACCCCAGCCTTCTTAGCCGACCGTTGACCGAACGGTCCCTTCTCCGGTTCCCCTCAATCTTCGCCTTCCAGAAGGCCCGGTTCTGCTTGGGCAACCGGAAACAACGGGGGCAACCGTGCCAGAAGCAGCCGTCCACAAAAACTGCCACCTTCTGCTTTCGGAAAGAGAAGTCCGGCCGCCCAGGGATGGGCAAATGCCTGCGCCAGCCACTTATGCCGGCCTTCCGCATGAGTTTTGCCAGCCTGACCTCGGTGTTCTCGTTTCCCTTGCCCCTGATCCGGGACATATTAAATGAGCGTACGTCTGTTGTGTGAACATCAGGCATTTAGATCAATAACCTCAACCCGTTCGTAAAGAGCGTTAATGTCGCCAGCTTGTACTCTAAATTGGCTTCTTCGTTTTGTCCGCGGCCTGTCGCTAAATGCCTGCTCAAGTTTGATGCCTGGGTCATAAAAGATTTTTCCTGCCGAAAGACTGGTTAAGAATCGGATCCCATCAGTCCCGCTGCAAAGTTTAATCAGATTTCCATATCGGTACTGCCATCTGGGCGCTTTTCGGTTTTCCGAAGGCACATAGACCGCATTGGCGTGTTTATGTTTCCAATGTTCCAAGATATTGGCAAAGGACCACGAGGCCGCGTCATTGCCATCCTTCGTTTCAAGCCTGATGGATCCGCCGGCTTTCGTAATTCTGCCTTTTTCTGGGTCAAAGCCATCGATTTCCATGGTAAGTCCGGTAGCCTGACAAACCTGCTTAGCTTTGTGGATTCCTCCAAAGTTTAATCGGTCCGGCCTTCCCGTCTTGTCCTTGTATCCAAAGGACCGGATAAATACCTCAACCCCAAGTGTCTTGTACGTTCCTCCGTCAGGCTCAGGCGTCATGAGAGTGATGCGTCCGGATCCTGGTTTTTTAACGTCCTTTACACCGTACTGCTTCACTTCATAGCCAAACAGATCAGGATCAGATTTGCTGTTTTTTGGAATTCCCAGCTCGGCTTCGAGCGTAAAGCCGCCGCATTGCGGCGCTCGACAAGGCCCAATCTGCCCATCTTCGGAGAGCTGCTTGGAGTCAATCCAGCCTGCGAGATGCACTTTCTTAAGGGCCTTAATAACAAGCTCCCGTTCCTCTCTTTGGCCAGAAATCTGAAATCTTTTAATATGAAAAAGAGTCAGGCCACCCTCTCTTGGGTGAAGGGCCTCGATTTCTTGGGCAGCCGTGTCCCCATTTTGTAAAACCCAACCAACCACCTTTGTGCCTGAGATTCCAAATAGCAAAATTCTCCCCTCCATTCGCTTATTCAGAAGTTCGTTAGGCGCCTTTTCGGATCCCCGGAGAAACCCGGAGAGCCGAACTTCCGGGTATTGAGCGTAAAGAATGATCTGGGTATGAGGTGCAGGAGATACCCTCCCGTCCGGCTGAAGCCAGCCCAGATCGACTTTAGCTTTAAACGAGGGTCCTGCCGGCGTGTCGGTGCTGAAAATTCGTTGGCTGGGAATTATATTAAGGACCTTCAAATCCCAGCCGAGATAGATCTGATTTTTTGAATTATCGTTTTCCGCTAGGTACTTTCCAAAAACACTGGTACACCCGGCTTCCCTGAACAGGCCAAGGAGCCCGTCGAGATTCATTTAAGTATTTCTTTGACCACCTGTCTTGCAACGGCTTCCACTACAGGCACAACCACTGAATTACCAAACTGCCGGTAAGCTTGGGTGTCCGAGACGCGGATCCTAAAACCCTCCGGAAAACCCATCAGTCGCCGGCACTCCTCAGGAGTCAGACGCCTTGGATTCACTGAGCCGCCGTTCTGCCTGATCAGAATCTCGGAGCCGTCCTTGTGGTAGCGCGCGCTGAGCGTCCGGGCCACGTCCTGCCTGCCAAACAGCCCAAAACCAAAACCGTTTCCTGATTCCCGGTGTTTCCTCGCATACGCCTGAAGGTAATTCCAAAGGTGATCCGACAAGGTGTATTTCGCGGGAACCTGTTCATCCAGGATATCACCGAGCATAGGCATTTCCGCTGGTACCTCAGGGAATTCGAATTTGGCCGGCTTACAAAAACCAACAATAAATACTCTCTCCCGGTGCTGGGGGACAAAGTTTTTAGCATCGATCACATTATGATGAACATTGTACCCCAGTTCTTTCTCCAGCACATGAAGGATGGACCGGAACGTGTTCCCTTTGTCATGGCGGAGCAGATGTTTAACGTTTTCAAGAATAAAGGCTGTGGGACGATGGCGTTTAATGATTTTGGCTACCTCAAAAAACAGGATTCCCTGGTTCTCGTCTTCAAAGCCATGTTTTCGGCCCAGACTCAGCTTTTTGGATACTCCCGCGATGCTGAATGGCTGACAGGGAAACCCTCCGCAAACGAGATCCACCTTTCCGGTATAAAGTTTTTCGGAGCTTAGCCGTCGGATATCACCGAACGGAACCTCTCCATAATTCTCGTAGTAGGTGGCCTTGGCGTTTTTATCCCAGTCAGAGGAAAAGACGCACTTGCCGCCCATTTTTTGCAAGGCCACCCGGAATCCCCCGATCCCGGCAAAGAGATCGATGAAAGTGAACCTGGCCTTGGTGGGCGGAGGAAAGGGAACATCGCCAAAACTGATCTTTGGCACTGACTGTCTGCCTTTTATGCGGCCTTTCGCGCCGGTCAGAATTTTGACCCATTCCGCAGCGTCCCTCTTCACAAGTAGGATAGGAGATTCTTCCGGAGATTGAAGCCAGTGTGAAACAATAGCGGGCAGTTCCTCCCGGATGGGGGCTGGGTACCGTTCGGTTTGGATATTCCCGAGGATAATTTCCAAAGCTTCGCGATGAGGAACTCCAGCCCCGCTCCGATTTCCATTCAGGAGCTGAACCCCAGCCTCCGGGCTGCCATTTTGCCTGAGGGAAATCATATCTTTCTGCTCTTCTGCCCCTTGGTATTGATGAAAAGACCCATCCTTTACCCTTTTTATCCGGCCACAAAACCTTGTCAGGCCGGACCGCCTGATTATCCCAGCCCCATGCGGACAAAGAGTTATTAACTCTGTCTGTGAAATTTCAGCCTTTTTCATCCGCTGATTTTCGCCTGTGGGGTAGGACATCGGCAGGGGTAAGGCAACAACTTGATTTAAAGCTGTTTGTTTTAAACCAAACAGCGGTTTCATAGTATTTAAGTTGCCATAACTGATAATCTATATCCGGAACCTTCCATCTGGCCCCTTGCTAGCAACATTGGTGCCCTACAATTTTAGGTTGCCTGCACTGGAACGATTGAGCGTAAAAGCTCATCTACCAGAAGACTCCACTCAAATAGGTTTGAGCATGTTCAAATTTTATTTGATTTTTTGCGTATGGTAGACAGAGACTGTATTAACTCTTCCGTTTGATTAATCTAAGGCAGGGTCATTCCAAAGTGTAATTTTCTTCAAGTAGTTTGGACATAAATCCATTCTCGCGCGCATCGGGCGTTCCGACGACCATTGCTCGATCAAGGCCCTGATTAATCGTTTCACACGAGGTTTCCGGCAAAAGAATACAAGCATGGCAGGCGGCAAGATTGGATAGTTTCGACCCTTGGCCACCCAAGTGTTCAGAGCAGACCGGATCAGCTGAGCACCATGATGCACGACTAAGTGAGCGACGAACCACCGCTTCAAGACGCTCCGGTCGCCCCAAGCTTACAAGTCCGCCAAGAGTCCCATCGGCGTCACCTGCCGCCGTGTAGACCATAAAGCTTGCCATGGGCGCATTCGAATCCTGCGAGACATATAGACGTTCGCGAAGAGAAGCGGTGCTATAGCCGCATTCGAAAACTAACTGATTGATGAGAATGTGGGCAAGACTGTGAACAAGCAGATAACGCGATGCCCATTGACGGGTAGCAACACCAAGAGGAGGCATGGTTTGAAACACGCCTTCCAAACGATTGATAAACCTGTCGTCGAGCCTAGAGCTAAGCCAGTCAGCGCGGGCAGTTTGCCAATCGACTAGAGACTGCTCGCGTAGCTCCACAAAAATGCCTTCTCCGAAAACCTCGACAGCAGGCAGCCACCGGTCCTGCGGATTTTGTGGCGGGGTATAGAATAGTTGCCGCATCGCAATATCCGGCATTTGTTGAAGCACGTTGTTGTTATTATTTTGATCCAAGCGATTAAACCCGTAAAACACGCGCGTCTCACGCAATCTCTCCACAAGGTTTACCCGTGCGAACCAAGGTGACAGGTCGGGGGGAACCTGGGCCGGAATCACACGTAAATCCGGAATCTTTTGCGGATCATTTAGTTGGTTGCGGATAATATTGAATTCCGCTCGACGAAAGGCAAGAAATTCACTTTCCGGAGCATTTGGCTGGGCCGTTCCCGTGGGCATTTGCGCCGGCTTTTCATCGAACAGACTTTCCAATGCTTCCTGAATCTGAACCGGGTCACATGAAACTTCAAGTGCATCCAAGTCCGCCCTTATCATCGCGACTGTTGCAGGGCGGTTTTTCATATTCCAAATTGTGCGGGCAACCCCCAAGCTAGGAAGCGCGTTGATTTGGTTTCGCAAGGTTGTAACAGCCGGATCTTGCGAACGCAGATCAGGAAGGGCGATTGCAGAAATAGTGCGTGGAAAATAGATGTTGGTTTGATTAATGAGGCCGGCAATAAGGGGCTGAACGCACGAATGCTCCTTAGCTTCTTCACCAAGCCAAGGACATTCTCCGTGGCAAGGGATGCCAGCCTTTTGAAATTCGCTTTGCTCACCAAGTTCAACATTCGGTTTGATGGTCGTTCCGGCCAGACTTCTGCCCCGCCGACCAGGCGAACCAGGCGGACAGCTGCGGCACTCGATCCTGATGCTGCTCAACTCAGAGCCACCACGATCCGTTAAAACAAAATTACTCTCGCCAAGACATTGACAGTTTATCCACCTCTTCCAAGGAAACTCCCCGAGATGCCCGGCAGCACACACAGAAATAAAGCGCACAGGCTGCCAACGACCACCACCCGCCTGAGTGCGTGGAAGCTGGGCCGCGTCTAAATTAAATCGCTGCATCTCGCCAGTTCTGGTCTGTCGATACCAACGCGGAAATCGCAAGGCCGGAACAAATAGGTTTGCATTCGGGGGCGGCTGGGCAGTCGGATTGGTCTTGCGAAAAAAGCGATAATCAGGCGGTAATCGAAAATGGCTTACCCGCAGGAGGGCGGACAGCCGCAATTCGTTTTTAACAAAATCTTCTGGGTCTGAACATGATACCATCTTCCCCTTTACCTGATCCCATTGCATGAACCAGTGATCCAGACCAGCAACAATGTGCGGCACTCCACGGCGATCCGTGTAGATGCTTCCGGGGCCAAATGGTGCGATAAGTTGGCCGGTTCGAATTTGTTTATTTCCCATGAGCTCGAGGGGTTAGGGATTGGGCTGAAGGGTTGTGGGCAGTACAGGCTGAGGAGGGGCTGAAGCCACGGAAACGTAACCTTGAGTGATCTGCAATTCCGAGCTTCGATCAACTTGACGCATGCTGCTTGGAACTTTGACACCTCGCTTTTTCTGTAGCCCAGAATAAAACTGGCCTGGCCACAACATGAGATATTGATCGGTAAAGTTGGGCGGATACTTTTCCCAAAACGTAGGGTTTTGTGCCCACTTCCATTTAAGCTCCGAAACGAGCCGGTCTAACTCCGCCAGCGAACGTGCCTGATCCTCAGCAGCTTGAACGAATATGCAGCGATCGCGGAGCAGCTGGCGTCCAGCATCGAGAAAAGCGGAATATGCCAAGGAGTTTTGAACGGGTGCCGAGCAGTTCTGCCTAGCCCATGTAAGAAGCGCTCCAGAGAGACCCCGTTCAAGGGCGGACAACGCAAACGGAGTGGCGGTCGTTGGCTCGACTCGCTCGTAAAGACGACGATGGTAGCTATGAAACTGTTCGAAGTGGGACCGGTCGCGGCTTTTTGAAGGGTTGTAGACCATTAGGACCAGCCCAGGCCGCTCCCACCAGCGGCGCCCAATGCGACCCGTGACCTGAATGTAAGTTGCAGTCGTCTTAGGCTGCCCCACTAAGCCCATGAGAGACAGCCGATCAATGTCTACACCGACTTCAATTATGTTTGATGAAAGACACGCGTCGAGCACTGTGGCATTTTTCATGGGAGAATACGGCAAAGACAGCCGGTCCATCATGGCCACGATGTCGGCTTGCGAAAGTCGGCCAGTAAGTTCCTCAGCCGGTCGGAGATGCCGTCTTTCGTTCGGCCCGAAACCCTCCCGATTAAACATAAATTTTAGGCGTGAACGAATGTCCGAATCAAACAGGGTCTTCGCGCCACCGAGCTCACGGATACTGTTGTAGAAGACAAGAAGAGTCCACCAAGGATCTCGACGGCCTGCATCAAACAGAAACGGGCGAAACAAAGCAGACGAGAATGCGCGCACCTGAGTCGTGAGAACCGAACCGTAGTCATTGGCATGAATGCCAAGATAAAGACGACCGTGTCGAAATTTGCCCGAAGCATCTCTCGCGTACTTTCCAAAAAAGGAATCTCCCATCATAAGGCCAGGGCCAGGAAACAATTGCGTAGATGAACGGGCATAGAGGGATAGCACCTGTTCTGCAGCTCCACGTATGGTCGCGGTCGAAGCGATAAGCTTTGGCCTGATCCATGTCCCGTTTTTTTCAAAGGAGCAAAGCCTTTCAAAGATCCCTTCGTAGAGTGCATACATCGTTCCCAAGGCGCCCGAAATCAGATGAAGTTCGTCTTGAATAATCAAGCCAGGCGGAAAAGACTGTAAATGCAGATTTCCTTCAACAAATCTTCTTCCAAATAGTGCACCAGCTTCTGGGCGATACGCAACTATCGCAAGCTTATCGGCTGTTGCAATAATCAATGAAGGTGGATGCTGGTAAAGCCGCTCATCAATGACCTCGATAGGAAGCCAATTAGAATTGTCTGGGTCCGCGTAAGCACATTTTGGATCTGTGCAGTGTAATAATGGACCTTTGCCGGCTACGTCAGAAATTCCCACAAGGCGTATTTGATCCCATTCCTCAGCCGTCAACCTTTGACCAGCGGCTCTACTTCTTCGGCCAGACCCCCCTTCTATAAAGGGTACAGGATTTACAGCATTGAGCCTTCCAATCTCAGAACGACACCACGGACATTCTGTCAACACGAGTGGATTCCCATCAATCTTTCCCTGCCGATATTTCCGCACCTCAGTACGAGCAGCGTCACAGTTGTTAGGCGAACCATCGCCGCCAATCCATAAACCAAGCGAAAACTTTTCACCTGGAATGTTGCCAACCTCTGTTTGAACAGAGTTTCGTCGCAAATATTCCATAGCACAAATTAAGCTGGCAGCGCGCTGAAATTGCTGAGTTGTCAGCATTCTAAGGGTATAACGCATAAGCACGTTAGTCCCGTCATGCCTCGGCACTGTGCTACCAGTTTCAATAAGAAACCGCTCATGGAACATGTAAAACGCGACAACTGCGAGATAAGCCTCCGTCTTGCCGCCGCCGGTTGGAAACCAAACCAAGTCCACGACTTCGCGGTCCGGCGATTGGCCGTCGCGGATTCCCTCGAGAGACATTAGTAAAAAAGCAATTTGGAATGCGCGCCAAAAACCAAGTTTTTCTGCACTTTCAGCATTCTTTTTATAAATGTCCCAAGGTGATTGATAGTTTCCTTGAGGAAGAACAATGCGATGGTCGGCACTCCAAGCAAGCGGCCTTCGGTTCAATTGCTTGGTAGCAATCTGTTGAAGCAGCATGGCAAGATTTGCGAGCCGGAATGACCGTCGAGCGCGATTGTCAGTACGCAAAAGCGATATTCCAGCCTTGATCCGAGCGAGACATTTTGAACAGGATTCGAGATGGCGATTAGCAACAGAGGCAAGGTCGGCAGAAAGCCCAGCTACTTCCGCACGCTTCTGCTGGATCCATGCCTCATACCCAAGAGCCAGATTTTCCAAAGATTGCCAAGCATCGCCTTTTCCGTTTTCGGGCAGGCTGGCAAGAGAGCGCATTGAAAGGCTAACCGGCGATCCATTTAATTCAATATCGGGCGTCATGCTCGGCAACTGAACGGCAGGCAATACATCGATATACAGCGATACTGGCGCTTCGTTTGGTACTGCATCCCAACCGGCCGCGCAGCCGTGACCTATCCCCCAAGTCGCCGACTCCCGATAAAGCAGTGCAAGAGATTGTTCGTCGGAATCAAGTTGATTAAATGGGCGACGGCTCTCGGGATATTTCTCTAAGTTGCCTTCTGAAACAGAAACCTCGAAGAATGTCTGATATAATATTGCTTCGTGCTGATTTTGAACTATCGCCGGATCAGTCGAATTCCGAAGTACGATCGTGAGCAACCAGACGTTCGCCCGATCGTGCAGTCGACGCGGAAAGGCATCAAGACTCAATGCGATTGGCGAGCCCTGGGGCATCGTAACGTTTTTGCGAACAACACGTCCATGAAACAGTTCCGCTCGCCCGATAGTTACTTCCGCATCGGGCAGGACTGCTGGCATGCGGCGCCAAACTGGGCTGGTTCTCTCAACTCCGCTTTCATCAGTCCAACGCCGAGTGCAAGCCTCGTATCGTCCATTAAGTTGAAATGGAGGAGTATTTTCGGGTTGCCAAAAGAATTTACGGCTCAGAGGCAGACGTAATTTAATTTTTCCCTGTTTGTCTAACCGGACACAGAATGAGATTCCAATCGTTGAGGGGTGTCTGACGTCAGGACTGGTGACTTCGAAGTCCTCAGAGGGATCGGGCCTGTTCGAAATAGCCAAATCAGAATCTTGTTTTTCTTCGTTTTCTTCCGGCTGATAGCTACCAGCTTCATCGGTTAGCTCATCAGCTTCAATATCCGCGCCAACAGTGTCACTAGCCTGTAAAGCTGCTTCCGCCTCTTGGTTTGTCGGAGGTGTTACTGAGGGCAGGGCTGGGGAATGCAGTAGTCCCATGCCGTATTTCCGATGAGGAGACTCCCTTTCGTAATACAATACTTCTTGGTTTACAGCATCCGGGGAGGGCCGCCACACCAGCGGACCGCGTCGCATAGGCATATGATCGGTAAATTCACGGTTCGCAAACGCCACCAATTGCGTTTCGGATACTGGGCGACCAGGGCCAACCATTTCACCCCTTATCCATTCAATTATTTGCGATCTATCATTCATGCGTTGTTTCCTTCCGTCAGCCAGTTCAATAAAATATCTTGGCAGTTTCTGTCACATAGCACACGGACCGATTCAGTTGCGCGCGTCATGCCTGTGTAAAACATATGGCGATCGAACTCCCGGTCACTAGGCGCAACATCGGTAAGAATAATAGCCTTATTCTCCATGCCCTTGAAAGAGTGGACCGAGGAATATTTTACCGTGTCTCCGGCACTCCAAGCCGGCAAGATCTTAAAGCCCTCTCCACGGAGTCGGCCGGCAGCGCTGGCTTCGTCCGAGCGAAAGGAGAGCACGGTGATTTCCGAAGGCTTGTAGCCTTGGGTCTTAAACTCCTTTAACCACCTGGCAATCTGGTCAAGCTGAGCGCGTTCATCTTCGAAAAAGGCGATGTTGTAATTTTCAAGGCTCCCGCCATTTCGCATGTATCCATCATAGACATTTCTGCCAAGTCCGCTCAATTTCACGGCAGTATCCCCGACAATTTTGTAGTTTCGGCAATTTTCGGTGAGTTGCCAACGTGAGGTTTTGACCAGGCCATCAAGCCTTAAAAGGTTTTTGTTCATGACCCCCTGATTTGTGAGAACTTGATTTTGAAAGTCACCGAAAACAGCAAGCGCGCCCCGCTCGGTGCCGCCGGTCAAGAATTGGGACAGACAAGACCATAAACGAGGTCGCGCTAATAGGTCTTGCGCCTCATCTATGACAAGATAATCAAAAGAAGCAGCCGCTCGGAATTCAGGGTCAGTTATGCGATCTTCTAACTGCTCCGGCAGGGTCGTTTCCCAAAACTCCCTACAAGGCTTTTTGGGAATTTCAAGACCAGCCATGCGGGCCATAACCTGAATGGCACGGCCTGTGACCAAGTTCGGAACAGAAGGCACAATTCTCGATATTTGCTGACTCATCCAATCCCCAACAAGATGATTATAGCAAAGAAGCGCTGTCCGATAACCCCTTTCAGCAGCACGGCGAGCGACCTCCATCGCAATTAAGGTTTTTCCCGTGCCCGCGCCACCGGTGACAATAAGCCGCTTGTTGAGGCTCGCAAGCTGAAGAATAGGTTTCTGCTGATCCAAGAGCAGCTGTTCCATCTGTTTTTGCCGACGTTCAATTTCATCTCTTCCGGTTGGACGGATCTTCTGAATTGGCAGACAACTTTTAAGAACTTTTTCGATCTGAAAAGGTGATAACTTTGAGCGGAGGGGTTGAATGCTGGTGTCAGTGTCGATACTTTGTTGCGTCCTTAGCTTAAGATCTTTGCAAAGGCTTGCTCCATTTTTGAATGAGCGAAATGCCCGGGAATCCATTAACTCCCATGGCTGAACTGAAAGATTTCTACCAAAATCAAAAGGCGACCGCGGGAAGATGCAGCAGTGGACGACTGGAACACGTTTCATTTCGGGTGCGAGGTCCGTCAACCGACGGTAAAATGTATGCCGACCATCAGAAGCTTGCTTAAAGGGCGACCGACTAATGGTTTCCGGAAGCCAGCGGTTGCCATCGAAGGTAATGTTTTCGTGCGATTTAACTTCAATGCAAAGAATTCCGGTATCGGGGATAATGACGACGAAATCTAATTCCGTTCGTAAACCTCGATTCCATGGAGCTAAGTCAAGGGAGTGAAGAACAGCCCAGTCGTCGGGCCCAGATGCAATCATATTAAAGACATCGCGCTCGCCTGGCGGAGTGTGGTCGTCCATGAAGGCTGGAATCATGCGCGCCATAGACAAGGAATCAGGTCACTTTCCACTCTTCAAGAGTGTTTAGATCACGAATTATTTTGATTTCATTTTCCGGGGCAAGAAAACCAGCCTCTATTCGTAAGATTTTATGAAAAACAAAAGCACCGATAAGATCGTTACCTGGTGGAATCTGAATCTGAAAGGTCTCGGAACTGGCAGACATATTGAGAATTTCCGGTAGTAGGCCCTTCAACAATTCAAGAGCTCGTTGCTCAACAAGTTCTTGCTCCTGCCGTCCAGTCTGGACAGCCTCGCCTCGAGAAACGCGAATTTCATCCCAAGCCTTTTGCCACCAAGCTCGAGTGTCACTTTTCGTCGGTTGTGTAAGTTCCGGATTAATAGAAAGTGCATCGATTAGGATTTGGAAGTGTTTTTTCTGCTGCGGGGCGTGTATCACTGCATCGGGAGGTTGCGCCCAATACTTCGCACAGTTTCGGAGATTTTTTAGGCGAAGCCCTTTGTTTTGTAAGTTCCGAAAAAGGGCATCAGGTCGCGACAGAAGCTCTTCGTTTAATCGTTGCCTCCAGGTCCGGCAATAGCCGCTTTCTTGAGCCCGGGTATCACCAAAAGATATTTCCCCAAGTTTAGTTTGAATCACAAACATTCCCGGAAAAATAGACTCGCCGGGAACACGCAGATCCACAAACTCCCCATTGGCAGCCTTGGGATCATAACTAAGAACTTCAGCTTGCGGAAGAAGTATGCCTTCATTATTAGAAATTTCTAAAAGGATTGCCCGACGTCGTGGCAAATGAGAATTAGTCTCGTTAAAAAAAGAAAGCTCATCCTGGGATGAATAAAAGTCTTGCGAGGAATCCGTGTTTTGCCCGTTTTTGGTTTCGACCTTCCTCCAAAGAATTTGGTTGCCGAGCACTTCGCCAGACGGTTGGCCTGGAGAGGCTCCATACGAGCAAGACAGCTCGACCGGATCACATCCGAATCCGGGCTCGTCTGAACACCCGGACCAAACAATTTGAATAAGTCTCTTAAACTTTGGGGCTGATTTAAGGGCATCCGGGGAGGCGCCCCATCCCTTTGAGCGAAGCGGTCCGATTTTGATGAGAGCATCAAATAATTCGGCGTTCGCATAGTCACGAACTGAATGAAGAAAGACAGAATCACCCTGCGGTGCCGAGAGACATGATGGATTAATAGTTTCAAATTGCTCACGGGATCGCCGATGACAAAAGATTTTGGTTTTCTTTCCCTCAGAAAAGAGTGCGCGAATGACTTCTTCTAGTTTAGACCGCAAAGGACTATTTTCGGAAGTCATTTCAACCGCCGCACGAATTGCGGACTTAAACTCACCGCGCAATCCCCAGCGCTTCTCGAACACATCCGCCTCACCAAACTTAAGTAGCGCATCAGGAATCCTCGAGTCAAACATCACAGGAGATGTAAGCCATGAAAAAATATTTACTCGTATTGTTTTGACAATTTCAGCCGCTTCAGGGTCCTCAGATTGGCTTAAGTGCTGAATAATCGCCCATAAGTTATGCCGCATTTTACTGAAGGCCGTTGAGATGATCTCGTGCCGTTCATGCGTTAAATTACCGCATTTCTCTAATGTTTCAAATAGCTTTGTAACGGAGGTCATTGGAAAAGTCTTCTTTTAAGCACCGCCATAGAAATACCTCTTGGGTTAGGTGGTAGCTCACACAAGGTATCTATGTCGGGGGAAAACCAGAGGTTTGGCCTCATTTTTATGCCAACCTCCTCAAGACGCTCATATTCCATCGTTCGGTGAACGACTCCAATAACATCACAACTTTGAAATTCGGGATGATCGCAAGCACTCAAGAAGGCGACATCGCCATCGGCGATGACTAAAACGGGAGCTGCCGCATTTCGATCTAGTTTCTTAGTTCGCGAATTAAAATAAGCAATGCGTGAAATCTTCATATCTGACCAATCGTTGATTGTTAGTAGTTTCCCAAGCGACCAAACACTATCCCCGTCACTAAACCGAACTTGCTCGCAGACCTCCCTACCAGCCGTTTCGCCCGTGATCCTGCCTGCAAAGCAAAGTCCGGAATACGAGCGGTGTAGATTTTCTGGAATAATTGTAGCTCTTGGGATTAGCGAGCAATACGGATCTGGCTGCAACTGGCCATCTGCCTTTTTGAGTTCAGGAGCAGGATCCCCATCTATATGCCAATTAATGGCATATTCCGCATTGGGCCATTGGATTTTTCCGTCTGTGTATTGCCAAGCCAGTTTTCTTCCCTCAACGTCAGATCGCGGTGAGATTTCAAATGTTTTCCGTGGATGCAGAGGCGACCTTAATCTCCCCGACACCTCCTTTGCGTAACCACAGCGCTTAATTTCTGGCTTACACTTAAGATCACAGGACTTACAGCTATGCAGGAATTGCCGGGCATAGTTTAGAAGCTTGTCATAATGACCATCTACATCGTTGGTCTGCGGGTCCCCCAAATCACGCACCATCGCCCCGAGCGCAACGAATCCGGCTGCGGCAGAGTCGCACGGCATAGATATAAGAGCAATTCTACGTGGCCTTGGATTGGCGCGAGGCCACTTATACCCTGTTGAGATTAGAAACTGAATCCAAGATGGAATCGGTTGCCATTTTCCATTGTTTTCAGAAATATACATACACACTCATTTTGTGATGTTGGAAGCCTTCACAAGGTATTGGCAGTACCCGCACTTTTCCGTAGATGACGGCTTTTGTGACGCTTCCAGCACGTTCTTGATCTGCCGTAGTGTCGGCTCGATCCATACTGTGTCTCCAATATGGGAAATCATCGTCATGCGAAACTCCAGCCGGTTGTTAAATTCCCCGTTGGCGCAGCCGTTGGCGTACAGAAACCAGGCCTGCGGTGAAACCTCAAACCCCATCCTCCGCATGACCCACTGGTAAATCTCGATCTGCTTCTTATAGGACGGCCCAAACCCGCTCTCTAGGTCAGTCACCTCGTCCTTTTTGGCCGTGCATTTGTAGTCCGCCAGGATTAAGCGGCCCGTTCCCTCCTCCTGCCATACGTCATCAATCCCTCCATAGACCTCAAATTGGGTCTCTTCATGGACCGTGCTTATCCCCTGCCGGGAATCCCGCCATTTTTCCAAGTCCTTATGCTGGAACGGTACCGCCCGGATGCCGTATTGGGTCATAAGGGGATGCGGCTGCCCTAGGGTCCGGTATTTGTCGAACTCCCTCTTCATGAGGGCGTCCGTCGCTGCGTTTAGTGTGTAGGCCGCACCACTCGGCGGTTTTACCTTGTACCGCAAATCCAGGAAAAAGCATCGCGGACAGTCCATGTACTGTTTGATCCTGTTCCGGCTCAACGGGTATTGCGTACCGGCGCCCGGCTGATAAAGCCCCGGCCGCCGCATCTTCACCTTCTTCTCCCCAGGCAACTCCTCGGCCGCTTTTTCTTTTTTGGGTTTGGTTTTTGCTTCTTTGGGCACGATTAATTACTTCTCCGAAACATCCACTTTTCTGGATTTACCGTTCATTTCTTCCTTTGGAAAACGGCGATTCCGTTATCGCCCATGGTCAGCTTTTGCCTTAACGCGGAATCCAGCTCCTCAGCTGTCTTTGCCTGTCCGGCCAGACCGCACACCTCAGGCAAGCCGTCGATATCCTCCAATTCAAAAACTTCCCCGTCCTCCGATAATCCGATCTGGTAATCGTGCTGCCCTGAAAAACTGCAGTACGCCAGTTTCCTGTCAGGGTTCCAGTAAATCCGATGCTGGACCGGTTGGTCGCCAACCTGCCCATCCATGAACACCTCCGCTTTCAGTCCCACCCCCGCCAGCCATTCCCGCAACACTTTTTCCGGGTCAATCGGTTTCCGGCGTGGCAGTTGGCTCAGCATTTCCTCCAGCTCTTTTTGGCTGGGCATCTTTGGTTCCGGCCGCTGGAACTTGGCCCGGCTCAGGGCAGCCTCCACCTCCCGGGCCAGCCGTTTCCCCGTCTCCCCTTCATAATCCGCACGCAGGGTTTCCGGCAGGGCCTGGGGAAAATTGAAGACGAAAAAGGTGGTTCCATGGGCTTCCACCGGATCCTCGCCTGTCCTTGGATCCGTCGGGGTAAGGGTAAAACCCTCCGGGGCCAGATTCGACCGCCTCGGGTGGTAGGGGGAAAAAGTCAGCTGGGTCCACTGTGTTCCGTCCATGCACACCACCTCAAACGTGTCCACCGGGGTGGGCACCGCGGGCGAAAAGTTGCTGCCCTTCCGGTGGAACATCACCGGCTGGCCGGTCCGACCCCGCAGCTTGGCCAGATATTTCCGCTCCCCGATCGGCCCATTGACCGGGATGGGATTCGTCCGCGATCCAAAAGCCCCTTGGGCGCCCGGAATCTCATCACAGTCCCCGCCCGTAATCATCTGCGCTCCCATCGCCTCCATGTCCGGGATTCCCGCACCCCCCAGATCCGCCCTCTGCTTTTCCATGGACTCATGCATGTTTTTCATTCCGCTCTCCTTTCATCATCCTACATTCCCGGGATTGTGGGACGATCGCGCTTTTTTTCTTTGCGGTAGATCGCCCGCACGTGTCCGTGCATCTGGCCTTCTTGATACCCGGCCCGGCTCACCGCCTCGTAGCCCGGCCAGGGACGCGTGTTTCCCGCCACCAGCAGATGTTCCGGCCAGTGCCCCGCCTTTTCCACCTCCTCATGGAATTTCCCCGTTTTGCCGAAGGCATCCCAGTTGCCACCAAACCCATGGTCCTGCAGCACCACCACGTCCGCCTTCATCCCCGCCCGCACCAGCCCGGGCCATAGCCCGATCGCATCCGCAAAGACAAAATAGAAGTCCACATGCCTCGGGCCCGGACCCGTCCGGATCTCCTGCTGAAAGGCATGGCCCCGGGCGATCAAATCCCTCCGTCGCTCCCGCGCTTGCGGATGCCAAAGGTCCTCCCACGACCGCGCCCGGAACCTCTCCGGCCCCAGCTCCCGCACCTCCCGTTCGTACCGCTCCCACAACCAGCCGGTGGTCTGCTCCGCTTGCGCCCGTGTGGCCATGTAATCCGCATGGATAAACCGGTCCAGCCTGCCCAGCTCATGGAACAGCTTCATCGGCCCGTAATCCGTCCCGCTCCCGGGATAATACATCAGCCCCCCGGGGATCGGATTCTGCTTCAGGTACTCCTCGGGGCTGGGTAACTCTTTCCTCGCCGCCTTGGCCGATGTCTGGCGTTTCCGCCGTCCTTCTTGTTTTAACCCGGCTGTCTTCATCGGGGGAAAGCCTCCCACAACGGGGCGGACATTTTTAGGCCGGGTCTCACATTTTCTCCTAGGACCGCTGCGCGATCCTCTTCCCCGCCGCCCGCACCTGCTTTTTCAATTCCGGCGGGGCCAGCACCTTCACCTCTCCCTCAAACCGCAAAATCCACCGGCGGATCTGCTCAAGGCTGTTCAGCTCAAAGCGGATCTCCACTTTGCCCCCGGGCTTGGGCGTCACTTTTTGCGAGGGGTGCACCATCTGTTCCGAGGCCACCTTGCCGGCCACCGGTTCAAACAGCAGGCAGATCTTCTGCTTGGGTCCCGTCCCCCGCATCATCTGGAACGTCCCGTCCAGGTACGCCTCCAGGCTAAAGTCCGGCTTTCTCCGGAAAGGCCGCTGGGTGAGCCTCCAGTTGCGTCCCCGGTTCAGGAAAAACGTCTTCACCTCACCCCCGGGGGCATCGGCGGCCAGCACGTACCATTTCCCCTCGCTCAGGACCAGTTCATGGGGCTGGATCACCCTCTTGTTATGTTTCTTGTCATCCCGGGCGGCGTATTCCACCTCCACTTCCAGGTTTTCCTGGGTGGCCCGCTTCACCACCTCGATGGCGGCGCGGTTGACGTCCACGACGGGCCCGGTGTTGGCCCGGATCCTCTTGGCCTGCGTCTCCAGCTCTTTTCTTTGGTCTGGTGGCAGCATCCGGCCGATTTTCTGCAAGGCGGTGGTGGCATCCGCGTGGTAGGGATGGACGGCCTGCTGCAGCATGGGGGCCATCATCTGGCAAAGGGCCGTCAGCTCGGTGGCCGTGAGCCTTTCCGCGACCAGGTCGTCCGGGTCCGCTCCGGGCGGCCCCCGGTAGATCCATTTCTGCCGGGTGGGCACAAACTCGATGCTGTGGCCGCGGAAATTGCGCAGGTGGTCGATATCCCGGCGGATCGTGCGGGAGACGAAGGTCTCCTCCAGCTCCTGCAGCAGGTGGTCCGTGATGTCCGTGTTTGTGGCGCCCTGCTCCCCTTTCTTCATCAGGAAGCGGACGATCAGCCCCAGCCTCTGATCCTTGATCTTGTTGACCGCTTTGCTCGCGTTCGCCTTGGCGTTGCTTTGTCTTGCGCGGGCCACTGCTGGAAATCATCGGATTAGTCAAAGAGCAGCGCAACCCCTTTTATCGTCTTTTGTGACAGGAAGGTGTCACTTGGTTTCCCGGATATCTCGACGGAAAATAAGGATCCGTTCCCCTCTGGGCACCTCCCCCCGGCTGTCCTTTTCGACCTCAACGACCAGGAAGCTCTCGTTCTCCACGACCGCCATCCCCCGCACCAACCGCCCATCCTGCGTCGTGTACTGATGCACCTCGCCCTTTGCCAACCCCGCCTCGCTGAGCGGATTCGCGTTCGATTCCAACCCGAGCGGATTCGCCGACAACTCCTGCCCATGCACCGGCCCCAACCCCATTACCCACCCCATCACCACCCCCACCTTCCAACATTCCATGGATAGCCAAAGGCTTCTTCGCTGTTTTATCATTTTCTCACATTACCAGTGGGGTAGGACATCCGTAGGGTAGACTCAACCCAGTTTTTTCGGGGTTGGAAGCAGCATCCACTCCATGGCCCCGGGATTTTGATCCTCTGCCAGCTTTCCCCCGTACATTTGCTCGTCGAAAGCCCACGTAGCCCGGCCAGCCCCTTCGATCCGGTGCGTAGGGTGGGTAGCGTCGGTAGCGTGGACCTGGTGGCCCTGTGAACCGTATCCGTGCATCCCCCGTAGGCGTGCGTACCCGGCTTTCAGGACCTCATCCACCGCCTGCTCCAGCTGTTCCCCCACCCTCATAACCCCATCATCCTATATTCCCGGGATCGTAGGACGATCCAACCCTCCAACTTTCCATGGATCCCAGAACATTTCGACATTTGGCAC
>Ga0214917_10002229_pt1 | contig 23892 bp, 18 predicted proteins | sample LL_1208_BB_MetaG_FD_177983 | JGI IMG/M metagenome (GOLD analysis project Ga0214917, IMG submission 177983) | Freshwater microbial communities from Lake Lanier, Atlanta, Georgia, United States - LL_1208_BB | ecosystem: Environmental > Aquatic > Freshwater > Lake | place: USA: Georgia | collected...
ACGGTGCCCACACCCACCTCGGCGACGAGCTTCACGCTCACCCGTGCATGGTGGTTGGCGTTCTTGAGGTCGTGGATCAGCTGGGCGAGATCCTCGATCGAGTAAATGTCGTGGTGCGGCGGCGGTGAGATCAGACCGACGCCCGGCGTGCTGTGCCGAATCCGCGCGATCTCGCGGTCGACCTTGTGGCCGGGGAGCTGGCCTCCCTCGCCGGGCTTCGCCCCCTGGGCCATCTTGATCTGCAGCTCCTTCGCATGCACGAGATACGTGCTCGTCACGCCGAAGCGGCCGCTGGCGACCTGCTTGATCTTCGAGTTCTTGCTGTCGCCGTTGGGCTCGAGCTGGTAGCGGACGGGGTCTTCGCCCCCCTCGCCCGTGTTGCTCCAGCCGCCGAGACGGTTCATGGCCACGGCGAGCGTCTCGTGGGCCTCCTTCGAGATCGAGCCGTAGGACATCGCGCCGGTCGCGAACCGCTTCACGATCTCCTTGGCCGGCTCCACCTCGTCGAGCGGGATTGGAGTGTCGGCCCACTTGAAGTCGAGCAGGCCACGCAAGGTCAGCAGCTTCGTCTGCTGCTCGTCGATCAGCTTCTGATACTTCCTGAACTCGTCACGGCTGTTGATCTGCGTGGACCGCTGCAGGCTGGCGACGACCTCGGGGGCCATGATGTGAGCCTCGCCCTTTCGCCGCCAGGCGTAGCGACCGCCCACGTCGAGCTCGAGCGTCTGCGGCACGGTGGTCCGCGGCCAGGCATGCTCGTGCCGGGCGAGGGTCTCGTCGGCGAGGCCCGCCAGGCCGATGCCGCCGATGCGGCTGGGCGTCCGCGTGAAGAACTCGTCGACCAGCCCCTGCTCCAGGCCCACCGCCTCGAAAATTTGCGCGCCGCGGTAGCTCTGCTGGGTGGAGATGCCCATCTTGCTCATCACCTTGAGCAGGCCCTTCGTCGCCGCCTTGACGAAGTTCTTGTGCAGCTTCTCCCGCGGGTAATCGCCGGCGATGATCTTCTCCGCCTGCATCTGGTCGATCGTGGCGAAGGCGACATAGGGATTCACGGCGCCGGCGCCGTAGCCCGTGAGGAGGGCGAAGTGCTGCACCTCGCGGGCCTCGCCCGTCTCGACGACGAGGCCGCAGCGGGTGCGGGTGCCCTCGCGCACGAGATGATGGTGCACGCCCGCCGTGGCCAGGAGCGACGGCACGGCTGCCTGATCGTGGCTCAGGCCGCGGTCGGAGAGCACGAGGATCGTGGCCCCGGCCTGCACGGCCGCCGACGCCTCGGCCCGGATCGCATCGAGCCGCTTCCGCATGCCCGCAGCCCCCTCGGCCGCCGGAAAAAGCATCGAGATCGTCTTTGAGACAAGGCCGGGCTGGGCCGGGGAGTCGACCGAGCCGAGGGCCTTGATCCGGGCGCACTCGGCGTTCGTGATCACGGGCGTCTCGAGCCGCAGGAGCCGGGCCTGCTCGGGCTGCGAGTCGAGCAGGTTCCCCTCGCAGCCGATCGTGGTGATCATCGAGGTGATGATCTCCTCGCGGATCGCGTCGAGCGGCGGGTTGGTCACCTGGGCGAAAAGCTGCTTGAAGTAGTTGGCCAGGAGCTGCGGCCGGTCGGAGAGCACGGCCAGCGGCGTGTCGTTGCCCATCGAGCCGATCGGCTCGGCGCCGTCGGTGGCCATCGGGGCGAGGATCACCTTGAGATCTTCGAGCGTGTAGCCGAAGGCACGCTGGAGTTCGAGCAGGCTCGCCTGCTCACCCGCGACGCCGGCGGCCCGCCAGGGGTCGATGGCGTGCGGTGCGCCGTTGCCATTGCCATTTCCAGCGTGAGAGTGGCCGTTGCCATTCTTGCCGGGCAGGAGCGCCGCAGCGGGCTCGACGGCCCGCAAGGCCGTCACCTCGGCCACGTTGGCCGGATCCTTCAGGGCGTCGAGCCGCACCTGGTTGGCATCGAGCCACTCCCGCCAGGGCTTGGCGGTGGCGAGCTTCCGCTTGATCTCGTCGTCCTCGACGATCCGTCCTTCCTTCGTGTCCACGAGGAACATGCGGCCCGGCCGCAAACGCCCCTTGCGGACGACTTCGCCCGGGGGCAATTGCAGCACGCCCGCCTCGCTCGCCATCACCACGAGGCCGTCCTTCATCTGCCACCACCTCCCCGGCCGCAGGCCGTTGCGGTCGAGCGTGGCGCCGATCCGGCCGCCGTCGGTGAAGGCGATCGCCGCGGGGCCGTCCCACGGCTCCATCAGGCAGGCCTGGTACTCGTAATAGGCCTTGAGATCGTCGGCCATGCTCTCGTGGCCGCTCCAGGGCTCGGGGATGCACATGCTCACCGCCTCCTCGATCGGGCGGCCGGCGAGCACGAGCATCTCGAGCACGTTGTCGAACGTGGCCGAGTCGCTGCCCCCCTCGCGGATCACGGGCTTGATCTTGTCGAGATCCGGGCCGAACACCGGGTGCGCGAGCATGCTCTCGCGGGCGTGCATCCAGTTGATGTTGCCGCGGACCGTGTTGATCTCGCCGTTGTGGGCGATGTAGCGGAAGGGATGGGCGAGGTCCCACGTCGGGAACGTGTTGGTGCTGTACCGCTGGTGCACGAGCGCGACCGCCGACGTCATCCTCTCGTCGGAGAGATCGGGGTAGTACTTGTTCACCTGGTCGGCGAGCAGGAGCCCCTTGTAGACGATCGTCTTCGAGGAGAGCGAGCAGACGTAGATGAAGCCCTGCTCGGTGAGCCCGAACTTGCCGATCTCGATCCCGAACCGCTTGCGGGCCACGAACAGCTTCCACTCGAAGTGGTCCCGCGACACTTTCTTGCCGCGGCCCACGAACGCCTGCCGCACGACGGGCTCCACCTCGCGGGCGGTGCCGCCGATCGAGCGGTTGTCGGTGGGGACGTTTCGCCAGCCGAGGAACTCGAGGCCTTCCTCGCGGCAGACCTGCTCGAAGAACCGCTCGGCCGTCTCGCGATCCCCTTCCGACGGCGGCAGGAACACGTTGCCCACGGCCCAGTCTCCCGGAGCGGGCAGCGTGATGCCGGCCTGCGGCGTGACGGCCGCGAAAAACTCCTGCGGCATCTGGATGAGGATGCCGGCGCCGTCGCCGGTGAGCGGATCGCAGCCGCAGGCACCGCGGTGGGTGAGGTTCTCGAGCAGTTCGAGCCCTTGCCGCACGATGCCGTGGCTCTTGCGGCCGTGCATGTTGACGACGAAGCCCACGCCGCAGGCGTCGTGCTCGTTGGCGGGATCGTAGAGGCCCTGCTTCGGGGGCAGACCGGGCGCGGCGGGCAAACCGGGGCGGGGCGAGGAGGCGGGGCGGGTCATGGCGTCGTCTGCATCAGGGGTGAGGAAACCGAAGGCTCTGCGTGAACGGTGGCGAGCGGCGCATCGACGTCGTGCGCGTGGCCGCGGAGGAGTTCGAGGAACCGCTCCGCCGTCGGCGGCAGGGGCTTGCCGCGGCCCTGGATGATGCCGAGCGGCCGCACGAGTTCCACGCCGGCCAGCCGCACGGTCGTGAGCGTGCCCGCGGCCAGCTCGCGGCCCACGGTCGGCTCCGGCAGGAGGGCCAAGCCGGCGTCGATCTCGACGGCCCGCTTGATCGTCTCGATGTTGTCGAACTCCATCACGACGACGGGCTCGGCTCCATGGGCGGCCAGGGCGCGGTCGAGTTCATGCCGGATCACGAGATCGGGATCGAAGCCCACCAACCGCTGGCCGTGCAGTTCGCCGAGACCGATCTGCACGCGGCCCGCGAGCGGATGCGTGGGCGCGCACACGAGCACGATCGGCTCCTCGCGCCACGGCTCGGCCTCGATCGTTCGCGTGCTCCGCGGGTAGCTCACGATGCCGATGTCGGCCTGCCCGTGCTCGACCGATTCGAGCACGCGATCGGGATGGAGGTATTCCAGCCGCACGTTCGCCTTCGGGTGCCGGCTCATGAACTCCTGCACGTAGCGGCTCATGTGGTGCAGCCCCACGGAATAGATCGCCGCCACCCGCACGCGGCCGGCGACTTCCTCGTGAAGCGTTCGCACCTCGTCTTCGAGCGCATCATAGGCGGCGATCAGCTTGCGGCAGCCGTCGAGGAACACCTTCCCTTCGCGGGTCGGCACGAGGGGCCGCTTCGACCGCTCGATCAGCTGCACGCCGAGCCGTCCCTCCAACTGGCTCACCACCTGACTGGCGGCCGACTGCGAAATGCCGTTGTCCTCGGCCGCGCGGGAGAAGCTCCGCCGGGAGACGATGTCGCAGAAGATTTTCAGGGACTTGAGATTCATCGCCCCCGCGCGTCCAATGCCGGGATCCGAACGAAATTCCGCCTCATCCCTGATAAAAAATCCGAATGATGCCACCGTGCATCATTTGTAAATCAAATACAAGGTAGCCGTTCCCCGCACGCGGTCAAGGGGCGGAATCAAGTTTTTACCGGCGATACGCGGGCGGCGCTGGTGCCAGGGCGCCGGCTCCCCGGGCATGGGCAGCCCCCGAGCCTCCCCGCACCGTCTTTGGCGCTACCCATCTTTCCCAGACGGCAAAAGCTGCAGGATCGGCACATCCTGAACCGATGGTGATGGTGTCCCCGTCTGGTCGCAGGTCACCCCTCAGGGCCCTGTTTCGATGCCCCATGCCCGGCGACGCTCTGCCGCGGTTGCCTTGCTTGCGGTCGCAGTCTGCGCACTCGGGGCCTGCGTTTCGCCGGCTGTCGCCGACACCGACGTCGCCCTGCTCTTGGAAGCCCCGGGCGGAAGCGAGGGGACGGCGTCCGATGCCGAACCGGCCTCGTTTCAGCAGGTGCTCACCGAGGAACAACTCCGCGCCGAGATCGACCGGGCGGTGACCGCGCGGCTCGGCAACATCCCGCGACCGCAGTACATCCCGGCCACCGACCTCGCGCCACCGAAGGGCCTCCTGCTCTTGAAGCAGAGCCCGCGCCGCGGCGACTTCCCGTTCGGCCTCGCGCTCGGCGGCTACATGCAGCTCCGGTGGTTCGAGTTCGCCCGCGGCGCGGCGACCTGGACCGACGCCACCGGCGAGACGCTCCCGATCACCAACATCAACACGTTCAACATCAACCGCTTCCTGCTCTCCTTTCACGGCTACGTCGTGGACGAGCGGCTCGTCTACAACTTCGCCCTCTTCGGCACGACGAACGTCGGCATCCGCTCGGGCGTCGTGCCGATCGGCCTGTTGGGCTGGAAATTCAGCGACGCCGCCACCGTCGGCGGCGGCATGACGCCCGTCCCCGGCACCCGCGAGTGGATCGATCCCACGCAGTGGACGATCGGCGTCGATCGCAGCATGGCCAACACCTTCTTCCGCCCCGGCTTCAGCCCCGGCGTGGCCTCGATCGGCACGCTGTTCGACGACGCGGTGCACTATCAGGCGGGCGTCTGGAACGCGATCGACGGCGGCACCACCGGCGTGCTCCGCCGCGGCACGTCGATGGCCTGGGCGGGCAACACCTGGTGGGAGCCGCTGGGGCCCTTCGGTCTCGGGGCCTCCGACATGGAGCGCCGCGACGCCGCCGCCATCCGCGTCGGCTGCAGCGGCGTCTACGCCCGCACCAACGCCCTGCCGATCGTGGGCAACAACCCGGAAGACACGATCGTCCGCCTTTCCGACGGCACGCGGATCACGAAGACGGGTGCCCTCGGGCCCGACAGCGTGCTCCAGCAGTTCGTCTACCAACTGGCCACGGTGGACGCCGCCTGGAAGTGGCGGGGCGTCGGCCTGTTCTGCGAGTACTACTTCCGGCTCTTGAACGACTTCCAAGGCCAGGGCGAGTTCACCCGCTCGAGCATCTTCGACCACGGCGGCATGGGCTACGTGTCGTGGTGCTTCGTGCCGCGAACCTACGAGGTCTACGCCCGCTCGAGCGTCGTGACGGGTCCCTACGGCACCGGCCAGGAATACGGCGGCGGCCTCAACTGGTATCTGAAGGAGTCGCGTCAGGCCCGGCTCACGCTCGAGGCCCTCACGATGAACCGCAACCCCGCCCAGAATTTCCTCTACCCCTACCGCGCCGGCTACTCGGGCACCGCAATCCAGACGCAACTGATGGTGATCTTTTGAGGAACGGGTAGCCCGATGCTAAAATTTTCGGTTTCCCCAGCACCCGAAGGATCGCCCGCGACCGTGCCCGCCATCCCGTCCACGACCAAGGCCCAGCAAAAGGCGATCCAGAAGGCCGACACGCTCATCGAGGCTCTCGGCTGGATCCGCAAGTTCCGCGACACCACCACCGTCATCAAGCTCGGCGGCAGCGTCGTCGAGCATCCGGATTCCCTGCGCCATCTGCTGCTCGACATCGTCTTCATGTCCACGCTCGGCATGCGGATCGTGGTCGTGCACGGCGGCGGCAAGGCGATCAGCCGGGCGATGGACGAGGCGGGACTGGAGGCCCGCTGGGTGCAGGGCCGGCGCTACACCGACGATGCCACGCTCGCCATCGTCGAACGAGTCGTGGCGACGGAACTCAATCACGACCTCGTCGCCAAGTTGGAGGAGTTCGGCGGCCGCGCGATGTCGCTCAACTTCCTCTCCACCAACGTCTTGTTCGGCGAGCGGCTCACGCTTGACGGCCCGAACGGCGAGCCGGTCGATCTCGGCCACGTGGGCGAGGTGACGCGGGTCGATCGGCTCACGATCGAAAACCTCTCCTATGCCGGCCAGGTGCCCGTGATCCCGTCGATGGCCATGACGGAGGACGGCCAGAAACTCAACGTCAACGCCGACACGGCCGCCACCGCCGTAGCCGCGGCGATCGGCGCCGAGAAGCTCGTCGTGCTCAGCGACATCCCGGGCGTGCTTCGCGACGTGCGGGATCCGGAGAGCCTCATCCATTCGCTCACGGCCTCGGAGGCCCGCCGGCTGATCGCCGACGGCACGATCGCGGCGGGCATGATCCCGAAGATCGAGGGCTGCCTCGACACGCTCGACCGTGGCGTGAAGAAGATCCACATCATCGACGGCCGGCTCCGGCACTCGCTCCTGCTCGAGATCTACACCACCAGCGGCGTGGGCACGGAAGTCACACGCGATTCGACGCCGGCCTCGTCGGCCGGCGTCGCCGCCACGGCCGCAGCCCGCTGATCCCCCCGCCCCGGAGGCCCCCATGGCCACGATCGACGCGACCACCACCACGATCGGCCCCAAGACGCAGTCGGTGATCGACGTCTTCGACCGCTACGTCGTGCCCAACTACCGGCGGTTCCCCGTGTGTCTCGTCCGTGGCGCGGGCTCGAAGGTCTGGGACGCCGAGGGGACCGAATATCTCGACCTCTTCCCGGGCTGGGGCTGCAACCTGCTCGGTCATTGCCCCGAGCCCGTGGTGCGGGCCGTGCAGGAGCAGGTCGCGAAGCTGATCCACGTGCCCAACACCTGGTACACGGAGCCGCAGGGGGAGTGGGCCCGGCTGCTGTCGGAGCGGTCGTTCGGGGGCCAGGCCTTCTTTTGCAATTCGGGCACCGAGGCCAACGAGGCGGCGATCAAGCTCGTGCGGCTGCGAACCGACGGCCGCAAGTACAAGCTCGTCACGTTCAAAGGGGGCTTCCATGGCCGCACGATGGGCAGCGTGACGGCCACCGCCCAGCCGAAGTACCACGAGGGACTCGGGCCGATGCTCGCGGGCTTCCAGTACGCCCCGCACGGCGACCTCGACGCCGTCGAGAGGCTGATCGACGACCAGACGGGCGGCATCCTCGTGGAGCCGATCCTCGGCGAAGGGGGCGTGGTGCCCGCACCGGAGGGCTTTCTGCAGGGGCTGCGGCGGATCTGCGACGAGCGGGATCTCCTGCTCGTGTTCGACGAGGTGCAGTGCGGCTGCGGCCGGACGGGCAAGTGGTTCGGCTACCAGCACTTCGGCGTCACGCCCGACGTGATCACGCTGGCCAAGAGCCTGTGCGCCGGCATCGCCGGCGGCGCGATGCTCACCACCGTCGAACTGGCCGCCTGTCTCCGCCCCGGCATGCACGCCTCCACGTTCGGCGGCAATCCGATCGCCGCGGCGGCGGGCATCGCCGCCATCGAGATGATCGAGCGGGAGAAACTGCTCGACCACGTGGAACACACGGCCGCCATCTTCCGGGAGCGAATGCTCGGGCTGAAGGAGCGGTGCGACGCCGTCCGCGACGTCCGCGTGCTCGGCATGATGATCGGCATCGAGCTGTCGATCGACGGGGCGGAGGTCGTGCAGGCCTGCCTCGACAAGAACCTGCTGGTCAACTCCACCCAGGGCCGCGTCATCCGGCTCCTGCCGGCGATGACGCTCACCGAGGCGGAGGTCCATGAGGGCTGCGACCGTCTCGCCGCGGCGATCGTCGAGGTCGCCACGCGATCCGAGGGCTGAGGCATGCGGCACGTCATCGTTCCCGAAGCTCTGTCCGCCGCCGAGATCGAGGCGGTGTTCGCCGTTTCCCGTGACCTCGAGACGAAGTTCAAGGCCGGCCGGCGAGACGCCCTGCTGCCGGGCCGGGTGCTCGGCCTGATCTTCGAGAAGCCGAGCCTGCGGACGCGGGTGAGCTTCGAGGCGGCGATGGCCCACCTCGGCGGCTCGAGCCTGTTCCTCGGCGCCGACACCGGCTTCGCCTCCTCGCGAGAGAGCATCGCCGACTTCGGCCGCGTGCTCAGCGAATACGTCGACGTGATCGTGTGTCGCTCGAAGGCCCACGACACGATCGTGCGGCTGGCGGAGGTGTCGAGCGTGCCGGTGATCAACGGCCTCTCCGACTACTGCCATCCGTGCCAGGCGCTGGCCGACATCTACACGCTCCGGCAGCACGTCGGCCGCGTGGCCGGCCTCACGCTCGCCTTCGTCGGCGACGGCAACAACATGGCCCGCTCGCTGGCGGTCGTCTGCGGCCTCTTGGACATGAAATTCGTGCTCGCGGCCCCGCCAGCCTACCAATTCGACGCGGCCTTCCGCGACCATCTGGTGACGATCGCGCCGCAGGCCGAGATCGTCGAAACGACCGATCCGGTGGCGGCGGTCACGAATGCCGCGGTCGTCTACACCGACGTCTGGACGAGCATGGGCCAGGAGCAGGAGCGGGCCAGGCGACTCGCCGATCTGGCCGCCTACCAGGTGAACGAGCAGCTCATGCGGCACTGCCCCGAGGCGCTGTTCATGCACTGTCTGCCGGCCCGGCGCGGCGAAGAGGTGACCGACGGCGTGATCGACGGCCCGCAGAGCGTGGTGGTGGAGGAAGCCGCCAACCGCATGCACGTGCAGAAGGGCCTGCTCGCCTGGCTCCTCGGCCAGGCGTGAGGCCCCCGCCCGTCGCACGACCGCCGCAGGAGGTCGCCCGCTACCCGCGGGAGTGCAGACCGCATTCCGTCTTCGCGCTGCCGCTCCAGCGGCCGGCACGCTCATCCTCGCCGGCGCCGATCGCCCGCGTGCAGGGCTGACAGCCGATGCTCACGTAGCCCTGATCGTGCAGCGGGTTGTAGGGCACGTCGTCGCGCATGATCGCATCCCACACCTTGGCCTTCGTCCAGTTGGCCAGCGGAGAGATTTTCACCACGCCGTACTTGTGGTCCCACCCGACGATCGGCGCGGCGGCGCGGTCGGGGCTCTGGTCGCGGCGGATGCCGCTCATCCAGGCGCCGAACCGGGCCAGCACCCGCTTCACGACGGCGAGCTTGCGGTCGCCGCAGCAGCGGTCGGGGTCGGTGCGGTAGAGCGGGCCGCCATGCAGCCGCTCGTAGTCGGCCACGGTCGTCTCGGGCCGCTCGAGCACCACGTCGATGCCGTATCGCTTCAGGATCCGCTCCCGAAGGGCGAGCGTTTCGGTGAACTGGTAGCCGGTATCGAGGTTGAACACGTAGGTCCGCGGCGCGACGGCGGCCAGCCAGTGGATGATCAGGCAGCCTTCGGGACCGAAGGCGGTGGCCATGGTGAGCTGGTCGCCGTAGCGTTCGGCCGCCCAGCGGACGATCTCGACCGGCTCGGCCGCCTCGAGCGAGCGGCTCGCCCGGGCAAGTTCCTCGCGAACGGCGGCTGACGGAGCGACGGGCTCGCCTGAAATCGTCTCGGGCTCGCCGGCCATGAAAATCCCGTTCTCGGTGCTGACAGACATCACAGGATATGCCGTGCGATCCCTAGCATCGACCCCCGGCAATCGGCCGACACACTCCGACCGTCCGAAACGACAAAGTTTCACCCGCCCGCCCGAATCCCGCCACCGCCCCCATGCCGGAAGGCGAGGGGGTCGGTGCAAGCTCGAGGAGCATTGGACCGAGTCTGCGAGGTCCCGCGACGAGACTTGTACCGCCCCCGAAGCCGGCACCCACGGGTCGAGCCGGAAGGCGAGGGGGTCGGTGCAAGCTCGAGGAGCATTGGACCGAGTCTGCGAGGTCCCGCGACGAGACTTGTGCCGCCCCCGAGCCGGCGACTCCCGTCATCGCGATGCGCCCGAGGGCCTTCCGCTTCGCGAGGCGGTATGGTGTGATCCAGCATCCCCGCAGGTGGGAACGTCGCTTGGAGGCAGGTGCAATGACACGGTCGGTGGCTTTGGCAGTGGATCTCGGCGCTTCGGGAGGCCGCGTGGTGGCCGGCTCGTTCGACGGCAGGCTGCTCGAACTGGAGGAGATTCATCGCTTCGAGAACGGTCCCGTGTCGCTCGGCGGCCGGCTGATCTGGGATCTGCCCCGGCTCTGGCAGGAGGTGGTCGAGGGGCTGCGGCTCGCCGGCAGCCGCCATGGCTCGACCGTGTCGAGCGTGGGCGTCGACACCTGGGGAGTCGACTTCGCCTTCCTTGGAGCGGACGACGAACTGCTCGGCAACCCGGGCTGCTACCGCGATCCACGCACCCGCGGCATGCTGGCGAAGGCCGAGCGGACGGTGCCCCGCGCCGAAATCTTCGCGGCCACGGGCCTGCAGTTCATGGAGCTGAACTCCCTCTATCAGCTGCTCGCCATGCAGGAGAGCCGATCGACCGTGCTCGCGGCGGCCGACCGGCTGCTGATGATTCCCGATCTGTTCCACTGGCTGCTCAGCGGCGTGCGGTCCAACGAGCGGACGAACGCCACCACGTCGCAATGCTTCGATCCGCAGGCCGGCGACTGGGCCTTCGCGCTGCTCGAACGCTTCGGCCTGCCGCGGCGGGTGTTCGGCCCGATCGTCGAACCCGGCACGATCCTCGGCGTGCTGCGGACCGAGCTGGCCGCAGAAACGGGCCTCACGGCGGCGAGCGTGATCGTGCCTGGCACCCACGACACTGCCAGCGCCGTGGCCGCGGTGCCGGCTCTCGAACCGCCGAGCGCCCGCCCCGACTGGTGCTACGTGAGCCTCGGCACGTGGGCGCTCGTCGGAGCCGAGCTCGACAGACCGCTCGTCACGCCGGCGTGCCTGGCCCGAAATTTTACCAACGAAGGAGGAGTCGGTGGCACCACGCGGCTGCTCAAGAACGTGTGCGGCCTGTGGCTCGTGCAGCAGTGCCGTGCGGCCTGGCAGCGGGCCGGCAAGGGCTGGACCTGGGACCAGCTGACCGCGCTGGCCGCGGAGGCTCAGCCGCTCGTGACGCTCGTCGATCCCAATCATGCGTCGCTCGTCGCTCCCGCCGACATGCCGGAGGCGATTCGGGCGCTGGCGAAAGCCTCGGGTGAGCCGGTGCCCGATTCGACGGCGGCGATCGTTCGCACGGCGCTCGAGAGCATGGCGGCCGCCGTGCGGCGGACGCTCGCCGAACTCGACGAACTCGTGGGCCGCCGCGTCGGCCGGATTCACGTGGTCGGCGGCGGCGTGAAGAACCGCCTGCTGTGCCAGATGATCGCCGACGCCTGCGACCGGCCGGTGATCGCCGGTCCGGTCGAGGCGACGGCGATCGGCAACCTCCTCGTGCAGCTGACTGCCCGCGACGGCCATGCCGTGGACCTGCGAGCCGTCCGCACGATCGTCCGCGACAGCTTCGAACTGGCAAGCTACGAACCCCGCGACGCAGCCCGCTGGAATGCTCGGTTGAGCGGGCCTTCCAGGTAGGCGAGGGGGTCGGTGCAAGCTCGAGGAGCATTGGACCGAGTCTGCGAGGTCCCGCGACGAGACTTGTACCGCCCCCGAGCCGGCGACAACGGACGAGCCAGGTAGGCGAGGGGGTCGGTGCAAGCTCGAGGAGCATTGGACCGAGTCTGCGAGGTCCCGCGACGAGACTTGTACCGCCCCCGAGCCGGCGACACATCAAAGTCGGATGCGTTCTACCGGAACCACTGCGGGTTCGAACCGATCACCGCCATCACGATGAACGAGAGCACGATGAAGATCGCGGCGTAGATCGCCCGCCACAGCCACTTCTGGGCCAACTCCTCATCCTCCCGGGCCCGCCGCCGCGCCGCCTCCTCCTTGAACTCCAGGCTGGCCGTCTCGTCGAGCACGAAAAACTCGTTGCAGGCGGGGCACACCACCTGCTGGCCGAGCATGCCGCGGGTCGTCTTGAGCACGTGCCCATTGGGGCACGGGATCTGCACGGCGACGCTGCTCCGCCGATCGGCCGCCCCGGGGGGCACGGGCCCCGCCACCGGTGCGGCGAACTCGAACGGAGAACCCACCGGCGGCGGCGGCGCGGCCGGCCGCGTTCCCGGCGGCGGCGGCATCCGCAGCCCTCCTGTCGGAGCCGGCGGAGGGGAGAACGAGGGGGCTGCCACGGGTGCCACCGGCGGTGCCGAGGCGACTACGGGCGTGCGGCAGATCGGGCACACGACCGCAGGGCCGTCGGCGATGCCGCCGCCCCGATATCCGCACGAGCAGGAGATCATGGCTGCCATGGCGGCGAGTGTAGCACGGGCGGGTCAGGCGGCGCGATGCTGGGCGGCGGGCCGCTTCGTGACGCGGCCGTGCTCCACCTCGATGATCGCGTCGGCCAGCGCCAGGGTGCTGGCACGATGGGTGATCATGATCACCGTCCGATTCTCGACGTACTTCGCGAGGGCCTCGTGGATGAGCCGCTCGCTCTCCACGTCGATCTGGCTGGTGGCCTCGTCGAGCACGAGGATCTCGGCGTTTCGCAGGAACGCGCGGGCCAGCGCGATCCGCTGCCGCTGGCCGCCCGAGAGCCGGAAGCCGTTGGGTCCCACCATCGTGCGATAGCCGTCGGGGAAATCGGCGATGAAGTCGTGGGCATGTGCCTTGCGGGCGGCCTCCTCGATCTCGGCGTCGGTGGCGTCCCAGCGGCCGTACTTGATGTTGTAGTGGATCGACTCGTTGAAGAGTTCGGTCTGCTGCGTGACCATCGCGATCCGCCGCCGCAGGTCGTGCAGGGCCATCTCGGTGAGCGGCACGCCGTCGAGCAGCACGCGGCCGGCGGTCGGGTCGTAGAACCGGCAGATCACGTTGACGAGCGTGCTCTTGCCGCCACCGTTGGGGCCGACGATCGCCACCCGCTCGCCGAAGCGGATCGCCACATTCACGTCCTGGAGCACCGTGTCGATGCCGTCGTAGCTGAAGGCGACGTTCTCCAGGCGGATCTCGCGGTGGGGCGAGGCCACCTGCCGCGGCTGGGCGGGCTCGGTCAGCTTCGAGGGCGTGTCGAGGAGCGGGTAGAGCGCCTGGGCGCCCACGGTGCCCACGTTGAGGCCCGTGATCACGCCCGAGAGTTTGCGGACCGGGTCGCTGGCCCCGATCAGGAAGCCGAAGAAGATCATGATGCCGGGCACGGTCATGGGCTGGTCGGTGATCGTGATCCCGAAAATCCGCGTCTCCTGGTTGATCACGAGCCACGCCCCCACGGCGATCGAGGTCGCCACCATGCCGATGCCGAGGATCTCGGTGATCGGGTTGGCCAGCGCGTGGTAGAAGGTGTGCCACATGCCGGTGCGAAGCATGTCGGCGGTGCAGGTGCGGAACCGCTGCCGCTCGAAGTCCTCCATGGTGTAGGCCTGCACGGTGAGCACGTTGTTGAGCGCCTCCAGCAGCACGTGGTGAAAGCCCTTCGACCGCGAGAGGATGCTCTTGGAAATGCCCCGAATCCGGCGATTGAGCCAGACCATCAGGAAGCCGACCAGCGGCGCGAGCAGCAGGCAGGCGAGCGTCAGCCGCCACGACACCATCATCGCGCAGCCGAGGCAGGCCAGGATCTTCAGCGGCTCCGTGACCGCGCCGCCGTAGACGCTCGTGATGCCGCTGGCCAGCATCTCGGAGGTGCTCGTCACCTGGGCCATGAACCCGGCCGAGCCGTGCTTCATGAACTGGGCCCGGTCGAGCTCGAGCGCCTTGTCGAAGATCTTCAGCCGGATGGTGCGGCTGATGTTCATCGCCACCCAGCCGACGAGCAGCGTGCTGCCGAGCAGCAACACGTGCTTGAGAAACGTGCTCACCACCACGAAGGCGACGACGAGCAGCACGGTCTGGAAGGGGTCGCGGGGCAGGAAGCGATCGAGCCACGGCTTCAGCCGCTCGGCGGAATAGACGATCGCCTCGTCGCCGCGGCTGTGGATGGCGAGCGTGTCGAGCTTGTTGCGCAGCCTGGCCGTCGCAGCCGGGCCGAGCCCGTCGGCGGCGAGCTTCGCCTTGATGGACTCACGCTCGGCCTCGGCCGCCTCCACACGGCTGCGGGCATCGACGATCCGCCGCTCATTCCACGACTGCAGCGACTCGCCCTTGAGCGTGACCTCGATGATCGGGAAGAGCGCCGCGATGTTGGCACCCCACAGGGCCGCGACGCCGGCGGAGCAGAGGAGGGCGGCGGCAAGGAGGGGCCAGCTCTTGGCGGCCTCGCGCAAAGCCCGCAGGAAATAGTGCATGGGTTCGGTTGTCTCGCCTCGCCGGTGCGGCGGGGGTGCCACAGTGAATCGGCCCGGTCGCGGTTACCAGCCCACCGACGGTCCGCTCAGGACCGCCCACGGGCTTTGCATACGGACAGGCAAAGTGGGCATTCCAGCCCGACCTTGCAGCCCCTGCGGGCGGGGAGGGTACCGGGGCCGCCACGGTCGGGCAAGGCAGGTTTACCCCTTTCCCAGCCGGAGTTCGGCGGCGAGGAGCGTGTTGGAGATGAGCATCGCCACCGTCAGCGGGCCGACGCCGCCGGGCACGGGCGAGATCCAGCCGGCCACCTTCCGCACCGACTCGAAATCGACGTCGCCCACGAGCCGGCCGTCGACCCGGTTGATGCCCACGTCGATCACGGCGGCGCCGGGCCGCACCATGTCGGTCGTCACGAGGCCCGGACGCCCCACGGCAGCCACCAGGATGTCGGCCGAGCGTGTGATCGTCGGCAGGTCGGCCGAGCGGCTGTGGCAGAGCGTGACGGTGGCGTCGCCGCCGGTGCCCTTGGCCGCGAGCAGGAGCGCCAGCGGCTTGCCCACGATGTCGCTGCGGCCGATGATCACGGCATGCCGGCCCGCCGTCTCGATGCCGGCGTCGATCAGCATCCGCTGCACACCGGCCGCCGTGCAGGGCACGAACCGCGGCCGGCCTTGCGAGAGCAGGCCGGCGTTCTCCGGATGGAAGCCGTCGACGTCGCGGTCGGGGGGCACGGCATCGAGCACGGCGAGCGTGTCGACGTGCCCGGGGAGCGGGAGTTGCACGAGAATCCCGTCGGCCGGGCCGTGCTCGTCGCGGGCGAGCGACTGCACGAGGGCCACGAGCGATCCCGTGTCGGCCGTCGCGGGCACCCGTACCACCTCCGCGTCGATCCCCACCCGGGCCGCCGCCGCGGCCTTGCTCTTCACATACGACGCGCTGGCGGCCATGTCGCCCACGAGCACGACCGCGAGCCGGGGGCGCCGTTTGAACATGTCGGCGAACGTCTCGACCTCCGTGCGGAGGGAGTCTTCGATGGTGGCGGCCAGGGCGCGGCCGTCGAGCAGGAGGGCTGTCATTCAGGATGCTTCGAGGCGGCGGCCCAGTTTTTCCAGCGGTCCTCGATCGCCGCGGCCGCCGCGTCGCCGAGGTGCACCACGAAGCGATAACGCAGCGTCAGCGACTCACCCGCCGGAATCGTATGGTCGCCGGTCCCCGCAGGAGCGCCGGTGAAATCGTGCAGGCCGAAGGGATTCGCCGCCACGAGGCCGTAGTCGCGGGCATGCCAGTGGGCAGGATGCCGGAGGTTGGCCGGGTGATCGAAGATCGCCACACCCTGCACCAGCCCCTCGACGGGCCCCGAGTAATCGACCCACCGCGCCGCCTTGCCCCACACGGCGGCATCGGTGCGGCCCTCGGAATCGGTGATCCGCCCCGCGGCCCCCTGCGAACCGTGCGCATTCTTCAGTTGCAGGGCGGGATGCACCCGCAGGGCCATCATGCCCTCCTTGGTGTCGCCGAACGTCACGGGGCCGTGGTCAGCCCGGATCGTGATCACGAAATCGATCGTCCGCGCCCGGTCGTCCCCCGCGAATTCGAGCCGCCGCGAGTCGGTGCACACCACGTCGCCATCGGCCTTCACCCACCGGTTCTCCGTCTCGATCACGGCCGGCCGCCCCGGCCCGCTCGTCTCCAGCTTCGTCTGCTCGACTCTCGGGCCGGTGCGGTGATCGGGCTTCTCCGCCTCCGGGTGGGAGAGCCAAAAATCGATCCCGTTCACCTTGCCGTGCATGAACCACAGCGACTCGTGATGCGGATGGTCGTGCGGCTCGCCGGCCACCCCCTTCATCATCGGCCACTGCCGGGTCAGCCCCGTGCCGGCCGGGCTGAGGATCGGAAACAGAATCGGCTTGCGGTGACCGGTGAACACGTACGACGTGAACGGCTTCCCGTCGATCGTCACGTCCACCCGGTCGTCGTGCCGCTCGAGTCCCGCGTCTCCGGCGTCGGCGCCGACGCCGATGACGAGCACGATCGCGATGACGATCAGGGACCGCATGCCGCTACTCCTTCTCGGCGAGGATCTGCATCCGCAGCTGGTGCTGCATCTCTTCGAGCACCCGCCTTTCCTCCTCGGTGAGATTCCCGGCCGTCTTCTGCTCGAGCATCTTGAGCGTATCGACGAAGTGCCGGGCGGTGGCGAGGTTCTTGTGCGCCTTGTTCGTGATCGGATTGGGAATCCGCCCCAGGGCCATGAGCGCCTGGGTGAAGAGCGTGTGAATCAAAAAGTCGAACGTCGCCGGCGGGCCCTGCTGCTCGGGCGTGAGGTCGTCTGGAGACATGCTGGTCTCGGTGGTTGAGTTGGACGTAGTTTAGCCCAAGCCGGCTTCGGGGGCGGTACAAGTCTCGTCGCGGCGGACCTCGAAGACTCGGCCCAAATGCTCCTCGAGCTTGCACCGACCCCCTCGCCTCCCCGTGAGTACAGGGAGCCTCGGGGTCCGTGCACCACCAGGCCACGCGTACATCGCAGACCTCACGCCTCGGCGACCCAGGCGCTGCCGGCGTGGCGTTCGACGGCGGCGGCGACGAGGCCGGCAAAGAGCGGGTGGGCGGCCGTGGGCTTGCTCTTGAACTCGGGATGGAACTGCACGGCGACGAACCAGGGGTGGTCGGCCAGTTCGACGATCTCCACGAGGCCGCCGTCGGGACTCGTGCCGGCGATCACGAGACCGGCCTGCTCGAGCTGCTCCCGATACCTGCCGTTGAACTCGTAGCGGTGGCGATGCCGCTCGCAGATCCGCGTCGTGCCATACGCGGCGGCGGCCCGGGTGCCCTCGGCGAGCACGGCCGGCTGGCCGCCGAGCCGCATCGTGCCCCCCTTGTCCACCACCGTCCGTTGCTCGTCCATGAGGCAGATGACGGGGTGGGGCGTGTTGCGGGCGAACTCGGTCGAGTGGGCGGCCTCGAGGCCGGCGCAGTTGCGGGCGACGTCGATCACGGCGCACTGCATGCCGAGGCAGATGCCGAGGAAGGGGAGCTTTCGCTCGCGGGCGAAGCGGATCGCCTCGACTTTTCCCTCGATACCCCGTTCGCCGAAGCCCCCCGGCACGATCAGGCCGTCGAAGCCGGCCAGCAACCGCTCGGCCCCCTCGCGTTCGATGTCTTCGCTCTTGATCGGCTGCACCCGCACCTGCGTTCGCTGCGCGATGCCGCCGTGGTCGAGGGCTTCATAGATGCTCTTGTAGGCGTCGCGGTGCTCGGCGTACTTGCCCACCAGCGCGATCGAGACTTCGTGCTCGGGGTTCCGCAGCCGGTGCAGGATCTCGTGCCATTCGTCGAGCCCGGCGGCAGGAGCCCGGAGGCCGAACTTCCGCAGCACGAGTTCGTCGATCTTGTTCGACTGCAGCGAGAGCGGCACCTCGTAGATCGAGAAGTCCTTGTCTCGCTCCTCGATCACGCAGTCGAGCGGCACGTTGCAGAAGAGGGCGATCTTCTCGCGGTCGGAGACGTCCAGGGCCCGCTCCGTGCGGCAGACGAGCACGTCGGGCTGGATGCCGATCTGCCGCAGGATGCCGACGGAGTGCTGCGAGGGCTTCGTCTTCAGTTCGCCCGCGGCCTTGAGGTAGGGCACGAGCGTGAGGTGGATGAACATGCAGTTCTCGCGCCCCACCTCCAGCGGGATCTGCCGGATCGCCTCCAGGAACGGCAGGCTCTCGATATCCCCCACCGTGCCGCCGATCTCGGTGATCACCACGTCGGTGTCGGGGCCGGCGAGGCCCTTCACCATGTCCTTGATCTCGTTGGTGATGTGGGGGATCACCTGCACCGTCTTCCCCAGAAACTCCCCCCGTCGCTCCTTGTTGATCACGGAGAGGTAGATCTGGCCGGTCGTGTAGTTGCTCTCGCGGGTGAGCTGCGTGGAGGTGAACCGCTCGTAGTGGCCGAGGTCGAGGTCGGTCTCGCTCCCGTCGTCGAGCACGTACACCTCGCCGTGCTGGTACGGGCTCATCGTGCCCGGATCGACGTTGATGTAGGGGTCGAGTTTCTGCATCCGCACCCGCAGGCCACGGGCTTCGAGCAGCATGCCGATCGACGCGCTGGTGAGCCCTTTGCCCAGCGAGCTGACGACGCCGCCGGTCACGAATACATGCTTGGTCACGGTGCGAGTTCCTTCCCGTCCGCCGATGCCAGACTCCTGCGGCCGCCGTCGCGACCGTCCTGCGATCGGATTGAACCAGCGGCCGCCGGCACGGTCAATTCGCGCGGCACTTGGGCGGGCATTTTCGTGGTGTAGAGTGAGGGGCATGAATCCGCCCGCCGCTCCCACGCCCGCCGCGCACGCCGCCACCTCCAACCTGCGGATCCGCAGCCTCGATCCGCTCGTGCCGCCGTCGAGGCTCTGTGCGCTCCTGCCGCTCGACGAGGCCGCACGGGCGACGATCGTGGCCGGCCGCCACGCGGTGGAGCAGGTGCTCTCGGGCGTCGATGGCCGCGTGATGGCGGTCGTGGGACCCTGCTCGATCCACGATCTCGACGCGGCCCGCGACTACGCCGGCCGTCTCGGGCGGCTCGCCGAACGCGTCGCCGACCGGCTGCTCGTGATCATGCGGGTCTATTTCGAAAAGCCGCGGACGACGGTGGGCTGGAAGGGGCTGATCAACGACCCGCATCTCGACGACACGTTCGACGTGGCGACGGGGCTGCGGCTGGCCCGTGGCCTGCTCATCGAAATCGCGCGGACGGGCCTGGCCACGGCGACGGAGTTCCTGGAGCCGATCACGCCGCAATACATCGCCGACACGATCGTGCTCGGGGCGATCGGCGCCCGCACAACCGAGAGCCCCACGCACCGCCAGATGGCCAGCGGCCTCTCGATGCCGGTGGGCTTCAAGAACTCCACCGACGGATCGCTCCAGGCGGCGGTCGACGCGATGCAGGCCGCCCGCACGCCCCACTGTTTCCTGGGCATCGACAACGACGGCGGCACGGCGGTCGTTTCGACCACGGGCAACCCCTGGGGGGTGCTGATGCTCCGTGGCGGCCGGAGCGGGTCCAACTACTCCCCCGAGATCATGCAGGAGGCCCGGCAGCGGCTCGAGGCGGCCGGCCTGCCCCCGCGGGTGATCGTGGACTGCAGCCATGCCAATTCGGGCAAGGATCATCGCCGGCAATCGATCGTGTGGCGCGACGTGCTCGCCCAGCGGGTGCAGGGCGACCGGTCGATCGTGGGACTGATGCTCGAGAGCAACATCGCACCCGGAGCCCAGCCGGCCACGAGCGACCGCTCGAAGCTGGCCTACGGCGTGTCGATCACCGACGGCTGCATCGGCTGGGACGAGACGGAGGAACTCCTCCTCGAAGCCCACGCCCAGCTCTCGTAGCCGGGTCGAGTTGCATACACTTCCCCGCCATGTCCACTCCCGCCGTGATCGTGATCCCCGCCCGGCTGTCGAGCACGCGGCTGCCGCGAAAGATGCTGCTCGCCGAGACGGGCAAGCCGCTGATCGAACACACCTGGCGAGCCGCCGCCCGCTCGCGGCGTGCCACCCGCGTGGTCGTCGCGACCGACAGCGACGAGATCGCCGCGGCCGTCCGCGGAATCGGCGGCGACGCGGTCATGACCTCGCCTGACGCGCCGAGCGGCACCGCCCGCATCGTCGAGGCGCTGCCGCATCTCGCCGAGGCGTCGATCATCGTCAACGTGCAGGGGGACGAGCCCGAGATCGCCGCCGACGCGATCGACGCCGCCATCGACCTGCTCGACCGGTGTCCCGAGGCGGGGATCTCCACGCTCGTCACGCCGCTCCACCGGGCCGAGGATCTGGAAGACCCCGCCGCCGTGAAGGCCGTGCTCACGCCCTGGCGGCAGGCCGCAGCCGAGGACGACGTGGTCGGCCCGATCGTGGCGGGAGTCTGGCGGGCGATCTACTTCAGCCGGGCGCCGGTGCCCGCCGCCCGCGACTGGTCGGCGTCGCTGCTCAATGCCGAGCCGCCACTCTATTGGCAGCACGTCGGCCTCTACGCCTATCGGCGAAGCACGCTCGAGGCATGGAACACGCTGCCCGAATCGCGGCTCGCCGCGCACGAGAGCCTCGAACAATTGCGGGCGATCGAGGCGGGCGTCCCGATCGCGGCGGCGGCGATCAGCCACGCGGCCCGCGGCATCGACACCCCGAAGGACTACGCCGCATTCGTCGCCCGCTGCCGCTCGTCGTAGGTCATCCGCTACTTCTTCTCGACCGGCACCAGCAGCACGCTGGCGGTGGCGTGGGCGAGCACGGCCTCCGACGTGCTGCCGAGCAGCCAGCGCGACAGCGCGTCGGTCGGCGTGCGGCCCACGACGACGAGATCGCTACCGGCGGCCTTCGCCTGGTCGAGTATCTTCTCGGCGGGATTGCCCTGGGCCACGATCGGGTCGTGCCCGCGGAAGGGGGCGGGCAGCGTGCCCTGAAACGTCTTCAGCGTGCCGCCAAGGGCGGCCACTTCGTCGTCGTGCTCGTGCTGCCAGGCCGCGGCGATCGCAGCGGTGTCGGGATCCCGCACCCGTTCCTTCACCCAGGCGGGCACCGGGCCGGCGAGCATCGACTCCGTCACGCCGATCACGCGGCCCTCGGTATCGGCGGGCCAGTGCAGCTTCCGCGCGACCGCCGCCACGGCCGCGGCGCTCGCCGGATGATGCCCCACGAGCACCCGCAGTCCGCGGCCCGTAGGGGGGGCCGCACGGGCCACGAGCACGGGCAGATGGCCGCCGTGCACGACGGCCCGCGACACGCTGCCGAGCAGGAAGCTCTCGATCGCGCCATGGCCACGGGCCCCCACCACGAGCAGGTCGGCCTGCGACCGCGTGGCGGCCTCCAGGATGCCGACGGCCGCGGTCTGGGAATCGGTGATCAGCTCGGGCTCGTGGGTGAAGCCGGCGGGCAGGAGTTTCCAGGCCTCCTCCCGCACGGCCGCAATCGCCCCGTCGATCACCGCGTGCGACGTGCCCGGCAGCTGCCGCTCGAGTTCGAGCTTCGAGAAATAGACCGTCACCGCATCGGCGGCGGGATCGACGAGCCGGGCCAGAAGCCGCACGGCATCGAGCGACTTCGGCGAGCCATCGACGGCGACGAGAATCTTCATGCAGGTGGTCTCCGGGTGATCGAGCCGACCGATTCTAACAGCATCGCCCGCCCGGGGGTCAGGCCAGCCACACCTTTGCAGGCTCGCCGGGCAGTTCGCGGGCGAGCCGGGGCACCGCGTATCCGGGAAGCGCGTCGCGCAGCTGCCGATGCAGTTCCAGGGCACGGGCCTCCGGCACCTCGAAGTGCCCGGCCCCGCGGACGCGGTCGAGCAGATGGAGGTAATACGGCACCACGCCACTGTCGATGAGTCGCTCCGAAAGGCCGCGGAGCGGCTCGAACGCGTCGTTCACACCCGCCAGCAGCACGGCCTGATTGAACAGGAGCGCGGGCGCCGCGGCGAGCCGCCGCAGGGCCGCGGCCACGCCGTCGTCGAGCTCGGCCGGATGATTCGCGTGCACGACCACCGCCACGGTGAGCCGGCTCGCCCCCAGCGTCGCCACGAGTCCGGCGGTCACCCGCTCGGGCAGCACGATCGGGAGCCGCGTGTGGATCCGGAGCCGTTTCAGGTGCGGGATCGCGTCGAGCCGTTGCACCAGCGCGGCGAGCCGCGTGTCGTCGGCCATGAGCGGATCACCGCCGGAGAGGATCGCCTCGGTGAGCGTCGGGTCGGCGGCGATCGCCTCGACGGCCGCTTCGATGCCGGCCGGCGTGGCGCCATGGTCCGCGTAGGGAAACTCACGGCGAAAGCAGTAGCGGCAGTGCACGGCACAGGCCCCCGACACGAGCACGAGCGCCCGACCGGCGTACTTCTGCACGAGTCCCGGCGCCGCGAGGACCGCGGCTTCGTGCAGCGGGTCGGCCGTGAAGCCGGGCCGCTCGATCGCCTCCTCTCCGACAGGCAGCACCTGCCGCAGGAGCGGGTCGCGCGGGTTGCCATGTTCCATCCGCGCCGCGAATCCACGGGGCACGAGCAGCGGGAAGCCCGCCGGGGCGGCCGCCGCGACCGCCGGGTCGACGCCGACGGCGCGGCAGAGGTCGGCGGGGTCGCGGATGGCGCGGGCGAGCTCACGCTGCCAGGGGGCGGTGTCCGCGCGGCGGCGGCCGCGGGGCGAGGCCGCGGGCACGGGAGGCGACACGGCGTGGGGCGTGGCGTGCATCGGAGGCGGTTGACAGGCCGCGGGGGCTGGGCCACGCTTGTCGGCCTTCGCCCGCGGAACGCCCTCAGGATACGGCGGCGGGCCGCGAAAGAGAAACAACCGTTCCCAGGGGTGCCAGCAGTGCCTGCCTACAACACGAGCGAATTCAAGAAGGGTCTCAAGGTCCAGATCGACGGCGACCCCTACATCATGATCGAGTGCAACTTCGTGAAGCCGGGCAAGGGACAGGCACTCTACAAGTGCAAGCTTCGCAACCTGCTCCGCAACACGGTGCTCGACCGCACCTACAAGAGCGGCGACTCGCTCGACGCGGCCGACATCGCGACGATCGAGGCCCAATATCTCTACAAGCAGGGGGAGGCGTTCGTGTTCATGGACAACGCCAACTACGAGCAGTACGAGCTCTCGAAGGAGCAGGTGGACGATGCCTGGAAATGGATCAAGGAGGGCACCGTATGCTCGATGCTGCTCTACAACGGCAATCCGATCTCGATGGAGCCGCCCAACCACATGGTGCTCAAGGTCGAGTACGCCGAGCCGGCCATGCGGGGCAACACGGCCACCAACCTCACGAAGCCGGTGAAGCTCGAGACGGGCGCCGACGTGATCGTGCCCGCGTTCATCGACCAGGGCGACCTCATCAAGGTGGACACGCGAACGGGCGAGTACCTCGAGCGGGTGAAGGTGTAGCGTTCGTCCCGCTTCACGCCGCGCCGAAGTGACGTCGTATCACGATCGGCCGGCGGCCCGGACGGCCGCCCCCCAAGTGCCGGCGGAGGCCGGCCAAGCGGAGATCGGCAGGATGCCGATGCTCCGCGTGAAGCCAGCGCACGCCGGCGGCCCGGACGGCCGCCCCCCAAGTGCCGGCGGAGGCCGGCCAAGCGGAGATCGGCAGGATGCCGATGCTCCGCGTGAAGCCAGCGCACGCCGGCGGCCCGGACGGCCGCCCCCCAAGTGCC
>Ga0214917_10002230_pt1 | contig 23885 bp, 35 predicted proteins | sample LL_1208_BB_MetaG_FD_177983 | JGI IMG/M metagenome (GOLD analysis project Ga0214917, IMG submission 177983) | Freshwater microbial communities from Lake Lanier, Atlanta, Georgia, United States - LL_1208_BB | ecosystem: Environmental > Aquatic > Freshwater > Lake | place: USA: Georgia | collected...
GGAGAGGCACCTACACTTGGTGAACGAAGAATATCTACAGCGCGAGGATCAAACATAGCCCGATTTTCAGGCAATGCTTGAACTTCTCTAGACACAGTAGGTGATACCAGTCGACCCCGATCACCACGGAAAGTTAAAGGTATTCTTAACTGATTTTCTATCCTATCTGCAAAAGGTTCGGCTCTACGGACAGCTCTGGCAGCGGGTTTAACCCCCGCCATATCCATAATGCCCATTAGAACTGTGCCTAAATTCTCTGCTGCCTTTGTATACCGATCTGGCATGTTCCTAGCCCTTAAAAACTTGCTTTATCATCTTAACTATAACGCTTACCGCCATTTTGTGTAAAAGTAGATTCTATCTGCTCTAGCCGTGTCAGGAGGACCTGGAATTGCTTGTATAAACTCACCTCCACTACGCTCATATCTGTATCTTGCTGTTACAGGATCTTTATAGTTGGGAACGTAAAGCATGTGAGCTAAACGATCGCATTCGAACATGTAGTTTTCTCGCCAGACACGAGTAACTTCTCTTTTATCTTGTACGTTAATAGACCTGCTAACATCACCAAGAATTGTCTCTTGCCGGTTTGTAGCTCGTCCTGTTGCCAACTCCGTTAAACGTTCAGCTTCTTCACATCTCTCAACTTGTTGAACAATTTTATCAAAATAAAACTCACTTGGAATACTATTACAAGCTTCTAGTAATCTAGCGTAGTCTCCTGCAGGTACAGTAGCAATATTGTATCCTAAGTGATACGATACTCTACTAAAGTTAAAATCATCTAATTTATACCCAAAAACCTGAGCAGGATTTCGACTAAATTGATTTATTGCAGCATAAATTATTTCTCGTTTAGTCGCATCCGTTGTTGTCGCATTAAAGACAACACCTTGTTGACTTAAATATGACTGGATCTGTTCTAGTTCTTGTTGGGTAAGTTGAGCCACAGAATTAGATAACTACGTCACCCTATTCTAGGTCATTCGACGTAACAAACCCCATCTTCCAAAACTGTATCCCAATCCACTCGTGAAATTGATTTTAATTGCTCAAGTTTTGTAAATCGCTCTCCAGGCAGCGACTGTTGCAGCTCTTTAATTTCAATTGCCGTTTTCATTCCCACGCCTTTAAGAATTTGAGTCAGTCGTTGAGGCGTGGCATTGTTGATGTTGACCCGAAGCTCCGTGGGGACCTCAGGTTTTACAATCTGGCGTCCTCCTCGACGTTTTAGTACGGGTTTTTCACTTATTTCTGAAACTGTATCTTTTCCTGCTTCCCTTATCTGCCCTTTATGAGCGAAAAACACTTTACCGGTAGTGTTAGATCGCACCATGTAGTACTCTCCCTCGTCGTGGAGACTTAAAATCTCGACATCTACGCCGCTGGGTAAATAAACCGCTTTACTTGCTGTGGAAACAGTCATTATGCTGCCTTAAGACCTCCCTATTTTATAGCAAATTACTAGAATGAGAGGAGCATTTCTTAAAAAATGGATTTTCTTCAAGCGTTGCGTAACGTAGGAGCAAGCATACCTCGTCCTGTCCAAAAAGTAGTAAAAGCGGTTCCTTTCTTAGGCGATGTAATAAATGTAGGTGGAGCTTTTTTAGATCCTAAAGAAAAGTTAGAGAAAAATGCTCTTGATGCACTGCTTGTAGGGGGCGGAGGAGCTTTAACTTCTGCTGCTACTGCAGGTATTGATGCTGTACCTGCCATAGCAAACTTTGTTGTTAGTAATCTACCTAGAAAAAACTACCCCACAGATATTAGAAAAGCCTTAAACGACGCAGAGTATGCGTTACATCACGCGGACGTTGCAAACTGGTTACAGTCAGGGGCGGATCAGCTCTATTACAAAAAAACATTTGGGGTGATCCCTGATACTCGCGAAAAAAACCTAGCGGCTTATTTAAATCCAGCAAGACTCAGGGATGCTCAAAAGACACAGCAAGTAGCACAACCAGCGCCCACGGAAACCAACACGGGCAGCGACGCTCCAAAACAACCTAATACAGGAACCGTTGGAGGAAATTACACTACTAATGAATCAGCACCATTAAAGGGAGATACTAGCCAAAAAGTGCCAGGGTCCTATCCCCAAATAAGGTTTGCAGTAACACCAGATAATGTAGACCAAATAGCGGAAGTAACAGAACTTCTTCGAGTTGTAAAAAGTATGGAAGCCTTTAACAAAAATTATGCGGCTCCCGCTTTAAATTAAAAAGCCTCCCCCGAAGGAGAGGCTAAATCCACCACAGGCCCGCTTGATTCTATCAGGCAGGAACAGTGCTGGTGTAAATGCTGGATTCCACAACACCAGCAGGCTGGAGAACGACGTCATCCCGTTGAGGAGCTTCATCGGCCACCATCCAACACACTTCACAGATACCAAGAGCTTTGTTCTTACCGCTTAAACGGTTAGAACCAGCACGAGGATCGTAAATACCTGAACCTTGAGCCAAACCAGAAGCAACATTGCCTCCGAGGTTGACTACAGTGGACAGTTTGTATGTGGTATCAGAACCTACCCTTGCAAGAAGGTTAGAATTCCATACACTGTTGGTGTTAAACGTGCCGTTAGTAATACGGCTGCTGCTACCAGCCAAGGTTACAAAGAACCCGGAGGGACCAGGGGTTGTGCTAACACCAACACCTAGAGCAGGTCCAAGACCCAAAGTAGGAGTAGCGCTTCCACCAGCCACGCCGCTGCTCACTAGGTCACCGCCGTCAACACGGAGGGCCAAACGATAGATATATGCGCCAGAAGGCACAATAATACCGTCAGTGATGTCAGCACGAATGTCCTTTTGATAATCCGGTGAAGGAATAATAACGTTGGCATTCAAGAAAGGCTGGTTAGTGCCGTTTTGACCTGACCCATAAGGGTTGGTGTAGTACTCCAACTGATTGGTAGTACCACCAGCCTGATAAGAGAGATCTACATAACCGATAGCCTGTTGCGCAATCCAACCAGGCTTGAACACAACTCCAACAGGACCACCAACAGGTTGGTTAGTAAGAGTAGTGCTTGTCTCGTTAGCGTTGTTGTAAACAACAGACGTGGGCTTATGCCAGTAACGAAGAACGTTAGTGTAGTTTCCAGGATAGATTTTGGAAACTTGAATCTGAAGGGGATTAATTGCCATGATTTATTCCTCCTTAAACGTTAAAGGAATAAGCAATAGTGGCGAAGTCAGCGTTCAGAAGTTCAAAACCTGCGTACAGGCTCCAAATCATCATGATAAAACGGCTGAAATCGTCATTATTGTTTAACAACACCTGAGCGTTGTTACCACCAATACCCACGCCTACGGATTGAGGTCCGAAGAACATACCGATAGCCGAATCATAGGTGGTAGAAGTACCAGCGATGGTGGCCGAAGCGGTTTGTGTAGGCATGTTCGTGGATTCGAAGAAGCGAACTCCTTCAAACACGAAACCAGTAGGCATGATGGGTTCGCCAGCCACAAAAGTAGCTTGGCCGAAACCTTGGCCCATGTAGATAGCAGCATTAGGCTGCATAGCTGACATGAGTGGGTTGATCTGACCGTTGCCGGGGTAGCGAGCCACCTCACGGAAGTCAGAGTTTTGACGCAAGTGCATCAGGAAAGTAGGATCGCAAACACAGCGATAGAAACCGTCCTGATAAGTAGGAACATTACGCTTACGCAGGCTCTTAACCACGCGGAGCAAATCGTCCTTAACGTCAAACTTAGCTTGCTCAGCATTGGTGTAGGTAAGGCCACCGACAGCAAGATTACCGGGGTAGTAATAACCGCCCTGGGTATCAGAAGCCTGGCCTTTGGACACAGCTTTCAGGAGTTCGTTGATGAACACCCGATCGCGCCAGCGACGATAATCGTCGAGAAGTGTTAAAGAACCAATGGACTGGTGGAAACCGGTGAGATTACCTGTATCCAGCAGCAAACGCTGGGCAGTAATCAGAGTTTCGCGAGCAATCTTGAAAGTGCTGGCTTGAGTCGGATCGCTAGGGTCCGCAGGGCCGGTGTACTCCTTGAGAGTAACCAACACTTTGTCCTTCACAATGTTACGACTTGAAGCCGTACCGATTGTCTGCTCAGCGGTGCGCTCCCTTGACTCCTTAGAGCCGGGATTGCCCCAAAATCTGTAACGATCAAGCTGCACAGTCTGGCCTGGTTGCTTACTGAAGTCATGAACGACTACAGGTTCAGCAGCCATCTCTACAACATAGGCCGGGTGGGGCCTATAGAGTTCAGCGCCGAGCAGCTTGGGAAAATCATTATCGACAAACATTGTCGATGATCTCCAAAAGCAACTACATTATTAGTTTAACCCTATAAAGTTAGAATAAGCACAAACAAGTCGCATTCATAGCGTTAAACATTTTTTTGATTACTCGAATTTACCGTCGGTGAATAATGACGAATAAGGCCACGCACTCCTTCAGGTGCAAAACCATAGATAGACGCATAGTTAGACACATAAGTACTTGCATGACCTCGATAGATATAACGAGTCACTGTACTCATGTTTCCAGCAGGAGACGTGGCTCTAATGGATTCCGTAAATGTTTGGCAGTACACAGGAGGGTTATAAACCCAGTCTGTTCTTGTCGAAGTCCCAGAGCCAATAGATGTGCTGAATGGGTTAGTTAAAATCCCTCCTTCAAATCTACCGTGGGTTACACCTCCACCGGTTAATCCCAACGCTGGTGAACTGTCGCCAGGAGTGTTATAAGGATCGTAACCTTGATTAGAAGGAGCAAAACCTCCAAAATACGTGTATTTACCTGTAGTTCTTAAACCAGGTTGAGGGAAAGCCGCTGTAGAAACTTTTGCATTTGCGATTGTAACAACGGAAAGTCCTCTATATCCGTCATAACTACTAAGTAAACCACTGGGGGCAAAATCTACGTTTTGGTAATCCGTCCAAAACCCCTCCATAGCTGGAGGCACAGTTCTCCAAGCATCAGTTAGGTAAATACCTGAATTAGGAGGACCAGCAGTAACAAAACCAAAATCTCCCCCTGTATTATTTACTCCATAAAAAGCTACTGTGTTACCCAATTGATCTACATAGCCACTTGAGACAACTAAATATTTTTCTACAAGGTTTAAATCGTCGGATGTGTGACTAGGCCCAGATTGCAGTCGATGAGGACCTCTGTCGTATTTATAGTTGGAAAGAGGAGTGTAAACCACGAGGGGCAGTCAACTACTCCAAGTCTACTCCGCAGTTTCAGTACTTTTAGCTTCTTGAATTTTAGTGTTCAAATGAACCAAATCTAACGAAACCCTGACCATATCGTCAGCATAAGAAGCCCGAAGCTTTTCAAGACTATCTTCGAGTGCTGCAATCTGATTGTGAAGTTTTTGTATAGCTTCGTTGTCCAAGTTCGTCTGTTTTAGACGTGAACTGATGTTTCCCATGATTACTTACCTTTTTTAGCTAGGTATTTTTGAGCTTTTTCCTTGGCGGATACTCTCTCTGGAAGACTCCCCTTGGTTTTACTTTCGTACTCTTTAACAGTGCTCTTCGAAATCTCCCCACGCTCAGCCATTGCGTAGAATTTACGTCTTTGAGCTTCGCTAGTAAAAGGCATCGTGAAAAATTAACGTGGGCTACTAGATATTAAAAACCCCCCGTCTCCAGGGGGTTTTTTTGTAAACCTTAGATCAGGCTGCGTCTAAGAACAGGAGCTTCTGACGGAAAGCATCAGGGCTCATTTGGCTCAAATAACGCCAAGCTTGGTCAGGATTGCGATCCATAGCGGTCTTAAATCCTTCCCACTGCCCTTCAACGTTGTTACGAGGAGCTGAACTAGCGTTAGCAGGAACAGCAGGCATGTCGTAGCTAGGGCGATAAGCGCGGGAATCACCATATTCAGGCTCATCCACGGGGTACACGTCGGTGAAGAAGCGAATTGTATAATCAGCCAGTTGATCAGGATCAGTAAGAATATGCTCCATAGCGGCACCACGAACAGAGACCTGTTCTAAGCGCTCGTTTTGAGCAATCAGAGCGTCTTCAAGAGTAACTGAGTACTGATTGAGAATGCCAGGAGCTTCAATACCAAAGTGATTAACTACTTGAGCGGTTACGTCGCTTAGTTCCACCTCTGGGGAGCTGACCGTAGAAGTCGGAGAGGAAGTTTGGGTCGTAAATCCGTTGTTGTAGGAGGTCGGCGCTGCCTGGGGTGCCTGATAAGCCCAGGGTTGGGCCTGTAAAGGCTGACTGTACTGTTGAGTATCCGGTGCCGTTTGGTACTGCGGATACTGTGGTGCCTGGCTGGGGGATGGAGTCATCCGTGATACCACCCGCTCCAGGCTGCCCATCGCGGCTTCCCAAGGGTTGCTCGGGGAGGACGCTGACGGAAACTGGTTGTACTGGTTGCTGGTAGAAGGGGCCGTACCCTGTGTTGCCGGCGACTGCTGTTGGTGCGTAGGCGCCGAATACCCCTGGGGGGTACTGGTTTGGGCTACCCATTGGGGGTAGGCCGTAGAGCCCTGGTCCGCTGTTGGCGCCGCCGAAGGGGCCGCTACCGCCGGGGAGACCGGGCTCGGGATCGAAGCTTGGATCTGCTGGCTCATAGCTGCCCGAGTAGGTTAGTTCTTGTGCGAGGTGGTCAAACGTCCTGTACAACAGGGGCGTTAGATTCAAACGAGGATCAGCACCCAAAGGCTGATTAGGCGCAAGTGGATGTGGCGTTTGCAACATCTGTGATAATAATACTAAAAATTGTTGAAACGCGCTTTGAGTTTGTTGAATCATTCTGAAAGGAAATCCTTTCAACATTTCTGAACGCTCAGAATCCGTCTTATCGGGGAACAAATATTTCAACGCTTCGACGCTATCCACGCCAAGTTCTTGTAAGTTTCGTACAACAATTGACTTCTGATTTAAGTCGTACGCTGTGTCTTCGTAGACATCACCTTGGAAACGATAGGTAACTTCTCGATCTCCATCCGCAGGCAGACCGTAAACTCCAGGCGGAACAGTGTTGGTTTCTAAAGCCGTCTTAATCGCAATCTCAACTTTTAATTTAAATTTCTTAACATCTACATCATATTTCTCAATCGATTCAGGCGTGGGCTTCTCCGGTATTTTTGGAGTTTTCATTCCTGTAACAGCTATAAAGCTCTCACGAAAAATCTGCTCTTGGTGATAAATAATCATTTCAAGCAACTTACAGAATCCGTAAGTTAAGAAACTTTTATTTTTACGAAGAGCCGTGGCTTGCGCTCGACCCATCAATCCTTTAATTTCTGTCGCGGTAGCGCCAGCAGAAACAGAAATTTCATCCACGCCGCCAAGAGCTGTTCTAATTTCCTCGCGTAAAAGCAGCGCATACCTATTCATGTCCCCATTAACAGGGTCGGGGGTCATGTACCCCATACGATCTGAGGGCTCTACGTTTGCAATAATTCGAGGAACTCGCAAACCTCCCATCAAAGAGCTTCCACCAAAAGGTTCGCTAACTCGGGTAGAGGGAGTATCCCTACCAGCAAAACCACTCTGACTACTAATAGTGGGACGGAACGTACGTTCAGCGTCGGAAGCTTCGATAAGGTCGCTACGTGGACGAGAGCTAATTAAGGTTGGGTTACCAAAGAATTCAATATTTTTTGCAATATTCTGAATAAGAGAATCGTGTAAAACGATTTGTTCCGAGAATGGATCGAACTCTCCTTCTCCTTCTGTACCACTAGAGTTCGGTTTGTTTAAAACTTCGACAGCAGGAATAAACCCAAGCGTATTTTCTCTACTATTACTTGGCGTTAAAAGACCGGCTGGGTCTAGATCAAAACTAAGCTCAGTATCCGTTTCTACTTCAGAAATTAGTTTGTCAGTAATGGATATGCGGACATACCTTTTATTTAATCCGGGTACATCTCCAGGCAGCCCTAAGGTAGAATTCCTTACTTTATAACTATAAATAATTATAACTTCTTGAATATTTCCATTTACGTCGTGATAAACGCGATATTGATGTTTGTCAAAAAAGTAAATTTGATATTTTAATTTAGGGTCGGGTCGAAAATAAAATAGGCCACAACCGTCTATTAAAAAATTCCGAATAATCGCTGGAAAGCGAATGTCTAATTTATTTAAAGCTATTAGATCTTGTAGAAATTTGCCTCGACTGTTGTACGTGTCTTGTTCACAATAAAAAAACAATCCTTTTTTTATCATCAACAGCACCATCTGCTGTAGATGGCCGAGCACGACCAAAGTAGCCGACTGCTTCGATTGATCCTGGCTTCGGGCAGCCTCTAGGATTTCACTATATCTGCTTCTAATGCTGATTGGATCGGCCATTGTTTCTCAAAGACGGGAGGCAAACGACACACAGCGAACTATGTGCCGCTATACACAAAGTTAATTAAAGCATCAAGCGCCAATTTTTTTCTGCTTTGCCTTTTTAGCTTTAGCTAAAGCGTCTTGACGAGCTTGTTTTTTTTCTTCGGCAGTCATTTCCTTAGGATCTTTTTTATCTTTTTTCTGGAAGCGAGCCAAAAGCTCAGGAGGCATTTTGTCAGCCATGGGAAGGAAGCAAGAAACTGCGTACTCTTTCTAGTTTAAAGAGTTCTTGAGGTAATAGCTCATGTGGATAGGAAATAAGTATATGATCCTTGCGGCCCAAAGGGTCGACCCCGCCAGGTTCTGGCTTATATGTGTCTAAATAATCCAGCATTTCTTGACTATAAGCGGGAGCGTGAGCATTAGGTATGTCATCATAACAATGTGAAAAAGAGGTAAGTTTTTTCTTTAACCTCTCGGCATCCCCCATCCAAGAAAAGTGCCAACCGCAATCACAGTTGCCTACTACTAGACCGTTGTCTTTATTCCGTATACGAGAAAGCGTATCTTCAAGGTGGTTAAATAAAACCACGGTGCCGCAAGTCCAGTTTGTAGGAGGTTTACTTGTGTCTTGTTCGGGATCAACTACACGGAGATCTGCTCTTCCGTAAAGCATGGGCATTGACAATCGAACACAACGCTCTGGGTTTTCGTTGGCAATCTCAACAGCTTCTAACAGTCGAGAGGGTTTGGGTATCTCGTCAATATCACTAAAGAAAAATACCGAATCCGGCGGGGTCATACGCATACCCACCGCTAAAGCGTCTCTTTGAGCGTACTCTCGTATCCAAGGATTGGGATGGACCTCCGCATCTGGGAGCTCTACATGTAAAACTTGAATTTTTTCTTCAGGTAAATCAAGTTTTCGAATATTTTCCAGACATGTAAAAGGTTTAGGATCCCCTTTAAAGGTTAAGTTGCCTTCTGTAATAATAAAACCATCAACGACATCCTTGAGCATCTCCACGCGGAGCTCAAGCAGCTCCTTTTCGTTGAAATAAGTAAAGCAGTCAAACAGCATGAGAGGGTCTGAGACTGCCATCATAGTAGCAGTTAATATTCGACTGGCTGCCCACCTGAAGCTCTAAATTGAACTTTCATATCTTCAGTTTCTTGCCGGCGCTTTTCCCTAGCGCGATTTAAAATTTCTTGTTTTTGCTCCTCTAAGAGTTCTTTTTGAAGTTGGTCGCGGAGGTCCATGGTTACGTGGAAGATTTACGTTTAATATACTCAGAAGCTTTACGTCTTGCTTCTTTAGCTCGCTCTGTATTCGGGACTTGAGTATTTACAGGGCGGTCTCCTGCCGTGGCCTGTTTTTTCTTCTCATCCGTAGCTCGACGTTCTTCTGGGCTTAGAGCTGCCCACGCGGAACGAGGGAGATACCGCTCAGTTCTTCCTTTTTCTCGTGCTAAATCCGTCATTTTTTGCTCTTTTCATATTCTTCCTTAGTCTGCCAGTCCTCTTTACCCCAGCGAGTTAACCGATTTGAAGAAGATTTTGAGCCTTCGTAACGTCCGCCCGATTCTTTGTAATACTTTGTAGCTAACTGCATAGCTCTGGCGCTGTGCCCTCCGAGTTTTTTAAGAGCTTTTGCTTTCGCAGCAGCCCATTTGGCGGGATCCTTTTTTTTAGCAATTTCAGCCATTAGAACAAAACGATAACGTTGGGTACGGTGCTGCTTCCGCTTATAGATGTAACTGAAATTGGCAGCAGAGTGCTGTCAGAAAAACCACTAAACGTTACAGGTGTTCCCTGCCCATCCGACATTATAACGACCAACTTAGTTCCGGTAGTACCTCCGGTATTTACATAAACACCGCGAGAAGTCGTAAAATTAGCGTGTTGTCCTGCAATAAGAGTCAGCCCACTTGTGTAAGGCAGACTTGCAGACTGTCCGTAGATAGAGCCGTAAGCGCGAACGTCCATTAATCTTCAAGCGTTTCTATAAGTTTAGCCAGATAAACCGAAGCTTTCTTCAAATCTTCCACGCCGTTTTTTTCCTCCCATCTCCACAAATACTTAAAAACACAGTTTTCTAAATAACCCTGAAACTTCACTAATCCTGTGGAAGCTAGCTGCGCATCAAAGCACTCCATGCCCTGTCTCTTATAATACGTAGGCGATGTGTTATCCATTAGCGGGATTAAACCAGTAAATAGTAGCGCCTAACGACGTTACATATTTTTTTAATAAGTAAGCTTGTTTTCTTGATAATATTTCACATTTATGCCTCCCATCAAGATAGTAACAAATCGATACAAAAGTGGCTCCGCCTTCTCTTGAAATCACGGAAGCGACAGCATTTTATCACAGGTTATCAAAGGTATTTTTCTTTGCACAAACTCAAAAGAATATTTGTTGTCATCGTGACATAATAGAGCACAATTATGCGGAATGTAATCGTCGCCCTGTTTATGCACAGGAACACATCTACGATGCTCGTAACCGACAGGGACATTCTCAAAACAAACTCCCATAGAACTACGATCTGCTATAGGCCAATTTTGTTTTAAGACTTTAAGATAGCTTTTTTCAGGATCATAACTATCTGATTTAATATACGCCCTTCCCTCAGTTTCGTCTAAAATCATTGCTCCATAATAGGGGTTTGGAAACTGAACAAAAAAATCAATTTCAAAATCCATAACTAATAGCGTAGGCACCTTAAATCCTATGGAACTCCACACGTTAGGTGTTTCTTTAGTTAACGAATGAACTTTATGATTGTCAAAAGGAATCTTCTGTCCCAAGTAATTTTCATATCGAACAAAACCAGGTTCAAAGCCACGTTGAGCTAACACCGGTTTCCATTTAATAAAATAGTTAAAGTTTTCTAAAGTTAATAACATGTCATTTTCTTGATAAATATAGTAATCCGCTTTGTGGTTTAGTATGGCCAGGGCAAGGTCTAACTTGTGCGCCCAGGTAAGATACCAATTCTCGTACGCAGGCTCAGCTACTTTTACAGTCACCTGTATCTTTTTAAATAAGTCAAGAACTTTTTCTAAAGTCTCAACTTGATCCTGAGCATCATAATTAATGTATATATTTATAGACACCTCATGAGGGTATTTTTCGTATTCAGCTAAAACATTAACCAACGGGTTTAGCCGCTCTAAAGGGTTATGGGCAGTGATCGCAACCCACAATTTTTTAGACATTTCAACAAAAGGTGAAAATTAGAATTCGACTGAAAACTGTCCTCGACGCTGTAAATACGTGATCAGCCACGTATACGCATCAAGGAGATCGTCGTGAGACGTCGCTCCTACGTTAATGAGTTGTTCAAATAAAGCATCAAATTTACGATACTTATTAAAAATCACTTTTTTATTTTCAAGTAATCCTAAAGTACCACGGAATCTGGCAATTTTGTCCCCTCTAAATCCGTTAATTTCATGAATATGTATATTGCTTAATCCGCGTTCATTAAGTAGCACCCTTCTAAGGTCGGCAGCCAAACTCGCTTGATATGCAACTGCTTCAACTACCAAGGTAACCGTAGAATATGTCGGAAAATACACTTCATTCTCCAAAGTTAAAATTCCCCATTCAAGTAACAAATCACAGAGCAAATCTATCTTCTCTAAGTTTCCGATTGAACGACATTGATGACTGTCGATAATGTAATATTTATCTTTTAGTCTTCCTCCTAAAACAAAAGCTGTGTAATCTGAAGTTTCATTACGACTAGCAGATAAGTCAATTCCAACGGCCAGACTATCGAACTCAGTTACAACTTCTCCTTTAACTAAAAGATCTGGCGAAACAACCAAGTCTGAAGTCATAACTGGTTGTTGTTGATATTGATAAGCAAACGCCACGGGGTCTAACTCTTTCTGCTCTAATAAATAAGTAGCGGACCACTGCTCGGGCCAGTAACTTACAGGATTTCCTTTGTCGTCATAGGTAACCGCTTCTTGGGTTACTTGTCGCCAACCTTTATTAGGTACAAAAGTGGTTTTGTGAATATCTAAAGGGTGGAATCTAGTTCCGAGACATATCGCTCGCCCTCCTTCAAAAATAATGGGAGCGATAACTGACGACCAGTTAGTCTGCATCTCCTCGCGGATTGTGGGATTTTTAATGTCCGCACTACTTTTGATCGGGTCATCAATTATAACTAGGTGAGCTCTTTTAGAAGTAATAGAACCACGCAGTCCTGCTGCACGAAGTGTAAATTCTTCGTCACCTAACCGAGGAATTCCGGCATATTCATAATCTATAGACCAACCAATATCCGATTGCATACCGGATTTCAAAAGGACTTTTGGAAAAATCCGTTTAAACTCCGCTGAGTCAATAATATTTTTTATAATCCTGCTTTTTGGAATAGCCGTGGCGATGTTGTACGAACAATAAATAATTTGAAATGGTCTCTTAGCTGTGGTGTGTGTTCCAATAATCCAAGCTGTAAACAAGTTCAACACAGTACTTTTAGCTGAACCCCTGGGCGCCAAAATATCTGTATTAGCTCCTGCTATGTTTAATAAATACTTATTACTCTCACCCGTAATTAACTCACGATGCCACTCCAACATGTGTCTTGCTGGGGGTTTATCAAGTAACGTACAGAACACATGAAAGTCCCCTGCCGCTTTTGCGTAAATAGAGTCTGCGGGAGAAAGCGTTTGTTCTGCAGCACGTAGCGCTTTCAGTTGAGCGCCTCGTCGATATGCAAAAGTTTCTCGACTTGGCATTTCAATCTTCTCCGAATGCTGCTATGCTGACACTAACTAAATCCTAGTCGGGAAATGGCAAAAATTCTTTGGTATGGAGACGCTTGCTCTAATACCGGATTTGGACGAGTCACTCACAGTGTACTAGATCAATTAGTAAAAGACCATGAAGTTAGTGTAATAGGTATTAATTATAGCGGAGATCCACATTCACATCCTTATAAAATATACCCTGCTGCAAACGTAAATTGCGGAGATCGTTTTGGTATCCCACGCATCCCCGAAATAATCGATAAAGAAAAACCCGATTTTTTCATCTGTCTGAACGACATTTGGGTGGTAAACAGTGTTTGGGAACGTTGTCAGTTCTTAAAAGATTCTCATAAATTTAAATTTTTAAGTTATTTTCCAATCGACAGCGAAGATTATTTTCCCGAGATGTTTAGGCATCTCCCTCATTGGGATCTGGGGTTGACTTTTACTCTTCCATGCGCTCGCCGTATTTCAAAGTATGTGCCAAACACAAGTCATCTAGGAGTTTTACCCCACGGGGTTGACACAGACAAATTTAAACCGATGTCCAAAACAGAAGCCCGTAATTATCTAGGACTTCCCCAAGATAAATTTATAGTATTTAACGGTAATCGGAATCAGCCTAGAAAAAGAATTGATTTAACAATCAGTGCTTTTGCAGAATTTGCTAAAGATAAACCAGACACCATGTTGTACTTACACATGGGGGCCAAAGATTTGGGATGGGATGTTAAATCTTTGTTTAAGAGTGAAATGACAAAGCGTGGGTTAGACGACACAAAACGTTTAATCATGACTACGACTGAGATTAATTACACCGCCGCACCCGATGATTCTTTACTCAACATTATTTACAATGCGTGTGATGTTGGATTAAACACAGCTGATGGTGAGGGGTGGGGTCTCGTCAGTTTCGAACACGGTAGTTGTCGAAAACCTCAAGTTGTACCGAATCACACAGCTTGTGCCGACATTTGGCAAGGCTCGGGTTTATTAGCAGAAATTGCGACTTGGGTAATAGATAAAGATCTAGGTGTACAACGAGGTCTTGTAGACACTAATTCTGTAGCGAATCTACTAACGGATCTTTATGCAGATTCATCTCTTTACGAACAAGTAGCCGACGCTTGTTACGAAGTGACGCAACGACCCGAATATCGTTGGGAATCTGTAGCCGCCGGATTCTCTCAAGCCATCAAAGAAATGAGCAACTGACATGAACCAAACAACACACCGTTTCAACCACGTCAACTCTGACGTTTTGTTTCCTCTCAAAGGTGTGCCCCAAAAAGGGGTGCCTTCTGTTTACAGACAAGCCGACGCGCTGGGAGGTACTTTTACACGAATCCTTCATGGATTGCCCCAATATTCTGTGGCTAACTTTAGCCCTTCTATTATTCAGCATAAAAATAAAACGCTAATAGCTTGGCGTTCACAACCCGAACCTTTTGGGTTTCGTTACGATATGAAATATTTTTATTTAAACGGTAGCCCTACAGAAGTTTACATTGGAGAATTGGTAGACGATACAACAATCTTAGGTGCCAAAAAACTGCGGTCAAAAAAACATAGGCTCAGTTACGAAGATCCTCGTTTATTTAAAGGAAATAACGATGACTTGTACGTACAATTTGTAGGGTCGACTTACGCAAGTAAGTACGATTCAAATAAAGAAAATTTGTTTCACCAACCAAAAATAGTTGTTTGTTATGTAAACGACCACTTCGAAGCTGTTGGCGCAACTATACCTCCGATTGGTAAAAACAGAGAAAAAGATCAGTGTGAAAAAAACTGGTGTTTTTATTGCGAGAACGACGAACTTCGCTGTCTTTACTCAACGCGCCCATTAGTAATCGAACGTGAGTGCGGCCCAAAAATTGAAATAGATAGCTCTGTACTAACAAAAACCACTGGAGATTTACCTACATTTAACTCAACTGCACCCTTAAAATTGGCAGATAAGTATCTAGTGTTTTACCACTGGAAACACTTACAAAATGACGATAACGGATCTTCATACTTGTTGTATCATTTAAGCGCTTATTTGATGGATATAAAAACTTCTAAAATTACACACAGCGTCCCACGGCCTATTTTTAGTGGCTCGTTGCACGATGATTTGATTCGATGGACAGACGCCGTAGGTAATGCTGTGTCTAAACAACCTGCTCTAATTCTTCCTTTTGGATGCTACCTGGAAGGAGATGACCTTGTTATGTCTGCAGGAGTAAACGATGCTTTTATGGGTATTTTTAGATGTCCAATAAATAATATATTGGGCTTACTAGAACCTGTTTAAGTCCGTTCTTCGCGCTCCATAGTAGACCAGACCAATAGGGAAGAGTCTTCTAGAAGCGCCAAAATTGTTGGTTGGTCCTCAAACGTATTCACAAGTTCTCGTAAGCAGCGATCCGCTCCGGCAAGTAGTAGTCCGCGTCGATCTAAGCCATCCGTAATTGTACGAACCGCTTGAATGTGAGATCTTAACTCTTTTTGTAATGACGCAATCTTGGTCGCTGCTGTCGCAGGATCTAACATAGACTGCGTAGTCATGTCCCGAACACTTTTAATATCGTTTCTCAGTTCATCAATCTCTACCAAAAGAATTTTTCTAAGATCCTCTTTAGGGTATTTTTCTTGTACCCACGCGGTAATATCAGAAATACTGCCTGTATAACTCGGGGTAAGAAATCTGGCATATAGATAAGCTTCAATATCGCTTGTCGCATTTTTAGCGTAATGTACAAAAGCATCCCGCTGTGATTTTTCCAGCGTGGTCAACCAACTACCTACAGAACTAGAAACCCCAATTGTAGATTGCATCAAGCAAACGCAGCTCTGCCACCCAAAGCCATACTTTGTCCCATACGCCTCAAGGCCATTTGACCCTCAATTGCTCCTCTTTGTTCTGCCAAGCGAAGTCTAGTTTTTTCTTGTGCTCCTGCAATATCTAAGTTTGTAGCAGCAATTTGACGAGCTAATAAGTTTTGACCGGCTAAAGCTTCCTCGCCGACTTTAGAAGCTGCGGTTACACCAGCAACTTCAGTGGCCAATTTAGATTGAGCTAACTGTTTCTTAGTTTCAACTCCTGCTTGAGCTAAACCTAAAGCTTCAGCAGCTTGTGACTGTACAGCTGTGTCGGCTTGTTTTTTAGCTTGTTCAAAAATATTTAGCTGATTTTGAGCTGCAGTCTGTGCTTCTAGTCCTAATGCACCTGCGGCAGCACCTTGTGCCACACCAGCTCCTTGTGCCGCAATAGTTAAGGGGACATTTCCCGCAGCCATTTGACCAGCATATAACGACAAATAATCAGCAGGAGAAGAAGTAGCGTAAGATTGTGCGGGTTTAGAACCTCCCCCAAAAATACTACCAAATAATTGACTAACACCATAAGAACCCGCTGCTCCAGCAGCTCCAGTTGCAAAGGAAGAAGCAAGTGCTCCAAGAGTAAATGGTTCTGCCATGATTAAGACGCCTTCACGGTAATTGATTGAAAAGGAGCGGCCCCAGCTTTAGTGGCGGCATTCAATGCTTCCATTACACTTACATTAGGTGTAGCAGCTAGATAAGCTGTTTGCGCCATAGCCATAGCTAACGTAGCGTCACGGTTATATTGCGCTGTGGTTATATCTCTCCACGCTTTTACATTTTCCTGCTCAACTCGTCCGGCATTTACTATTGCTTGTTTACGTAGGTAGTTTTCAGTCGTTTCTTCTCCTAGAGTTCGTTGAGCTTCAAGGTTCTGCCTTATAATTTCCGAACGATAAGCTGGGTCTGATTGTTTCTTTAATTCAGCAAGTAAATCTTGAATACCTTTATCTCTTCCCGCTCTTTCTAGCTCGCCACGATCTTGCTGTTTAGCTGGGGCAGTTGTTTCACCAACGGTAGGAGTCTTAGGTTCCTTGGCGTACGTTGGATTAATCTCAGTTGAAGCTTGTCTCGGAGGCGCTGCTCGTTGCCCCTCACGATCCATATCTTCGGGTGTAACCACACCTTGACGTATTTTTTCAGCCAACGCTCCTAGGCCGACACCACCCACAGCGGTTGCACCATAAAGAGCTGCAGGATTCTTTATGAGATTTTGAAGAGCAGGGGAAAAACCAGCAAGACGAATGCTCATTAGACAACCCTCGCAAGTTCAGTTAACACAGGGCTACTAGAAAAATTCGGAACTGAAGAAATATTTTTAATTACAGAGTCTAAAAGAGCCTGAGCAGCATCATATCCCGACTTTATGCGTTCTTGTTGGATTCTACCTAAAGCCTCGCTCTCTGCTTTTTCAACACCGTATTGTCCGATAAGTCCTTTGCTGGCTAGATCATACGATTTTTCTAAGCCAGTTAGTGCTCGTTCACGACGCCCCAAGCTTTCGGCCTGTTGTTCGGATCTCTCAACCTGGCCTTGTAAAACATCCTCAACATTAATAAGAGGAAGATTTAGTCCACCAAATTTATTTAAAATTGTGCGACGATAATTCTCTTGATCTGCATACTGTTGAGCATTTAATAAATCAGCAGGACTTACAAAATAACCTCCTTTACCACGAGAAGCAGTAGGTGCAGCAGCTGTTTCAGGTAAAGCTGCAGCAGCGCCTCCTTTAACTGCCCCTAAGCCGGTCGTAATCCCTCCGGCAATTATATTACCTAGGACTTCTTTAAATAACGATTGCGTTGCTGCGGGTGCCGACATTTGTTTTACCGTCCTTTCGGGTTATCGAAAGAAGTTCCCTGTAAGGGTTTCTTGTTATATTCTATCTCCTTTCCAGGAGTTTGAGGAATGATCTGCATCTCCTTTTGATCTGAGTTCGGCATTGCTGCTGTTTGAGGAAAATTAGATTTCATATACAAATTTAAGAAGTCACCGGGGTTTAACTCAGGGCTACCCCGACGAACATCTCGTTCTAACAACTGTTTTTCGCGGATATTCATCAACCCAACTCCTGATACGCAATGGAAGGAGGAATCATGCTAGATCCAGGAGCATTTAGCATCGAGTAATTGCCTCCATAATTAGGCAAATCAAATTCAGGGGGCCGTTGAGCACTTAAAAAGTTACCATACTCGTCTTGCTGTTGTTGCATACCACGCAAGAAATCCATGACTACGCGCACAAGACTGGGGTTTTGCAAAAGAACCATCATCAATTCTTCTACTTCTGACTGCGAAGTGTCCGTTGTGGCACCAGCCATCATCCTGTGGCCCAGTTGGTCGCGAACACGAGGGTTAGCGGTGTCTGGGTAAGTGTTTAAACTGCTAGTTGCTGAGGTATTTAACCCATCAGAACCATACCCGTGACCGGCCATCGGTGCGTCGGCCTTCATGAAGTTCCGCATGACAATTGCAGTCATGGGAGCTGCCGCAGCTTTTTCAGCAGCGGTCATAGGCACTGGAAGCCCGAGCAAACGGGCGGCTAATTCATAATCCTGAGGCGAGAACACCAGAGCACACCGCTATTGATTCTTCTATTGTAGGCAAAATTTGAAGTAAATCCCCAGGTGTGACGTCTAAAACAATACAAAGTCTCTCTAAAACGTCAGGAGAAGGGATATAACGGGCATCTGCACAAATTTTACGAGTAGTTGTAGGGGATAACTCAGCCAATTTGCTCAATTTAAACGACGATAATTTCTTTTCAGCACAAATTGAGCGAAGAGAGTTAATCAGTCGCCCATAAGTTGTGTGCGAGGAGTAAAAAGGCATTTCTACCGACGGAATAATCCTACTATAAATATTAACTCTTAAAATCCTAGATATTTCTTGCGAACAAACTCTAAATCATACGTTGTAAAATCTAAAGGAAGCTCTTTCATGTCAAACGGTGTTTTGTATACATCACCTTCTACATGAGCTTGCCACGCTGGCGACCATTTGGCGTGTAGATAATGTTTGTTCAGTTCGTGAGCGAAGTGGATTCCGTTAGCTAAGGCTGGTTCACTACGCCAAGTTTGACTACCATCCTCGTAACCTTCGCTTTCTCCGTGGTAGTAAGGCACTTCCACATTCATGTCCCGTTTTAACTCAACGTGTTTGAACCTCATGCCATAATCCATATCCTCGCAGTAGGCCGGATACAGATTCTCATCAAATAACCCAAAGTTTTGAACAACCCAATCCTTAAGTAAAAACAAATCCCAGCTCCCATTCTTACCATGAACAATACCTGTTTCCACATCCTGTGCTTTTGCGACCATATTTTTAAGTAACCCAGGGGTGTACATAAGATCATGGTTAGTTATGATCCAGTAAGGCGCGTTAATGAACGATTTTATTATTAAGTTCCATGCCCCAGAACAACCTAAGTTTGCAGGTAGATGACAAATTTTTACACTCTTAACATATTTGTGAGGCACCTTAGTTAAAAGATCTAGTTCATAAGTTATCTGGTCTCTACCGTTGTTATTGAATACTACAAAAGTATCTACAGGGTAATCAATACTATAAAATAACCTGTAAACCCAGTGAGGCGCGTTAACAACAGCAGTGCCCAAAACTGGAATAGATTCCATAACCAGTAAAAAACTGTTAGTATGCTAGCAGTTAACCTTGTTGTATGGGCACATATCTTTGGGGACCTGAAAACTCCTTAATTGTTCCCACGCCGAAAATTGCTTTTTTGATGCACGATGATGACTCAGGTCGCTGTCAGATGCACCAAGTAGGAATACCTGAGCTGAGTTTAATAAACTTTGCAAAGAAGTTTGAGGATACAAATAAGATTTTTCTTGATTGCGGCGCCCACATGGGTGTGTACTCTCTTTTGCTATCCGACCACTTTTATGAGGTACATGCTTTTGAAGCTCAACGACGTACATATCATCAACTATGCGGCAACATCTTTGTACAAGAAAAAACAAATATTATTCCGCATCACATGGGTTTAACAAACAGTGCAATAAATCCAGGCGCAAAAGCAAAACTAACTATTGTATCTGAGGATGGCGGTGGTTCTACATTAGAACCTGTAGAGAATCAAACTATTATCAGCTCAGAAGAAGTGCCTTTGTGTTACATAGATTTTTTTGAATTTCCAAAAAACAAAATAGGCTTAATAAAAATCGATGTCGAAGGTCACGAATTTCAAGTTATATCAGGAGCTTTAAAAACTTTACAAGAGAATGGATACCCTCCAATTATTTTTGAATCTAACGCAGGGCGGGAAAACTACAGTAAACGAGTTGAACTCTTTACGTTTATTAAAAATCTAGGATATACAATAACTGGACTGCAGCCTTATGAAAATATGTTTTTGGCTGAATATTCAAGTTAGCTGGGGCTTATGTCAGGTTGGCGCTGACAGCCCAGATTTTTTAAACTTTTACCTTTTCTTTACGGTTCATTTTTCCACTCCATATTCTAGAACATTTATAGTTACAGAACGGTCCTTTCCGGTCTGGTTTAATTTTTTTAGAGTGTACCCATTGTCGTAGTTTGCCGCCACGCAATTCAAAGTTAACGTTGCATTCAGGACAGACGCATGATAAAACAAATAAGTTCACGTAACCCTGTGTTTTGTAACTGACGTTATTGTATTGAATACAAAAGTAAAAACAAGGGCTTACTTAATTCGTTTTTTCAAAAGGTCAGCTTCCCAAAACATTTGGTAAAAACCTAAATTTATAAGAAACCAAAACTCTTTTTGTGTTCTGTGTTGATAGAAAGAAGGTGGTCCAAAGACCAGCCTTCGCCATTCGCGAATAGCGGATAAAATCATTATTGCGGGGCAGAGGAAAAACCGTATTGTTCAGAAAGAGTATTCCAGGCGTAGTTACGGCAATGTCTTTTTATGTGCCGTTCCTCTCGGGGACTGCTTGGATTAGATTGGATAGCCATGCACTGATTGTAAAGCGTAAAGTTTCGTCTCTCTACGACTTCGTTTTTTTTAATGCTTTGCGCTATATAGGAGCCCGTATTAGATAAAACAATTATAAAAAATACAAACCAGACACCTTTAAAGATTTCAGTTCCTACGGAAGTAATTACTTTGTGTTTTTGCCACGCGGAAGCTGTGGCTGGAAAATCCTTTGAATTCAAGTTGAGAGTGATTGTCATGTAAGAGGATGGTAGACCATGCGCACTGTACTCACTCTAACCTCTTTTGTCAAGTCCCCAAAAACTTGTCCTTTCTCCTAAGCGGCTGCTAGTATGCTGCCATACACCAATTCCTCATGACTTCTACAGAACAACAGCTTAAAGAGCTTGATGAAAAAATTAAATCTGTAGATTCTACAAAATACACCCTACACCACGAGTGGTGGAAAAACATTGCCAGATCTGACTATGGTATGCGCCAAGATCCACGTACGCAAGAAATGTGGTTAGCGCAAACAGAAAAGAAAACAATTTTAGAAATTGGAGTATATGAAGGGGGTTCGGTTTGTTGGTTCTCCGATCATTTTATGGATCACCCAGAAAGCCGACTTATTGCAATAGACCCTTTTACTGGATCTGCAGAACACTCTGAGCATCCAGAACAATATCCAGAATTAATTTCTTTAGAGCAAACCGCCCGTGGCAATATCTATAAGTCAAAAAACGCATCAAAAATTGATGTAACCCGTGCTAAAAGTCAAGAAGTTTATTCTGATATTCTTAAGGAATACAATAAAAAGATAGATGTCCTTTATATAGATGGGGATCATTCAGGATTAGGAGTCATGCTCGACACCTGTCTTTATGCACCTTTAGTCAAATCCGGGGGATTGATTATTTGGGACGATTATGGAGATACCACTTGCGGAAAAGCTATTGACTCTTGTTTAGCTCACATAGATTTTATTAAAAATGCGGTCCGCACCCATTGGCAACTATGGGCTCGCGTAAAATAGCGTTGTTATGACTGGTTGTACAGTTGTTTGGTTTGGAAACCCTGAGCTTCGTTGGAGTTACGAGTGGATAAAAGAATTATTAGAGGATACTCCAACAGTACATGTTTGCTACCCGGACACAAAAAACGTAGAATACCACGAATGTTCGATTATTGTTTCTGATACAAGTACCGCCGAAGATTACATAAAAAATGTAGACGCACAAAACAAATCTTTTGGAGTAATTTTATTATCCGACGAAACTTTATCCACAAATTTGAGTTATTTAGATAGTGCAAATTGTAAATTTGTAGCAAGAAATTATTTTCATCCTTTTTTTTACGAACACCCAAAGGTGTTTGTGTTTGGTTTAGGTTATAAAACAGGGTTTATTCGTAATCAAAGAAAAAACTCTGATAAAAATTTTATGTGGAGTTTTGCAGGAAGCCTTAAATCCGATAGATCTTCAATGATTGCCGCCTGTTCTTCTTTAATGCCTTTTCAATTAAACATTTTTAAAAAGTTTAACGACCCTTTAAATCTTACAGCTGCGGAATATGCGGATCTATTATCGAAAAGTATTTTTGTACCCGCTCCTCAAGGAGGTGCAAGTATAGATTCTTTTAGAATTTACGAAGCGCTAGAAGCCGGAAGTATTCCTGTTGTCACAAACAACGGAAGAACTATAGAGATGCGTCCAAGTTATTGGCATTTTGTTTTTCAGGGAGAAGCCACGATGCCATTTATTTCTGAAAATTCTTGGGAAGAAGCTGCTATTAAGATGAACGCCGCATGTGAGTTAAACAAAATTGATGAGATGCAACAAAACTGTGCCACTTTTTGGCAAAAATGGAAAAATAATTGGAAAACTACGTTTAAAAACAAAATTTTGAGCAGTTTTTAAAAAAAAGAGAATTAAATAGTCTCATTTTTAATTATTTCATAAAAATAATCCTCTGATGTTTCCCACGTACGATTATTTTCAACTGAATAAACAGTAGTATCAATTAGGTAGCCAGGGTTTTTTGAAATTCTATTAAAAGTCCAAGCCGAATCATACCAGATACAACGATTATTTGGATAAGCATAGTAGTTTCCTGTTTCTACTTTAAACAAATGGGCGCATTTATGCTCAGGTGTTTCTGAATAGTTAAAATCCGTCATTGCGTGGTTCTCAAAAGCCCAGTCCAAAGTAAACATGTATTGTCCACGGGTTCGAGTATTGTCTGGTCTTATAAGTTCAGCAGACAGACCCGCAAGACGGTTACGCCGTTGCACATCAATATAAGAGGAAAAACAATCCCAGTACATTGTTTGTTCAAGTGATTCTATTTCTGCATCAGGTTTCCAGCAGAAAGAATGTAAAGGTCTTCGAGTCCAATTTACTCCGTTCTCAAGAAGACACTCAAACAAAGGCACTCTTTTTTCCATTGATGCAACTGAATGCACATCACATTTACTTACCTCTCCGTGACCTTGCTTACCATTAAATAAAAATTCATTGCGGATGTAACAACTCCAGTCTGGTAACGGATGATTTAAAAACGCCATAGTTCAGCTGATTCTAAAAAGGGCTTCCGTTGACTCAATTCTACTGATAAATCAACCCACGCTGGCGTTTTGCAAAAAATATTTGTGGCAATATAGTAACCCAAAAAATTTTTTTCTCATTTTCCCCTGCGGATTGCTTTACTGTTCTCGCCCCACCCCTCGGGAAAAGCATGTATATAAAAAAAAGGGCTTATTCCGCATTGCGGGGAAGTTCTACATTGCGATCACTATCACGCGGGGGCGCCGCACTAAATGTTAATTAACAATTCGCTAAGTAACATTTAATGTTTTCCCCAGGGGTGTGGATAACTTTTTCAACAAAGCCTGTGGAAAACGTGAGACTCATAAGACTTGAAGCTTTGTTTCAATAGCTTGACAAGCCAACCCCTCTGTGGTATTTACGCGTGCGTGCGTGCGCGTTCATATATCTAGCTAAGCAAACGGCAATCCTTAAGAGAATCTATAGAGTAGAAACC
>Ga0214917_10002231_pt1 | contig 23885 bp, 25 predicted proteins | sample LL_1208_BB_MetaG_FD_177983 | JGI IMG/M metagenome (GOLD analysis project Ga0214917, IMG submission 177983) | Freshwater microbial communities from Lake Lanier, Atlanta, Georgia, United States - LL_1208_BB | ecosystem: Environmental > Aquatic > Freshwater > Lake | place: USA: Georgia | collected...
GGCATTAACTGCCACAGACCTGCAGCTCCGGCACTGGAAGAAATTCCAGCATTCATTCCTGATTCTATAACGGGTAGGTAACGTAATATCTCTGGTAATCCTTCCTTTTGTAGTTGTGCATCAAAAATCGCATGGTACATGGCAGATCTTCCAAGCATTGACTCTGTTTCATTTCTTCCAAGGATAGTGTAATTCTGGATTCTACTGAGTAGGTCTTCGTTTACCTCAAATTGCAATGGCAATTTTAAAGAGGATAACCTGTCACTAACCATTTTCTGGTTTTGTGAAGTCCACGGCTCGAAAATTTCCGTAGATTTGAGTGGAGTGGTTAATGCAATGACAAATAGCATAATGATGCTTGTTATTGCATTTTTTGTTTTGTTTTTCATAGGATTAAAACGGACAAGAAAATGAAAAATTAAAAATTTAACAATTAACTCGCCACTTGGGACCTAAATCCCTTTTTTTGTTCATGGAATATTTTGCAAATTTACGGCCTTTAACTGAACAATTCCACATATATTAAAGATTCGATAAAACATTAACAATTCATTAAGCCCATACAACAAGGTTTTTATTTTGGAAATATACCTCTAACCATCTGTTTTAAACACTTTACAGATTATACAATTCTTTAATTTCAGAAAAATTAAATTTGTTTTTTATAGCAAAAACAAATTTTTTAAGAAAAGATTAACTTTTATCGTAACAAAAAAGGAATTTTTCTACGCTTTACAGGAACGAACTTCTTGCCTGATAACATAAGTAAGAAAAGTTTAAAATATGGATTCTTTCTCATTTTCATCAGCTTCCGTTTTAGATCTTCAGGATTTAATTTTTCATTTTGAAAAAGTTAGGGTTAAATTAGAAGAAAAAAATCAGCAAAATTTAATTTCGTTCCATGATACCTATTTTCTAATTACCCAAACTGTTTTTAGCAAAATTGGAACGGGATTTTTTGAAAATGACGAAAATATGATCGTATTTGTTATTTCGTTCGCAGGTTACTACTTTGATGCTTTAGATCAATTTTTTACGGGTGAAAATTCTTCTTTAGCATGGCAGTTTCTATTTAAACAAAGTGAAAAAAACCATTTTCCACGATTTGTATATCTCTTGTTAGGCGTTCATGCTCATATAAATCAGGATCTTTCTTTGTGCCTCGAAGACTTAGGTTTTGGCGAATCATTTAAAAATGATTATCTTGCTATAAATGAAATCATTAAAGGAAAACTTGCTCAGGCAATTTCACAGTTAAAGGAAAAGTCTCCCATTTTAAAGCTAGTCCTGGAAACAGGATTATTTGTCTATCAGATACCAATGCACAAGTTTATTGTACTTTGCAGAAATTTAGCTTGGTATAAAAGTCAGTCTGGCAGAGAGTCAGTTTTGGCTTATGCTTAACATTTGTAATAATTGAGAATAAAAGTGCGGAAAGGTATCTTTGGGAAAAGTATGACCCATTCCATCAACTATGACTAATTTCGCGAATTTATTTAAAGAAGCCATTCTATAGGCATGCGAAACAGGAATGATAGGATCTTCAGTTCCATGAATTATTAAAAAGGGTTTGTTAATTTTTGCTATCTCCGGAATTCTTGAACCTGAAGCAAGAATGGCACAAAATTGCTGATATCGTGCCCTAGGATTTTGTCCTTTCCGTATTTCTATAGCATCTGTAATTATTTCTCTGAGGCTTTCTATATCATATTTAAATTTCTTTCCATTCAAATAACGATACATATTCATGTAGTATTTAACCGTTATTTTGGGGTGAAGGGAAGGATGTTTTATATAAAAATGTTTAAAAATGAAGGGTAAAAAGGGAGAATATAATTTCTCAAGGAAATTTTTGCATAAGCTGGGGTCATGTAAATAAGCAGACGACATGATAGAGCATATCGAGTTGACTCTTTCGGGATATGATATGGCTATCCGCTGTGCTATCATGCCACCCATAGAAACACCAATGAGATGAACCTTGGTTTGTTTTAAATAATCAAGCAAATAAACAGCATCTTGGGCCATATCTTCCAGGTTATAGGGAGTTTTTTTATCCCATTTTTCGTTTAACCAGGATGATTTTCCTATATCCCGATTGTCGATTCGAATGCAGTAAAAGTTTTTTTCTAAAAGAGGGGATATAAATTCCTTAGTAAACGCAACACATTGTGTATCCAGACCCATAATCAACAAAATGGCGGGATTATTTCCGTCTCCAAATGCATCAAAATATAGTTCAATACCATTAGGAAGCGAGACGATTCCTTGTTTTGTTGGATTCATTTATTGATTATTTTTGTAAATTAATCAGTAAAATTCTGTAAAAATGCGTATATTTTATTATTTAGTTTTTTGTTTTACTTTCTTTTTAAAAATATTTCTAAACGGACAAACCTCGCCATTTATCGAATTGACAGAGGAAAGGGATAATATTGTTATAGATATCCGATACGCAACTCCCAATAATTTTACAAAAACAACCCTTTACCCATGTGGACGATGTTTTTTGCACCCAACAGTGGCAAAGGCAGTTCGAAATGCCGCGGAAGATTTCAAAAAACAGGGATATAAAATAATTTTATTTGATTGTTACAGGCCACTCTCCATACAAAGGAAACTTTGGGAAAAAGTACCAGATTCCAGATATGTTACCCCGCCAGACAAAGGTTCAATGCATAATCGGGGAGCAGCCGTAGATATTTCACTTCAAGAAATTAAATCAAAAAAAGAGCTCGACATGGGCACACCCTACGATTATTTTGGAAAGCAAGCATATATGGATTATCAAGAAATGACCCCAATAGCAGCAAATAACAGAAAAATATTACATGCTACCCTTACTAAATTTGGATTTAAGCCTATCAGAACAGAATGGTGGCATTTTTCATTCAGTGGAAGTGGAGCAGTTATTTCAGATTGGACCTGGTCTTGCCCCTGATAATTATTTAATGTACCTTTAATTTTTTTTCCAGATAGTAGATTAATTTCCTTATTTTATAGATTATTAAAATTTTAAGATGCGTTACCTGGTTTTTATTTATTATATGTTTTCTTCTGCGGTTTTCTTAACTGCCCAGCAGGATACAGTTTATATATGGGTAGATGGATTATGTGGAATGTGTAAAAATAGAATCGAAAAGGAAGCGCTTAAAGTAGAAGGAGTAGGAGCAGTAAACTATAATGTTTTTAAAAACATCTTATCGGTAGTGCCATCGTCCTTAAAATTTGATAATGATAATCTTCAAATGGCTATTGCTGGCATTGGTCATGATACAGAAAAATACAAGGCCGATTCTCTGGTTTATGAAAGTTTACATGAATGTTGCCATTATCGTGATCCTCAGTTAAGAGCTGATCATATAGAAAAATTAGACGCTTCTGCTACCGTTTCAGGTATAGTTTATTTGAAAAAGGAGGGGAATAAAAAAATACCAGCAGTTGGAGCCTCTGTCTATTGGGAGGGTACCAATATTGGTGAATTTACCGATGATAATGGTGCATTCCTTATACCCAGAGCCGGAACAAGCTCACTATTAATTTTCTCTTATGTTGGAGAAAAATCAGATACAGTTGATATGAGAGGGCAAAGAGATATAAATATTGTTCTTGGAGGTGGTTACGATTTGCAAGCTATTGAAATAACCTATAAAAAAAAACCAACTTCTTATTCCTTTCTTACGCCGGTTAAAGTTCAGCTTTTAGGAGAAGGAGAATTAGCGAAGGCAGCATGTTGTAATCTGTCGGAAAGTTTTGAAACCACGCCTTCCATTGATGTTTCTTTTACTGACGCCGTGACTGGAACCAGGCAAATAGAAATGTTAGGGCTTTCAGGGGCAAATATTTTGATAACCAGAGAAAACATACCCGATATTCGTGGACTTTCAGCTATATATGGACTTACTTTTTTACCTGGAACCTGGATTGAAGGAATTCAGTTAAGTCCTGGAATAGGATCTGTGGCAAACGGCTTTGAAAGTATTTCAGGACAAATTAATGTAGAACTTAAAAAACCTGAAAACAGCGAAAGACTTTATTTTAATTTTTATGGAAATGAAATGAACCGCTTTGAGGCAAATTTAAATCTCTCACATACATTAAATGAAAATCTACACACTGGGTTGCTTTTACATGCAAAGAGGCAAAGACATCAAATGGATAGAAATGAAGATCATTTCATGGACAGTCCAATTGGAGATCAGTTTATTATAGCGAATAGATGGAAATTTAATGCCTCAAATGGAATTCAAGGGCAATGGGGACTTAAAGGAACCTTTATACAAAATAGTAGTGGGCAGTTAAACGGTGTAAATCACGTACATCCGGGTAGTGGCATTTATAATCCCTGGTTAGCAAATATGGAAACCAGAAGGATAGAAGGATGGTATAAAATGGGATATTTATTTCCAGAAAAACCAAAGACGAGTTTAGGTTTACAACTTTCTGCGCTAAATCATGACCAAAAAGGAATATTTGGAAAAAGAAAATATGATGCTTTTCAACAATCCTTTTATGCCAATCTACTTTACCAAACCATTCTTGGAAATACAAATCATCAATTTAGAAGTGGTTTAAGTTACCAACTCGATCGCTATGATGAAACCTTAGGTGAATCTAACTTCATGAGAAATGAGTCCGTTCCAGGAGCTTTTTCAGAATATACTTACAACTATTTAAATAAATTCACTTTAGTTGCAGGCCTAAGGACCGATCTTCACAATCAATATGGCTTTTTTGTAACCCCACGTATGCATATTCGTTTTTCTCCAAATGAGAAAACAGCCTGGCGGCTCGAATCAGGGAGAGGACAGCGAACACCATCAGTTTTTGCTGAAAATATAGGCGCATTAGCCTCCTCCAGAGTTTACCAGATATTGAATCCTAAACCCGATATTCCTTATGGGTTAAATGCAGAGGTTGCCTGGAATGCAGGGTTAAGTTTTTCTAAGGAATTTCAGATTTATAAAAAACAAGCGACCTTAAATATTGATTTTTTTCATACCAGGTTTACGAATCAGATCGTTGTCGATTATGATGCTAATCCCCAACGTGTTTTATTCTATAATCTTCAGGGTAAATCATTTGCTACAAGTTTTCAGTCGCAAATGGATGTTGAATTGATGCCCAGGTTTGATTTACGCGTTGCCTATCGGTTTAATGATGTAAAAACTACCTACCTGTCAGGATTAATGCAGCGCCCCTTTTATTCACGGCATAAGGGTTTTGCTAACTTTGCTTACGAAACGGTATTAGGTGGCTGGAAATTCGATGCAACCATTCAATGGCAAGGTCATAAAAGAATCCCTAATCTTAAAAAGAATCCTGCAGCTGTTTTTGCCATTAATGAGTCGCCAAATTTCTTCATAGTTAATACTCAAATTAGTAAGTCTGTGGGTAAAAAACTTGAAATGTATCTTGGGGTAGAAAATTTATTTAATTATCGACAAGATTACCCCATCATAAGTGCTGATGACCCATACAGTGAATGGTTCGACGGTTCGATGGTCTGGGGTCCAGTTTTTGGAAGAATGGCTTACACCGGGCTAAGATTTAGAATTTATCAACCAGATAAAAACCCTTGATGGTTATTATTCTTATCTTTTTTTCTTCAGTAAGGATAAAAGATAATGGCCATAGCCACTTTTGATGTAAAGGTTTCCAAGTTTTTCTAATTGTTCATCGTCTATAAATCCCATTTGCCAGGCAACTTCTTCAATACAGCCAATTTTCAAGCCTTGTCTTTCCTCAATAACCTGGATAAATTGTCCAGCTTGCATTAAAGAAGTATGTGTTCCCGTATCTAACCAGGCAATGCCTCTGCCTAAAACGCCTACGGATAATTGGCCGAGGGCTAAATAATGACGATTTACATCTGTAATTTCATATTCCCCTCTTGAGCTTGGCTTTAAATTTTTTGCAATTTCTACAATTTGATTATCATAAAAATATAAACCGGGAACTGCATAATTTGATTTTGGATTTTCGGGTTTTTCCTCAATGGATATGGCCTGAAATTGATCATTAAAAGATACAACACCATATCTTTCAGGATCAGCTACCGCGTAGGCGAAAACTTTTCCACCAATAGGATTATGGGCTGCCTGCATCATTTCATTTAAGCCATTTCCATAAAATATATTATCACCCAGAATTAAGGCTGCTGAATCACCTTGAATGAAAGATTCACCAAGAACGAAAGCCTGAGCCAGACCATTAGGTTCAAACTGAGGAACGTAAGAAAAATGGCAACCAATCTGTTTTCCATCACCCAGTAATTTTTCAAAATTTGGTAAATCTTCTGGTGTTGAGATAATCAGAATATCTCTGATACCCGCTGACATTAAAGTTGATAGCGGGTAATAAATCATAGGTTTATCATAAACAGGCATTAATTGTTTACTTACTGCAAGCGTTAGCGGGTAAAGTCGCGTGCCAAGGCCACCAGCTAAAATTATTCCTTTCATATTATATTATTTAATTGATTATTCATAATTCTTCTTGTTCTTAAAATTAATTCTGCTGGTTTAAAGGGTTTGGGCAGAAAGTCATCCACGTTCAATTCGAAAGCCGACATTATATATTCTTCCTCTTCTGGATCGGCCACCAATAAAATGCCGAGTGGCGAAGTATATTCTTTCCTTATTTCTGCTATGATTTCAAGACCTTTTTTCTTTTTCATATCTAAATCCACGATGATCATATTGGGTTTTTCTGAGGACACGAAGGGCAGAATATCCCTTGATTTTGGGCAGTAGATTACTTGATAACCTTGTTTTTTTAGCCTGAATTCAATGGCGGATAAAAGGATTTCTTCGCTTTCCAAAATAACAATTTTTTTCATAATGAATTTGATTTGCAGCCTTTTAATCCCGAGGTAAAAAAATGAATTGAGCACCAAGATCACTAAGCGTTAATAAGCAGAAAAACGCATCAGGATCCTTAAAAATACCTCTAAAATGATCAATTCTCTCCATCTGAACTATTTTTTTTGTTGCCAGTTCTTCCAGAGTGGATAGATTTATTGACCATTTTTGTTGTGATTGACTTCTATGCACCAACGGAATGCCCAATTCAATATCTAATTGTGAAATAACAAAAATCGGATATTTTGAAATTCCTTCATCGAGTAATGTATCTGTTGCCTTATTCATAATGGGTGAAAAAGGGTTCAATTCATTTTTTAATTGCTGGTATTTTTCTTCCAGATCCATGGTTTAACAGGAAATTATTTCAATGACAAAAGGGCTACATTTTCAATATGGTGTGTATGTGGGAACATATCTACTGCTTGCATCTGCAAAATATGGTATTTTTCTGAAAGAATATTTAAATCTCTGGCATGAGTTGCGGGGTCACAACTTACATAGACGATTTTTGGTGCTTCTACGGCAAGTAAAGCTGCTAGAACCTCAGGGTGCATACCTGCTCTTGGTGGGTCTGTTATTATCAGATCGGGTTTTCCATATTGTTGAATCAATGCCGAATGGAATAAGAAGCGCACATCACCGGCTATAAAATCAACATTTTCGATATTATTATCTTTTGCATTTATTTTTGCATCCTCTATCGCAGCAGCTATTTCTTCAATTCCTATGATATACTTTGCGTTAGCCGCAAGATAAAGAGCGATACTTCCTAATCCAGTGTATAAATCATAGACTATTTCAGATCCATTTAGGTTTGCAAATTCTTTTACGATATTATATAGGTTTACTGCCTGGCGGGTATTGGTCTGGAAAAATGATTTTGGGCCGATTTTATAGGTAACATGTCCCAGCTTTTCATGGACAGAGGTTTTTCCTGCCAGAAGATGCATGTCTAAATCGTAAAGGCTATCATTCATTTTTGTATTGATACAATAGTATAAGGAAGTAATTTCGGGTAAGGTATTTTGAACTTCTTGCAACAACAAAGAAATTTTTTTTGCATCATCTTCTCCAAAAGCAATAACAACCATGATTTCACCCAGTGTGGTAACTTTTATCAAAAGGGTTCTCATAAATCCTTCGTGATTTCTAGGGTCATAAAATGTTACCTGATGAGAAAGAGCAATGGAACGAACTGTATTACGGATATGGTTTGCGGGTTCTTGCTGCAGGCTACAGTGTTTTATATCAATTACTTTATCAAAGGCTCCTGGTGGGTGAAAACCTAAAACGGGAGAATATTTATCTTCTTCCATTGCCATTTCTGCATCGGTTAGCCAGCGTCTGTTACTAAAAGTATATTCCATTTTATTTCTATAAAAATAAACTGGATCTGCACCTAAAATAGGGTGCCAATGGTCAACGGTAAGTTTTCCTATTCTGGAGATTGCATCTTTTACCACTTTTTCTTTTTGCTCCAATTGGATTTTGTAATTAAGATGTTGCCATTTACAACCTCCACATTGTGCGAAATGGATACAAGTTGGATCAATTCTATCAGGGCTTTGGGATAAATATGACATTACCAGTCCCTTATAATAACCCTTTCTTTTTCGAAAAACTTTTATCAAAGCTTTATCACCTGGCACGGGGCCTACGGCAAAAACAGTTTCTCCGGACGAAGATTTTCCAACGCACTGACCTTTATCAGCGATACCATGGAATTGTACTTCCAATACAATTTCAGAAGATTTTTTTTGGGACATAATTTAAATGGTTCACAAAGATAAGGGGACTCGAAGGTCGAATCCCCTTATATAAGTTGTTAATCCTAATAAAAAAAGCCGGATTAAATCATCATAAATCGCTGCCTTCAAAACTGTCTTCTTCCTCGACTACAGCAGCATTTTTTGATTTGTTTACCTCCATGCTTTTAAATTTTTCTTTAATTTTCAATTCGAGTTCATGTGCAACTTCCGGATTATCATCCAGAAATTGTTTTGCACCTTCCCTGCCTTGAGCTATTTTTGCGCCATTATAACTATACCAGCTTCCGCTTTTTTGTATGATATCATGTTCTGCGCCAAGGTCAATAATTTCTCCATTTTTCGAGATTCCTTCACCAAAAGTAATATCAAAAGAAGCAACTCGGAAAGGAGGAGCCATTTTATTTTTAACAATTTTGACTTTCACCTGATTCCCCACCAAATTTCCATCTTTATCTTTAATAGCTGCTCCAGATTTACGAATATCTAAACGGATAGAAGCATAGAACTTAAGGGCGTTTCCACCTGTAGTGGTTTCGGGATTACCGAACATGACGCCTATTTTTTCTCTAAGCTGATTAATGAAAATACAACAGCATTGGGTTCTGCCGATGGCTGCGGTGAGTTTACGCATTGCCTGAGACATCAATCTTGCTTGAAGACCCATTTTGGAATCACCCATTTCTCCTTCAATCTCACTTCTGGGTACAAGAGCAGCCACGGAATCAATTACAATGATATCAATAGCTCCTGAGCGAATTAAATTTTCTGCGATTTCAAGTGCCTGTTCACCATTATCAGGTTGAGAAATCAATAAATTTTCAGTGTCTACCCCTAATGTCTGGGCATAACTTCTATCAAAAGCATGTTCTGCGTCAATGAATGCTGCAATCCCGCCTTGTTTTTGAGATTCAGCGATGGCATGAATAGCCAGTGTGGTTTTACCGGAGGACTCAGGTCCATAAACTTCTATGATTCTTCCCTTTGGGAAACCATTTATTCCTAAAGCAATATCAAGGCCCAGAGAACCAGTTGGAATTACATCAACCTGAACAACTTGTTTATCGCCCAGTCGCATGATAGTACCTTTGCCATAGGTTTTCTCCAGTTTATCAACGGTTAACTGAAGAGCTTTTAATTTTGCTTCTTTTTCCTGTTGTGCCATTTAATAAAGTATTTTATGTCATGAAGAACAAAACTTCACGACAAAAGTAAATAAATTGTTTATAAAAGCAGATAAAGTAACCCGCTTTTTAAAAAAAATGTTTGAATTACCTGGTTAAAGGAAGGAAAATAAATTAAAAAACTGGATCTTTAAATTTCTCTTTGCGGCTGTAGGAAAGAATGTTTTGAACTGTTTTAGGATTTGGATTTATCCTGAGTCTTGGTAAACGCTGAATGGCCAATTTCAATTCATTGTATGTTTCATTCAAATAGCTATCCACACTTAAGGCTTCTTTAATCCTGTCAGATTCGATAGTACTTGATTCGCTGTAAATAAATTGGAGGAGTTGATTTTTAGTAATGCTTCCTTGCATATCATTGGAGTTAAAATTAATATCAAAACAAAAACGGTTTTCACCATATTAATATTGCCTTTAACTCCATGACGCAAAAAGAACTTAAAATAAATTAACTTTTAATTCTGTACCAGGTTTGTGTCCTCGACAACCCCGTCCAGTGTTTTCCCTTTACTTTTAATTCGTCCTCACTATTTTCAGAAAGCCAGATAGTGCAATCATAATAATTTCCTGTTGCAGGATCCAGAATATTTGCACCTTGCCATTGAGAACCAGACTTTACAAGACCGTCAATCACAATCATGCCAACAAGCGGTTTATTAGCCTTTTCTCCTTTACATTTTTCGCAAACCGTATCAGCGGGTTTTAACAATAATTTAGTTATTTTACCATAGACTTTACCATTTTTTTCATAAAGTTCCATATAAGATTTTGCTTCTTTTGTTTCATCATCAATGGTTTTCCAAAAACCTAAAGGACTGGCTGATTGTGCAGTTAAAGAGGAGGTAAAAACCAAAAGACTAAATGAAAAAACTAAATTCCACATAGGATAGTTATTTTGAAATTAAAAAAATAAATACTTTCTACAAATACAAAATAGGGAAGGATTTTCAATTATCCCAAGAAAAACCATCTATTATTTTCTGAATATCTTTTATCATAAATGAATGAATGGGTGCCAGAGAATCTACATTTACGTTTGCCTTTACATAAAAAACGCCTCTGATAAAATGTTTTTTAGCATCGGTTAAATAAAATTGATAGGGTGTTGCAGCAGGGCCTTTGATATGAAATTCTATTCCAGTAACATTTGGAGCAATATTCAACTGAAGTTCATCGATATAATTTGCCTTTTTGTTATGAAAATTAGCCATCTTGAAAGCATCATTCACTAATTTTTCAAGTTGATTTTCTTTTGTCATCGGATAATAACTAAAGTGAATAGTGGAATTCAAGTTAGGTAGCTGTAGGTTAAACCAATTGTTTTTTGCACTTTGATCAACTAAAAGGGATGAGTCCTTGGTGATGATTAAATAATCGGGGTACTTAAAATGAAAAGGCAAGTTTGGATCGTTGAAATCGACTAATTTGCCAGTAGGGAACTCAATTTTTGGGTAACCTCTTTGTTTAAGGGAGACTGTATCCGACGAATCACAATTCGTTAAAAGCATTAGCATTATAATCCATGTCAAGCCTAAATTTAAATACATAGAAATAGCTTTATGATGTTGATTAAGACGCTTGCATAACTTTAACAACACGTATTTGTTCGATTCGCCTACTTGAGGCAGCTATTATTTCAAATTCAAAGCCAATAATTTCTAAATGAATATTTTTTGCAGGTAATTCTCCATATTGGGACAAAATAAGTCCTGCTATGGAGTCTGCCTCACTATTCAGTTCATCGAAATGGCTTGTTTCAATTTTCATGATCTGACAAAAATCGTGAATGAGGGTTTTTCCTTCGAATATATAACTTCCATCTTCCAAAAGTTGGTATATAACATCTGGTTCTTCATCAAATTCGTCTTGAATTTCTCCAAATATTTCTTCCAGGACATCTTCCATGGTTATTAAACCAGCAGTACCTCCATATTCATCAACAACAATGGCCATGTGCTGTCTTTTTGTTTGGAAAGCTCCTAAAACCTGATCAATTTTTTTTGCTTCCGGTACATAAAGAACGGGGGTACGGATAAAATTTTGCCATGCAAAATCATCACTGTTATGATTCGTTAATCCAATCAAATCTTTAACATGTAAAATACCTGTGACGCTATCCAGATCATTATCATAAACTGGAATTCTGGAATATCCCGATTCTCTGATTATCTCTATCAAATGAGGAAAGTCTGTCGTATTACTTACAGCTATTACACTGACTCTGGCTTGCATAATTTGTCTAACCTGGACTTCTCCCAGTTTATCAATTTTTGCGGCCATTTCTTTTCTTATTTTTAAATTTTGAGAGGCATTGACATTATTTTCATTCTTTTCCTGAGAAGTTGAAGTAGTTTTCACTTGCTGAAATCCTATTTTAAGACCTAAAAGTTGCCTGATAAACAATAATATGAGAATAATAGAAACAAGCATTGAAATCACCCCGATAAAAATAGATGGTGCATCAATAATTAAAAGAACAGGAAAAAATAACCCTTTGTAATAATTTTTAGGGATTATAAAACCGCTAAGCGGTCTTTCCGTACAAAAGGGACTATCCCCAGAAGGAGGCTCTGTATCCAAAATGACTCGTATTTATTTGGAAAATTTAATAAGGGCAAAATTAGTTAAATTTCCATGAGTTTTTCTGATATAATTATCAAATAAATGTTTACAAGTCATTGTTAACCTTAAAAAGGTAAATCTTCTCCCTCTTCAATCGCATTTCCTGTTGATTTTTGCATAGGGTCCACTCCAGAAAATGAGGGCGTAGTATTTTCTGTTCCTGGGTTCCTCCTTTCTAAAACCCTGAACATGGAGCCGACGACTTCCGTTGTTTTGCGGTTTTTCCCTTCCGCATCTTGCCAGGTTCTGTGGGTAAGCTTCCCTTCAAGAAAAATGGTATTTCCCTTTTTTAATAATTTCATTGCATTGTCTGCCTGATTTCTCCATAAAACGATATCATGCCATTCGGTTGTTTCTTGCCAGTTTCCTTCTTTATCCTGATATCTTTCACTGGTTGCAAGTGAAAAAGTTACTTTATTTGACCCACTTTCAAATTGTCTTTGTTCTGGATCTTTTCCAAGATTTCCAATAAGCATCACTCTGTTCATATAATTAGATTTTGTTTGTTAATACCTGCAATGTATCCCTCTTTTTTAAATTTACAACAGACAAATATAAGATTTTTCTATTTGCATAAATGGCTTTAAAACGAATAATTAATAATTAAATTAATGTAATTCAATTATTTAGACTGAAATAAATATTGGTTGTTTTCAATAAACCGATGCATAGATTTAGGGAAGGCAAAGTTTTTAATCTGGTTTAATGGAATAATTATTAAATCATTTTTAAAATTTTGATTTGATAAACTTGATAATTTGATGAGATGATAAATTAGATGAACTCTTTGATGCGTTAATAATTGTTTGTCATAATGTTCCAGCTTCTGAACTTGATTTTTTGATATAAAGAGGTCTGAAATAGCTAGTCCTTCTTCTGGAAATTCCCAATTTTCATCTACTGTCTCTATAAAAGGAAATGAACTTAGGCCTCTCCAAATATCTTTTTCTTTTCTAAAAGTAAGAACTATTTCGGTTTGACTGAAAATCAGGAATAATTGAAAAAACCGATTTCTAAGAGGAGGCTTTAATTTTTTATATGGGTATTCTTTTTGAGTATCCGTTTGAAATGACTGACAATGGTCCGCAATAACACATTGGGAGCATTTAGGTGAAGAAGGCAAACATACCATTGCACCAAAATCCATAAGTGCTTGATTGAACCTTCCCGGGTCAGCAAAATCTAATAATGTATTTGCTTTCTTTTGAATTTCTTCTCTCCCAGCAGATGTCGACAAATCTGCTTTAATGCAGAAAACGCGGGATAAGACTCTGTGAACATTACCGTCGAGAACAGCATAAGGAAGAGAAAACGCAAAAGAAGCGATGGCTGAAGCAGTATATGGACCTATACCTTTTAATTTAATTATTTTATCATATTGATTTGGAAATTCCCCTTTGTAATGGTCAACTATAAATTTGGCAGTCCAATGTAAATTTCTTGCACGACTATAATAACCTAAACCCTCCCAATGCTTAAAAACAAATGTTTCGGATGCTTTCGCCAAGGAAAAGATATCTGGAAAGGCCTCAATAAATTTTAAATAATAGGGGAGACCTTGTTGAACCCTGGTTTGTTGAAGGATAATTTCAGAAATCCAGATTTTATAGGGATTTTTTTCATCTACCCAAGGTAACGATCTTCCATTTTGGCGATGCCAATCTTTGAGTAAAGTTTGAAATAAAAGCGTGTGCACTTAGGCTTCCATCGAAAAGTTTAAATCGATGTATCTGTTCCCTAACTTGTCTTTTAACTCTTTTCTTGCGAAAAAAATTCTACTCTTCACCGTACCTAAGGGTAAATCTAACTGATCTGCAATTTCCTGATATTTAAAACCTTGATAGTGCATCATAAATGGTACCCTGATACTATCGTCTAAAGACTCAATTAAAGAAGAAAGTTCATCTAAAATCATATTTGATTCAGCCTCGTTATTAATAGAAGCACCTCCTGTATTTATATAGTAGAGGTTTTCTGTATCATCTATAATGGTGTTGGCCTTACTTTTTTTACGGTAATTATTTATAAAAATATTTTTCATAATGGTAAATAACCATGCTTTTAGGTTAGTGTCTGGCCTGAACTTATCCATATTAGTCATAGCCCGAAAGGCAGTCTCCTGAAATAAATCTTTTGATTCCTCTGTATTTTTAGTCAGACTATATGCAAATGCATTTAATACTGGACTCATTTGGTGGAAGCGATTGTAAAATTCTAATTGAGACATAAGGTTATTTTATTCAGTTAAACAAAACTTATTTTTGTTAAACCAAAACTACGAAATAGTTAAACAAAAACCAATTGTTAATGAATTATTTTTTCTGTAAAAGAGAAAAATTTTAAGAAATTTTAGACATTATATTGATAATCAATTAATTGATTAGTAATTTTTATTAAACATTTCTTTCAAAAAAAAATGAAAATTGATTAAGATTATTTTTGAGCATTGCGAATAATGAAAAGAGCCATTAGCAGGAAAATAATATTTGGAATCCAGGCAGCCAATAAAGCGGGTAAATTATTACCCATGGCAAATACCTTGACAAACTTAGAGAACAGGATATAAACAGCGCCAATACCAATACCCATAGCCAGATGAAGCCCTATGCCACCTCTGACCTTTCTGGCTGCAAGACTAACACCAATGAGTGTAAGGATGAGAATAGTAAAGGGTTCTGCATTTCTTCGATTCCATTCAAGGGTATATTTTCGAACATTTCCGGCACCACGCGCTTTTTGCAAGGCTATAAAGGATAATAATGCGGGTGAGGTCATCATATTTTGTTGTCCGGAAAAATCTACAAAATCGTCTGGAGAAAGATTTAAAGTGGTATCGATAAATTCTGTATTAGAAAACTGGAAGGATTCTTTTAAGCCATCGAAACTGCGAATTTGATATTCAGTCAGTCTCCACTTTCCTGATTTTACCTGATAGGCCGCATTATTTGCCTTTAATAATTTAACCAGCTCTTGACCTTTGTATTGTTCAATTCTGAAATCTCTGGCTGTGCTGTCTGGTTTTCGATAATAGCCGACATAAACTTTTGTTTGAGGCGCAATAAATAAATGAACGTCTTTTGTTTTTCCTTTATCTTCGTTTTTATCAATGTACTTGTAGGTGATACGCATGAGGTGTTTTTGACCCCAGGGTAGTATAAAATGACTGCCTATTAGATGAATCAGGGTAAGTAAACCCGCTGCATACAGATAGGGTCTTAATAATCTTTTGAAGGGAATACCTGCACTTAGCATAGCCATTATTTCAGTATTTCCCGCCATTCTGGATGTAAAAAATATGACAGCAATCAGGGTAAACAGGGGCCAAAGCATACCGCTGATGAAGAGCATAAAACTAGGAAAATATTCCAGGAATATTTCTTTTCTGGTAATAGGTTCTTCTAGGAATATTTGAATCTTTTCACTAAAATCGATAATAACTGAAATCATCAGAATGATGAGCAGTGTAAATAGAAAGGTGGACAAAAATTTCTTAAAAATATATCGGTCCAGAATATTAAAAGTCATAGTATTTGGCTTTACTAAAGTCGAAAATCCAAAGATTGGATTATGCTGTTTTTCCAGGTATAAAAAGTTCCATTTTCGATTTGCTTACGAGCCTCTTCAACCAATGAAAGATAAAAGCTGAGATTTTGCAAGGTGGCAATCTGCATGGCTGTTATTTCATTAGCTTTAAATAAATGTCTTAAATAGGCTTTTGTATAAATTTGACTTGTTTTAGCTTTACTTTGGGCGTCAATGGGTTCGAAATTATCTTTCCATTTTGCGTTATTTATATTGATAACTCCCTCCCAGGTATAAATCAAACCATGTCTTGCATTCCTGCTGGGTAAAACGCAATCAAACATATCAATGCCTGCCGAAATTCCTTCCAGGATATTGGAAGGAGTACCTACCCCCATCAGGTATCTGGGTTTTTCAGGGGGTAAAATTTGACATACATCAGCCGTTATTTCATACATTTTTTCAGTGGGTTCTCCTACAGAAAGACCTCCTATCGCATTTCCCTGACGATTCATATCCCGAATGGTTTCTGCTGAATCTCTTCTTAAATCTGGATAGGTAGAACCCTGGACAATTGGAAATAAGGATTGTTGATAACCATACAATCCCTCTGTTTCATCGAAGCGATTGCAACACCTTTGAAGCCACCGATGCGTCAGCTCCATTGATTTTTTTGCATAATCATAATCGCATGGATAAGGTGGACATTCATCGAAAGCCATGATGATATCGGCTCCAATAATCCTTTGAATATCCATTACCTTTTCTGGGGTAAAAACGTGTTTACTGCCATCAATATGAGAATGAAAGACAACTCCCTCTTCTTTAATGATTCGGTTAGCAGCTAATGAATAAACCTGATATCCTCCGCTATCAGTTAGTAAAGGTGCATTCCAATGCATGAATTTATGCAAACCACCTGTAGAGTTCAATATATCTGTTCCTGGTCTTAAATATAAATGATAAGTATTTCCAAGAATAATTTTTGCTGAAATGGGATCTAAAAGTTCATGTTGGTGGATCGCTTTAACACTGCCCAGTGTTCCTACAGGCATAAAAATAGGGGTAGGAATGGTTCCATGAGCCGTTATTATCTGTCCAGTACGGGCTGAAGTCTGAGCATCTTTTTTAAAAATGGTAAATTCAAACAAGGGTAATATGATTAGCTGGTTAAATCTGATATCTGTGACTGTCAAATTTTAATAAGACGCCAATTAACAGGGTGAATCCTAGTAAAGAAGAGCCTCCTTTGCTTAAAAGAGGAAGTGGAATGCCTATAATGGGCATGATACCCATAGTCATTCCGATATTTACAAAAAAATGAATAAAAATAATGCCCACAACGCAATAGGCATATATTCTTGAAAAATTGGAACGTTGACGCTCAGCCAGAATGATAATTCGATACATAAGCAACATAAAAATTAAAATGGTGGCAACGCTTCCTATAAATCCATGTTCCTCTCCGATGGTACAAAAAATAAAGTCCGTAGCTTGTTCCGGAACATAATTCAAACGGGTAATCTCTCCATTTAAATACCCTTTTCCCTCGATTCCCCCCGAACTAATAGCCAGTTTCGATTGTAAAACATTATACAAAGCTCCTCGGGGGTCACATTTTGATGGTTGTAACCAAACATTTATTCTTTCTTGCTGATGTGGACGAAGGATATTATTAAACGCGTAATTTGCAGTAAAGGAAATTCCTATGCCAATGGCTAAAACGACTGTAGCAAAAGCGAGGGTTTTAAAATTGTTTTTAAAACCATAAGCAATACCAAGTAAAGCGGCAGCGATTGCATTGGCTGACAAGGTAATCGTTAAATAATCTTCCCTTACTAATATATAGGAGCCAATGGCCCATAATACAACACCTAAACGCCAGTTTATGACATTGGCAAGACCGCCGGAAAGGAAATAAATTATTCCCACCAACAGGATAATCGTAATAACAACAGGAGACACCACTAATCCTAAAATTGTTAATATTATAAGGTAAAATGCAGTTAAATAATAGTTTACTGATAATCCTTCGCGATACATAACAAGGGTAAAAGAAAGGAAAACAAGGGCGGAACCTGCATCGGGTTGTATTAAAACTAAAAAAATAGGTATTAAAAAGATACCAAATGCAGTAAGTTGAGTTCTTAAGTCTTTTAAATTGGTATTAAATTTACCCAAAAAAGAAGAGAAGGCGAGGGCTGTACCAAATTTTGCCAGTTCAGAAGGTTGGATTGAAAAACCACCAAAGGAATACCAAGAAGTGGCTCCTTTAATTTCTGTTCCAAAAACGAGGACTCCTGCGAGCAACAGAATTGTGATAGCATAGATAGGATAGGCAAAGGTTTGCCAGGATTTCCAGTCAATTAGGAAAATGAGTAAAAATAAAATCATGGCAATGGCTACCCAAATCATTTGTTTGCCAGCTGTACTGTTTAATAACCCGACTTTTTCGATTTCACGTTGGCTGACAGAAAAAACCATAAGCACTCCCAAGGCAATGAGAGATAAATAAAGCGAAAAAATAACTAAATCGAAACTTCGCTGATCACCACGGGTTCTTAACATATCATAAGTTACATTATGTTTATCAAAACTTAGAGGCTAACAATAAATCTATGGTAAGCTTATTGTCTGCAATTTCCATAGCCCCCGGATAGGATTTTCTAAAAAAATACTTCATTAATATAGCCTCCTTTTTATCATAAAACGCCCCAGCTCTTAAATGATAATAAGGTCTGTTATGAACAACCTGTAGGGGTATATCCGGATAATTATTTTGGAACTGGCTTTTGGTATTTTCTAAGGCGAGTCTATCGGTTGTGGCTAAAATCTGAACCCTCCAGCCATTGATAAATTCAGATTGTTTATTTGAAAGGGCATAATTTTTCAACATGGCTGAAACTTCAGGACTTTCTGAAATCACTTGTCCTGAAAGTAAATTAAAAGTTATTGCAAAATTTAACAGGATAATCAAAAAAACATTTCTCATCATCTTGGCTGGTTTTTTGCAAATTTACTAAATGTTTTACATTCCAGACCTGATAATAAAAGGCTCAATCAAACAAGGTTGGTTTTTGGATTTCGAATTGCCATTTGAAGGTTTTTCGATGATGAGCAGACAAGCCGAATTCATAAATAGCTTTTCGGTGTATCAAAGTTGGGTAACCCATATTTTTATTCCAATGATAATAGGGGTAAGAAGGGTGAAGTTTAGTCATATATTCATCTCTGTGGGTTTTGGCAAGAATGGATGCGGCTGAAATAGCAGCATATTTGGCGTCACCACCAATATGACATGAATGAGCAATTTCTTTGAAAGGTTTAAACCTGTTTCCGTCTATATACAGATGCGAAGGTTGAAATTTCAATTTTTCAACTGCTCTGTGCATTGCCAAAAAAGAAGCATTTAAAATATTAATCTTATCAATTTCCTCAGAAGAAACCATGCCAACAGCCCATGAAACCGCTTCTTCCTCTATCAGCATTCTCAAATAATCTCTTTGTTTTGCAGATAATTTTTTTGAGTCATTTAAATGTGGCAAAAAAGTTTCAGGGTGCAAAATAACAGCAGCGGCAAAGACCGGACCAGCCAGACAGCCCCTTCCTGCTTCATCGCATCCTGCTTCCTTTTCATTGGTATAAATCAAATCAAAAGAGGACATAAATTTATCATTTAAAGTCTAAGGCAGTAAGCTGTTCAAAAATTTCATCTATTTCTTCGAAAGACTTTAGTCCAGTTTTTTCTTCAGACCCTCCCGACAAACAATATCCTGCAGGTTTAAAGTACTGTATATGATCTATTATTTGATTAACATTTCCATTGCTATGTATAAAAATGGGAAAAACTTTACAAAGATTGACCAGAGCATTTTTCCATTGAACAGATAGTGGTTTAAATAAATTTGAAAAATTTAATATGTAAAAATTTACTTTATTATTGTATTGATTAAGAAAAGCCTGGATATCGGGGCTGGGTATATCAACGTCAACCATGATTTCGGCGAATACAGTATAATCATCTGGAATAAATTTTAAGTCATTAAAATTAAAAAGAGGTCCCAGTTGAATGGCATTCAGGCCTAAATTTTCTGAAACAGATAAAATTTCTTTTACGGAAGAAAAGTTAAATTCACCTATGAATGTAGGACCGCTAACCCATTCACGAATGGATTTCACAAACAAGGGATCGGATGCATTTTGATCTGTTGAATCAAGATTAAAGCCAAGCCAGTCAACCTCCATAGAGGCAAAATATCTGGCATCCGTCAGGTGAGTTAAAGCATTGGCTTTTAATTGTAACTTCATTATAAAAACTTAGCATTTTTTAATTCCAGCTCCAGTTTATCCAATAAATTTTGCGAGAGAGGAACCAAGGGCAACCGAACCTCTTTGGCACAAAGGCCCAATAATTCCATAGCACCTTTAATGCCTACAGGGTTTCCTTCTGCATAAAGCCAGTCGTGTATATCAAGCATTTTATTGCTTAATGCATTGGCTTCATGAAATAAACCTTTATTGGCAAAATGGACCATTTGTGAAAAGGTTGAAGGTAAGGCATTGGCAATAACACTAATGGCACCAACCGCACCACATGCCATCATAGGGACTGTAAGTGCATCGTCACCTGAAATTACTTTAAAATGCTCAGGTTTATGTTTTAATAAATACATAATTTGCGTCATATTACCCGAGGCCTCTTTTACAGCAATAAATTTTTGTGAATCCCTGGCCAGTCGCAAAACGGTATCAGCTGACATGTTTGACCCCGTTCTACCAGGTACATTATAAAGAATAATAGGTAGCGGGGAAACCTCCTGCACAGCCATATAATGTTGGTAAATACCTTCTTGAGGGGGTTTATTATAAGCTGGACTGCTTGACATGATAGCATCATAGCCTTCCAATTGGTAGCTTTGAATTCTTTGTTTCAATAAAGCTGTCCAGTTGCTGCCAAAAAGTCCGGCGACCAAAGGAACTCTGCTCTTTACTCTGTCTTTTGTAAAAGTGAGTACTTCTTTACATTCCTGGCTTGAAAGGGTTATGGCTTCTCCGGTAGTACCCAAAGAGACGAGATAGTTGACGCCTCCCTTTATGACATGTTCGATGATATTTTCAAGCGCATTAAAATCGATAGCGCCATTTTTAAAGGGTGTGATTAAGGCAACGCCGGTGCCATTAAAAGACGGTTGGTTCATTCCTGACTTGTATTTTACCTAATAAATTTTCCATTTGGTTAAAAAAAGATTGGGGTGTGGTATCGGCTGGAACGTCGAGCATGAGGTCATAGCAACTGGTTTGACTGGTTACAGGTCCTATGCGAAGTCCAGCTGGTGTCAGGGCAGTTAAAAAGGCTAATGGTTCGTCATTTACGGGAGATACATGGATAACTATATCAACAGGTCTGTTCAACCATTCATCGACCCGTTTTCCAAAGGGTCTTCCTGCCCAGTCAATATTATTCTTGTTTAGGCAGAGGAAGGGTAAATCTAATATTTCTTTAGCGTTTTTATTCAAACCTAGAAGAAATACTGTTTTTCCATTTTTTTCCAGTTGCTTAGCAAATTTTTGAATTCCCTGAATAAATTCAGGATTTTCAGCATCAAAAATAAAGGCAATAGATTTGGCGGAATTAAAAGATAAAGATCCAGAGACTTTTCGTTTAGAACGCAAAGAAAGACCCTTGGTCAAACTTTTAGTCATCTGGGATTTCTTGAAATTTTGCCAAATCTGCATAGGAATAAAGTTTAATTTTTCTTGGAAGATTTTTTTGATTTAGGGGGTTCAACAGTTTCTGGAATATCAAAAACTTCCTCATACACACCCATTTTACTATATTTCTCAATTCTTTCAAGAATTCGGATATCGGGATCTTTAGGTTGAATTTCAGCTAATGCCTCCATAATTTTTGCTTTTAAAAGATCAGCCATTTCATCAGGATTAGAATGGGCACCACCAATAGGTTCTTTGATAATTCCGTCAATTAAACCAGCGGCAAACATATTTTCTGCAGTTAATTTAAGTGCCTCTGCTGCTTTTTCTTTATAATCCCAGCTTCTCCAAAGAATAGACGAGCATGACTCTGGAGAAATAACAGAATACCAGGTATTTTCTAACATGAAAACGCGATCACCGAGCCCGATACCTATGGCTCCACCAGAAGCACCTTCACCAATAATGACACAAACGATAGGTACCCGAAGCTGTGCCATTTCAAAAAGATTTCTTGCAATTGCTTCTGCCTGGCCTCTTTCTTCCGCTTCTATTCCAGGAAATGCGCCGGGAGTGTCAATTAAGGTTATGACAGGAAAATTAAATCTTTCAGCAAGTTTCATTAATCTAAGGGCTTTTCTGTAACCCTCGGGATTTGCCATACCGAAATTCCGGTATTGACGCATTTTAGTGTTAATTCCTTTCTGGTGTCCAATAATGACTACAGTCTGGCCATTAAAAGTGGCTAATCCCCCGACGATGGCTTTATCATCTTGAAAATGCCTGTCTCCGTGCAATTCAATAAACCTATCACACATTTTATGGGTGTAAAACAAAGTGTAAGGTCTCTCGGGATGCCTGGAAAGTTGCACCCTTTCCCACCCCGTTAAATGGCTGTATATCTCTTTTCGCTTCTCAACTATTTTTTCTTCGAATACGCTTATCTGGGAACTTACATCAATATCACCAGCTTCTCCAATTTCTTTTAGTTTTTCCAGCTGCTCATAGAGCGATGCTAAAGGTTTTTCAAATTCTAGGAAAATCATAGCCTGTGGATTTAGTAATGAACAAGTATTTCAGCGCCTAAAAGGCTGGACAAAATTAGTAAATCATGTTAACTCCACTCCTTTTAAGATTTTTTTTTTCATTTTTTCTTGTAATTTTTGATAATTTTCACAAATGATTCTATTTTTGCACTCTCTTATCGCAATGGCATTAAGAAAAAGGTTCGGTAGTTCAGTTGGTTAGAATACATGCCTGTCACGCATGGGGTCGCGGGTTCGAGTCCCGTCCGGACCGCTACTGCTTCATTTTGAAGCGGTAACGTTGAGTCGCTTGAAATTTAGGTTTCTTTAAGTCGGCTATTATCATATAAAGTTGGGGTTTTACTTTGAAAAACTCAAAAGGTTCGGTAGTTCAGTTGGTTAGAATACATGCCTGTCACGCATGGGGTCGCGGGTTCGAGTCCCGTCCGGACCGCTTAAAAAGGTCTCTGATTAAAAAATCAGGGACCTTTTTTAATTAATTTTTAGCCTCCCTTCAACGAAATTCAACGATTTTTTTAGTTTTAATAAATATCTTCTACCTGTTATATAGGTTGGGTCAAATTTTCCTGCAGGTTTATTTTGATATTTAATGTAAAGTTACTAGTTTACCACTGGGTTTATTGTCCTTTTATTTTCAAATTATTTCATCTATGAAAAGACGCAAGTTTCTGCAACAAGCCAGTTTGGCCAGCGCTGTTGTTTTTGCCCAGCCATATCTCATTCCTTTTAAACCGTCTAGGTATAAAACTGTACTCATTGGCAGTGGCTGGTGGGGATTAAATATTCTCCGAGAGGGAATCAGGACAGGTCAAATTGAAGTGGCTGCCCTTTGTGATGTGGACGATAACCAATTGACTAAATGTAAAACAGAAGTAGATAAACTGACTAATGACCGGCCTAAAATCTATAACGATTTTAGAGAATGCATTCAAAAAGAGAAACCAGATATAGTTATAAACGCCACACCCGATCACTGGCATGCCTTAGTAGCTATCGAGGCTATGAAAAATGGGGCTCACGTTTTTATTGAAAAACCTATTTCTCATACAGTTAAAGAAGGTACAGCCATTGAAAAAATGGCCAGAGATACTCAAAGAGTATGTATTGTCGATTTTCATCGACGTTATTCTCCTCATAACGTGAGTGCTCATGAATTTTTAAAATCGG
>Ga0214917_10002232_pt1 | contig 23885 bp, 29 predicted proteins | sample LL_1208_BB_MetaG_FD_177983 | JGI IMG/M metagenome (GOLD analysis project Ga0214917, IMG submission 177983) | Freshwater microbial communities from Lake Lanier, Atlanta, Georgia, United States - LL_1208_BB | ecosystem: Environmental > Aquatic > Freshwater > Lake | place: USA: Georgia | collected...
CGGCAGCACCATCTCGTACACATTCCCGCGGCCCTGCAGCACAGGGTCACCCCACAGGTTTAGCGCGGGCGGCAGGTCTTCGGAGTAGTACGGCAAGCGAGAGCGGTACTTGTTGAATGACTCGTAGAAACCCTTGATGCCGCTCGGCGCGTCCGGCGTCATGCGGTAGTCGCGCTGGGTTGGGTCACGCATCCGCTCAATGGCAGCAACCAGCGAGCTGTAAGCGCCAGCCGGCGATCCGCCAATGAGGAAGCCACCGTACTGCTTGGCCAGGTTGTCCACCACCTTGTTGATGTCCGCCGGACCATAGTCGCCGCCAAGCAGCTTGGCAAAGTCGGCGATGCCCTGCAGGTAGGGTTGCTCCTTCATGTACTCGTACAGCCCCTGGACGCCGCCGAGGAACACCTCTTGCACCTTGCTGTCATCTGGGTCTGTCTGCGCGTACTCGGCATAGTCAGCTGCGATGGCGAGCAGGGCGCTGACCGGCTCCATGCCGGCGTAGCTGTAGTAGGTGTCGCCGACCTTGATGCTGTACGGCTGCCAGCCGTCACGCATGAGCGCCTCGCGGTCCGCCTTGCGCGACGGGCCGCTGCCGGTAATCTTGCCCTCAGCGGCGTAGCTGGCAAACGTGGCCAGCACCGCAGAACCCATCGTGACCTTGGCCAGCGCCATGTCGCGGTAGATGCCGCCTTGCGCAATCTCGTCGCGGAAGCGGCCGGAGAGCGGGGCGAACGGCGTGCGCTCCAACACCTCTAGGCCAATGTTGGCCGGGGTGCGGAAAAACGGCACCATCACTTTGCCGATGGGGTGGTTAAACGCGCCCTGCAGCTTTTGCAGTCCAGGCGGCAGGTCCATCGTGAACGTGCCGCGGCGGGCGTAGTTGAGCGCAGCCTCGTCGATGTCAGGCGGCGGCGAGCTCATGATGCCGGTCACCTCGGACTCAGCACGCGCCACCGCGGTCGCTTCATCCGCACCCTGGTCAAGCGCGTCGCGGTACACCGTCTTGCCGCGGCGTATGGCCTGGGCGTTCAGCTCCATTCGATACAGCACGCCCTTGAAAAACTCGTCCTCGGTCATCAACGCACGACCAGGCAGCGTGATGGCGGTGCCGTAGTAGTCGATGCCCTTGCCAAGCCACTTGTCCTGCTCGATGCCGAACGCGGCCGAGCTGATGGGCGGCGCGTCGGTGCCCCGGGTGAGCTCGATTTTGGACAGCGGATCGTTCGGCGAGTTGGTGCGCCACGCACGCGAGGCCAGCTCAAGCCCTTCGCCCAGCCCGTTGCGCAGCGACTGCATCATCGTCAGCGCCTCGTCGAACCCGACCTTCTCGTTCTCCGCGCCAGGCACCAGGCCGCGGCGCAGGCGGGCGGGTAGGGTGTTGCCGTAAAACGCACCAACCAGGCGCTCGGGGATCTGGTACACGCCGAACAGCGAGTTGGACACAATGTTCTTGGCGTGCGACACCGGCGACGACAGCAGGCCGTTGATCCAGGTGGTAAACCAAACGTCCTTGATGCCGGACATCATCGACTTCTCGACCAGCTGGTTCTTGGCCGCACGCGACTCCAGCGACAAGTAGCTGCGCGCCATGTCTTGCAGCGCACCCTCGCCGCCAAACTCGTCAAGCGTGCGGCGGATGATGTCGGCATTGCCCTGGCGGGGGATGCGGAACACCGCCAGCGCACGCGCTGTTTCGGTCTGGATGCCCTTTACGCCGCGCTGGATCATTCCGTGCAGGGCAATCTGCTGGCGCAGCTTGAGCTTGTCGACGTCGGTCGCGGTGCCGTCCGCCACCATCTTGAACAGGCGGTCCAGCTCGTTGGCCGAGCTCTCTAAAACCTCCAGCGCCTTGTAGGTGTCGACCGCGCTGGGCAGCATCTTGCCGTCCTGCGGGTTTACTAGGCGCGACAGGAACGCCTCGTTGATGCCAGACTCGGCAGCTTTGGCCTTGATCTCGTCGAACGTGACGCGCTTGGTCTTGATGCCTAGCGCATCTGCCACGCCACCCACAATGGCAGCTGCGTCGTCGGTCTGATACCGCGCCAGATTAAATGGCTCTTGCGGGATGCCGGCTTGGACTTCCTCGGTGGTGCGCGACGGTTTGCCGATGGTGTTGCCGGTAACGCGGCGCTGCTGCGCAGCGGCGTCGACCTTGTCGACCAGCGCCTGCGGCGCCTCGGGAATGACCTTGAAGTTTCCAACCTTGCCAGCCTGGGGCAGGGCGTCAGCTGCTGCTTTAGCTGGCTGCGGCACAACCTCTCGGCCAGCCTTGCGTACGGCGTTGCCAACAATGCCACGCAGAGCAGACCCGAGGCCGGCCACCTGCACCGGCTCCATCGCCGGGTCGCCAGGCATCTCGGTCACCGGAGCCACCGCCTGCTCTGTCGACACTGGATCAGCCTGCGGTACAGGCTGGTCAGGCAGGATAGTGTCTAAACGCTGCTCAAGCGGGTTCGGGTTAATGGCCATCACTCAGCTCCCATTGCGGAAGCCGAGCGGCCCCCAGTTACTTGACCGGCTTTTCCGCTTGCTGCGGCGCTACCTGTTCTTGCTTGCTCTGCGCGTCCGGCTGAGTTCCCTGCGAGCTCGCGCTCGAAGAGCTTCTCAAGTTCTTGCCGTAAAGAATCGAGGTCGGCTGGGGCGCGTCCTCGGCCGAAGTCTGCCAACCTTCCCAAATAAGCTCGCCCATCTGGACTCTCCTTCCAATCGTTTCTGGCTTTTACCAGGTCAGCCTCGTAACCGCGCACCCTCACGCGGAAACCTAACCCGCGAACCATGTCGGTCAGGGGTTGTTCAATTGCCAATTGTATATCACTCATACGTTTAGCTCCACCCTGGTCAATCAAAACGCGGATGCCGACTTGACCATCAACGGTGCGAATCGGTTGATACCCCTTGAACAGTCCGGTCGGATCGGCCTGCATCACGTTTTCCCAGAAGTTGCGCAACCCCTCGTTTGTAGACAAGTTTTCCGACCCGTCTTCAATAAAATCGATGGCAATTGCTTTTGGATTTTTGGTCATGCCTTTGACCGAATTGACCCACACCTCGGTTTGCTGGAGGAGATAGCCCAGCACGTTGGCGGTGTATTCGGCGCCCTCGCGAGTAGCCAGCGCCTGCGCCACCGCAGCCGGGTTTTGGAAGTTTTCCCAGCCGCCGGTTCCATGCACTAGGCCGCGAAGATCCACGCCCGTGATGTTGGTGGCCATTTCGACTGCGCGGCTAGTGACGGCCTGCGTCACCTCGTACTGGCGCTCGACCGGCAGGGCGGTAAATCGCTCTCCGAACTTTTGCGCCCAGGGCGAACCCTCGCCTGGCGCCACTTCCATCGAGATGCGCCGGAAGTTTCGCTCTAGCGCGGTGACCGTGTTGTCGGCTGCATCTGCGGTCAACCTGGTCATCGCCATCCAGCCAATTGCCTGCACCTCATGCGGCTGCCAATCGTTGCGCCCTTGCCACGCAATGTCGTTGAGGTGCTGCGTCAGCGATCTGCCAAAATCTGCGCGGTTCTCGTATTGCGTGTCTGTTGGCCCCATTTGAAAGTCCACCTTTACCGCGTTGCGGTCAACCTTGTAGCCTAGGCGCTCCAAGTGGTTGAGGAGGGTGGGATCCACCAGGCCGGTGTCGCGAGCGGTGTGAATGTCGACAACGAACGGCGCACCGCCTTCCGCCTGGTTGCCAAAAAATGACCTGGTTTCGCTCCCAGACGCGCTGTCCACGAAGTCTGCAATCTTGGCGCCGACGCCGCTTGTAATCGGCTCGTTCTTCAAAGCGCGGCGAGCGGCCTCAGTAGCTGTCGGCAAACCACCGCCAACCATCTCAGACTCAGGGATGCCACGCGCAAACTGTTCTGCCTGCCGGAGCGCGTTGGCCATTGCAGAATCCACGCTGGTGTTTTGGTTTGCCACCAGCCATGCGCTCATGTAGCGATCGGCCTTTTCCTCATCGCCGTTGGTGTACTTGAGGAACGTGTCCCGGATCTCCGAGTACCAGCGGGAGTACTCGTCAATCTGCTCCGGCGTCAACATCGACTCGACCCGATCCTTCCAATCGTCAAATGTGATTTTGCCCACCGCGAAATCAGGCAACCCGCTGCCCTCCGGCGCGGCGATGGCCGTGCGTTCGTTCTTTGGTTCGCCGGGCAACGCCTTGCCCTTTTCCAACGCGGCATTGCGCTGCTGCTTAAGCCGCAGCCTGGTATCGACATCCTGCTTGGGAAACACCAGCCCTGTCGCTTTAGACGCTGCCGGGCTTACGTCTTTAATGCTCAGACCTGCAGGCATCCCTTTGGTAGCTTTGACGCCAGCCTTGACGCCGGCGACCCCAGCGTCAACCAAGCCCGGCAGCGGGGCAAACTCACCAAACGTCTGACCAATGTTTGCGTTGTGCTGACGGCTCTTGGCGTCAGCAGCTCCAGCCGGCACTACAGGCGGCAACATCTTGCCCATGTCCTCGGTGGTCGGCAGCAGGGTGCCCTGCTGCATTCCGCGATAAAACGCCTCCAGCCGGCCTTGATCTTCCGGGCGGTTGAACACTGACTTCAGCCCGTTAAACAGCATCTGCAGATCACCACCGATGCCAAGCGTTTGCGCTACGGCGCCGCGCACAACGCCAGCCCCGGTGTCCAACAGGGCGGTTCCTACGTCGCTGATCGGCCTGTCGACCCGGCCAACCCCGGCGCCGCTGCCACCCATTGCCAGCATCACGGGTTTCTCGGCCGGCGTCTCCGGCTCAACCGGCTGGTCTGGGAATTGGACAGCGGTCAGGGTGTTGAGGTAGCGGTCCTCGACCGGGCTTAGTGCCATCAAATGTCTCCCTCGGCTTGCTTGAGCAGCTGCTTAATGCGGTTGATCTGCTGCAGCTTCTGACGGTCGTTTCCGGCCTTGCGCTCCAGCGCGGCAATTTTGTCGGCCGTGATGGGGCCGTTGATCCAATCCATCTTTTCGTATGTCTGCAGCTGGGTGCGCGCCTGCTTTGCCTGCTCGCTGTTGCGGCGCTGCTCGAGTTCGCGGGTCAGCTGGTCAATGATCTGGCTAGGCATCACGACCTTGCCCTCGCGCATGGCAGCCGCTTGAAGCTCTGTGGCGCGAGCGCGCAGCCCGTTGAGCCGTTGGAACTCAGCGCCTTTCGGATCTAGCACCACCACGCCGCCGGTGACGTTGATGCCAGCCAGTTTGTTGAGCCCGCGGGCAAGCTCGGCCTCGTCGCGCCGGCCCTCGCCGGTCATCAGCTTGAGCGCAGACACCGCTTCCTTGCCGGTGAGCCCCTTGCCAACCAGCGACCAGATCTGATCCGGAGTGTTCACCGTACCGTCGTAGATGCCCTGCAGCAGATTGAACTGCACGCGGGGGTTTCCCTCTTTTTGGTTCGGATCCAGCAGCTCCTTGAGAGTGCCGATGGGCACGCCGTTGTTGGGGATACTGGTCAGCTCTGTAATCAGGTCGCGCCGCGCTTGCGAAGTGTCCGGCAGCGTGAAGATGCGCTCAAGCAGGTCAATGGACCGCTGCTCGTTGACGCGCTTCTCGTCGTCACGCTTGCGCTTCTCTAGGTCGTTGCGTTGGTTGTCGGCGAGCAGGAAATTGGCCGTGACCTTGGCCTTGGCGTCCTGCGGCATTTCCTGCCAAACAATAGACATTTTGCCAAGCTGGCCCGAGCGGATCATCTGCAGGCCAGCCTGCGGGTTGCTCATAAAGTCGTCACTGGTGACAAACTTTGTGACCGCGTTGATCTTGGCCTCGCCAAGCGCCTTCTCAAACTGAGCGGCGTATTTTTGCTGTATCCCGGCATCACCAAGCAGCATGGCCGAGGTGGCGATGTTCTCGCGGAACACGCCGGCCAGCTCGTCGATGCTGCGCGGTTTGTTTGTTGTCGGGTCCAGCCAGTAACCCTGCTCGACTGTCTTCTCAAGCAGACGCACGCTGTTGTTGAAGTCGAGGTCGAACTTGGCAACGCGCTGTTCCTTGGCGCGCTTGAGCTCAGTCTCGTACGCGGCCTTGAGCACCGTGTTGCCGTGCGTCGCTATGGTGGCGCGAAACTTGAGAGAGGCCTCCGGGTCGACCTGGCGCAACGAAGCGGTATAGCCCTCGGTCATCGTGGCGATGCGGTTCTGAACGTCGGCGCTTGTGGCATTGCCGGCGTCGACCTCGTTTACCAGCTTGACCAGCTCGTTGCGCGCCTCGGCCTCGAAATGACTCGACAGCTCAAGGGCGCGAGCTTTCTTGACCGTCTTCTCAAAAATGGTTCCTTGCCCAGTGTTGTAGATCAGCGGGGTGGTGTCGCCCTTTTTGGCCGAGTCAATTTGGGCTTGCGTCACCGGATTGTCGGCGACGTATTGCATCCCAGCTTCCTTGGCGTATTGCTCTGCCTGGCCAAACAGCTGGGTGCTCATGCGATCAAGCAGCTGTGACAATTGGCCGGCGGACTGAGCACCAGCACGCATTCCAATGTAGTCGACCTGCGGCGGCGTGATGGTCGGCAGCGTGGCCTGCGGCACGCCGTCAAGCTGCACGCGGCCGGGCTGAATCAACGGGACGTCAGCCATCAGGGCTTGCCTCCGGTGTTAAACGGGTTCACAAACGTGTTGGCAAAGTTCTGCACGCCCAGCGCCAGCTGCGCGTTGCCAAGTAGACCACCGCTCGTTTCGGCAAACTTGCCGGCAGTGCGCAGCTCGCGTGCCTGACGATCAGCGGCATCGCGGGTCAGGTCGGCCTGCTGCTTGCCGGCGGCGTAGATGTTCAGTGAATCCTCAAAGCCCAGCACGCGGGCCATCAGGCCGTTGAGGTCGGTAACGCCGATGTCTTGGTACGATGCCTTGGTGTTGTAGTCCTGCACCGCCGACACCGAGCCGGTATTGATGTCAACGCCGTTTGCAGCAGCGCGAGCGCGCACCGCGGCGTTGGTGCGCTGCAGGTTACGCAGAAGGGTGTTGCCTTGAATCTTGTAGTTCAGCGCCTCAAACTCGGCAGCCTTGAGCTTGCGACCGGCCTGGATCGCGGCGTAACGCTCCTCTTGGTCAGCGCGGATGCCGGCTAGACGCAGCGTGTCCAGCGCCTGCATCTGGTACATCGCATTTTGGTAGATGCCCTGCGCTTTGCTGGCCTGCGAGCTCGCGTAGCTGGTGGCCAGGCCGGCGACGCTGCTGACAGCGCCAGACACCTGGGTGATCGCTTGAACGGTTGCTGGGGAGAAGATGGCCATCAGGTGCCTCCGTGGACCGCGACCTTGTACTCAAGGCCGAGCAGCGTCATCTTGAGCGGGAGCGACTGACTGACCTCAATGGCCTGCTCGCGGCTGTATCCCAGCACGCCGTTGATGCGCTTGATGCCGGTGAACTCCGGCTCAGGGCCGTCTAGCAGCGGGTTGTCAAAGCTGCGAAACGGGACCGGCTGGTTGTTGACGTTGAGGTGCTGAGTGTCGTCGACGATGGCGTTGATCTCGACCACGCGCTTCTTGAAGCTCACACGGTTGCCGGTCTGCAGCTGCAGCTCAACCGGCATTGTCTTGGCGTAAACGGTGAAGGGCAGGCCGACCTCGTAGCTGGCAGTCGACGCACGGTCAAACGTCACCGAGCCGCCGCCGCTTACCGTCTCGTTGCCTTGCGGCACACCGTCGCAGATGACGTTCAAGCTCTTGCCGACGTGCGGCAGGCTGGACGCACTAGCGGCTGCGCCTCCGGTAAACGCGCAATCTGTGAACAGCGTGTCGCGGAACAGCTCGACAAAGAATCGGTTGGTGCCGTTGAAGGTGCGGCGCACGACGACATAGATGTCAGACACGTCGGTCTGCACGTCTTTAAACAGGCCGTCGGTGATGAACTCAGAAGGGGCCACCACCTGCTGCGAACGCATCACGCTGAACGCGGCCATTGTGCCGTCAGCGTCGTTGATGATCATCAGCAGATCGCCCTCGTCGGTCGACGTGGCACGACGCAGCGCCATCCGCGCCGGCGTCTTGAGCAGATGCCCGGCCAGCAGCGACACCCGCTGCGTGACATAGGTGAGCTGCGAGTCGGAGAACAGGAACTCGTTGAGCGCCTTGCCCTGGCGCTGGATGTACACCGTGCCAGTCTCAAGCTGCTCCACCCGCGTGCCTGGCTTTGTCCCATTTCGAGACACCGCCTTGAACGTGAAGGTGAGCGGGGTGATTGGCTCGGTGCCAGCCTGCGGGACGTAGAACTCGCCACCGGTGGTGAAGATCTGCAAGTCCTTGCCGCTGATGATGTCGACGATGACGTTCAGCTGGTTGGTGTCGAGAGTGGCCTCGACGGCGTCGTCGTCCAGCGCCTCGGTGGCAACGAAGTCGAAGAACAGGCCGATCTTGCTGCCCCAGATGGTCGACGGCCGCGACTTAGATCCGCCAAAGTACAGGCGCCCTTCATGGAAGGTGACCGTGCGGGGCCAACCTTTGCCGGCAGACCACACGGCCTCGTAGCCCGTCTCAAGTTCCCAGCTGCCGCTGGCAATCGCGGCAGTGCTGAAGAATGGGTATTCGACCACCGCCTTGACCACCGTGCCGCTGACGTACTCAATGATGCGGGCGCGGCCCTGCGGGCTGGCGTTGACGTACTGGTTGACGTGGCTGGCCGAGAACACGCTTGAGCTGGCCGTCAAAGTGGCGTTGCCAGACACAGCACTAGGGGTCAGCGTGGCGGCCGGGGTGCTGACGGCAATGGTGAAGGCGTACAGCGGGATGCTGTCGAAGCTGATGGTGCTGATGGTCCAGCTTGCATCGCTCGCACCGCGCACCAGTTTGGTCGGCGCCAGGTCGGGGTGCACCAGAATCATCGTGTCGGCCGACTGCGTCCAGCAGAGCTGCGACAGCATCGCGCTGGTGATCGACGTCGTCAGGTAGTTGTTGCCCGACCCGTTGATGTTGGTGATCAGCCCGCCATCCTTGATGACGTACATCCGGTTGTGCGTAAAGCACAGCATATAGCTGTCGTCGACGCTGAACTCAAAGTTGATGAGCCGCACGCCGTTGGCCGCGGACTCGGTGCTGGTGTTTGGCAGCTCGACAATATGCTTGAGCCCTGACCGGCGTCGCATCCCGCCCTGCGGCTGGATCAGCACGTTGGTGGCCTTGGACAGCGCGTTGTTGTACTGCTGCAAATCGATGCGCGAGCGCAGCAGAGGGTCCAGCTCGCCCGTGCTGAAGTTCGTCTGGATGTCGACGAAGCGCGGCATCAGTTCCTCACGGCGATCAACGAGTAGTCCTCGATGACCTTGGTCGCGTTGTTCTGGCCGTCGATCTGCATCGCCTGGCGGAAGTAGCCGCCGCGGCCGTTCTCGACTGGGGCGCCGGTGGCGACCGACTGCCAGTAGATCGACTTCTCGCGCTGCTCGGTGACGGGCTCGGCCATGTGCCAAGCCATCATGTACTTGAGCAGCTGTACGAAATACTGTGGCATCGCGTATTCGGGCGTCTGGTACTGGTAGTCGATCCAGACAGCCTCGAGGTTGGTGAGCAGCTTGTCTCCCTGGATCTCCCAATCTTTTGAGATTGTCGAGCCAGGATTAGCCGACGGATACACCGCTCGCGGGTTGGCGAGCCGGTCACCCGGCAGCTGGTATTCGTAGCGCCAGTATGTGGTCGGCGTGGTGATTAGCTTGGCGAGGCCGATCTTCTTCATGGAGAACGACCACGGGTACATGACCAGCGTCATGTCGCGGATGTCCGGGTAAAGCCGGTCCGCCACCGAGCTCTCGTCGGTGCCGTCGTTGAACGAGCTGATGGCTTTTGCGCCCAGCAGGAGCAGGGCGTCGGAGCAGATGGATACGCCAGTGTCGCCTGCAGCCATTGTCCAATCTCCAATGTGAAGAGGGCCAGCCCCCGCAAAGCAGAAGCTGGCCCCGTGCTACATGACCACCGATTAGTCGGTGTTGGTAACGGTCAGGGCGGTCACGTCAGAGACGTTTACGACCGTTCCGGTGTTGCTCATAACAACGTGCCAGCCAGCGGTCGAGACGTTCGCGCCAGAGAACACGGTGACCAGGATCACGTCGCCAACCTTCAGAACACCGGCAGCGGAGTTGAAATAACCGCTGGTGTCCACGGTCGCGTGCGCGTCTGTGGTCTTGTACGCCCAAATCTGCGGCGAATTGCCGGCCTTCGACTGACCGCCGATGGGCTGCAAACCAGTTACGTCATAAGCCATGATCAGCTCTCCTTACGATTCGCGGCAGGTGATCGAAACGATGCCGGCAGCGTCAATCGTCACTGCACCAGCCGAGAACACTTCGTTGACCAGCCAGCTGGTCTTCTCGGGGATGTAGTTGATTTCCGTGCGCATCCCGATGCCTTCGGCGTAGCCGAGGGCGTCCTTGTGGAAGGCGAAGCAGGTGCGGTCCAGCGAACCGTCGATGGCCAGGCCACCTTCCGAACGATCACCCAGAACGTGGAACTCAAAGCCTAGGAAGGTGTTGATTTCACCCTGCACCAGAGCCTTGACGCTGTTGAAGTCGGCCGAGGTGACCGAGGTTTCCGACAGCATATTGGCCAGACCGTTGGCGTGGATGATGACGTGACGGCCTTCCGGCGGGACGTTGTTCTTGTCCATCAGGCGCTTTGCTTCGCGCAGCTTGCCCAGGTTCATGTTGCTGGCAGTGGCCGAGCCCGACGTGACGACGGTGTTGGCAACGGTCAGCGAGGTGCCAGAGGCGGCGAGCGCGTCGAGGATCAGCTGATCCTGGCGGCGGCCCATCGCGTTGGCGACGACCTGGACGAGCTCTTGACGCTCGTCGAAATTGACCTTGGCCTGCGAGAAGATGTCGCTGTACTCAGCGGCGTTCCAATCTTGCAGGGTGCAGGTAACGGTTGAAAAACCCACGTTCAGCGGGGTGACGTCGGTCTGCGGCACGCGCAGAGTAGCGACACCAGCGCCAACCTTGGGGAACTTTACGATGGAACCTTCGACACCACGGCGTTGACGCACGGCGGGCACCAGCATGGCCTTGCCTTGATAGGCCTGCTTGACCTCTGCGTCGAACAGGGTGACGAAGGCGTTCGACAGAGAAACAGCCATTTCGTACTCCTTGTTGAGTTGATTGAGGTTTTTGCGCGCCGGTTAGCCTGTTTCCAGGGCCGTTTGCTTGCGGGTAACGCCCGCCACTCGTCACCATCCGGTGCGGCAAGGGCTGCAGATGCAGTAAGCCTTGTGCGCATTTTCTTCGGTGACAGTACAAAAATCAATAGGTTGTGTTGGAAAAAAGACGCCCCGCGCATGGCGGGGCGAAAGGTGCCCAAGGAGGAGTGGGCTATGGCATCAGTTAACGTATGCGGCAAACGCCTTTTCGACCTTCTGCCGATACGCAGCGTCGGTCTTGTAGCGCGGGTCCGCCACCATCTGGTAGAGCTCGTCCTTTGACGGCGCTCCCTCTAGCGGCATTGATTCGGCCGGAATGCGGCCTTCGTACGCTTCGCGGATCTTCATTAGAGCGCGCAGGCCTCGGGCGGTGCCGCCCATGACCTTGAACTCATCAAAGTCGTCTGACGACCAGACGCCCTTGTTGACCAGGCCACGCGCCCAGTCGACCATCCCGTTGACCACGGCAGTGCCGTTGGGACCAAGCGCCTTCAGCTCGGCCGTGGGGTCAATAGCGGGGCCGGCAGCTTCCTCGGCAATCTGGCCGATGGTTTGCGCCAGGTCGTCAAACGCGGCTTGGCTCACGCCGTGCTTTTGCGCCCAGCCGACATACGCTTGCGCCACTGGATCGTCCGACACCTTAAGCACGCTGGTGTCGTAATTGCCGTCCGGCGGAGCCTTGTGCTTGCCCTGCGCGATGGTCTTGCGCAGGTCTTGCCAGCTTTTCGCCATTTCCTCGTAGGCTGGCTGGCCATCCTTCCAGAAGTTCTCCGGCAGCCACTCGGGGCGGTCCGCCGGCGCGCCTGGTGCAGCTGCTTGCGCCGAGTCAGCTCGGTGATCAATCTCCGCGGCTTGCGGATTCTTGGGTGTTGCGTTCTGGTCTTCGACCGTCACATTGTCGAGTAGGCCGCTGCTTTCGCTCGCGGGCTCGACGGTTGCGGTTTCGCTCACAGGTTCCTCGCTCTCTTGATCCGTGCTTCAAGATCTCGCACCACGCTGTTCTGACCCTCTCGGTAGAAAGCATAGTCCGACGACGCACCCGGCACGGCGACGGGTTGCTCAAGAATCGTGTCGCGCAGCCAGCGCATCAGCGCCTGGCCATCCTCTGAGCCGAGCACGCGCAACACCAAACGGTCGGTGTCCTCGCGCAGCTGGCTGACCTCACGAATGTCTGTTGCTTGGCCTATGGCCTCAAGCTCGTCCCAGCTCACTGCGGGGGTTCCTCGATATCTGCTTCAGAGGCAAACGGAGACTTGCCTGCCTTCATTCTTTGGACGGCGTGTTCGTATGCCTTGTCCAAAATTGAAGGCGGCATCTTGTCAAAATAGCCCTTCTTTTGAGGATCGTTGCGCAACAACCAATCAAGCTCACGCTTGTTGAGCGTAGGCACAATCAATGGAATTTCGACTTCTTTACCGTCGATGCCAACTCCAACGGAGATCTCAGTCGACACAGATCCGTCAGGTCGTTGCAACTGGCCAAAATAGCCGGACCCCTTGGCGGTTCCATCTGCGCGCTTTCCATAGTTCATTGCGGCACTCCACCTGGTTGTTGCTGCTGCGCCGCCGTCATCTGCGCCACTATCGCGGCTTGCTGGGCCTGCGCCTGCTGTTCAAGCAGATACTCGCGCTCGGCCGCGGAGTTGCGCACACGCGCCGGCACGCCAAGCTTGTCGGCCAGGTAGTCAATGAGCTCGCCAGACTTGAGCGCCAGCGCGCCCTCGGCACCAAACTGCGGCGCGATCTGCGCGAACTGCATGATGGCGTTGACCTCCTCCATGTTCTGCGCCATTGCCAGCGGGGCCACCGGGGTGACCTTGACCTCGAGCCCGTTGACGCGCAGCGGCAGGTCGATGAGGCCGCGCTCGTCCATCACCTCCAGGATCTTGGTGACCAGCGGAATCATCGTTTCGTTGATCAAGCGGCCGAACGCGCTGCCCAGGTTCTGCGAGAGCTCCTTCATGCGCTCTACAATCTCGGTCGCGGAGCGTGCGCTCATGTTGTCCGGCGGCAGCGACTCGTCCAGCAGAATGCGTTTAATGTTGCTGCGCAAATCGTTGATGACCAGCTGCGTGACGTTGAAGTCGCCAGCACGGGGCAGGGGAGTCAAGCTCGGCCCCTGCGGGCCGCCATTGCGCGCCACCGGAATGATGGCGCCAGGCACTATCTTCACCGTGTTCGGGTTGAGCACGCCGTCGTCCGCCGCTGTGTACACGCCGGCCACAGCCAGCGATGCGTTCTTGAGCAGCAGCTCGATGGTCTTGTTCAGCGTCTTGATGTCCGGCAGCGCGGTCACTAGCGGTCCGCGGCCGTAGATTTCGCCAGCGACTTTCATGTAACGCGAGATGACCCACGGCGACATATCGCGTCGACGGTAGACGATCTCCTGCTTCGACACCTTGTCGATGACGTGGTAGCAGTAGTCACCACGCTTGTGGTCGTAGATGGTGGCCTCGAGCAGCTCGACGTCGTCGGTCGGCTTCTGGTCGATGCGGCGCTTCATCTCCGGCGGCAGCTTTGCGTCCGGCCACTGGCGGGCGATGCTCTCGCCCTTCATCCGCATCCGGCGATAGACGTTGTCGACCTGGCCGTTGGCGCCTTCCTCGTAGCTCACCAGGAACAGCGGCACCGGGATGAAGTTGAGCGGCTGCACGTCATCGCCAGGCTGCACCATCATGCACGCCGTGCCCACGCTCAGGTCAAGCAGGAACTCGCCCATCGCGATGTCGAAGTTCGACTGCTTGAGCACGGTAAACATCTTTTCCATGTACGCGTCGAGGATCACCTGCGCCTGCGAGCGACGCTCGGCTGGGATGTCCGTGCCGGGCTCTAGGCGGCACCACTTCTGCTGCGGCGGGAACACGACCGATTGCAAGCGGTTGGCGAACCGCTGGGTAGAGTTGATGGCCGTCGAGTCGAACACGCGCTGCATCTTTTTCGAGCCGGTAGCGCCGCCTTCCCAGACGCCGTACAGCTGGCGCTGCGGCAGCGCGAACTCGTATGCGTCTTGGTAGAGCTGCTGGAACTCGTCCTTCTTGCGCTGCGCCAGCTCCTGCCGCTTGAGGATCTCCTCCGGCGAAAGGCGCTTGCCGCCTGGTGCGTCTTTGTATTCGGTCTCTTCCATCACTTGTCGCCCTTTGCCGCGGCCATGTTGTCGATGAGGTTGGGGTAGGGGCGGCCGGCTTTCTTAGCGCGGCGCATTGCCATCGCCTTCTCCTTCGAGCTCAGTTCCTTTGGCTTGCCCAGACCCTGGGGCCGGTCTTTTTCCCGCACAGGCTTGTCCATCACGCCCCCGCCAAAGTTGTCGCGCCGGCAGCGCCGAGCGATGTAGCTGCACCGCTGTTGCCCAGCGACCGCTGTTGCAAACCAAAACCTGACAGCAAGCCACCACGGCCACGCCCAGCGGCACGACGACGCGCAGCGCGGCGTGCGGCAAAGTCGCGCTGGCTGCCCTCAAGCGCCATGCGGTTGCGCTCGGCCGCGGCCTGGTTCTCGGCACGCAACCGCTCGAGCTCGGCAGATTGCCCAGCTCCGGCCTGCTGCTGCGCCTCCATGCGCGAGGCAAACTCAGTGGCCGCGGCATCGTTCTGGTTGCGCAGGTCGTTGAGCTTGGTCTCAAAGTCCTGGTTGGCTTGCGCGATGTCGGCCTCCACCACGTCAGGCCCGGCCTGCGCGGCCGCGTCCAGCTGCTGGAAGTAGTTGGTAAACAGCGAATCGAGTCCGGCAGCTTGGCCGCTTGCAACGGCAGCTTGATACTCGGCGTCGGTCTTGTACTGACTGTAGGCAATCGACGCCAGCGTAGATGCCGCGTTGATTGCCGTTGCTGTGGCGCCGGTCGCGCCCAGCACGCTGCCCAGGCTAGGCACGCCGAACGCGCTGCCGATAACGGTCAGGCCGATGCTGGGCAGAGCGCGCTTCAAAAAACCACCTAGCCCGCCACCATTAGTCGGGGTAAATGTTTTGCTCATCCCGATGTAGTCGTAAGTGCCGTCCTCGTTTTTGAGAAACGTGCCTACGGTGCCGCCCTTTTTGTCAGATCTCAGCTTGGACGTAAAAAAGTTTTCTGAACCGTCGATTGGTTTGAGGGTTTTGCCAATGTCTTCGGCGGTCAGCTGGTCATCTTTGACAAAACGCTGAGCGGTATTGAAGTCCTGCACCAACACCTTTGCGCCTCGGCCGCTTGTGTTGGCCTGCTTTGCCAAGCCAGGATTGACCACAAAGTTGCCAGACGCGTCTTTGGCCCCAGTCAGCGCATCTGCCGCAAGGGTGCTGTATCCGACGCTTGTCTTGCCAGACTTAAACGCCTGCTGCAGGCCAAGATCACTCAGTAGCTGGATGCCGCCGGCTTGGCGCTGCACAGCTCGCGCAACAGCATCCGCGTATTGCGGATTGACGGTGGTGTAATCCGCCGCGATGTAGCCGGTCGACACGGTCTGCTTGGCGACGGTGCCATCGTTGATCAGGCCTTGCACGTCCTCTGCGGTCAACCCGCGACCGCGTGCGGCCGGAGACTGACGCAGGATTTCATCAGCCGTGAGCTCGCGCTTTTGATAGCCCTCGTATGCCTGCAGGCCTGGCGCTTTGGCCGTCTGCTTGTAGGCAGCCACCTCGGCTTTGTCTGCTTGCGCCTCGGCCTTGATGATGCGGCTGATCTCAGCCTTTGGCACGTTGGCGGTGCGCAGCTCTTGGGCAAGGATTGCGCGGCTGGACTCCTGCGCCCTGGCCAGCTGACTTGCCGACAGCGCCTCCGCCTTGGCATCAGCCTTAGCTTTGGCTTTTTCTTCTGCAGTCGGTTTCGGTGCGGCAGCCATGTCAGTTCATGCCAGGAAAAGTGCCAAGGGTTCCCGCCGGCTGCGAGCCGTCAACGCCAAGCTCAGGGTTTAGACGGGCCTCGGAGAGCAGGGCACGCTTGCCAGAACGACGGCGGGCCTTGATGCGCGACATCTCGCGCTCGGCCATGTCGCGGCGCTCGGCCTCGAGCTTGTCGGCTTCTTCCTTGGCGCGGCGCTCAAGCTCGGTCTTTTGCTCTTGGTACTGTTTGGCTTGCTGCTCAAGTGCGGATTGCGCGGCCTCGGCCTGCTGGCGTTGCAACGCGATGGCGTTCTGTTGCAGCGTGAGCTGCTCGTCGTAGTAAGCCTTCTGCTGCGCCTGGGCTGCCTGAGCCTGCTCAAACTCACGCTGCGCCTGCGCTTGCGCCGCTGCAGCCTCTTCTTTGGCCTGCGCAGCTGCCTGCTTCGCTTGGTTTTGCGCTTTCTTTGCCGCGCTTGCCTGCTTGCTGGCCGAGTAAACAGTCGCGCCGGCGGCAGCGACTGATGCGATTGCAGCGGTAACTCCCATGTCAGTCTCCGATGAACTTGGTGTACAGGCGCTCGGTTTCCTTGTGCCCCATAAATTCCAGCAAGCGCCCAACGTCCTTGTGCAGCTTGGTGCCGGTGTAGACCCTCTGCACGCCCAGCTCGCGCAGCGTCTTCTCGGCGTGCAGGAACAGCTGGATCCCGACACGCCCACGCCGGTGCTCTGGGTGGATGAAGTACATATCGACGTAAGCGGTCAGGCTTGAGCGGTAGTGCAGATGCCGGCGCACCACGCTGACGTGATAGCCAACCACCTGGTCTGCCTCGTCACGGCCGACCACGATGTGCAACGCACCAGCAGACTCAAGCGCCCGGAAGGTGTCGACGTCCGGCTCCAGCGCAATCTTGTCTTTGTCGAGCGCAATCTCGTCCCAATGCACCATCCACAGGTGGCGCATATCCTCAAGGCACTCGCTCATTGATTCGACGCGGTAGCTGATCATTACGCCCCCAAAAGGCCGCAAACGCTTGATTTGATTGTTGTACAGCGGCGCAAAGAATTGCAAGCGTTCGATATCGGCTAGATATCAAAAACGTCAAAATCAGCCTTGGCTACCACCTGCGCGTACTGCGGCCCGTGGTTGTAGGTGTCGGCGCGGGTCATGCGCTTGTACTCGCCGCCGCCCAGCAGCAGGTAGCCGAACGCGTCGCCGACGTGCGAGTGCTCGTTTTTGTTGGGCGCGTCGCGGAACCTCTCCTGGCCGGCGCCTACAGACACGCGCTTGAAGTGATACCCGCCAGACAATGCCTTGCGCACCAGCTTGCAGCTGCGGTCGACCAGCAGGCCAGGCTTGCCTTGGATCAAGCGCGACATTGGCGCCGCGCTGGACTCGCGCCGGACCTTAAAGTCGTTGCTGGCGGTCGGCTGCGCCTTGAGCCCGAGCGTGCGCAGGTAGTCGAACGCGGTCACCTCGTAGATCGCGTCGCGTGCCTGACCGGCCGGGTCACCCCACAGCATCACCTGGTGCTTAGGGTAGCGGGTGTTGAGCTCGGAGAGCAGGATTTCGCCGAACCGCTGCAGGCCCATGTCGAACGTGACGATCTCATGCAGGATCTGCCAGCGCCCGTTGCCGAGCTTCTGGCCGATCACCGCGGCAGGCGTGAGACCGAAGTCCAGCCCGACCTGGATCGGCACCTGCGGGTCCGGCGTGAGCCCCTCGGCCGACATCGTGATGTCGTCGTACTCTGGCCAGACCGGCCGGCCCTCCTGGACGTAGACGTACTTGTTGCCGGCGTAGCAGTGGATCCAGTCCAGCGACTTGCCGCCCAGCATCTGCTCGTAGTACCCAGCAGGCAGGTTGTTGATGTTCTCGGCCTTGGGGTTGACGCGCCACCACTTGCCGGCGCTGAAGATGCAGCCGTTCGCCTCCGGGAACTCCGGCAGCTCCTCGGCCTTCACCTCCACCACGCCGCCCGGCTGGTCGTAAAATTTCCAGGCGAACTTGCCCTTGATGGGATCCTTCACGGCCACCCGGTGCCACCAGTGGTCGTCGTCCATCGAGTTGGTGTCCATCCAGATGCCGTACCAGCTCGGCGACCCGTCCCGCTTTGTCGGATACCGGCCGACCCGGTGCGTCAACCCGTCGATCACCGCCTTTGGCAGCTCGCGTGCTTCGTTCACCCAGGCGCCGGTCAGTTCAAGCGAGAGCAGTTTCCTGACGTCCTTGGGCTGGTCGAGCGCCAGGAAGATGACCTCGCAGTCGATGCCGGCCGCATCGCCACGCGCCGGAAGGCGCAGGTGGTGCGTAATCGGCGGCGTCCACAGCATTGGCCCCCAGACGTTCTCGGGGAACAGATCCAACCAGGTCTTGATCGTCGTCGTCTTCAGCTCGGGGTACGAGTTCCGCACGATGACGAACCGGCTGTACTTGATGCCGTCGATGGGGGATGGCTTCTGCTGCACCGCCTTGAGCATGATCTCGGCCGCGCACGCGTAAGACTTGCCAGACCCCACCGGCCCGCGGATGCCGCGAACAAACGCACGGTCCTGCAGGAACTGCCAGGTGGTCGCAGACTGCGAGAAGTCAAGGTTGAGCCCAGTGACCGGGCTAGTCGCGTCTGACACGTTCCGTCTCCTCGATGGGGATGTCGACCACGTCCGGCGCCTTGAGGTTGATGCCGATCACGCTCGGGCGCTCGGCGTTCTCCTCGACATCCAGCAGGCCGGAGGCCTTGGCCAGCAAGCGCAGCACCTGCACCTTGTCGTGCAGCTCGATGTCGAGCTCGCTGGTCGAGTTGCCTTCCTTGTCAACGCGAGTGCGCACCTTGACGTTCTTGATTGCCCGGATCGCCTGGTCGGGAATCTGGCTGGCCGCCTTGATGCGCACGTTGCCAGACTCGTCCCAGCTCAGGATGTCGGTGATCTTCGTCGTCGCCATGCACAGCAGCTCGGTGGCCACCGCCTCGCGGTTGTGCTCGAGCGTGGCCGACCGGCCAAGCCGCTGCTGGATGGCACGCACGCCGCCCCAGGTCTTGAGTGACGGGATCGAGTCCGTCGCCTTCTTGCGCTCGGCCATCACACGCCCCTTGCGCGGATTTCTGCCGCAAGCGCATTGAAGTTATCGCTCATGTAGGCATACGCCTCGGCGTGTTTGGCGCAAGCCTCACGCTCCGCCTCAACGCAGTCCTGCACTAACTTGAGCACCCAAGGGGGCACCTCGCGGTGACCGGCTATGCGGATGATGTCATCGCGGGTCACCACGGGACGTCATCCTGCGGGTCAACCTGGGGCTGGAACCCGTTGCCCTTGGCCGCAGCGTGTTGCGACACCGGAGCACCCTTTTGACGGCCTACGCGCCCCGAGATGTACTCCTTCCCGCTCGGCCCCTTGCGGCGCCACGCATCAAAGAAAAACTCCACCCCGTCACTGTTCACAAACGTGCCAGTCAGATCCGGGTGGGTGTCAGACTGCTTCCTGTCATTTGCGAACAGCGTAAACGTGTTCGGCTTCGGAACGTACGGCCCCTGGTACTTGTTGATCCCGCTCATCACTGCCTCCTTACGGCGCCTTGCCGCTCTCGTTGACGGCCTCGATGTACGGCAGCGACTCCGCCATCCGCACCTTCGTGGCCTGCAGCGCCTCCATCACAGCGATGGGCGACGCACCCATGCGCAGCTGCTGCATCACCAGCTGCTGCATTTCCTGTTCGAGCTTGTTCATCCTGTTCTCCAAAAACGGGGGAAAATTTGAGAGGGGCACTCCCACCGCCCCCGGTAGGGGGAGGGGGGGGAAGGGTGCCTCTCGCGCCCGCGCACGCCCGTGCATGACGCCCGCGTGCCCGCCCGCACACGCGCACGCGATACGCGCCCGCGCAAGGGACACGCCGCGCCACCCCCTGTCGCACACGCATACGAACGATTGGGGATTGTACGCACGCACGGCTGCGGGCTGTCACGGCGCTGCCAGCTTGCGGAATGTGGGCAGGTAGAACGCCAGGCTGGCCGGCAGCGGCTTGCTGCCCTCGATGCGCCACCGCAGGTCTGCCTCGACCAGCGACGCGAACTCGCCGCCGTCGACGCCGAGGGAGGCCAGCTCGGTGGCTGCGGCCTGGTCGTTCTCGTTGGTCAACGGCTGCCGCTTGCAAATAGTTATCCACAAGCTTCGATAAACCAACAGATAGTTAACATTAGTATTTATCTGTTCAATATGTAGTTGGTTTGCTTCCTGCAGCAACTGGTCATTGCCGTGTACAGCAAGTCGTGGTGCTTCATCACTTGCTGCTGGCGGCAAGTCGTGACTAGAGTTACCCACAGGCTTGCTGTCTAGTTTTTTGCGTAGAGCGCGGATGCGTTTGCTGTTCTCTGCCTTCTGGTTGTCTGTCAATTTGGTCCCCTTCAAGTGCGGTGGTGTCAGGTCTTCGGTGGTGTTGCGATCTGATGCGATGGCGATGGCGTCGAGCGGTTCTGGTGCGTCTTCCCGGCGCAGCACCTGGTAGCAGGTAGCGCGAGCTGCTCTGCTGTTGCCCTTGCTGACCAGGCGCAGGTACTTGAGGTCGATCAGCGTTTTGGTGCAGCGGCACACGTTTGGCACGGTCATGTTGACCATCTGGCTGATGCGCTCGAGTCCTGGCCACGCCATGCCGGCCTTGTTGGCAAAGCTGCAGATCGCCATCAGCACGCGGAACTCGCCGCCGGTGAGGCGCTTGTCCGAGATAGCGCGGAACACGCCGACGAAGATCTCGCGGCGGTCGAGCGGTTCCTGCTGCTTGATCTTTTGCTGCTTTGGCACCGTCCATGCTGGCAGCGGTGGCAGGTCATTCAGCATCATCGAGTGCGGTCCACAGGTTGTGCAGGGTTGGTCCGCGGCGTAGGCGGCCGCGCTTCACCCTGTCTTTTTCTTCCAGTTCGTACAGCGCCAGCAGGCAGGCGCGCTGCTTGAGCTGCGTCATCTCTGCCAGCTGCTGCGTTGTGCATGGCTTGCCGGCCGTTCTTAGCGCGTCTAGCACGCACTGCTGATTGGGCTTGAGGCGTCGCCTTGGGTCTTCCTGCCGGAGCCGTTCTGCGTGCGCCTGAGCGGCCACCAGCTGCGCGTAAAGTGTCAGAGTCATGTCTTTTGCACCTCAATGGATGGACAGGCAAAGCGGTCGTCTGCGTGCCCCTGCATCTGCTCCATCCTGACCTGCACGTCGTGGCAGGCCTCGTACGTCTCAAACGCGCCAATCCAATACACCTGGCTGGCGTGCCACATGATTAGGTGGAACCAGATGAAGGGGCCGGCGCTCACTCTGCTGCCCCTGGTTCGTATTCGTACTCGTGGCAGGTGCCTAGTGCTGTGCAGTCCCAGTGCTGACACCAGAGCTTGCTGTAGCGACTCACTGACCATCTGCAGCTTTCGCAGCTGCTCGTCTGGCCAGACACCGGCCGCACTCCCACCGTCTGAACTTCCCGCCCGTCACCACTTTCCATTTCCCACCCTCCACTGGTTGCGTCATGCGGCACCGACTGCAGAACCGCGTGCTTACTTCCTCAATCAAAGCTCACCTCTCATCAATGGAATGAAGTGCTCCAGGCGCAGCACCACGCGCCAGTCTTCGCCGTTGCGGCGGAACGCCAGCACCGGGACGCCGTCTGCGGGTGTGCAGGCTTCGACCTGTTCGCACCACTCAACAATCTGCAGGCGCTCGCGGCGCTTCACCTCGATGCGGAACTTGCCAACCTCGATGTCGTCGCCACCGTCGCGGGCCTGGCCGAGCTTGCGCTTGACCACCAGGCCGAGCTCCTCAGAGAGCAGGGCAGCGAGCTCGCGCTCACCGGCCGCGCCCTTGTTGCGTGCCGAGCGCCCGGAGCGGGCTGCGTTTTCTCTTGTCACGGCTGCGCTCCTCGGCCGACATCGACAACCAAAGCTCGCGCAGGCGATCCTTGAGCTGCGCGGTCACCTCCGGGCCATGCGCCCGCTGGAACTGCTCCAGCCACTCCCTGCGGTCCTTGTGCCGCACCGTCTGCATGATGTGCTGCGCCATCCGCTGGTAGAAGCAGGGCAGGGCATCCAACAGGTGCTGATGGGCCTTGTACGCGCCCCTGTGCATCCGCTCGATGGCCGTCAAATGCCCCTCGGCGTGCTGCCTGGTCGGCGAGCCCAAGATCAGCTTGGTGGTGCAGTGCGTGCAGCTGGCCTCCGCAATCTTGTGTTCGCACGTCACTTGCCCCCCAGCAGCTGCTGCAGGCGGCTGCCCAGCTCGCCGTAACGCGGCTTGAGCTGCGCCCGTATGGCCTCGTCGACGATGGATGCCCGGCTGCGCCGCTGATCCTCAGCAGCGCGGTCGAGCAGGGCGCGAGTGTCATCGCGCAGCCTGACGAGGAAAGGTTTGGTGGTAGTCATCTGCCCCTGCGTAAAGAACTCAACAGGGGGTATTGCACAACGATATCTTCTGTGGTGCAATGTTCACACCAGCCGATTGAGAGCTGTACACCCAAGGAGATGTAGATGGCACCCCATAGCGGCAAGTTCGTTGCGTACTACCGCGTGTCGACCGGACGGCAAGGCAAGTCTGGCCTTGGCCTTGACGCCCAGCGCGAGCGCGTCTTGACGTATCTAAATGGCGGCAATTGGTCGCTGGTTGGCGAGTTCACCGAGGTCGAGTCCGGCCGCATGAACGACCGCCCGGCGCTTGAGTTGGCTATCAAGCTGTGCAAGAAAGACAAGGCCACACTGGTGGTGGCCACGCTCGACCGCCTGACCCGTGACCTGGCGTTCGGCGCAATGCTGCTCAACGACAGGCAGGTCAAGTTTGTCTGCGCCGACTTCCCTGAGGCCAGCCGCGAGATGCTGCAGATGCGGATGGTGTTCGCCGAGTGGGAGGCCCGCAAGATCGGCGAGCGCACCAAGGTGGCACTGGCCGAGCTCAAGAAGAAGGGCAAGAAGCTGGGCTCGCCGGACCCGAAGAAGGGCAGCGTGGTGGGCATCGCCAAGCTGCAGGCGAAGGCCGACCGCTACGCCGACCGCGTCGGGCCGGTGGTGCGCGAAATCATCCGCAAGTCTGGCGCCACCACCTTGCGCGAGATCGCTGCCGCGTTGTCCGCCCGTGGCGTGCAGACGCCCCGCGGCAACAGCGACTGGCACGCGTCGCAGGTATCGAACTTGCTCAAGAGGATTAAGTGATGTTCGAGCTGATCATTCTGTTGGCTGGCGGCCTGTTGATTTACAAGGGATTTGTCGACAACGACCTGCTCGCGGGCATCGTCGGCGTGTCTATGGCCGTCATTGCGCTGCTGGCTTGGTGGGCGCGTAAGCGATACGACAGGTCCATTCGTGACGCCGAGCGTCAGGCCAGCAAACGTCGTGCCGAGCTCATCGACAAGGCATACGACAAACTCCACGGTGACAGCCATGAGTGACTACTTCAAACCCTTTGATGGGCAGGCGAATCTTGAGCGCAAGCAGCTCGCGCAGTACCTTAACCGGGTCGGCCGTGGAGTTAACTGCCGAATGGACGTGCCGATCCTGACAATGGAAGACATTAAATGGGCGGCCACGGTGTTCGAGCGGCTGTCCAAAAACCTTGGCGAGCTGGCTTTTACCGACGACCGCAGCGAAATTTGGCGGATCCTCGGGGCCCGCCACGCGATGGAAAGCGCCCGCGAAGAGCTGGCGTACCGTAACGAGAAAAAGGCCTCGGAGAAGGCCGCAAAGGAGCCCAAACGGCGCGCACGGTGAACCACTAGATGTTGTGGTGGCTCATCTGGTGACCTTTGGGGAGCTGTACAGTGAGTTTTAAGCACACGACCAGGGAGACAAAAGTGATGCAAAACAAGCCGCAAGCCGCGCTATGCCTCAGTTCTTGGCGCGCATATGTGTATTCGGTTTTTTCCCGACGGAACCACTACATACGGGGTTCTGCGCATAATATTTATTATGTCAACTACTGGGTGTGTGTTAAGTGGCTGGTTTTTGCGTTGTGGTGCCGGGAACCGGACTCGAACCGGCAAGGCCCTTTCGGGCCGGCGGATTTTAAG
>Ga0214917_10002233_pt1 | contig 23884 bp, 17 predicted proteins | sample LL_1208_BB_MetaG_FD_177983 | JGI IMG/M metagenome (GOLD analysis project Ga0214917, IMG submission 177983) | Freshwater microbial communities from Lake Lanier, Atlanta, Georgia, United States - LL_1208_BB | ecosystem: Environmental > Aquatic > Freshwater > Lake | place: USA: Georgia | collected...
CCCGCTGGAGGTGGTGGAGTGCGTCTTTCCAGGCTCGCGGCCCCTGCCGCCCCGGCTGGGCGCGGCCGCGGATCGGCCCGCCGATCGCCGCGTCACGACGGTGATCATCCGGCTGGCCGAGCGGGCGACCGAGTGGCGGGATCGCCCCACCTATGCCCCATGGGGCTCGTGGGAGGACGGCCACATCGTCATCGACGGGCGCTGGAGCGAGCCGCTATCACCGGAGCGCACGCGATCGCTTGCGATGCGTCTCATCGAGGCCCGCAACGGCCGCGCGGGTGACTGCGGTGGAGGCCCCGACGCATGACGCCACATGCGACGCGGCGGAGCGCGGCATCCTGGCGGGGCCTGCTCGTGAGCGTGCGGAGCGTCGCGGAGGCGGAGGAGGCGCTCGCGGGCGGCGCCGCGATCATCGACGTCAAGGAGCCCGCGCGGGGCCCGCTCGGCCAAGCCGACGCCGGCGTCGCCGCGGCGATCGGCGGCGTCGCCGCGGACCGCGTGCCGTGGACCGTCGCCTGCGGCGAACTGGTCGCGGGACCGACACGTGCCGCCGCGCTCGCAGCTCGCTGCGCCGCCGATTCGGGGGTCGCCATGCGGCCGCCGATCGGCGCGAAGGCGGGCCCGGCAGGACTCACGGCGGCCGCATGGCGGCGGCACTTCGCCCTCTTCGCGGCCGCTCTGCCCCCGGCGACGCCGCCGATCGCCGTGGCCTACGCCGACTGGTCGGCCGCGGGGTCACCGTGTCCCGAGGCGATCATCGCCGGCGCGGCCGATGTGGCCGCGTGTGCGGCCCTCCTCATCGACACGTTCGATAAACGGGGTCCCTCGCTGCTCGAACTCGTCTCGCCGGCCACGATCCGGGAGTGGCTCACGCAGGCCCGGGCGCGCGGATGGGCGACGGCGGTCGCCGGGCGACTTTCCCTCGACACGCTGCCGCATGCCGCCGCCCTCGGTGCGGATGTGCTCGCGGTGCGCGGGGCGGTCTGCGACGACGGTCGCCTGGGGCGCGTGAGCCGGGCGAGGGTCGCGTCGGCCCGTTTGTGTTACCGTACATCGGCGGGTGGGTTTGCAGCGTGTCCCAACCCCGTGATCGTCCCCTCGGAGCCGGCGTCGTGAAGCAGTTGGAAGTGCGTATTCCCCACGGGCTTTCCGTCGAGGAGGTGCATCGGCGGCTCGATCGCGGGTTGGAGAAGGCCCGCGCCGAGTACGGCGAGCAGGTGGGGGCGATCGATGCGACGTGGGAGGGGGAGGATCGCCTCATGATCGGCCTCACGGTCATGGGCATGCGGATCGACGGGGAGATGCAGGTTCTCCCGACCGAGGTGGTCGTGCGGGTCGGCGTGCCGGGCATGGCCGCACTCTTCGCCGGTCGCATCCGCGCGGGCATCGAGGAACGCCTCGGCGGCCTGCTGACAGCCTGACGACGCTCCCGATCGACGGCCACGTCCGTCGTGCCGTCACGGCGCGAAGACCCGCAGCCGCTTCTCGGCGATCGTCCAGCGCAATCCCAGTGGGCCGACGACGGCGTCGAGCAGGGCCTCGCGTGACGCATCGGTCACCTGCGCCCGCACGATCTCACCGGGCTGCACGCCGCGGGCCGCGAGCGAGTCGCGATCGAGATCGAGGACGAGTCCGAGCCGCGTGGCGATGGCCGCGAGGGCCTCGTCGAGGGGCGCCTCGAGTCTCAGGGTGAACACGTCGACGCCCGCACCGCGCGGCCGCCGGGGGGACGTCGAGCCACGGGCACGCGAACCGGTCGCGACCGCGTCCGCGTCCTGGGCCACGATCGCGACGATCCGCGATCGTGTACCCCACGCGACCCGCAGATCGTAATGGGCAAGGACGAGATCGAGTCGCTCGCCGAGCGTCAGGGCCGGCAAGGATGCCGCCCGCAGGTGGTCGTGTGGGATGCGGTCACGGTCGGCGATCTCGATGCCGGCGGCCTGTGCGGCGTCGTCGATGAGGGCACGAGGCGTGGCCCCTGCCATCCAGTGCCACGGTTCGCGCGTCAGAGCCTTGCGACGCAGGTCCGCGCCCGCCGCCGCCACCTCGCGGGTGCGGGCACGCTCGGCGGCCGCCGCGCGGCCCAGTGCCGCCGACGGCACGATCCGGATCGACGAGGCAAGCACTTCGACGGCGGCGTCGGCGTCGCGGGCGACCCTCGCGAGCACCGTCTCGAGCGCGTCGCCGTCACATTCGAGCGTGACCAGTCGTTCGGGGTCGATGCGTCGGTCGAGCACCACGGGGCGATCGGCGAGCTGCGACGCGCGCTGCGTCCAGTCTGCGAGCGGGAGGCCCGTCCAGCGGGCGTGCACGGGCCGATCGAGCGACGACACGGCGTCGGCCTCGGGGGAGGGGCGGGCCTTTCGCGCGACCTCGTTCGTGCCCGGGCCCGCATCCTGGGCCGCGGCGCGTGTGATGGAGAGGACGGCCGTCGCGAGCGTCATCATGCAGAGCGCACGGGCGACGCGGGACCGTCGCGGCGCGAACCGGGACCGACCGGCCACCGGCGGCATCGCAGACGGCGGTTTCGCTGCGGATTCGTGCGCGGCGGCCATCGTGTTTCCCGACATGCCCCGGCTCGTGCGGCGGTGCGTCGCCCGGCCAGGCCGTGCGATCGGCTTGGCCTCGCCCCGCGGCATGCGAGGATACCGTCCTGCCGCGACCCTCGTCTTCGGCAGGAATCAGTGCGTGGCGTCGGTGGAGGCACCCATGCGAACCATGTCCGGTGAAACCGCGGCTCCGCCCCTCGTGCTCGCGCTCGACCAGGGCACGACCTCGAGCCGGGCAATCCTGTTCGATCGTCTCGGCAGGCCCGTCGCGGTCGGCCAGGAGCCGTTTCCCCAGCACGTGCGCCGGGCGGATGGTGCGGGTGGCGACGACCTCGGGATCGTCGAGCACGACCCCGAGGACATCTGGAACTCACAGATTCACAGCGCGCGCGTCGCGCTCGAGCGGGCGGGCGTCGCCGCTCGGGACGTCGCGGCCGTCGGCATCGCCAACCAGCGGGAGACCACGATCCTCTGGGACCGGGACACCGGCCGCCCGGTCGCGCCGGCGATCGTCTGGCAAAGCCGTGTCTCCGCGCCGATCTGCGAGCGGCTCCGGGCCGCGGGTGTCGAGGACGAGGTGCGCCGGCGCACCGGCCTCCTCCTCGACCCGTACTTCTCCGCCACGAAGATCGTGCACCTGCTGGACACGATCCCCGGCCTGCGGGCGCGGTGCGGTGCCGGCGAGGTCCTCTTCGGTACCGTCGACAGTTTTCTCGTGTGGCGTCTGACGGGCGGGCGGGTCCATGCCACGGATGTCACCAACGCCAGTCGCACGCTCCTCTTCGACATCCACACCCAGGCGTGGTGTCCGGAGCTCTGTCGCATCTTCGACGTGCCCCGCGAGATGCTGCCGGACGTGCGCCCCTCGAGTGGTCCGTTCGGCGAGACACGTCCCGACCTCCTCGGGGCCGCGCTGCCGATCGGGGGATGCGCCGGTGATCAGGAGGCGGCGGCATTCGGCCAGGGGGTGGAGCGGGCCGGCGACGCGAAGAACACGTACGGGACCGGCGCGTTCCTGCTCTGCTCGACGGGTGAGCGGGCGGTGGCCTCCGGGCACGGACTGCTCACCACTCCGGCCTGCGCCGTGGCCGCGGCGGGAATCCCTCCCGCCCGTCACTACTGCCTCGAGGGGTCGGTCTTCGTCGCCGGTGCGCTCGTGGGCTGGCTGCGCGACGGGCTGGGCATCATCGCCGAGGCGCGGGACGTCGAACCGCTGGCCGCGAGCGTCCCCGACAGCGGGGGCGTCGTCATCGTGCCGGCGCTGACGGGCCTCGGCGCGCCGCATTGGGATCCCCATGCGCGGGGCATGATCATCGGCCTCTCGCGGGCGAGCGGGCGCGGTCACATCGCCCGCGCGGCACTCGAGGCGATTGCGCTGTCGGTCGCGGACGTGACCGAGTGCATGGAACGCGATGCGCGGCTGAGGCTCACGCGGCTGCGTGTCGACGGCGGGGCGAGCGCCAACGACCTGCTCATGCAGATCCAGGCGGACGTGCTCGGCGTGCCCGTCGATCGGCCCGTCGTGCTGGAGACGACGGCCCTCGGTGCGGCGCTGCTCGCCGGTCTCTCGACGGGCGCGTGCGGCGGATCGGTGGACGCGGCCGCGGCACGCCGCATCGAGCGCACCTTCGAACCGTCCATGCAGGCCGGTGCCCGCGACCGGCTCCGCGCCGCGTGGACGGACGCCGTCTCGCGCTGCAAGGGCTGGGCCGCGCCAGCGAGGCGCGGGGCTCAGTAGCGACGGGTGCCGTCGGCCATCGGTCGGCCGCGCTCGGCCACGAGCACCGAGGCGGAGTAGCGGGCGGGATCGGCGGCGAAGGTCGCGCGGGTTTCCGGGGTCGCGAAGAGGTACATCCGCGACTGGTAGGTCACCCCGTAGCGCCGCTGACCCGGCGTCCTCGCTCCCGACTCCATCGCGAGCACGGGATCGTCGCCGGAGAGGGCCGGCGCGTAGCGATCGGGGTTGGCAAGGAAGGTCTGTTGCTGCTCCGCTCCCGCGAAGAGGTAGGTGCGGCCGCGGTGACGAACTCCCCACTGCACCCGCCCCTCGGCCCACGTGCCGTGATCGACGAGCGTCACGGGGCAGTAGCCCTCGAGGCCCAGTGGCATCGACCCGTGCACGTCGGGAGCCTCGACGGCACCGGCCGGCACCAGAGCGGCCGCCTGGGTGCCGGATGCCGGCTGCGGAAGGGCAGGGGGCATCGTGGGTGTCGCCTCAGCCGGGGGCGTGGATCGCTTGAAGATCGAGAACGGCTTTTGCAGCGCGGCCAGGAGGCTGGAGGCGCGACCCGGTTCCTGCGGCGCCGTCGGCGTGGCATCGGTCACGGTGCCCGGGTTGGGGGCCGCACCGGGTTGCTGGACCGAAGCCTGGGCCTGCGGTTGTGGTTGGGCCGGAGCCTGACCGAACGATGCGGGGGGTGCGGCCGCTGGCTGCTGCTCCGGCGCGGCCATCGGCGGCACGGCCGGCGTGGGGGCGACGGTCGGCGTCGTCACGGGCCGACCCCACGGATCGACCGATGTCGAGGGCTGTCGCGCGGGGGACATCCATGGTCCCGAGGCAACGGCGGACGGTGGCGCGACGGTGCCGACGGGCTCGATGGTCGCGCGCGACGGCGGTGCGCTCGGTGCGGATACGAGCGGACCGGTCCGTTCGGCCGGCCACCCCGGCGGAGCCGAGGAAAGCGTCGGTTCGTCGATGCCGGCCGTCGATGCGATGCCCTCGATCGCGGTTGCCGAGGCCACCGAGTGGTTCACTGGCGGGCCGTGGTCGGCAACGCCCGGCGCGGCGGTCGCGGTCACGACCGACCCCTCGTCAGATTCGGCTCGGGCGAAACTCGACAGCCGCCGAAGCTTGGCCGTCACGACCGAGATCGAGCCCTGCGGCTTCGGCACGCTCTCGACCAGCCCGGTGCCGGCGAACGGACTGGCCTCCTCGAACACGCGCACGGATCGTTTGGCCGCGATGCTCTCCGACAGACCGGACGCTGCCGCAGGCGGTGGACCGGCCAGGCTCGCGGCGGCCGAGCCACCGCCCGCCGGCCGCGCGTTCTGCTGGGCGAGGCGGGCGACGACCGCGACGAAGTCGACCGTCGTCGTCGGCATGTCGAAGACGCAGCGCACGCTCCCATCGGCCGCGAGAATGCATCCGGCGGGAACCCGTGTGATGCCACACTGGTGGACGAACGCGGCGTCGATGTCGGCGTCCACCCGCACCGGCTCGAAACATGCGGTGATCACCGCGTCGGCCTCGGGGGATGTGAGCACCTCCTCGAGAGCCATCGCTTCCTGGCCCGCCCAGCGGGCGCTGACGACGGCGAACACCGGACGGCCCGATGCAGCGGCTGCGGCCGCTGCGGCATCGATGCCCGGATGCCACGCGGCGGCGGCCGCCGGGTGTCCGAGAATTCCGACGGCGACGGATGTCGCGGCTGCGATCACGAGGCCGAGGCGAGTGCGTTGAGCCACCTCGCGGGGTGGGTGCGCGACGACCGAGTTGGAGCAGAGCATGGCGATGCCTCGGGGAATCAGTCGACCGGCCCCTTTGGAGCGTCCGGTGGCGATCCGGCATCAACGTGTATCGGTTGGTCCGGTCGCAGGAATTGCATCGAAAATCCGGCGCCCCAAGATGCGGGAATGCCCTGCTTGCCCAGGCCGCCCCGCCCCTGTCGCCTGGTCCTGGCACCGGCCATGGACGCGCCGCGGAAAAAACGCGCGGGTGAGATCCGAGCGGGGTGGACCTGACGGCACCGGAGTGCCCTGGCGTCGAGCGCGGCACGGCGGCCCTGCGGCCGGCACAGGCTTGACAGCATTCCGAAGCGTGGGGATACTGGGAAAGTCGCCGTGAAACACCGGTTGATGCACGGTTTCGCCGCGGGGACTCTGGCCTGGTTCGATTGTGCGGGTTTGGCCCGCTGGATGGAACCGACCGGGGAGCTGCGGGTGAGACGGGCTGGGTGACGCGAATCGTATCCGCCCGGCTGCATTTGGCCGGCGGGGGAAAAGCAGGAAGATTCGGGGCCGGGAAAAGCGGGGAGAGTGGCGCGTGTGGCCGTCGGCCACGGCAGTCAGCGACAGCTGCGCCGCCACGATCAAGCGAGGTGTTTCGGCCCTTCCGACGTCGGTGTACGTCGTTCGGTGTTCGGCAACGGGCTGAGAGTCCGTCCGTCAGGGAGCCGACCCTTGCCTGTGCCGGATGGCACGTGGTTTCGGGCGTTCCACGAAGCGGGCGGTGCTTCCCACGGGCGTGTGCCATTCCGCAGGACGTAGGCCCACAGATCGTGAGTCACGCTTCGACGGTCGTTGGGCGGCGCACTGGGATGAGTGTCCGGTGAGTTTCGGATTTCTTTCACTGTCTCGCGGAGGGTAAACCGCATCCATGTCGAAGCGGAGGCGATCGAGGGGGCGGCAGTCGGGCTATGGCGGTCCTGGAGCCTATCCCCCGGGTGGAGCGGGTCAGGGCTATCCGCCCGGTGGCGGTGGGTACGGCGGTCGCAGGCGGGGACGGTTTCGTCGTCCGGGCGGTCCCGGTCCGGCGCCCGCAGGCGCGGGTGCAGTCGGGATGGACAGCGAGGGCATGCGTGCCCCGGAGCCCGAGCCGGAGGTCACGGAGAACGGCGAGCCGATTCCCCTGGAGACGGGTGCCGGCGTCCTCGAGATGCACCCCAATGGCTACGGCTTCCTGCGGAGTGCCGAGACGAACTACAACCGCGAACGCACCGATCCCTTCGTGCCCGCTCCGATGATCGAGCGGTATCGCCTGCGCGAGGGCGTGTTCATCAAGGCGCTCGTGCAGCCGGCGCGGCGACAGCAGGGGCCGCGGGTGCGGGAGATCGAGTCGGTCGAGGGCATGCCGCCGGATGAGTACGTCAACGTCAAGACGTTCGACCAGCTCACGCCCATCAATCCGGAGACGTGGCTGCGGCTGGAGACGGGACAGCAGCCGATCACGACCCGGGTGATGGACTTGCTCACGCCGCTCGGGAAGGGGCAGCGGGCGCTCATCGTGGCGCCCCCGCGCACCGGTAAGACGGTGCTGCTGCAGCAGGTGTCGCAGGCGATCTCGCAGAACCATCCCGAGCTGACCCTCGTCATGCTGCTCATCGACGAGCGACCCGAAGAGGTCACCGACATGCGGAGGTCGGTGAAGGGGGACGTGCTCGCGAGCAGCCTCGACTGTGACGTGGAGAGCCACGTCCGGCTCTCGCAGCTGGTCATCGAACGCTGCAAGCGGATGGCCGAGGCGGGCAAGGACGTGTTTCTCCTGATGGACTCGATCACCCGGATGGCGCGAGCCTTCAACAAGTGGGTCGGCAACACCGGCCGCACGATGTCGGGCGGCGTCGACATCAAGGCGCTCGACATCCCGAAGAAGCTGTTCGCCACGGCCCGGGTCTTCGAGGAGGGCGGCTCCCTGACGATCGTCGCGACCGCGCTGATCGACACGGGCAGCCGGATGGACGAGCTGATCTTTCAGGAGTTCAAGGGCACGGGCAACATGGAGCTGGTGCTCGACCGCAAGCTGGCCGATCGGCGGGTCTGGCCCGCGATCGACATCTCGCAGTCGGGCACCCGCCGCGAGGAAAAGCTGCTCGACGCGAACACGCTCCACGCCGTGAGCATGCTGCGACGCACCCTGTCGAGCATGCATCACGTCGATGCCATGGAGCAGCTCACGAAGCAGCTCGCGAAGTTCAAGAGCAATCGCGAGTTCATCTCGCTGATTGCCAGCTCGCGCGGGGACGATTGACGGTCGTCCCGATGCGGAAGGCTGGCGCACGGCCGCGCCGCGGGTCAGCGCGGGCCGTCACTCCTGCGTCGATTCACCCGATCCAGCCAGTACGCGTACTGCGGATCGCCGCAGCGAAACGAGAACACGGCGTCCGGGAGGCGTTCATGCTCGGCTCCCGCCGAGCGGACGCGCACGACGAGCACGTCGTCTCCACGTCGCTCGATCGTGAGCCGATCGTCGGGAATGGACGCGCTGTCTGCCGAGGCGGAGCCGGGAGGCATCGCAGGGCCGGAGGGCATGGCGGGAGCCGGCAGGGACGCTCGAGCCGGGCGAGGGGAAGGCTGAGCCGTACAGGCTGGTGCGAACAGGGCTCGTGCGAACAGGGCTGGCCGTCGTCGTCGTGGGCGGCTTGGGGCCGAACCACACACGACTCTCATACTATGACAGACCCTGTCGGTCGACGCCAGCAGCGGGCGCGTGTGCCCTGTTTTGACACGGTGAAACGGGCTTTTCTATACTTCAGGGCTTTGCTCGGGGGATCGCGCAGCCATTCCCCGCCGACCGTCCAGGAGAGACCGCCATGGCAGCCTATGCCTCGTTGGCCGATGACTTCTACGTGAACGTCAACCTGGCCACCGAGATGGAGCTGCCGTCCCACCGCGAGACGATCCTGCAGTACTTCGAGCGGGTGCAGCGTCACTACCCCTCGATGCGGAAGTTCTACTGCCGGGACAAGCGGGACTATGTGCTCGAGGAGGACAAGGAGCAGGGACGGTACCGCTGGGCCGCCGTGGAGGCGAAGCGGCTCTGCTCGGGCCAGGTGAACCCGCCCTCGATCGAGGCGGCCCTCGAGCAGCACCGCCTCGTGCTCGACCTGGCGCCGGCGTATCTCTCGGTGAGCCCGCTCGACTGCGAGGCCCTCGACGTGCTCTTCGGGTTCGACTTCGCCTTCCGTGGCAACCACAACGCCCTGCTGGCCGAGGCGCTGGGAGTCGGCGCCGCCTTCGACCGCGTCGGTGAGATGCCCGGGGGCCGTGTGATCAACTACGAGCCCTCGCTCACCATGAGCCTCGACGAGGACTGTCGCGTCCAGGTGCGTGTCAGCACCGAGACGCGGACGAACGCGTTTCAGGTGCGGACCGGCGAATTCAACGAGGAACAGCTGAGCGTCTACGTGACGGCCCGGCAGTACGGCAGCCTCGAGCCACAGACCACCTTCGTCGAGGTCACCGAGCGGCTCGCTCAACTTGCCCGCGAGGTGGTGGACACGTGCGTGGTCGAACAGATCCTCAAGCCGCTGGCGAGGACCATCTCGCTCAAGTGACCTCCGCTTGAACGAGCTGGTACCGGACGGCCTGCAGACGAACGGCCTGCAAACGAACGGCCGGACCGTGCCGGCAGCCGTCAGCGTCCGCCACGCCGTCCGTCGTCGCCCCGCGTCGATCGACTGCGGGCGTCGAGATTGCCGGCGATGACGATGCCGATCGCCTCGACCCAGCTGGGCACGTCCTGCACCGAGGCGAGGCCGCTTTCGACGAGGATGTCGTCGGTGACCGGGCGAACGTCGCGGCGGGTCGTGCCCGTCCCCGACTCGTCGAGGCCCAGGAATTCGAGGCCCTCGTCGTCGTCGTCGTGACCCGACCCGACCGGCGCGAAGTCGCTGCGTCGGCGCCGCGCGAACCCGGCATCGCCCCTGGATTCGCCCCTTGATTCAGCCCTTGATTCGCCCCGCGGCTCGGCCGCAGGGCGGCGTTCGCGTCGCGTGCGAGACGACCGTCGCGAGGATTCGGAGGTGGCGGATCCCTCGCCGCCGTTCGCTCGTTCTCCCTCGCCGGATCGCCGTCGCCTCCCGCGGCGACGGGACCTGCCGCCTCCCTCGCCCTCGGAGCCCTGGTCCCTCGAACGATCCGCCGCGGAACGACTTCCGCGTTCGTCCCCTTCGTTCATCGCAGCCGGCCGCACGCCGTACCCGCCGGGCAACGGCTCGTCCGAGTCGTCCTCACGGTGCCCGTCGCCCCGCGCGGTGTCGTCGGCACCCACGTCGGGTGCGGCGTCTCCGGGCCGTGCTTCGGAGCCGGATCGACCACCCCGCCCACGGCCGCGACCCCCGCGTCGGCCCCGCCGTCGTCGTCGCGGTGCGTCCGTCGCGTCGTCCGAGGCGCGCTCGGGACGATCCGCGGATGCTGCCGGCCGTTCGCCTTCCCAGAGTTCATCGGGGCTCGTGGGGCGGATCGCCGGTCCCACGAGGTCGTCCCGCAGGGGTTCGTCGTCGCGTCGATCGCGGATGCCCCCCTCGACCCGCTCGCCGTCACGTGGCCTGCGACCACGACCACCGCGGCGGCCGCGTCGCCGTCGAACGCGACGCTCACCCGTGCCATGGTCACCCTCGTCCGTTCCGCGCGACTCCTCGGAGCGGTCGTCGATCGCCGATTCCAGGGTCCGGTCCCCACCGCGGTCCGGTCCGGCACCCGAGTCCACGACGCGGGGGGCACGATGGTCACGCTCGTCGTCTTCGCGGCGGGCAGGTGGGCGGTCACTGCCCGATTCAGCGCGAGGCGGGCGTGGCCTGTCGCCGCCGGCAGGCCGTGGCGGAGGGGCGGCCGGCCGCGCATCCGGCTCGAGACCGAGGGACGAGGCGAGGTCATCCCATCCGCCTCCCGAGTTCGCCTCCCGCGGCCGCTCGACTTTTGGCGGCTTCGCCCGGGGAGGTGTCGGCCGGGACGGACCGGGTGCGGCCGGCCGATCGAGGCCCCCGTCGGCCTTGGCCGGGGCCGTGGGTTCGATGCCGAGTTCGTCCGCCAGCGATGCCCAGGGATCCGCGGGTGTGGGGCGGCCGTGTCCGGGCTGCTCGTGGTCCGACATGGTGAGGGTCTCGGGGCTCGAAAAAGGTCTGGCGAGAGCGCTGCCCGGGGAGGATACCCGAAATCGCCGGGCGGGGAGAGCGGGGCCCGACGTGCCGCCAGCCGCCGCGGGGGGCCAGGGGCGGCGGACGCCCGCGCCGGCCCTCCCGCTCACTGCCCGATCGTGCGGATCATGCTGCCGTTGTCGGCGACCTCGAAGAGAGGCCGGTACGGGCTCGCCAGTCCGCGACGCGACCTGCCTGCCGGAGAGAACACGACGTTGACGCCGACGTTCCACGCATCAGGAGACACCCGGAGCGTCGTCCCGGCACCGTCGACGTCGACCACACGGCTCGGTCCCGGAATGATGTAGTTGAACGTGCCCTCGAGCGACCAGCACCGCGCCATGGGGGCTCGCACGAACGAGCCGACGACGCCGTCACCCTGCCCGGTGCCACCGCCGTAGAACTTCCACTCGTTCGCGTCGCCGAACTGCACGCGATAGAAGGCCGTGTAGAGGTCGAGCGTGCTGGTCTCCGCGGTGTTCTTGAGCACCGGGCCGAAGAGCGACTGCTCCTCGCCGATGTTGTAGGCACCCCAGTACCCGAGTTCGTGGTATCCCCAGACGTAACTGAGTTCGGTGCGGAGCTGGGCGACGTTGGCCTCGTCGAACCAGCTGTCGTTGAGGTAGTCGTACACGGCACCGCCCTGGAATCCGCGTCCCTCGAAGGCCCGCGTGAAAAAACCGGTGGTGACGAACACCTGGTTGCGGGCGTTGGTCGTGAGCGTGCCGCCCGTCGGCGTGGTCAGGACCGTCGGGTTGAAGTCCGACTGCGTGGCCCGCGCGCCCACCTGCCAGCCGATCCCGAAGGCATTCCAGAAGGGCAACGCCCAGTTGAGATACTCGTTCGTGCCGTAGTTGCCGTTGATGCCGAGGTCGGTGCTGTTGGTGAACGACATCACGCCGGCGCTGGCCGTGAAGTCGCGATACCACCTCCAGCCGTAGTACGGCTTGCCGAACTGCCGCAGCCACATGCAGATCCGCCCGTGGTTTTGGAAGACGGGCAGCTGGCACTCGTCGTCCTCGCAGGCGTAGGGGTCGTCATAGAACGACTCCACGTGGTAGTAGGCCGGATAGTCGGAGAGCATCTCGCCGGAGCCGATCGCATCCCCGAGCATGGGGTCGAAGCCCGGGTCGAAACTCGAGCCGAAGCCGGAACCGGGCATCATGATCCCGTCCGAAAGGTCGCCGCCCGCGGGCGGCATCGTGATGATCTCGGTGCCTTCGAGCGTGCCGGCCGGTCCTCCGGCGCTGCGGGCGTCCGACGCGGCGGGCGAGTTACCGGTCGGGGTGGGCAGGCCGTCCACCGACGGCGGCCGCTGCGTCCGGGCCATCACCGACGGGATGCCGTCGGCGTTCATGGCGAGCCGCTCCGGTCGGCCGGCACGGCTGCTCCCGGCAGCGGTCCAGCCCGGCGCGGGCTGCCGACGCGTGTCGGCCTGGGGAGCTCGCGTGAGGTCACGGTTGAAGAACGAGGCCATGCCCGTCGGGGTGAACGGGTTCGAGGACGACAGGTTGCCGAAGGTCGTGCCGCTCCACGGCATCGGCGGTGCCGTCACACCCCGCCGGAGCGGCGCATACTGGTCGCCGCGGGGCGCCGAGGGCAGTCGTGGCACGTCGGCCGGAAGCGCGACCGATGCGGGCGGACCGTAGGGCGGCGTCTGCGATGCGGTGCCGACCTGGGGCGGCGACCCGAGCACCGCGTCCACCGGGATCCGTGGTGCCTCGCGAACGACGCCCGCATCGACAGCCGGAGTGCCGGCGGGGACGCTCGCCACCGCCGCGCGGTGTGGAGTCCACTTGAGCGCACTGCTCGCAGGTTCGTCGGCACCAGCGAGCGATGCGGCGGCAAGGATCGGGCCGCCGACGAGCGCGGCGGCCAAGCCGGTGTGGGGGCGACGGGCGAGTCTCATCGATGGATCCTCCGCGGGTCCGCGCCAGATCCGACCGATCTGTCGCGAGAGCCTGTTCGACCGGGAGAATCTTCGGCATCCGTGCGAGCCGAACTTTCGCCAAACTCGGCGCGACCGCGACGCCTTGCCCAGGTTTCCCAGGCTTCCGCGTGGGCCGTGCCGCGTGACGGTGGCGGGCGTCGGGCGACCGACTGCGCTTGAGCCCAGCGCCTCGTCGACCGCTCAGTCGAGTGCCTGCGCGAGGTCCGCGACGAGGTCTTCCGCGTCCTCGATGCCGCACGCGAGGCGGATCATGTTGTCGGGAATGCCGAAGGCCCGGCGTTCCTCCGGAGCGTAATTCCAGTAGCTCATCACGAGTGGCTGCTCGATGAGCGACTCCACGCCGCCGAGGCTCGGCCCGATCCGCGGGATCCGGACGCGGTCGATGACCTCGGCGGTGGTGCGCCAGTCGGCAGGGCCACCGTCAGTCCCGCGGAGGAAGAAGGTCACCAGTCCACCGCCCCCCCGCATGGTGCGGCTGGCGAGGTCGTGATAGGGGTGGCTGGCAAGTCCCGGATAGAGCACCCGCTCGATCCGGGGATGCGTCTCGAGAAAGCGGGCCACCGCCAGGCCGTTGGCGTTGTGGCGGTCCATCCGCAGGGCGAGCGTCTTGAGGCCGCGCTCGAGGAGGTAGGCGTTGTGCGGGGAATTCACGCTCCCCATGATGCCCCTCAGACGGCGGACCGGCTCGAGATGGTCGCGGGAGCCGATCACCGCCCCGGCGAGCAGGTCGTTGTGGCCACCGAGGTATTTCGTGGCCGAGTGCAGGACGAGATCGACCCCCGCCTCGAGCGGACGGAGGTTGTGCGGCGTGCAGAGCGTGGCGTCGATGAGCGTCAGCACGCCGTGCCGCCGGCCGACGTCGGCGAAGCGTTCTGCGTCGATGATGCTCAGGTGGGGATTCGTCGGAGACTCGCTCACGAGGAACCGCGTCCGGGGCGTGATCGCCGCCTCCATCGCGTCATAGTCGCACGTCGCCACCTCGCGGAATCCGACACCGAATCGCGTGAGGTGCCGCCGGCAGAACTCGCGGCTGCGGTGGTAGCACTCGTCGAAGAAGACGATCTCGTCGCCGGCGCTGACATGCGGCATGAGGACGCCGACCAGGGCCGCCATTCCGGTGGCGAACAGGACGGCATCCTCGCCCCGGTCGAGCTCGGCGAGCTTCCGCTCCACCACCTTTTCCCCGGGATTGCCGTAGCGGCCGTACTCCTCGCGCGGCTGCTCCTGCTCCAGGAAATCGATGATCGCGCGGGTGCTTGCGAACGTGTAGGTCGACGCTGCGAAGATCGGGTCGGTGATCGCAAAGCCGGGCTTCTCCCTCGCCTCGCCGGCATGCACCGCGGTGGTCGACGGGCCGGGGTGACGGATCGGGCCGACGCCAGCACCCATCGCCGGAGCCGCTGCGTCGGTCGGCTCGACGGCATTTTTCGGGGGCATGCAGCACGTCCGGACACGCAAAAAACCGATTCGCTCGGATCGAGTCTAGTCGGGGTGCCGAGGGCCGACAAGAATCGGTGGCGCGCGTGGTCCGTCCGTCGGTCCGCCTCGCATCTGATCCGCAGCTTCCCTGGATGACCCGCCATCGATGTCCCGACCGCTCGTCCCGCCGCGGCGGGTGCTCGTCAGCATCGCGTCGCTCCTGGCCGCGATCGGCCTCGTGCGGGCCGGGCTGCTCCAGATGGTTGCCGGCGCCGTCGTGGATCACGCGGTGTGCAACATCATCGCGCTCATCCTCGGTTTTTCGGCCCTCGTTTCGCTCCTGCTCTGGTTTCTGCGAGAGAGCGGCCACGCGCCCCGGTTGAAGCGGGCCGTGGGCTACGGCCTGCTGGCCGCGGTCGTCGTGGCGATCGCGATCTTCCGCATCGAGGGCGTCTCGGGAGACCTCGTGCCGCAGGTGATGTTTCGCTGGAGCCCCTCACGCGACCGGCTGCTGCCGCGGAACGACCAGGCCGGTGCGGCGGGTCCGTCGGAGCCGGCGGGCACCGCGTGGGAGGAGACCCCGGACGACTTCCCGCGGTTCCTCGGTCCGGGCGGCGGGGGTGGGATCGATCGGCCCGTTCTCGACCCCGACTGGTCCGCGCGTCCGCCCGAGCGGGCGTGGAGGCGGGCGATCGGGGCCGGCTGGGGCGGTTTTGCGATCGTCGGGAACCGGGCCGTCACACTCGAGCAACGCGGCGAGGAGGAGATCGTCTCGTGTCACGACGCGGAGACAGGCCGTCCGCTCTGGCAGGTCGCGGTGACCGCGCGGCATCAGACCGTGCTCGGCGGCATCGGTCCGCGTTCGACACCCACCATTCGAGACGGCGTGGTCTACACGACCGGCGCCACGGGCTGGCTCCACGCGATCGAGGGTGCGACCGGCCGGGTCGTGTGGCGACGCAACGTGATCGACGACCTGGGCATCGATCCGACCGCCCATGCGGCGAGTGTCGCGTGGGGACGGTCCGGTTCGCCGCTCGTCACCGACGACCTCGTGATCGTCCCCGGCGGCGGCCCGCTGAAAAAGCCGCCGGTCGATGGCAGGACGGCGATCGCGGTGGCTGCCTACGAACGGGAGACCGGGACGCGGCGGTGGACGGCGGGTGACGCCCAGATCAGTTATGCGACGCCGGTGCTGGCCCGCGTCGCGGACGACGACGTGGTGATCGCGGTGAACGAGGCGCAGGTGGCGGCCTACGATCCGGCCGACGGCGCCGAACGCTGGTCGTTCGACTGGCCCGGGCATTCCAACTCCGACGCGTCATGCTCCCAGCCACAGGTGCTCGACGGCCGCCGCATCTTCATCTCGAAGGGGTATGGCATCGGCGCCGCGCTCTTCGAGATGGACGACGCCGCAGAAGCGGGGCCCCCGGCCTTTGCGCCGCTCTGGTCGCGGGCGAATCTGCTGAAGACGAAGTTCACCAATGCGGTGCTGCACGACGGACATGCCTACGGCTTGTCCGACGGCATCCTCGAGTGCGTGCGTGTTGCCGACGGGAAGCGTGCCTGGAAGGGCGGCCGGTATGGGCAGGGCCAGGTGCTCCGCGTGGGGAACCTGCTCGTCGTGCAGGCCGAGGATGGCGCGGTGGTGCTCGTCGACTGCGCGAGCGACGCGCAGCGGGTCCGCGGGACGATCGCCGCGCTGGTCGGGCAGACGTGGAACAACCCCTGCGTCAGCGGTGATCGGCTGCTCGTGCGCAACGCCGAGGAGGCCGCCTGCTGGCGGCTGCCGATTCAGTCCGACCGTGGCACAGCGACGGCAGACGGCACGGATCCGTCGCGGGAAGCCGCCGCCGGGGATGGAGCGCGATGAGCACTCGCGAGGGTTCGGCTCACCGCCCCGCGCTCGCCGGCCGCACGGTGCTCGTGACGGGCGCCACGCGGGGCATCGGCCGTGCGGTCGCGCTCGCCCTCGCCGCGGACGGAGCCCGCGTCGCCATCCATGGCCGCGACGCGGTCGCCGCAGCGGAGGTCGTCGCCCAGCTCGCGCGGGACGATCGTCATGCCGGCACCTTCCTCCACGACCTGTCCGCTGCGGATCCCGCAGCCGTGGCGGCCGACGTGATCGCGGCCGTGCCCGCCCTCGACGGTGCGGTCCTCGTGGCGGGTGTCGACGTCCTCACCGGCGCCGCGGCGACGTGGTCGTACGAGCGGAAGCTCGAGGCGCTGCTCCGCGTGGACGTCACCGCCACGATGCTGATGGCCCGGACCCTCGGGCGTGCCATGGCGGCGCGGGGCGGCGCGATCGTCACGATCGGCTGGGATCAGGCCGAGGTCGGCATGGAGGGGGACAGCGGCGAGCTGTTCGCGGCCTCGAAGGGGGCCGTCATGGCGTTCACGAAAAGCCTGGCGTGCTCGCTTGCACCCGCCGTGCGGGTCAACTGTGTCGCACCGGGATGGATCCGCACCGCCTGGGGCGAGCGGGCGAGCGACGCCTGGCAGCGCCGGGCGGTGCGCGAGAGCCTCCTGGGGCGGTGGGGCGAGCCCGACGACATCGCCGCGACGGTCCGTTGGCTGCTCTCGCCCGAGGCCGCGTTCGTCACCGGCCAGGTCATCGCGGTGAACGGCGGACTCCGCCGCGGGCCGGAGTGACGGAATCGGCCCGCCAACGGCCCCGCGCGTCACCTCGCTAGTGCGCATCCCGATTTGGTGTAGCGACGGCTTCGGGGCGGCAAAAGTCTCGTCGCGTGGGCCGAGGCGGCCCAAAGCTCCTCGAGCGTTCGCCGACCCCTCGCGTCCGTCTCCAGGTTTGCCAAGTCGTCGCTACAGCTAAACCAGATGCGCTCTAGAAAATGCCCCGGCTTGGGCGAGCGAGGCGGAGTGCTCGCCCAAGCCTCTGGGGCATCCTTCTGGAAGGAATCGGTGGCCGCGACACCATGCCGCGGCCACCGCTGAAAATCGTCATTCCGTGCGAACCATGACGAAGCCGTGGTAGGCCTCGTTGCCGTGCTCGCCGATGTCGAGACCCTCGATCTCCTCCTTGGAGTCGACCCGCAGGCCGACGACCGCTCGCAGGACGAGCCAGCAGATGGACGAGACCACGACCACGTAGGCTCCGACGAGCACCACGCCCACCAATTGGGCCACGAGCTGCTTGGTGCCGCCGCCGAAGAACAGGCCGGCGTAGGGACCGCCCACGGCGGCCATGCCCACCGGCGTGTTCGCCACGGTCGTCGACAGGTCACTCGTCGTGAAGAGGCCCACGCACAGCGTGCCGAAGACCCCGCACACGAGATGCACGCTCGTCGCACCGACCGGGTCGTCGATCTTGATCCGGTCGAAGAAGAGCACGGACAGCACCACCAGCACGCCCGCGATCGCGCCGATGATGGCGGAGCAGCTGATGTTGGTGAAGGCGGCACTCGCCGTGATGCCCACGAGTCCGGCGAGGCACCCGTTGAGCGTCATGCCGATGTCGGGCTTGCCCAGGAGGAGCCAGGCCGTGGCCGTGGCCGTCAGCGTCGCCGCCGCTGCCGCCATGTTCGTGTTCACGGCCACCTGCGACGCGAGCGCCCCTCCGTCGGCGGCGATCCCGAACGTGCTGCCCGGGTTGAACCCGAACCATCCGAACCAGAGCACGAGGCAGCCGATGAAAGCGGCCGTCATGTTGTGGCCGGGGATGGCCTGCACCTTGCCGGTGGACGAGTACTTGCCGATGCGCGGACCGAGAATCGCCGCACCCGTGAGGGCCGCCCAGCCGCCGACGGAATGGACCGCCGTGCACCCGGCGAAATCCCAGAAATTCCAGTCCTTGGCGAGATACCCGAACCCCCAGATCCAGTGCCCCGTCACGGGGTAGATCACGAGCGCCATCAGGAAGCTGAAGAGCACGAACGTGTGGTACTTGATGCGCTCGGCCACGGCCCCGGACACGATCGTGGCGGCGGTCCCCGCGAAGACCAGCTGGAAGAAGAACTTCGTCCACAGGGGTACGCTGGCCCATGAGATCGCGCCGTACACACCCTGATACTTGTCTCCGACCGCGGGGCTGTTGTCCGCACCACCCACCATCCACGCCCCGGAGTTCCCGAAGAACGCGCCATCACCGGCGCCGAACATGATGTCCCAGCCGAAGAGGAAGTAGGCGAGCGACGTGGCTGCGAAGACGACGAAATTCTTCGACAGGATGTTCACGCAGTTCTTCGCCCGCGCGAACCCGGATTCGACGCAGCCGAAGCCGAGGTTCATGAAGAACACCAGCATGCCGCAGACGAGCACCCAGACGGTGTCGGCGGCGACCCAGAGCTTGGGCACCATCTCCTCGACCGTGGGCGGCGGTGGCGGCGGGGCCGCGGCAGCAGTCGAGGGATTTTCGCCCTCGGCGAAGGCCAGCGGCAGGTCGCCGGGACCGAAGAGCACGATGGTGACGACCGCCGCCACCAACCCCCACCGCATCATGCGTGCATGGAACATAGGATCCGCCTCATTCTCGGTTGGAAATCGAACGCGAACACCGGCAAGGACCGACACCACCGGCACGGCCTTCCGCCGCGCCTCTTCTCTTTCTTTCCCAGATTGCAAATCGCGTGCCAGCAGACGGCGATGGTCGCCACGACGAGCGCAGGCGACGTCTGCGGAGCGGGCTTTACGCCGTTTTTTCCGCGGTTTTTTGCGTCCCGCGGCGTCCCTCATCGGGAACTCACGGTTTGGCGTCGTGGACGCCCCGGCTCCGTTACGCCCGCCCGTTGCCTGGGCAGACCGTGATGCCGGAGCGGGCAGTCGCCCGCTCAGAACGTCACCACGCGCTCTGCAGGCACGGGTGCGTCGCCGTGGGCGGCGCCCTCGTGCGCGAGGTGGTCGTCGAGCAGGCCCACCATGCGGCTCGCGTGCGGCACGCCCGCCAGTTCGAGGAAATTGGCGAGCAGCCTGAAGCCATGCCGGGTGAGGATCGACTCCGGATGAAACTGCACGCCATGCACGCACTGCCGCTCGTCCGAGACGGCCATGATCGTGCCCTCCTCGTCGTGGGCGACCGCGACGAGCCCCTCCGAGAGCGTCGCCGGGTCCACCACGAGCGAGTGGTAGCGGCAGGCCGTCATCGGATCCGGAATGCCGGCGAAGAGATTGACCGCGTCATGGCGCACCCGACTCGTGCGGCCGTGCACCGGCTCGCGCGCGCGCACGATGGACGCCCCCCGAGCGGCGGCGATCACCTGATGGCCGAGGCAGACGCCGAGGATCGGGATGACGCCCGTGAAAGATCGCACCGCGTCGACCGAGCAGCCCGCCTCCGCCGGCGTGCAGGGCCCCGGTGAGATCACGAGCGCCCGCGGATGAAGCCGGTGGAGGTCGGCCACGGTCGCCACGTGGCTCGGAACGACCGCCACGCGGGGCCCCAGCAGCGCGAGGTGGCGTGCCAGGTTCCACGCGAAGCTGTCGTGGTTGTCGATCAGCACGATCATCGCGGTGTGTCCCGATCGCCGGCGCGCACGGCGGCGAGCACCCGCAGGAGTCCCTCCGCCTTGTGCAGCGACTCGGCGTGCTCGGCCGCCGGATCACTCGCCGCCGTGATGCCGCCGCCCGCCGCGAAGGTCACACGCCCGGGTTCGACGAGGAACGTGCGGATGAGCAGGTTGAAGTCGGCGGTGCCGTCGAAGCCGATGTACCCGAGCGAGCCGCAGTAGGCGCCTCGTGCCACGCCCTCGAGCGACGAGATGATCTCGCACGCGCGCCGCTTGGGCGCCCCGGTCACGCTGCCGGCCGGGATCGCCGCCTCGAAGGCGGCGAGCGCATCGAGCCCCGGTCGCAGCGTGCCTGACACGACCGACACGAGGTGCTGCACGTAGCGGTAGCGCTCGAGCCGGCAGAGCGCGTCCACCCGCACGCTCGGCGGGGTGCAGACCCGCGCGAGGTCGTTGCGCACGAGATCGACGATCATGACGTTCTCGGCCCGGTCCTTCGCGCTGGCCTCGAGATCCTCGCCGGCGTAGAGATCGGCCTCGGGGCTGGCGATGCGCCGGCGCGTGCCCTTGATGGGGTGCATCCGCACCGTCCGGCCCCGCACCTGCAGGAAGCGTTCGGGCGACATGCTCACGATCCAGCCCGTGCCCATGTCGAGGGCTCCGGCGAACGGTGCCGGGTTGAGGTCGTGGGCGGCGGTGGCGAGCGCCCGCGGCTCGACCGACGCATCGACCACGAACTGCTGCGCGAGATTCACCTGGAAGATGTCGCCCGCGCGGACGAAATCGATGCCGGCGGCGACCATCGCGGCATACCGGTCGGGCGTGTGCGTCGCCCGGACGTCCCCCTCGGCGGGCCTGGGACTGTCGACGCGCCTCGCGGGGGACGCGACGCGCGCCACGTCCCCTGCGGCCCGTCCAGTCGGCGGCCGCGACAGCGCGGTGAGCCACGCCTCGAGCCGCTCCATGGCGCGGCCCCGCCGCGCCGCACCACCTCGGCCGGGAAGCCCCTGCGAAATGAACCAGCCGCGACCGAGCACATGGTCGAAGGCGAAGACGGTGTCGTAGACGTGCAGTGACACGAGGGGAGTGGCTGCGAGGGTCGCGGCCGGAGGCGCGAGGCCGATCCGCAGGAGTCCGTAGTCGTACGAGATCGCACCGGCGATGCCCCCCTGAAACGGAGGCAGCCCGGGGATCGTCGGCGTGGCCAGGTCGGCCAGGATCGCGCGCAGCCGTGCCGGCATCTCTGCCACGTCGGTCGGCCGGGCATCCGGTTCCACGCGCACCGAGAGCAGCGGATCGGCCGCCACGAACGAATAGCGACCCAGACGAGGTGCCGCTGCGCCGGAGGAGGGATCGCCGTCAGGTCGGCCCGATGCCCGTTCGTCGAGCACCGCCTCGTCCGGGAGCGCGCTCTCGAGGAAGAGGACGTGCGGCAGGCCGGTGCACGCGCGAAACACGGTCTCGGGCCCGACCCCGGTGGCGGCGTCGGCAACGAGGCCTCCCGAGGCGGTGAAGCGGTGGCCGGCGAGCCACGCGGGCCAGCGTGACGCGACTCGTTCCCCGGCCCGACGTGCCGCGGCCGCTTCCGGGGTCGGACTCATGGCAGCGCTCGGGGGTTGGACGCCAGCGGCAGCGACGCGTCGCGGGCCACGGCTGCGGCGGCTGCCGATGGGCCGTGGCCGATCTCGGGCTGCGTGAGGTGACCCCAGTCGAGGGCCTGGTCCTGCCGGTAGTCCTTGCCGAGCGTGAGCGCGGTCACGGCCTTGGCCATCTCATAGCCGAGGTAGAAGGCGTGGCCGGGATCGATGTCGGCGCGACCCACGGCGGCGAGGCGATCGAACAGTGCGAACGGATCGCGCGACTGCTCATGGATCCCGGCGCCGACGACGTGGATCGCACCCCCCTCGGCGAAGATGCGGAAATTCGGATCCCGGATCGCCGCTGCCAGCCGGTCGAGGGTCTCCTGGCCGTGCGCCTGCGGCCTGCCGGCCCGGAGGGTGACGAGCCGGGGCTCCACGTGCTTCGGAAGCGAGCGGTGCGTCACGGCGTGCCACGCGAGCCGTCGCGCGAGGTCGCACTCGCGCACGCTGCTGCGGGCCCAGTGGATCACCTCCGTCGTGAGCACCGATCGAATGCCGATCTCCTGACAAAACCCGATGAGCGCGACGTTCACCCCGGCGGAGTCGACGTCGGTGAGTTCCGTGAGATTGCCGATCCCCATCATCATCTCGGCGGCCGGGTGCCGACGACGCACGTCGAGGTAGCGGCCGAGGCTCGCGGCGAAGCCGAATCCGATCGGCTCGAGCACGGGATCGAGCCGCATCCGCACCCCTTCACGGTCGAGTCGCTCCACGGTGTCGTCGAAGCCCGCCATCGTCTCGGGCACGTCGGGCACCACCACGACCTCGCATCCCCAGTCCGCTGCGGCGGCGACGTTGGTCGAGTTCACGGAGAGCACGAGCGACGCCCCCGCGCGGACCGCCGCCGCGACCTCCCGCGGCTCGAAGCTGTCGATCGACACCGCGAATCCCTCGTCCACGAGCAGGCGCACGCAGTCACCGACGCCGGTCCAGACATCCCCCGGGTCGCATCCGACGTCGATCCGGTCGGCACCGGCTGCGGCGAGTCGACGCGCCTCGGCGAGCACGTCGGAGGTCGAGAGCCGCGGGGCGTGATTGATCTCGGCGATGATTTCGATGTCGAAGCGGCCGTAGTCGGCGCGGTCGCGGGCCTGTTGCCCGAAGAACTCGTCGAGGCGGCGGAGATCCTCCGGGCCGCGCTCCACCGGGACCTCGGTCGCGTCCCGAAAGACGTCGAGCGATCCTCGGCAGGCCCCCGGGATGAGCACCCGGGTCGTGCCGGCGGGCACCTCGAGACGCCGGGCGATCCAGGGGGTCGTCATGAGCGCGGCGACGGTGATGTTGAGCACCTGCACCGTGTGCTCGAAGCCGGCCCGCGGACCGAGGCGGTCGAGCACCTGGCGGAGCGCGTGCTCAGCCAGCCTGCCGGTCACGAAGTGGATGCGGGGCCGGTCGGTCATCGAGGACGGCGGGAAGGGGCCCGCACGGGCGATCTCCGGTCGGCGATATGCCGCCTCGGTCAGAGTGTAGTGTACGGATCCCGCGTGACGTCCTCGGTATCCTGCTGCGGAACAGCCCCACTCGGCACCGCCGGCCCGCCATGATCCTCGAAGGTCTCGTCACCACCATCGATCCGTCGGGCGCCCTGCACGTGGCCGCGATGGGTCCGGAGGTCGACGACGAGGAACGCGCGGCCGGCCGGATCACCCGACTCGTGCTGCGGCCGTTCGCCACGAGCCAGACCTCGCGCCACCTGCACGACCGACGCGAGGGCGTCTTCCACGTCACCGACGACGTTCTCCTGCTCGCGCGGCTCGTCGCGGGCGTGCCCGTCGCGCCCGCCGCACGTGCGGCCGCCGCGGTGGGGGGCTGGGTCCTCGTGGACGCCTGCCAGGCGTGGGAGTTCATCGTCGACGCGGTGGACGACTCCTCCGAGCGCAACCGACTCGACGCCCGCGTCGTGGCGACGCACATGGGCCGGCCCTTTCTCGGCTTCAATCGGGCCGCCCACGCGGTCGTGGAGGCGGCGATCCTCGTGACGCGTCTCCATCTCCTCGGTGCGGACGAGGTCGGGCGACGGCTCGCCGAGCTCGCTCCCCTCGTCACGAAGACCGGCGGCAGGCTCGAGCACGAGGCGTTCGCCTTGCTGGCGGATCGCGTGTCCTCCGGCTGAACGGGCGGGGCGATCGTCTATGCTGGAGCCCGCCGAACGCCTCGCTTCGGAGCCTCGTCGTCCCCGACGCGCCCGCATGTCGCTCGACGCACCATCCGCCCCCGCGCCCGAGGC
>Ga0214917_10002234_pt1 | contig 23879 bp, 21 predicted proteins | sample LL_1208_BB_MetaG_FD_177983 | JGI IMG/M metagenome (GOLD analysis project Ga0214917, IMG submission 177983) | Freshwater microbial communities from Lake Lanier, Atlanta, Georgia, United States - LL_1208_BB | ecosystem: Environmental > Aquatic > Freshwater > Lake | place: USA: Georgia | collected...
GCCTTCACCGGAATCAGGCCTTGCTCGAGTAGATGTCTGTCAAAAGGCACTTCCACACGCACTATCAAGTTGCTGTCGTCGTCGAATGCGACATGATCGGGCAGGTCTGGTTCGCACAACACAATGATTTCATGTCCGCTTGCATCGAAACAGGACTCTTCTAACCAGAGAGGTACAAAATACAGCTGGTCGTCCACCACCAATTTGTACAAATTGTGCTCCAGAATATCGTGCAGCGTTGGGTTCAGAATAAACACACGATCCGACAGTGTCGAGCGCATCGATCGAAGCGTCTCTTCCTCGACATGCAAGACGTCCTTGTGTTTGGTCAACAATTTGTACACTAACAGGGCTTCCTCTCTTCCGAGCTGGCGAAAGAGTGCCAGCGATCCTGCGAACAGCACCTCTTGAATGATTTCTCGAAGAGAGATCCGTTGGGTCAAGAGCGACGACAGCAGCACGGAAACCATGCTCGCATAAAAATTGTCACTCTTTGTTTCGCTCTGTTTCTCAGATGCTGCTGCATCCTCTTCCTGTTCGGGCAAGACAGACAACACCAGTTTGTATGCCTCGTTGATGCGTTGAAAGTGCTCGTTGGCCTCTATCGTGTTGCCTACCTTATCGGGATGATATTTGAGTGCAACACGATGGTATTGCTTTCTAATAGCTGCTCTGGACCATTGATAAAATTCACCTTCCGGGAGATCCAGCAGGTAACATGCGGTCAGGATATCCATGCGCGACAATGATCAAAGAGTACAGGTAATTCTCTAAGTGATAGATGGGACGATAATTGTTGTTGTAAAATTTCAGGAAGCTGTGCGTTTTCAAGAGAATCGTCGACATCTCTTGCTGAACACGCGGAAAACGTTCCGTCAAGCGTGTGAGGATATACCAGATGCACTCCGTGACATCCAAATTGAAAATAAAAATGTCGTACAAGTCGTCGCGGAACGTCAAGAACTGGACATCGTCTGTGCGCTCGAAAGCCCGCAAAATCTTGTCGCAGATGATCTTGTGAGGTGCCACCAGCTCGCCCGATTTCATGTTGCTGCATGGCAGGTCTGATGATACTTGCGGGACACACTTTTTGCAAGCCGCCTTGGAGGGCCGAGGGACGCTAATCACTTGGCAGCATCGAATGACGTTGTCCGGCAAGAAACTGATTTCTTCGCTTATCAGCACGAACTTCACTGAGATGTTCATGGGTTGGTTGTCTTGCATGTAACTGTAAAAGTTCTCGAGCAGTTCGCTGTGAATCTCGTGAAAGTTTTTGCACAGGATCACGCCGACTTTGTCGGCCTTGGCCGAAATCGCATCGGTGATCTGCGAATACACGTCGTGCCAGAGAAGCTTGGAATTGCACCCAAGTAATGCCATGTCTACTTCGTAATGGATGTCGCTTATTTTGAACATAAACGGTTGCTTGTTGAACACCAAATTCATCTTCTTTTCGTACTTGAGACCAGACGGGCTGTATTTTTGCAACATCTTGAGCGCTTGCGTGTACTTGCCGACACCGCTGGGACCATAGAAAAGCACATTTTTCAAGTCATGCAAACTCGCCGGAAACTTTTGGAATACCTTTTCCAGCTTGGGATGCAAATTTTTCTTTTTACAGCTGGTCACATAATCCTCAAAATGGGTCTCCAAGAATTTCATTTTGGTTTTGGTTTTGTTTTCTTGGGTTTTTGATCGACGACTTTTTATCTGCCTTTTTCGACAACTTAAAAATAAATGACAAATCACGAGACAGCGATAAAAACAACAAATGAACGTGACAAAAAGTCTGTATCAATTCCGACCACAAGATATCTATTTCTGCGAACCCATTGCCAACAATATCATGAATGACGGAGTTTTCATTCGAATCATCGACTCCTCTTCTTTTTGCATGATCAACGGTCTGTATCTTCACATGCAGCTATCCCAAGTGACTTACGACAAGCACTTCAACAAATTCAAATGCAACTTTTATATAGGAGACCATATTGACATGATCAATCGCATTAAAAACATCGAAGAATGCGTCTTGCAAAAAGCACCCATTGCGCCGCACAAAACCCCGCAATTAAAAATACACGAGCAATTGTGCCAAGGTCACATCAAGTTGTTCACCGAGGAAATTGACCCAAAGAACAACCAGTTCGTGCTGAAAATTTCTGGCTTGTGGGAAACCAGTGATGCTTATGGCCTTACTTACAAATTCATACCAGTTTAACAGAAACCATCCGTCGAGAAGTATTTCAACGAAATGCCTGCGTTGATCACAAGAATCACGTTGATCAAGCCGATGAGTGTGAGCTTCGCAGTTTCCATGGTCGTCATGACACCTTCTTGTCGGAATCTGATGTCACTGGTGACTCCGTAATAGAGGAAAGACTGAATCAAAATGAGAAGCACCGAAAGTTGCGTGAAAAAAGAGTATTGCGGTGACACTTGATTCTCGACGATTCCTTGGATGAACAGTGCCAGAAACACAATCGACAAAATCAACACTGCCATGAGAAGCAGAAAGGGCATCAACGTCGCCAGACGTTGCAAAACAGTGACCCCAGCGCCGAAATTCATAAAGGTCAACACGATTACTACCGACAGTGCCGTAGCGGCAACCGAATATCCCGCCAAGGTACCATACATGGCGTTGCTGCTATGCATGCCCGATGTGACTAACACCGTGACAAGGCCACCGACAAAGAAGGAGTAACACAAATTATAAAAAAGAGCGAGTGATTGTTCATTCATCATTTTTTTCTGATATTCTGTTTATTATTAATGTTGCGCAGAAAATGTTTTTTTTTATTTTAAAATTCATTGAACTTCGTGCACCTCTCTTAGCCAGGCCAACAAGGCGGTCTGCGTCCGCTTATCTGTCCGATAATTCGCATGTTTTTTGTCTTTCAAAAAATCACCTAAGCTGATAAACATGGGCTTTTTCATGCGCACCGTCTTATAATACACGTAGTCGCCGTACTTGCCAGACCGGAGGCTCAGATTGTCGGAGAGGGGCAGAAAGAAGGGATTATCACTGCTTTTACTACTACTATTACTATCATTGTTAGTGTTGCTGCTGTTGCTAATCATTTGTTGAAGCAATGGAAGCACTTCTTGGAAAGTGATGTTTTCCAAAGGGCGATTCGACGGCAGCGACTTTTTCTTGTCGCCCCACTCGACGTAAGGTCCATATCTCCCGCGTTTCAGCAAGACGTCATGACCCTCGTATTTGCCGATGAAATCGGTGCGCTTGCTCTGACTTTGTTCGGCAAGCAACTCAGACAACGCATATTCGCCTCTTTGAAGACGATCCATGTCAATGTTTTCGATGACCGTCTTGAAGCGGAAAATCTTCGGGTCATTGGGGTCTGTCTCTTTGATGACGGGGCCATTCTTGGACATCAAAAAGGTATGCCTGTCGTCGATCTGGTATTCTTCCTTTTTCGCCGACTTGCGAACTTCTTGAAGCTTCGCCGACCAATTGGACCAATGCTCGTGACAAACAGAGGCACTCGATGCTTGACCTTCGGCAATGGCGTCCAGAGCCGACTCCATTTGCCCCGTGTAATCATAAGCAAAGAGCGATTCAAAGTGCTTCAAAAGGAATTCGATCACCATGATGCCGAGAGGCTGGATGACCAATTTGTTTTTTTCGCCACCCAATTCTTTCTCGACCTCGGTTTTTTCGATGGAGTCACATTCCATGACAAACTCGGTGCACAAAATCCGTTTGGGGGCAACATTCTGCTTCACCACGTATTTCCTGTCTTGAATCTTGTCGACCAGAGACGCAAACGTCGACGGACGTCCAATGCCTCTTTCCTCCAGCAACTGGATCAGTCGCGCCTCCGTGAAATGCGGTTTGCTGTGCTTGAGTGTCATGGTCGCGGTCACCTTTTTCAAGACACCGGCCACTCCTTGTTTGTGCGACATCAAATATTGATAGGTCGCCTCCTCTTGCTCCCTTTCCCTCGCCCTCTCCTTCGGATTGCGCATTTCGTCCGCCACGCGAAACCCAGCGAAAACGACACGCTCAGCCGAACAGCGGAACTTGTGGTTTTGGTAAGCTGAAAATTCGGCACTAGCCACAGCAACCTCCGCTGGTGCGAGACAAGACTGCAACGCCGTCCGCCAAATCAGATCGTACAGACGTGCGGCTTTGGTGTCTTTCCAGTCGTCGGGTAGCTGTTGCACATGCAGATAGACGGGACGAATCGCTTCGTGAGGTTGTTGTTGTGGTTGATTGCCTGTGGTTGAATGGCACAACTTGGCGTGCCTGTCCGGATGCAAATACTTTTCGTCTTGATAGGTGCGCACCACATATGTCTCGACTTCCCGAACGAACCCCGAACAATACTTCTTACTGTCTGTCCGTATATACGTGATGAATCCACCCTCATAGAGCTCTTGCGCATGTTTCATGGTGTCCTTTGGCGACCAATGCAAAGAGTTGCTCGCTTGCTGCTGCAACAACGAGGTGGTCAGCGGTTCCGGAGGTTGCCGTATGGCATTCCTAGACGACACCGAGTACACATGCTCAAAGGATGCCGTCTGGACCAAAAAGGATTCGACTTCTTCGGCTTTCTGGAATTCATGGTTCAAGACAAAAGGCAAGCATTTGCTGGTAAAATAACCGGTCGTCGTGTAACAGGGGTCGCCGGCGGTTGACTCCAAATGGTTCTCGTAGACCAAACGCAGGGCGGGTGTCTGGCAACGGCCAGCGGACAAACTGGCATTGGCGACGCACTTCCACAAGAGCGGACTGATGTTGAACCCCACCAGAAGGTCGAGTACTTGCCTCGCTTGTTGCGCTTGGACAAGGGCCATGTCGACGCCTCGGCGAGGATGCGCGATCGCATAACAGATGGCCTCTTCGGTGATCTCGTGGAAGACAATGCGTGGCGTGGTCGCAGGGTCAAGACGGAAATAATCGCACAAGTGCCAGGCAATGGCTTCACCCTCACGATCGTCGTCGGTCGCGAGCACGACCTGGTCCGCTGCGGCAATGGCTTGGCGGAGCTTTTCCACTTGTCGGGTCTTATCTTCCAACAAGTGAAATTGTTTGATGTGGAAATCCGCCATGTCGATGTCATGTAGTGAATCAATGGAGCGAAAATGCCCGAAAGAAGCAATGCATTCATAACCCGGGCCGAGGAAGCCCTCAATTTTTTTGCATTTCGCGGGAGATTCCACGATCACTAGAGTTGTGAATTTGTGCGACATCGATTTGCTTTCTTTGTTGGTTACAAATCGATGCACCATTTGTCTTTCAATCCATTCATTCGTTGCTATTTCTTTTTTTGTTCTTTTTTGTCTTTTTTGGTTTCGAACCGTCTTCCTTCTTTCCCACAGAGTTGCTCGGAGTTACGAGCGACGGTAGCAAATTGATACTCTTTGTTGTCCTTGCTTGGGAAAAGACGACAGCGCCCTAACACGGGAAAATTGGGAACAAAATGTTTGCAATGAATGCACAACTTTCGCATAATAACAATATTAACAATACTACCAAACGAAACCTCTGAATTTGTTAGTTTGTTGATAATTTTGTTAGTTTTTCGTGTTTTCCAAAAGGTCTCTGTTTCAAAGGTTAAATGCAACAAACAACCATCGTTTCTTTTTTGGACACTTTTGAAAAACACGAAAAACTAACAAAATTATCAAACAACTAACATGGGACTCACCAAATCGGCGCTGCCTTCGGCCACCACATACCGTCCCCTCTCTTCACATTATAGATGGCGCCGAAGATGTCGGATCTTGAGAGAGGCACATTCGTCCTGTATTTGTCAAGAGGGTGTGGATTCGTCTTGAGTTGCGCCCTCAAAGCTTCTTTGCCAATTTTTTGACGCATTTGGAATGCAAAGTAGATGTAAAACGCTTGGTACGACAGGTAACTGATCGGCGTGAGGTCTTTGTTTTTCTCTTGGAAGTCTCGCAAATACTCGTCACAAATAGCGAGGCCAGAAATATCTGCCATGTCTTCTCCGATGCCGATGGAGGCATCAAACTCGATCCCGTCTTTTGCAGCCCATTCTTCGTACTGGCGGATGATATCCTTCTGTATCTTTTTGAATCGTCGCTTGTCCTCCGGTGTCCACCAATCCGACAAAACACCGTATTTGTCGTATTTGCTTCCAAAATCATCCAACCCATGCGACATTTCATGGCTGATAGTCAGCCCGATGTTAGCCAGGTTGTACTCGATGCCACGCTCATCCAAGTCTATAAAAGGCTTCTGAATGTACCCAAGATTGATGAATATTTCATTTCTGGTGGGAGTATACTGAGCATTCACGACATATGCGAAAGTGCCACCCAGTTTGGCAGGGTATTGCGTCCAATCGATGAATGGAACATCGAAATACGGCTTTCCTTCCAGTTCCAAGAGATGTTCATGTCGCCATGCGAATATTTTGTTCATGTTGTCGTACAGACTTTTGGTGTAACCCAGAAGAGGATCCTCGCGCAATTTCTTCACGTTGCCAATAGTGAATCGCATGTGATGCAGTTTGTCGAGCGCCTTTGCTTTGGTGGATGGCGACATCCAGCTATTGCGTTTCAACATGCGAACAAATACGATCTTCAGCTCCTCACAGAGGGTTTCAACATACTTCACTGCCTCGAGGTTTTTGTACTTGGCGATGTATGCATTGGTTAAAAAAGTACTGAACGGTAAAGACATGTAGATGGCGCTGCCCACAGCAGCTCGTCGGTCGATCATTTTTTCTTGTCCTTTTTCCATTTTGCCGAGGAAGTCGTAGATGATTTTTTCCCACCCACGTGTTAGTCTGCAAAGACGCCGGACGTGCAAAAAACACCAAAAGCTTCGCCATTTTTCACTGTCCCAGTTTTCGCGCAACAGGGTGGAACAACACTTCAGATAATTCAGATCAAACGTCACAAAAAAGGGAGGCGTCTTCTTATACCCAAGCTCTTTGCTGAATTCTTTCCAGTCGAACCCGTATTTCTCCAGCGCCTCGTCTGCGTACACGCGGTTGTAATCCTCATTGTTTTCCTTGATTTTGGGATCGTCACATCCAAATGCGTTGAAAATATCCACCGCCACCCAATGAATGTCGTCTGTGTTGAAACCGTGATTCTTGCCGAGCACGGTATCGAACAATCGTTTCGCGAAGACGTTGAAATTGTGAACATAGCGCCGCTTATATTCCACCTCTGTTCCGTCATCGTAATAGACGCTCATGTCGAGCAACGTAAAACTTTTGGGACGAATATAGGATCGGAAAGTATTCGGGTCTTTCTCGTCCGCTTCTAACGACCAAGACAAGGGTGTAAAAGACGAGATGATCTCGTCACGATTCATCATTGCGAGCATTTTCCATAAATTTTTCTTGTCAGACCGGATTTCGTCAATAATGCGGATTTGCTCTTTGGCCTGTCGTCGCGTGTCGCTTTTGGAGTTCATCTCAATAATGGACGTCCGAAAGTTGTTCATGTTTTTGGCCAATGGGTCGTTGTGAGTCTTAATGTAATCAACGATAAGCTGGTCTAATTCACGATAGACCTTGTCTTGGATCAGGCGAAAGTCATCGACTTGGACAATGTAAAGTTGATCGTCTTGCAGCTTGAAATTTTTTAGCCAGTTCGAGTTCACATAATCATAAAAATTATCGTTGGGTTTGATGCTTGTGCGTTGAAAGTATTTGTGAACTTCCGACACAAACTGACGCTGCGCATTCCTGTTCGAAACAAAACTTGCCTCAAATGGTTTCAAACTAATTTTGATCGGACAGGTTTTCTTTGCCTGTTTGTCGATCAGTCGCGAATGCAACGAGAGTCGTGCTGTCTTTTTGCGACCTTTTCGTTGTGATGTTTTTCTTTTGGTTCTCGAAGATGCCATCGATTTTCTTTTTTTTTCCTTGAAATCTGTGAGTGAATAATTTTTTGTCGTCTTTAAAGAAAGCAATACAAACAAATGAAATTCAAACAATTAGTCGATTGGTTGAAAAAACATAGGTCCATTATCATCGAGGGCTCAGCGTTTCTGTTAATTGTTATCGCCGTTATCTACTTCTCCATCGAAATATATCGCTACCTTCATCCTGATAAAATTCTTCTTCTTTGCAGTTCTGAAGTCGTTAATGATGAGGCAAAAATTGAGCCATATCTGTTGCCAAACGTGATTCCGGTGATTTATGACTATTTCCAAACTGATTCGTTCACAAATATCATCCAGCTCATCAAAGAAACCATGCAAAAGAACAACATCACACGATTCAAGCGTGTGGGCATGATGTTCCACACATCCAAGAAATTCACCTTGAAAATGTTCAGAAATGACAAGGAAAGAGAAATCACAACAGACCGCAAAGACATGTTCGAGCAGCAGATGTTGGAGGTGTATGACGACTTCATACTTTTTTCCAACTATGTGCATCATTTGACCAATGCAGAGTACCTTGATGTCATTGCGTGCTATGTCGTTCCAGCAACAAACAAAGCAATTTATGACTACTTCAACGATATGTCAGATATGGATATCAACTTCAGCATGACCGCTATTGGAGGAGACTTAGGAAATTGGTTTTTGGAACAAGGAGACGTTCCTTTGATTGGCACTTACTTCAACAAAAACATTGAGACAAGCAACATTGTGTTGATTGCTTAGTATTACTTTGACCCATGACACTGCGAAACAAACAACTTAAACACCCATTTCGTCCAAAAAAAAAGATGTTCTCGTCATGTTCTCTTTTTGCATTGTTGATATCATTGCTAGTAGCAGCGTCGTCTTTGTCTTTGAGACCTCACGTCTACTTGAGGAAGACGTATAGTCCGTATGGCCGACAATACTTTGAGAGTTACTTGCGCCAGTTGAATTCCAAAAATGTGTCTGATCAAAACCGCGCAATACTTGGCAAGTACAACGACGAAGACACTGAAAGGGAGACGGTGCTGGAACGTTTCCGAAATTATACAGCAAGCAACACTAATCAAACCATCGACGACGACGACAGCTACTACTACGATTTGAACGGGAATCCTGTGAAGCTTCCCAAACAATCCGCATCCTTGTCTTGGTCGAACAAAAAGAAAAAGAGCGAAAACTTTGAAGTGATCAAAGGACTCAATTTCTCGTTCGCTAACATTGGTGGATACGATAATATCAAGTCGGAGCTGCGCCAATGCATCGACATTTTGAACACCTACGAAAAATACCGTGAATACAATGTCCGCATCCCTAAGGGCATCGTACTGGAGGGACCCCCCGGTAACGGAAAGACCATGATTGCCAAAGGCTTCGCGGGCGAGACCAATACCAGTTTCATCAGTGTATCGGGCTCTCAATTCCAGGAAAAATATGTTGGCGTGGGACAAACCAGAGTGCGCGAACTCTTTCAACTCGCTCGAGAAAACGCCCCCTGTGTCATTTTCATTGACGAGATTGACGCGATTGGTCGTGCCCGAACCAGCGAAGCAGAGTCCGCCGGCGCAGAAAGAGACAGCACCTTGAATGAGCTCCTGGTCCAGCTGGATGGCTTCAAAACAACGCAGGGCATTTTTTTGATTGCGGCCACCAACCGAGTGGACCTGTTGGACCAAGCCCTGCTCCGTCCGGGTCGCATCGACAAGCGCGTCTATATTGGCATGCCGGACGCAGACACGCGAAAAGCGATTTTAGAGATCCATTTGAAAGGCAAGCCCCACAATCCGAAAGAGGTGCGCGTCGCGGATTTGGTCGACATCACGGCGGGTCTTTCTGGGGCTCAAATCGAAAACATGCTGAACGAGGCCATGTTGAATGCGTTGCGTCGGGGTAGCGACCTCATGACTCACGATGACATCGATCTGGTCGTGACGAAGATGATGGTGGGTTGGCAACCGACGGAGCACAAATACTCCGCTGATATCATCGATCGCATTGCCATTCATGAGATGGGGCATGCGATTGTGGGGTATTTCTCGAAACATCATTCCAAGGTCAACAAGGTCGTCATCAATTTGTCCTCGCCAAAGAGTCCCGGGTACACCATGTTCGAGCGCACCACCAGCATGATTTTCACGCGTGAGGCGTTGTTCGAGCATTTGATGATCTTGTTGGCGGGCAGAATCGCAGAAGAGATCTTCTACGAACTCTCGATCACGACAGGCGCGATCAACGACTTTGATGAAGCCTTCAAATTAGCCGAAAGAATGATTATTCATTACGGCATGGGGAAAGTCATCATCTACCCTAGTTCCAGTGACAAATACAAGCAGAAAATAGACGACGAAGTGAGCGACTTGATTAATGACGCTTACAAGATGTCACGAATCATTTTGGAACATGCGAAGGAGTTGATATCCGAGTGTGCTGTGATTTTGAAAACAGAAAAGATCCTCAAAATCGAGCGAATCAATGACATTATTCGCAAGAACCATGCTCACCTTTTAAGAGAGTAATTGGACAGTGGTATCCGAGGAGTTGTTCCTGCGAAACATCAACGTTGCTCCATATGAAATCGTGGTCTGCATCGCTCAAACCAATTGTACGTGGAACAAATTGCCTCGTTGGGTCCTTACAATGCGTATCGACGGTTTCGAACAGTTCCTTCTCGTTTCTTTTTTCCAACGCAAATTCTGTTTGCAACATGCGCATCACATATTGATAGTTGTCCCGAATGTCTTCGTAACGAATCAAGCGGTAATGCCTCACCATACTTGGCATCCTTTGCAGCAAAAAGTCATCATTCATTTTTTCTTGTGCGCAACTCGAAAATATTGCGCCAATGGTTTTCCTGACCACCATCGAATGGTCTATCTTCCGCAATGCGGACACCATTATCATATTCGCTCCAAAAAGGTTGGGACATAAATTCGACGACTGACGATTGCAATACTGATGGCACATGGTGTGGTTGCCGAAAAAAGCTGTCTATCCATGCAACAGGATCTCTCACGACCCCGATAAATACAACGTTCTCTTTCTCATCGTCGCTTGGTAAGAAGTGTCCAAAAAAATGCTTCCATCCAATTCTCGTCGTTTTGTATTTCACAAGAAAGTTGGTCTCCATTGCTTTCTGCAAAAAATTGGTGCCACTGCACCGCTCCCCTAAAATGGTGAATTCTCTCATGAAAAGTGATTTTTCTCTGCGGTGCAAGTTATCTTTTTTTCGAAGCATTTCTCTTCTTTCTATTTCTATTGGTTCGTCTTCGGGTTCGGGTTCGCCGTCTTGTCGCTTTCCTTGTTTTTCGCTTGCTTCTACGAGGCCGTCCACCGTCAATATCAGCCATGCCCATGGACGGGCTCTTCCATAGCGCATTTTCGTTGATCTCCTTCTCTGAGAAAGGTCTCCAACTCTTCGTCGTCGTGATTACTTCTCTCGGGACCTGTGTCGGCGTTTTCACAGGCATTGGGTTTGGCAACGGGTTTGGCAACGGGTTCGGCATCGGGTTTGGCATCGGATTTGACAATGGTTTTGGGATGGCGGGTAATGTGGGGTTCGCAAAATCGATGTGGGTGCCCTCATCTTTGGCGTAAACGTCCATGATGGCCTTCATTGCGATAATTCCTACTTCAATGTCCGCTAAGTTGGCGTTGACGGATTCTACGTTGCCTGCCAAGTCCTTCGCATGCTCCAACCAGAACTCTTCCAGAGGCTTCACCACATGAAAGAGTGCAGGCCCGACCATCTTTTTAAGCTCTTCATTAATGACTTTCTTCGCGATTTCCGTCCCCTCGACGTGTTGTTTATCCAACATTTTCACTTCCATCATCTCTTTCACGAGGAGAAGCATTCTTCGCCCCAGCATTAAGAATCTCACAAAGTCCCCAGAAGAGAGTTCAGCATCATAGACGAAACTCAAAGCTTTGGTGGACATGAAGTTGGTTCTGTCTTTGGCGACAATGGATAACACCGGAATTTGGGTCAAATCATACATCTGCCTGAACGGCTCCCGGATGAACCACACCTGGGAGATTTGCTTCAAGAGCTCAACACCGCCATGGGCGATGAACAGCGCACGGTTGTTTTCGTCTTTGAAATTAGAATGTGTGATATATCTCACAGCTGATTTGAAAGCTGCTCGTCTCGGATGAACAAACGTCTTCACGACGGACCCGACGGCGGCCCCGAATTGTCGCAACCTCCCATCCACGTCTTTCTTTATCAGAGGCGCGTAGGTCTTGGCTGTGATCCACTGCGCGACAGCTGTCATGTTGTCTTCTTTGATGGGCGAGTATAGAAGGGAGTCGCAGCAGATCACCGCGAAGATGACCAGAATCGACATCAAGGCCTGCAGCCTTTGGCTGAAGCTGAGCACTGGTTTCTGTGGCCTGGGTTCGTACACCTCCACTTCCTCGATTTCCTCGTCTTCTCCTCCTGACTGTTCAACAGGCAATTCTTCGACGTCTGCCGTGGACGTCACGCGCTTCAAGAGGTTGTGCAAGAAGAAAAAGAATCTCCATCCTTCTGGTAAATTCTGCTCCTCGTCTGCACTCTTCTGCAAGTAATCAATTATCTTGCGCAAACCGAACCAGCTGTGAACATATTCGTCTAGGGCGGCGTCGTCTAAATTCAGAAAAAGCAAGTAGTACAGCAATCCCTTCTTTTCGTTTTCGTCGCCGCTTTGGACCACCCGCTCCACCTCTTTTCGCACCTTTTCACGAACTTCGGAGGCGCGGGGCATGAAGCTAGCCACTGCCACAGCGGAGGAAATGATGAGAGCGGCGATTTCGACCATCATTTCCGTAGTGTACCTGTCGTCAACCTGCTGCAGACCTTCTTTGACGATGTCGGGCAGGTACTCTTGCATGGTGTACAACATCATGACAAGTGTTGCAGCGATACCGAAAAGGATAATCTCTGCTTTGGTGGTGTCCTCCATTTTGTTGATCTCGCGTCTTTCCCTTTTTGAAAGAAAGACGCGAAATTTTTTTTTCGACTTACTTGGCGGCCTTGGCCTTGGAGATTTCTTTGAATTCTCGCCAACTCACTTCCACTTGGGGTTTGATTTGCTCCTCTTTGGTGCTTTCGTATTTTTCGTCGAGTTTTTCGGCTTTTCTCAAGGCACTGTCGATGTAGATTTTTTTCAGCAAGGTTCCCACTTCAAACGACCCTTCGTGTTGATCCAAGACACCGTTTTCGATCTTCTCGAGCACCTCGAAGAATTGAAAGAGGATGGTCAAGTCGATCTCATCCTTGCGCACCTTGTTGTAAATGTCCGTGTAATAATTGAACAGGAAACTGCATTGACCGATGGCCTCGGCATGCACCTGGTCCGGATCATTGGGATATTTGCCCTTCAACAAGAGAAGTGTGTTCACGTTCTCCCGCAACACGACACTGTGTTTCAGTTCGCGAATGAGCGACGTCTGATCTTCGACGTTGTTCGCCTTGATCATATTTTGAAGTTGAAGTCTCGCTTTGTCATCCATTTTTGTGTGTTTTGTCTCTTTGCTCTTGCGTTGAACGCATTTTGCTCCCTTTAAATGTCTTTTTTTTTCTTGTCTTTAAAAAATGTCGTATCGACCGCTCCAGCCTTCGATCAAGCCATTCCCAGACGGCGCGTACAGCCCTAGAACGGCAGCCATTGCCATCAACAACGACAACATCGCCCGTCAAACAGCTCTTTTGAATGTCACTAGAGGAGGTGGCGGTAATATCTTGGTCCCGTCGGTTCCCACCATGTACCCCACGGTAGGCAGCAATGGCCAGACTATGTCGGGCAACATTTTAGCTGCCACGAAACTCGGCGCACAACTCTCTGCCAATGGCATGTACGATGGGTGTGTAGGACAAGGAAGCGCATGCACCCAAACTGCGTTGGATAATTACATGCGAGGAGGTGTTAGGAGAAAGAGGCTGAGAAGGAGATCTACAAAGAGGAGACGCGTAAAGCGCAAATCATCTAACAAACGCAGACGATCCCACACGAAAAAACAAGGTGGAGCTCTCGTTCGCTGGGGTTGCATGAGCGGCTGAAAAAAAATTGAAAGAGGACGCGCAGTACTCATTTTCTCTATCACACACAGACACACGCACGCAACAAAAAAACCAAAACAATGTCCTGGCGAGAGTTAAAAACACGTTTCCTGGCCCATTTCGGACCCCATTGTCAGATGTGGTTCGGACTGGACGGCAACTTCGCCATCAACGATCCGATCGATACCAGAGGAAACACGGCCTTGCACATTGCGAGCAGCTCGTATCGCACCAATCCCATCATTTTGCGAGATCTCTTGTTGCTGGGCGCTGACCCTAACAAGACGAACTGTGTCGGCAGAACGTCACTGCACCTGGCTTACGACCATTCCGTGGCCACGATACTCCTGTTTTCCTCGGTGAACCTGACCGCCAAAGACAGTTATGACTGCACTGCCATCCAAATCACCGGCTCGGCGTGTGTGTTTGTGTCCCTTCTGTTCCACTATTTGCGCCGCAATATTCCTCTCACGGAACAAGATCCATTCGGACGAACATTGTTGCAATCCTTTTTGATGATTGGATTGCGACAATACACGGACCCTGTCTTTCAAGAGTTGGTGAAGCAACTGTACCCCGAGGAATCCGAGGCCACCGAAAAAGACACAACTGTACCAGCGGACACCAAGGCTTTTTACACGGTGTGTCACATTCTGTTGGAGCATGGATGCACCCTGCAAGGCATGTATTATTTCATCAACACCTATCTCTTTCTCGAGACACCAATGAGCGTCTTCTCCTTGCTGATGAAGTATGGCGTGTTGAACGACATTACCTTGACAGGAGAGACGTTGTTTGACTTTTGCAATTCATCGAAAGTCACTCCTGACATGATCGACGCTCAAGTTCTATACAAAAAGATTGCCATCATGTTAGAGTCGGGTGCCACCTTGTGAACATTGTTCAAATTGGCAAACATTTTCATTTTTCAACATTTTTCATTTGATTTTTTCTGAACCTACTTTTGATTTTTTTTTGTAACACGGTTAATTAATTTGAGATTTTCGACGAAAAAAAAAGTTTCATGCCAACTGCATCACAGTGGTTTCAGTTCTCACTTATTCATTTAGCTTTTCTCATACAAGTCGGTCTTTTCATCTACTTCGCAAGGGTCGCCGATATCAAGGCAAACTGGCAAAAGTATCGATGCAATCCATGGTACATGCCTCTCTCCGACGACCTGGGCAAGGACTTTACGTATTGTGTACAGACCGTCCAAATCAACATGATGGGATATTTGCTACAACCGATGACCTATCTCATGCGTTCCATGATCCAGATCGGCCAGCAATTAGCCAAGAACATGAATGACTCCAGAGCAATGTTCAACCAACTGCGCAACAACGCAGCGAATGTTGTCGTGGCGACATCGTAAAAATAAATAGCAAATAAAAAAAGAAAAAAGTGTTTGGAGTTGTAAAAAAAGAAAGAAGCCAATTTATATTTATATATGATGTCCTCGCCAACGGGGATCGCTCAAATCAACAAAATGTACGATGACTTGGGTTATCTCGACTTGTACTCGGGATCCATCATCTTCGTCATCGCATTCACTGTGCTCTTGTTTCTCGCCGTGGCATTCTTGTTGATTGCCAAAGAGACGCATGATATACGGAACGATTGGACAAGACGTCGGTGTGATCCATTGGTCTTGCCATTCGCGGGATGGATATCGCGCCCCGAGGGCTCATCGGCCCTCGAGTACACTGCCGAAAACTTCGAATACTGCGTCCAGAACGCTTCCACCAGCATGTACAGCTACTTGATGCAGCCGATGCAATACCTGGTTAGTCTCATGACAAACAATTTTGAGCGTCTAGGAAACGCCAATGAGCAATCGAGACTCATGATGTCGACTACTCGAGGCAACCTCCAAAGCATCGCGCAACGCGTCGTCAATCACGTCGTTCAAATCATGGACGTGCTACAAAATGTTTCCAGGTCGATTCGTGAAGTGATGACCGCGGCGAAGCAAAACACGGCGACTAGTCTGTACACGATTTTCGAGACTTACCGGGCCTTTCCAAATCCTGGACGATGTTTCGACGGCAACACCATGATGACCTTGAAGAATGGAGAGCGGCGTCCGATTTCACTCATCCGTCCGGGTGACCGACTCCAGGATGGTTCCCGTGTCACAGCGACCATGAAGTTGGACTCTTCCGGCCTGGACATGTTTCTCTTGAAGAAAGGAATTATTGTAAGCGGTGACCACAAATTGCTTTCGCCGGAAGGTCAGTGGATCAAGGTTCGGCAGTACCCAGGCGCGATTCGGCTGTTTGATTACGAGCGTGATTTCGTGTATTGCCTGAACACTTCATCGAAAGTCATTCGGACTGATGCTGGGTTCACCTTCCTCGACTGGGACGAACTTTATGGGGACAACCTTGCTTATATGCATGAAAAGGCTGTCAAGGTGATAGGCGAAGACACGGGCGATGATGCGTCGATCCATCGAGCCTTCGATGGCGGATTCCTAGACGGCACCCTGGTCACCTTGGAGGACAAAAGAGAAGTCGAAATCAGTGGCGTCCAAGTCGGGGATGTATTGAAATTCAAGGAACGTGTTTATGGCATCGTCCGTATTCTTGCGACCGATTTGCCCGACCAAAAAGAGCGCTCTTTAGGGTCCACCAAAATGACTACCACTGGCAAATTGTACGTGTATCCCAACTCGCTTTCTTTAGAGAATTTGTCGGAAGGTGAGGTGCCATCACCAAAATCTGATTCAGACAAGAGTGGAGGCGCTGTTGTTTATCACCTTCTAACAATGCCACCTTCGTTCAACCTGGACTCTTTTGTATTCCACGATTACAACGCCAACATTGACGTTCCATTGAATGAAAGTGAAAAATGAAATCAAAAATCACTCCCCATCTGCCTTTTTTTTTGTCTTTGGAAATTTACAAAAAACAAAAAAGAAAAGAAACTATGGACATTGCGATCGGGTCTTATAAACTTCGAATTGAAATTGTATTGGTCGGACTTGTCCTTCTATGGATCTTGTTTGGCCATCTTTTGTGCTCATGCTGCACCGTCTCTTTCCGCGAGGGCTTTGATCTCGCCAAGGGCGGTTTGTTGGGAGGCATGAAAGGCGCACTGGAAGGTCTTACCGATGCTGCCAAGAAACGCGAGTCCTACCAAAACATGAATTACGCCTTTGAGTCGCATCCTGCGTCTTACAAATTGGGCGACAATAGCGTGGTTGACACCTCCAGTTGGAGCAATCCGAACCTGACTTACAACGCTGGCGGCACACCCGGTGCTGGAGCCTTGGCCATTCTGGACAGGAAGAAGCAGCCGATCCCTTTGCCAAACGGTGAACTGGATATGTTCGCGACCACCCCTTTCAAACCAGAGTGCTGCCCGAACACCTACAGCAACAGCATGGGCTGTGCATGCATGACTGTGGATCAGTGGAAGTATTTGAACGACCGTGGAGGCAACAACGTCCCTTACTCAGAGTATTAATTTTAATGAAATGTGAAATGTGTTAGATTTTGTTAGTTTTTTTGTTTTCAAAGACCTATTTACTTTCTGTCCGGTTCTGTTCGCAAGCGATTGGAAGTAGAATTCGAAGGGTTTCCGAAAACAGAAAAAACTAACAAAATCATCAACCAACTAACACGACACACAGGAGACCTCAAAAGTACGTTGCCATTTGGATCCCTGCGTATTGAAATCCTGCTGCGCCATAAAAAAGTTCGAGCTCTTTCACGCAATCGAGCGTAATTTTGTAGCATCCTCTGCTTTTCGCTTCCTGCACAAGGTGATTTATCAAGGCCTTTCCGTACCCGTTCCTTTGTTCACGAACGAACACGTCTTCGACATGGGCGACCGTCGCGAGATTGCGTATGAACTTCCTTTCATAAAGAATGGTCCCTGTTCCGATTAAAACGCCATGTTTGTCGATGACCCAAATGTCAGTGCTAGGAGCGATAGCCAGAAGGGTGCGTTCAAAATCCTGTTTCGAGAAACTCGTAGGACGGAAGCTGTTGATCAATGAAAGAAACTGGTCGTAGTCGCCGGTGCCCAATTTTCGAATGATCATTTTTGTGTTAGTTTGTTTTGTTTTTTGTTAGAAAATTAGAAAATCCAAAAGTGTCCAACAATTCTGTTCAACCTGTTTGCAACAAATACACTTCTGAAACAGGAGGTTCTTGGATTTGTGAATTTCTAACAAATTTCCCGATACTCTAACACGGTCCCCGCTTTTTACATACAGCCAGCCTGTAAGAAAACGGCTGGTAGCGCGTGAAAAACGAGATCAAGCTGTCACCCACGGAGGTGGGCAAGCCTTGTTCAGCCGCGAACGTCTGCATAAAGAATCGATAGTAAGGGGCAAATGTTTTGTCTGTTAGATCGATATGCTCGATTACCTGCAAACCAGCTGCTTCCAACTGTTTCTCCCATTGTCTTGCGCTAAGATGATTCGCTTTGGGAATCCGCAAAAAGTCCGAAAAGACCTTCAAAAAGAGAGACAAACCAAACGTGCGCTGCACATGATCGTTCAAGACGATGTCAGTGATGACGAAGACACTGTCTTTGCCAAGCAATCGATGGACGTTGGAAAAGAATCGAGGTCTGTCGCTGTAATGGAACGCCGATTCGAGCGACAAAATTACATCAAAGGAGTCTGGCTTGTACCTTTTGTCTAGACACATTGCATCGCCGATGTCAAACTCCACTCCGTCACATCGATAGTGGTCCAAGGCGTAGTAGATTTGTTCATGCGACAGATCCACAGCTGTCAAAAGCGACTCCGACGACGTATCGAGATGTTTTGCCCATTCGTAATCCTGTCGACCGTAGCCGCATCCGACGTCCAAGATTCGGTTTTTCCTCTTGGCAACTTCCGTTTTTTGCCAGACGAATTCGATCAGACGAAGGTTGGCGCGCTCCAGTGTGTCGCCTTCCGTTAGCCAAAGACCGTAGTTCATGAAATCGTTTCCCGGACTGACATATCGAATACAATGTCTCAGACAGGTATCGTAAGAGCTAAAATAAGTCGCAAGAAGATGACGGTACAAGAGAATTAACAATATTAAGAGCACCAACACGATCAAGCAGATATTCTTCCACATTTCGCACCGGAATTGTCTCGTCTTTCCTGATCTAAATTTCTTCCAGGAAAGACGCGCTTTGCTGTTCAACAAAAAAAAAGAGAGGTGTGACAGTAGTAACATGCAGCATCATCAAATTGTTGTCTATTTCCTAGCGGTATTGTGTTTGTTCGGTGTTCTTTGTTGGTGCACCGCTTACCACAAAAATTTCAAGCTGCGCAACTTCGGTCGCGAGTATTTCGTGTCGGGAGCAGCGAATCTGTTGGCGTCCTCATCGCTGTTTTTAATGACATGGACACATCTCCTAGGACCTTTGATGCCCTTTCGTTGGCAAAACGTCGTCATGTATTGGCTGGTTGCCGACACCATGTATTATTGGTTCCATCGGCTGTCGCATCGGATCCCCTGGATCAAGTCGTCTACGCACCATGTGCATCATGATGCTTTCCACCTTGTGCCTCTGGACGTGCTCTTTGTGCATCCACTCGAGCATATTATGAATCACATGGTGATCAATGTGTTTCCCCTTCTTTTAGCGCCCGTGTCGGGTACTGAGTACCTTGTTGCTGTTGTCGCACTGTTTTTGCATTCCATTTACTTGCATTGGGACACCGGGTTGCCATGCCCCGTGCCTCTTTTTGTAAGCAGCGACTACCATCGACGACATCATCAAGTGGGACGGGGTAATTATTCTTTCTTGACCGTCTGGGATGACGCCATGGGCACGCATTTGCCGAAAACCGATTCGAACAAAAAAGCAGAAAAAAAAAGAAAGGCAAAGAAGCAACACAAACTCAAGAAGAGTAAGGGAAAGGATGGAGGCAAACAACTGCGCGACCAAGTGCTTTCATAAAGACAAATCCAATGCCTTTACCATCGTTGCCTTTTTCGATATCGAAGAAGCCCTCACCGATGAATTCATCACGGATTATGTTACAAAGTTGACCGAGTCTTTTCCTATTTTGAGACACGTGCTTCTGGAGAAAGACGATCATGCTCTGTTTTTTCATGATCAAGGAGACCAGTTTCGTCTGGAAGATTACAGCTCCATTGTGCGACCTTGTTCGGATTTTGAGCAACCCCTGCGGCCCTTTTTAAACGCGCCATTCGACGAACGCCGAAGCAAATGGCAACTTCTCTGGTGCGTGGACCCTGACGCTGGAAGGACACGTGGGTTCTTTAAGATCCATCACGCCTATGCGGACGGCTACCGCATCATCGAAATGCTCACAGCACCTCTTTCGAAAGAAATTGGTGCCGGTGCTGCTGCTGCAAGCATAACAGATCGATTCCAACGACAATCCGGGAATCGAGTGTGGTACTGGTTCGTGGGGACGCTTCTGCTGCTTTGGAGTAACCTGCGTCTCTTGTGTCGTGCGCTGTTCAATTCGTTTTTCACGGTGAAGTCGACCGCGGTGAAACGAGTACAAACGGATTTCATTCAGTGCAAACCCCTCGATTTTGTGCGCGTCAAAGAGTTCACGAAGCGAGCGAACATCACAGTCAACGACTTTCTCTACGCCCTGATGATCAAAGCCGATGCATTGTACCATGGACGCAAGAAGCCGCGCACCGTCTTCACGTGTTCTCCTGTCAACGTGTCTCGTACAACGCAGCTGAACAATATGTGTCCGGTGTTCAACCGCGTCGACAATTCGCTCGATAACGAATCACTTTTCGCGCAAGTGCATGAGACATTCAATCAATTCAAATATTCGTTGTTCATTCCGTTTTTGAGTTTTTTGATCGAGCACGTGACCCCTTATATCAACACGAGCAAGTTGGCGTCGTTTTACAATGACATCACCACGTATTTCGATTACATTTTTACAAATATGATTGGTCCGCGCTTGGACGCGCTCACGAAACCTGTCACGAACATCGTGTTTTTGTGCACGGCAAAAGACAGAGAGATCACGTACAACGCCATTTCTTCGGGTTGTCACATCAATCTGGTCATCAGCTTCAAAGAAGGTGTGATTACTGACAAGCAGCGCTTCCAACGGGCCATTGAGAAAGCATATAAAGATCTGATGAATACTCTTTTCTAGCGAAAGATCACAGCAAGCCAAATGAGATTGCCATACCTGTACAACGTGGTCAATTATGCGTTCGATTTCGTCGCATTGACTTCCAAGCAGATGCGCATCGACGAGTCGCATGCCTTGCGTCACAGCATGGATGTATTTCACTTGGCGAATCGCATTTATCATAAGGAGGTGGATATTGCTCCGTATTTGAAACAACAGTTCCGTGTCATTGGAGTATCGGCCATCCTTCATGACATGTGTGACCACAAATACATGGACGAACAAGAGGGTGTGGAAAAGCTCTGCAAGCATATGAAACCCATGTTGGAAAATCATGAGCTCGATGCTTTCGCCAACATTGTCACCACCATGTCTTACTCGAAAGTGCAACAAAAGGGCTTCCCAACCAATCTCGGAGAGTATACGCGTGCTTACCATATTGTACGTGAGGCAGACTTGCTGAGTGCGTACAATGTGGAGCGATGCTTGATCTATCAAATGCAACGGAAGGACTTCAATTATGCGGATTCCATCTATAAAGTCATCGAGCTCTTTCAAAATCGTGTGTTGACCTATCGGGAGCAAGATTTGTTCCTGACCGAGTTTGGAAAAGAGCATTCTCTGGTATTACATGAAAAGGCAGTGTCCGATTTGAAAGACTTGGAAGAATTGTACACGCACATGTTATGATTTTCTGTAATTTATTAATTTAAAAGCCAAAAATGGTTCTCTAACAAAAACAAAAAAAATGAAAATTGTTTATCCCTTTTTTCTTCTTCTTGCCTTTGGAGACGCGTTGCTGATTCCACACAACCAACAACCGAAAATATGTGCCGATTGTAAATTTTTTAATTTAAACAAAAAAGAATGCGTCATATTTGCCGAAGTGGATGTCGTCTCCGGTGACTACGTGTACGAGAAAGCAATCGATGTAAGAAAAGACGACGAGAAATGTGGCAAGGAAGCCATCTTCTTTGAAAAGAACGATTGGAAACTAATATCTGCCTCTTTCGCTTTCCTTTCCGAGTATGGCAAAACCATCGTGTTTCTTTCTATCACGACGGTGTTCCCATCGTTCGCCTTGCTTGCGCTCCTTTATCAACGCATGAAATAATATATATGTATGTCTGTCTATTGCCTATATATACAAACTTCGCATGGAAACGTTGTCGTCACGCTGTGTCTTGATCAGCTTGTCGACGATATCTTTGGTCACCGTAAAGGGAAAGGTGACTTTGATGGACATCTCTTGCTCAAACAGATTGGAGCCCGCTCGCATCAAGCGATACAAATTGAGTTTGCTGAAGACAATCTCCAAACAGCGCTTCAGGCTGCGCACACCGTCTTCACGGTTACAGTGGTTCTCGATGATGTAATGCAACGTCTCGTCTGGAATCACCACGTCCTCTTTCGAAAAGCGAATCTGTTCTCGGATCTTGGGCAGCAAGTAGTTGTTAGAAATGGTCGTCTTCTGCTTGCGATCGTATCCCTTGGTCTGAATGCGGTACATACGGTCACGCAAAATGGGATTCACTTTGTTCTCGTCGTTGTAGCTGAAAATAAAGAGGCACTTGCTCAGGTCAAAGTCGATCTCGGCGAAATACTTGTCGTGAAATTGGCTGTTTTGGGTCGTGTCCGTCAGGTGGGTCAGGATGCCCGTGATTTCCTCGCCCTTGGGAGTGTCGCTAATTTTGTCGAGCTCGTCGAAATAAATGACGGGATTCATGCACTTGGAGTCGATCAGGATTTGCACAATTTTGCCCCAGGTGCTACCTTCGTAAGTGTATCCATGGCCCTCCAAATAGCTGCTGTCCGTCGCACCTCCAAGCGGAATGAAGGCAAACGGGCGATCGAGGATTTTGCTAATGCCCTCTTTCACAAGAGATGTCTTGCCAGTGCCTGCTGGGCCATGAATGGCAATGGCGGTGCCGGTGGATGCTGGGTTGGTCAACAGCTGGCCAAGCAGTTGCATGATTTGCATCTTGGCATCGTTGAGCCCGTAGACTGCGTCGTTGAGGGTGTTTTGCGCTTGCGCCATGAACTCATGGCATTTTTCGACTCCGTCGTCGATGGTCAACGGCAAGCTGCGATACTTACCGAAGGGGATGCGCATGAACGTGTCGACCCAGTTCTTCACCTTGTAGTATTCCCCAGAGCCGGGATCCAGAGTGCGCAGGGCATTGATCTTCTTCATGGCAAAGGCCTTGAAAGTCACGGGAATGCTGCTTTCCAGGAGCGCCAGACGGTAGGGTTTCTCGACACGGGTGAACTCGTTAATTTGTCGGACCTGTTTGATCATGCGTTTCTGGTCTTCGATTTCCATCTTGGTGAAAAAATCGACGTCGTTTTGTGTTTTCTCACTGCGCAACACACGGCGGAAGATGCGCTTGTTCTTGGCCTTTTGTTTTTCCGTTTTTCGCGCAGCTTTCTTTTTCTCTTTCACGATCTGCTTTTCACAGACGCGGAGACAGTCCTCTATCAACGGGTTTTTCTTGCCGAGTTGGTCTTGGAAACTTTGCAAGATACGCATGAACTCTGCACTGTCTTCCGCTGAGTACGTTTTTGGTGGTTCGGGCACAATCTCTTGTCCTGCCGCCTCCATTTCATCTTCCGTGTTTGTATCGAGGTAACTGTCGTTGCAGGAGCTCACTTCCTCGTCTTCGTTTTCAGTTTCTTCATCTCTATCCTCGTATGACCAGTCGTCATCCTCGTCATCGTCGTAATCATCATCGTAATCGTCGTCTTCGTCCTCTTGGTCCCAACGAGAACCACGTTTGGGAGAGCCGATGTTGAGGACAATGTTGACATTTTTGTCGCGCAATGATTTCGATTTCATCTTCTTTTTGTTGTTGTCATCGTCTTCAACT
>Ga0214917_10002235_pt1 | contig 23877 bp, 30 predicted proteins | sample LL_1208_BB_MetaG_FD_177983 | JGI IMG/M metagenome (GOLD analysis project Ga0214917, IMG submission 177983) | Freshwater microbial communities from Lake Lanier, Atlanta, Georgia, United States - LL_1208_BB | ecosystem: Environmental > Aquatic > Freshwater > Lake | place: USA: Georgia | collected...
GGATTTGCTCCGAAGTCTGGACTCGGTGGCGCTGGATTTGAAGAAGGCAGGGCTTCGAGCGCAGAAGCAATCGGCGCGCAACCGCTTGTTAATTGGATTAACAAAATGCTTACCAACCTTTCTTATACTTATCTTGGTATGCCACGCGAATTAGAGTTTAAGATGATGACTTCTAAGCGACTAGACAACGAAGAAAATGCTCGTAAGGCTCAGATTGAAGTAACAAGTGCCGGTAAAACTATTAACGAACGCAGATCCGAGTTAGGCTTGCCATTACTAGATACACCGCAAGCCGATATGCCGCTATTGGTCGGTGGAGCGGGGATCTATCTATTCTCACCTGACGGAATTATCAACGCGGCTGATGTTGTGAGCGCTCCGGCTCTTGCTGGACCCGAAGCAGCTCCGGCAGCTCCGACTACGGAAGTAGGAGAGAAGCCGCAAACCGAGCCTAGCCCGGAGCAAGAAGAAACAATAGAAGAAGAAGTCAAGGCATTTCTAAAGTGGGCAAGCAAAGGCAAGCGCGCTCGCCAATTTGAGTTTTATGAAATAGATCCGGTAGTAGGAGAAGCGTTAAATCGTTGCGCGTTCGAAGGAGATCTTGAAACTGCGCGATCTATTGCTAAAGCGTATATCTCATGAAGTGGGGCGCTCATCAGGCAGACGGGCGCATAGCTGCGAATAACGCTCGAAAGATCCGAGCTGCGTTAGGGCTGGAGATTAATGCCCGCCAAGTGTATGACCGCTATCTTGAAACTCAACCTACTGTAAGCGACAACATAGCCCAAGATCGAGCCAAAGCCCGCGCATGGGCGATGCTAAATGTCGGACTCAACGAAGACGCTCTCTATCAAGTTTTATCTAGGTTATGGGCAGAAGGCGTGGTTACGGGATACGCGGCTGCGGAAGAACTGATACTACGGCTGGAGCGCCGGAGATCTCGCAAGATTGCTAAAGAAAACGCGTATATCGATTGGGCAAACTGGAGACCCGGTGACCTAGCTGCTGCGGCGCTGGTCCGACCTAAAGGCGCTTTAGCCCGCTTACTGGAGCAAGCTGCGGTTAGCATTAGATCCTTAGCGAAAGAGACATACAATGAACTTGGAACAGCAATTGCAGACTCTTTGGCGGTTGGTTTGTCTCCGGAACGCGCAGCCAAACTCATTAACGACAAGATCCGGAACCCTAAGCGATCTCTTACTATTGCGATTACTGAACTTAACCGCGCTATGTCTGCCGCCGCAATCGAACGATACCGACAAGCCGAAATAGAGTATATGGAGTGGGCAGTTAGCGATCCTTGTGATTTGTGCGCACAAAACGCTGGACAAGTAGTGCAAATGGGCGGAACATTTAACTCCGGATCTACGCAACCGCCCGCACACCCGAACTGCCGATGTGTTTTATTACCGGTCATTCCGGAGTATGACGATAACGGGGTCATAGATGTAGCGCCTAAAACTGCTAAGATTACTACCGAAGATCTTGCTCGATTAGACGCAGCTCTTGAAAAAATAGAAATAGAGTGGGTGAATTTATAGTGGCAGACAGTTATGTTCCACCCGCCGGAGCTGCTGCTGCCGCGAAACGCGCTATTAAGTGGATCGAAGAAGGTAAGGCTGGATCCGGATTTACTTCAACAGGTAGAACTCGCGCAGGGCAGATCGCCCGCCGCGAAGCATTAAGCAGAGATACAGTAATGCGCATGGTGTCGTTCTTTGCGCGACATGAGCCGGATAAAAAGGCAGAAGGCTTTAGTGCCGGAGAAAAAGGTTATCCTTCTCCCGGTAGAGTTGCGTGGGATGCTTGGGGTGGAGACGCTGGAAGATCTTGGGCAAATAGAACTGCTGAGTCAATTAGAAATAAGGAGAAAGCAACAATGACCGATTTAACTACTTCGTATTTTGCGATTGAGAAGGCGGATCGAAACGCAGACGGAACACTCATGGTGTATGGCAAGGCTACCGATGACTCCGTAGATATAGATCAACAGATTTGTGACGCTACTTGGCTGGACCGCGCTATGCCTGATTGGTTCAAAACCGGTGGCAATATCCGCGAGCAACATAGTTCTATCGCAGCTGGAGTTGCGAAGGAATACGAAGCCAAGTCAGACGGGCATTATATTCGGGCGCTGGTAGTAGATCCGATCTCAGTTCGTAAAGTAGAAACCGGCGTTCTCAAAGGCTTCTCTATTGGTATCAAAAACCCACGCGTAGCCCGCGACAACAAGGCTGCTAACGGAAGAATTATTGACGGGCAAATCGTAGAAGTATCTCTAGTGGATCGCCCTGCTAATCCAAACTGCCAATTAGTTCTTGCTAAATCTACCGCGTCAGACTCGACCCTAGTTATGGTAGAAGATCTGATCGAAAAGAAGGAAGAAACAGATTACGAAAGTATCAATGTCGGTGGCGCTGGATCCGAACCCGCAGATAAAGAACTCTACAACCGCGTCAAGGCAGAAGCCAAAGAGAAGTTCGATGTTTATCCTTCTGCGGTAGCCAACGCTTGGGTGGTCCGGGAGTATAAAAAGCGCGGCGGTAAGTATAAGAAGAAGACCAAGAAGAGCCTGACTAAGTGCTTAGAGTGTGGATGTAATCAACCGGAAGTAAGTCATGGCGGCGGTCCAACAGTATTGCCTGACGGAACTACTACTTCTCACATGACTACCGCCAACATTATTTCCCCTACGGAAACACCGAAGTTTGCCCTACAATCAGACAGTAATCTATCGACAGGAGCGGATTTAATGGAGCAGGTTAAAGAAATATTAGATCTTTCCGCCACATATAAGAACGCAGACCTGCTAAAGTTCGATAAGAAGACATACGACACCGCTCGTACGGCTCTCGCTCAACTTATTGCTATTGAAGCAGAAGAAATGGGCGCTGGATCGAACGAAGAAATGTCGTTACAACATTTACTATCCGCAGTACATCACCTTTTTGCTTGGTATGAAGGTGAAGAAGCAGAAGGAGAGATCATGCAGGAGACAGAAATCGAAATGGCTGCTGGAGCCGATAAGAAAGATATGAAGCCGAAAAAAGGCGAGTCTAAAGAAGACTTCATGAAGCGTTGTAAGGAAGTCGGCATGAGCGACAAAGAAGCAATCGAATGCTTCGACAAATACATGGCGGCAGATAAAATGGAAGACGAAGAAAAACCGGCTAAGAAAAAAACCGACAAAGAAGATGACGAAAAGAAAACCGGTCATAAGTCGGTAGAGTCCGAAGACGCAGCTCCGGAAGCAGTTGAACCGGATGTCGTAGAAGAAGAAAAAGATAATTCTGATGATGATAAGTCAGCAGATGTAGAAGCCATAATCGAGCAAGTGGTAAAGAGTGCAACCGAGTCTCTACGCAAAGAGATCGCTGACTTAGTGACTGCAACAAAGGCGGCACAAGAGAAAGCATCTACGCTGGAATCCGAGTTGGCTATTGCCAAATCTCTCGCAGTGGCTGGCGGTCCGAAACGAACAGGACATTCAGTTGAGCAATCAAATGACTTACTGGTTAAGGCTGCCAATTACAAAGCGAAAGCAAACGCAACAACCGACCCAACACTAGCCCAAGGCTATAAGCAGCTCGCGCAAGAATTCTTTGCTAAGGCAGCCGAAGCCAACAAGCAGTAAAGACGAAAGGAAACACAAACATGGCGGAAATGCCACGCGCAACCGATCTGTTTGGTGACGCTTCTCCCGTAGAAGCCGCGCAACGCCACGAAGAGTATTTGGGAGAACTTAATAAGTCTCTATCTAATTCTTCAAGCGTTCCCGGACAAGCACCAACACAAGATCCGCTTGCGGCTATGGAAGCACTAGCTGCTACCAAGTCACTTACCCCTGACGCGCTCGCTGGACTACAGAACGCGCTATCAGCACAAAGAGTCGCTATGCAAGAGATCCAAAAGGATATTACTCTTACTAGCCCACTCAGCACATCCTTCGCAGCCTTCGATCTTGAAGCACCTGCTAAGTTGCTTACTCCACGCCCAACACCACTTCGTAACCGCATTCCGCGTAAGAAGGGTGTCGGTACTTCACACCGCGTCAAGAGAATTCTTGGTTACACCGGTACTGGAACTGGCGGCGTAGGAAATACTTGGCCGGGAATTACCGAGTCAAGCACCGCAACATTCGGATCTATCAACTATGAGCGTGGTCCAAAGATCACATACGCAGCTGATGATCTAGTATTGCCATACAACTCATACTCACTATCTGACTCCGTATCATTCGATGCGAACTTCTCAGGTTTGGGTTATCAGGATCTTCGTCAGCTATCAAGCACATCAACTCTATACGCAACAATGCTTATGGAAGAACGCATGATGCTTATGGCACGCGGAACCGCGAGCGGTTACTCAGGCGCACTATCAGCACCAACTTTCACAAAGGCTTCACCTGTTGCTTCCGGATCTCAGACCGCTCTTGCGGCTGGAACTTATTACATCAATGTCACTGCTGACGCTGGTGTATCGGCTAACGGCTTTGGTGAGTCCATTCTTGGCACTGAAGTATCTGAAACCGTTGCCGCTGGCGATGTTCTTACTGTCACAGTAAGCACCGCTGTTGCTGGCGCTCTCGGTTACAACATTTATGTTGGAACTGCGACCGGCGCGGCAAACTTGAAGTATCAGGGAACCCTAAAGGGAACCGGAACCTTCACAATTCAGGGCGCTGCCGCAGCTGGATTAACCGGCAACAACGCTGCTTACTCAACATCAGGAGCAGCAGCAAGCCGCGCTTCCGCAGATACATCTGCTTACGCAACCGGTTATGACGGAATTCTCCCAACAGTATTGGGCGCAAACTCCGGCTATAACAACTCAATCAACTCTACTTTCAGCACCGCTAATCCGGGCAGCGAGTTCCAAACAGTATTCGCTCAGCTCTATCAGTCAGTAAAGGCTGATCCGGACATTGTGTTGCTAAATGGAAATGATCGTAAGCAACTCTCTGACGCAATCAAGAGTGGATCTACCGCTAACTATCGCTTGGTAATTAATGATCCGGGCGAAGGCGGAACAACATACGGATCTATTGTTACTGGACTTCAGAACGAAGTTACCGGTAAGGCAGTAGATCTTATGGTTCATCCTTGGCTAAATCAGGGTGTGGCTCCGGTCCTATCCTTTACTCTGCCAATTCCTGATACCGAAGTGTCTGATGTTTGGGCTAACTTCTTAGTTCAGGATTACATGGGTATTCAATGGCCTGTAACTCAATTCAGTTACGACTTCTCAACATACTTTAGGGGAACATTCTTCTGCACCGCTCCTGCTTGGAACGGCGCAGTCTCAGGAATTATCTCTGCATAAGTAAGGCAATAGGGGGCGCGACACATTTGAACAGTCGCGCCCCTTATTTCAGTTATCAGGGGGCATAAATGGCACGCATGGTAGCGCCGGATCGCGGCGTTAAAGAAACAGTAATTGGCGGATCGAAATATAATCCGGACAAAGGCGGGATCTACAATGTAGATAACTCGCGGCATGTAAATGCGATGAAAGCAGAAGGTTATTTTGAAGCGGCTCTTAATCCGCACTCAGCTGGAGACGCACAACGGGGCTTTTGTTGCGTAGAATGTGGCTTTAATGGTTGGTTCCGCAAGTGCGGGCGTTGCGGAGTAGAAGCAGTAAGTCCGCCACCAAGAGACGGAGAGTAAATGGCTACCGGAGTAACAACAAATACCTTTTCGGAAAACCCTTACATAACTGTTGCCGAGTATAAGAACGCTCCGACTAGCATTGATTACGATAATCTCGTAGTAGGCGGCAACGCCAATGCCCAAGACGGAGAGCTGAGCCGCGTTATTCTGCGCGCTTCTTCCTATCTTGATGAATACCTTAATCAAAATCTAGTAGCTGATACTCAGACCGAGACTCAACGCACCCGTATTACTCCGCAGGGCTATGTCTCGCTCCACCCGGACCGCAACCCTATTATTTCTCTAAGTTCTTTTCAGTATGGATCCGATCCCAATAACCTACAAACAATGACGGATCCGAGCCAATCTTGGTTTGAAAATCAACAAATCATTATTCCGCTTTCGCAGCTCTCTACTACTTATTCAAGCGCTGGACCGCTTGCGTTCGGCTCAGGTCTAGGATCTCGCACTCAGATCTTCTGTAAATATACCTATGTCGCGGGTTTTGTTAATACTACGCTGGCTTCTGCCGCGAGCGCAGCCGCAACTTCTCTTACGGTCAAGTCCGGAGCAGGGATACTTGCCGGCGCGCAGCTCCGGATCTATGACGGGGCAAATCAAGAGACAGTAACAGTAGCAAGCAACTACACCTACGGATCTACGACAGTTCCGCTAACGGCTGGACTTACCTATTCTCACGCAGCTGGAGTTGCCATAGGCAATATGCCCAACGCAATCAAAGAAGCAGCGATCTTGATTACTACGGCGTTGATTAAAGTGCGTGGCGATAACTCGATGACTATGAATATCACTACGCAACCGAGCGCTAACCTATCTACCGGAACAAGCCGCTACGGATCCGAAATACAATTAGCGCTGGATATGGTAGATAAATACCGCAGGGTCCGATAATGGCAGGGCGCACCGGAGTTCGGCAGCAGCTCTCGGAGTTTATTTCGAACCCGCCGATAGCCACGCTCAATCAGGTATTTACTTCTTTTCCGAAGCGCATTAACTATCAAGTCAATTCGCAACCGGGTCAGTTATCGCGAGCTGCCGCAGTAGTTTTTATTCAAGCGGAAGATGAGTCACGCATAGCGGTAGGCGGTGCTACTAACGGCTGGAAGCGCGTTGATTACACAGTAATTATTCAGATCTATCAGCACTCGCTGGAGCGCAATAGCGAAAATGCGATGACGGCGTTTGATACCCTAGTAGATAACATCAAGGATAGACTACGCAGCGATCACAACTTTGGGGATACTACGGGAACGCTAGTATGGCAGGGAGCCGAACCCCGTATCTCAGCTCGATACGGCGAGCCGGCAACTTCGCAAGAAGGCGCTACGGAAACCTACGCTGAGATAGAATTCGTTGTTACCGAGATGATCCAAGCATAAGGAGCATGATGAAATATACATATAACGGAACAGAAGAACGCGTGTTCCCAACGCTAGGGATCACAGTTAAGCCCGGACAAGAGTTTGACGCGCCTGAGAATTTCAGCGCGGCAGATGTAACTCCTGCTGGCGCGAAAGTAGCACCAAAAGCACCAACAACCCCGTCTGCCGCGTCAGACATGAAAGCAGGAGAGTGATTAAATGACAGTACAGAATTCCGTACGCAGTTATTTAGGTATTGCGAAAGAAGCAACTAAAGGAACTGCCGTAACGCCAACAGACTTTATCCCGGTAATGGTTGATAGCCTAAAGCCGGTTGATCTAATTGATCCACTTTACGATACTGGACTACGCGGATCTATGGTTACTAACTATAACTATATTCCGGGTCGCACAAGATCTACTTTTGATTTCGGCGGTCATGTGTTTGCCGATACTATTGGTTATCCGATTGCTGGAATTATGGGATCCGTAGCCACATCAGGAGCGAGCGCACCTTACACTCACACAGTATCCTTGCTCAACGCAAGCGCTACCGGAGCTGACTCACAACCGATCTCCTACACTCTCACCGACTTCTATGCTGCGAATGTTCGCGCATACGCCGGTATTCAATTCCATGACTTCTCTTTGAAGTTTAACGCTGACGGAATGCTCGAATACGAAGCAAAGGGAACAGGTTGGGCTTCGGCTGCTTCTGCTACTCCTACTCCTTCGTTCTCAACTGTTCTTCCTACTCCGGTATGGCGTGGAGCGGTCACTATTGGCGGAACTACAATCACCAACTCTATCTCCGGCTCATTAGATCTAAAGCGTTCAGTAACTCCGATCTACGGCATTTCTACTACGCAAAATCCTTATCAGATCTTTACCGGACCGCTAGAAGTTACCGGCAAGTTTGAGTTTGTTATGGAAGCGGATACCGAATTAACCCGCTATCTCACCAACACTCAACCTGCTATTGTTCTAAATTGGAACTACGGATCAGGCGCGAGCGAACTACAACTACAAGCAACCTTATCTAAGGGCGCTTATGTAGCAGCTGTAATTGATCGCGGAGAAGACTTCGTCAAGATCGCGGTAGATGTAAATGCGCAAGCACAAACTACTGACGCTGGATCTTCCGGCGGATTTGCTCCGATCAAGTGGGTTCTAAAGAACGCTAAAGCAAGTGGTACTTACGCGTAACAAATAGATCCGAACAGGCGGGGTTGGTAGATAACGATAGCCTTCCCGTTATCCCACCCGCCTGTTCCTTACGCTACGATAGGCGGAAGGCAACTACTAGGAAAGGCAAATAATGTCTAAGCAAATCAAACTCCCTTCGGGAAACACAGTAAAACTCAAAGATCCTAAAGATTTGCGCGTAAAAGATCGTAAGCGCGTAATCAAAACTACTGACTCGCAAGAAGGCGATCTATCTAAGGCTATGGCTTTAGGAGAAGCAATTATTGCTATGCTCGTAGAAGAGTGGTCGTTCGATCTAATTATTCCTTCTATCAAGATCGAGTCTATTGAAGAACTAGAAATGGCAGATTACGATTACCTTATCGAGCAGACCAAAGACGCGCAGAAAGCATTGTTCCCTAGCCTGACGGAAAGTGACGATAACGCCGCAGACCCAAAAGCGATTACCGCCGACTCCAAAGATTAAAGTGGTTGCTCAAAGGCGGTCATAGGGTCGCTGAGTTCGATTATCCTGATGAGCAGTGGTTTTATTATCAAATGGCGGAACGCTTCGGCTGGACTCCGGATCAAGTAGATAATCTACCGGCTAATACGGCGGATTGGTTAATGGCGATAGCGGTGACAGTCGAAGAAGTCAAAGCAGAAAGGATAGATCCGAAGTGAGCGGTGCGATAATAGTCAAGAACTTGAAAGAAGTTCTAGCTGCTATTGACGGCGCTGGAGATCGCATAGAGCAAGGCGCGCAGATAGGCATAGCCCAAGCCGGCTTAGCAATTCAACGCCAAGCACAAATCAACGCCAACACCGGAACACGCCGCCGCGAAGGTAGCCGAATTATTCCGCCTAAGCACATTGGCCCTAGCGGATCCGGACCAAATGTAATTACTGGAACGCTCCGGAGATCTATCCGCACATCAGTAGCGTTTGGATTTGACTCGTATATTGCCGTAATTGGTCCGACAGTTGAGTATGCGCGAGCGGTTGAATTAGGCTCACCACGCTGGAAATCCGGCGTAAAATATCCCTACTTAGAACCGGCGGCTATTGCTCTAATCAAGAGCGGTAAGATTAACCGGATCTTTGTTGGCGCAATCAAGTCTAAGTTAGGTAGGGGATAATGGCTACAACGCTTGAAACCCTAGTAGTCAAATTACAGGCTGATGTTGCGGATCTCAAAGGCGGATTAGCACAAGCGCAGACTTCTCTCAAAGGCTTGGACTCATCAGTATCTACCGCTAGTGCGGGCATGGGTAAGTTTGGATCTAGTCTCAAAAAACTAGCCGGGGTAATGGCGGCTACTTTTGGAGCGCAACAGATAATTCAATTTAGCAAAGACTCGGTAATGGCTGCTTCTAATATGGCAGAGTCTTTATCAAAAGTCCGAGTAGTGTTCGAAGACGGAGCTGCGGCAGTAGAAAAATGGGCTGCGAGCGCGGCTACGAACATGGGTATTTCTAATCAAGCCGCTTTAGAAGCAGCTGGAACCTACGGCAATTTATTTCAAGCGTTCGGACTCGGACAAGGTGAGTCACAGAAAATGTCTATGTCGCTGGTCCAACTAGCCGGAGATATGGCTTCGTTCAACAACACTAGCATTGATGACGCAATACTTGCGCTGCGATCCGGTCTATCAGGAGAAACCGAACCGCTTAAACGATTTGGTGTTGCTCTATCTGACGCTCGATTAAAAGCCGAAGCAGCCGCTATGGGCTTAGGAACTTTTACCGGAACACTTCCACCGGCGATCAAGTCGCAAGCCGCTTATTCGTTGATTATGAAAGATACAACATTGGCGCAAGGCGATTATGCCCGGACCGCAGACGGAACCGCAAACACAATGAAGACTATGCAAGCGCAGTTTGCTGACGCGAAAGTAGCGCTCGGAGAAGCGCTTATGCCGGCATTTCGGGGATTACTGGGAGTATTAAAGTTAATTATTCCTATGCTAAAGGCGCTCGGCAATTTCTTTAAGAATAATCAAGATGAAATTAAAGCCTTCGCAATAGCGGTAGGTATTGGATCCGTAGCGTGGGGTATCTATACAGTAGCGGTAAAGAGAGCTGAGATAGCGCAGAAATTATTGAACCTAGCGCAAAAAATGAACCCTATTGGCTTGATTGTGATAGCAGTAGGCTTGCTCGCAGCTGGACTCGTAAAGTTATGGAAAAATAGCGAGACATTCCGTAATGTGGTTTTATCGGTAGCCAAGGCTGCGATTAAGGCTTTTGCTTCTGTAATACCTATGGTCGGTCAAGTCTTCGAAGCAATTATGAAAATAGTCACCGGACCCATGAGATTATTCTTAGGCGTATTGTCTAAGTTGCCCGGAGTCGGTAAGTACGCAAAGTCTGGACTTGACTTTATCAATAAAGGATTAGACGGGATCTCTGACTTTGCAGATAAAGCAGCCAAGAAAGCCAATGACTTAATTAAGACTCTTGACAATGTCGGTAAGGCTAAAGACAAAGCAGATAAGGCTGGATCCAAAGGTAAAGGCAAAGGCGCGGGCAGAGCTGCGGCTGACGGCTTCGTAGATCCTGCTGCGGCAAAGAAAGCTGCGGCTGCGGAAGAAAAACGCTTAAAGAAATTAGAAGAATACAAAGACAAAGTTCAAGATATCTATAAAGACATGAACGAAGTCATAGCCGAAAGCCAAGAGAAAATGGCGGAAGCGGCTAAAGATCGAGATGAAGCAATGGCGGCTGCGCAAGAGCGCTATGCCGATACAGTAGCGGATCTTAATAAGTCATACAACGAAGCATTGGCGAGCGCTCAGGAAACCTATGATGACGCAGTAGGAGACGCTCGGAAGCGCCATACTCTTGCGCTCGCAGACATAGCCAAAGATTACGCCAAGAAAACCGAAGAGATCGAGTTCCGCTTACAGGAACGACTCAACGATATTCGTGCGCGAGCTGCCGAGAAGTCTGCGGATCTTCAACAGAAAGCAGCTGATAAGCAAGCAGACATAATCCGTCAATCAGTAGATCGCTTACGCAGCGCTTTCGCTTCCGGCACCGGGTTCTCAATAGCCGATATGTTCAAAGACTCCAAGAGCGGTGGCGGCTTATTAGCGGCTATGAAAAAACAACTTACCGCAGCTCGCACACTTCAAGAGAACGCCGCTTATCTAGCCGGACAAGGCTACTCACAGACCTTTATTGAGCAGGTAGTCAAGGCTGGACCCGAAGCCGGTAATCAAATTGTCGAAGGATTAAAGAACGCGTCACCGGAGCAGCAAGCTGAGATCCGAGACACCTTCTTGGCTATGGAAGATATCCAAGAGTCCGGATTAGATGTGTTGGCTCGATCTATGAGCAACGGGGCAAAACTTGCAACTTCCGAGCTGCGCCGCGCTTACGATAAAGTAGCAGAAGATCTAAAAGACTCATTAGCCGAAGTCGATGCCGAACTCAAAGAAAGCCTTGCTGACGCACATGCCGAGTATCGCCGGTCTATGTCTGCGGCTATGGCTGAGTCGCTAGAGCGGACCGCCGAAGCCAAGCGTCAATTAGAAGAAGCCTTAGCGAGCGCTGCCGAAACGCTAGAAAAGTCTCGACTAGCTGCTAAAAAGAGACTTGACGAAGGATTAGCGGAAGCGCAAAAAACTTTACAAGACGCATTAGTAAAAGCGCAAAAAGCATACGAAGAAAAGATAGATGAAATTGCTAAAGCAACGGAAAAGAAGTTAGCAGATCTACGGGCTAAATTAGCCGAAATTGCTGACCTTATGCGTAAATTAGGAGAAGCGCAAGCAGCTCTTGACGCTATGAAAAAAGCGCCGGTCTATACCCCGCTTCCACCCGGAGTCACTTACGATCCAAACAAGAAATTATTTACTGCTGGCGGTAGCGGTGCTGGATCTAGTGGTATTACAACTGACGCAGCAATTAAAAAAGCAGACGCAATAGACCTGCTTTATGAAAAAAGTGCTACTTATTATGCTGATAAAGCGGCTACTCTAGTGGGAACAACAGGATATACAGGCATGACCGCTGCTGAAATAGAGTCAGAAAGAAGAAGAGAAAGCGGCAATAGGTTCCAAATAACAGTAAATGCCGCCACAAACGCGTCACCTTCTTCTATTGCTAATAGTGTAGTAGCAGCACAAAAGTATGGATCCGCAGTTGTTGTAGGTCGCGGATACGGGCGTGGGGCGGTGGCTGATTAATGGTTAGCGTTCTTTATTCGTTCTCTTTCAACGGGCAAGTCTTTGGCGGCGCTGGATCTCCGTATCAAATTCAATCTGTAGAAGGGCTGGAGTCTTTACCGGAGATCCGTAGGCAAGATGATAACCGGGGTTACGCAGACGGCATGTTCTCCGGGCGTGATTTCTTGGGCGGGCGTTCTATTTACATTACATTTCTCACGCTAGGATCCGGGAGCAATACCGCGCAAGAAAACTACAACACTATTCAATCGTATCTATTGCCGCAAACTTCCGGAACTACTCCGTTGTTTTTTATGCTAGATGGAACTCAGCAATACATCAATTCTCGCGTTCGCGGCTTACGCACTACGCTGGATCCAAATTACACCTACGGATATATTGTTTCGCAGGTCGAGTTCTTCTGTCCGGATCCGGCTTACTATAACGCTAACGATCAGACCGCAACCCTTCTATATTCACCGCCTACAGGTCGTATCTATAACCGCACTTACAACTTGACCTACGGCGGCGGCAGCTCGGTCATTACTACCACTATCAGCAATACCGGGTGGGCAACGGCTTATCCGACAATTACTATCAATGGACCTATCACCAACCCACAGATAGGATCCGTAACTTCCGGAGACTCGCTCACCTTTGACGGAACTTACAGCGATACGGACTTTCTTGAAGTAGATCTCTACAATAAGTTAATTACGCTCAACGGCGTATCTGCCCGTAATTTGCTAACATCAGGTACTTGGTTTTCGGCACCACCCGGAAACTCGAACTTCTTCCTTACTGGACTCGCAGGTAGTACGCTAGTCAATGTAACTAAGGCAGTAGTCGAGTGGAATTCGGCTTACATTTAGGAGATTAAATGGCACTACGCACACCACCTTCTTGGTTACAAAATGGATCTCACCCGGCGGAAAATGATCGCTTAACGGCGCAAGCGATCTTTGCTACTACGGGTATTGTAACTAGCGGATCTATGGCAGTAACGGCTAACTCACCGGTGGGTATGAGCGTTCTTGTTGCTAGTGGTTGGGCAGCGATAGTAGGAACAACACAAGCCAACATGGGAACTTATATGGCTTACAACGATGCCACCGCTACTTTGACTATAACTACTGCGGATCCTACAAACCCAAGAGTAGATAGAGTCGTGGTAACTGTTAATGACGCTTACTATACCGGTTCAACAAACAATGTAGTTTTTCAAGTTCTTGCCGGCACTCCGGCTGGATCTCCTACGGCTCCGGCTACTCCGGCTAACTCAATATCGCTGGCTACTATTGCGGTAGCAGCTGGAGCGCTATCTATTTCTAGCGGAAATATAACCGACACAAGAGTATTGACTACTACGAACCTACCTACCGGAGACATTACGGCAGTTACCGCCGGCACAGGTTTAAGTGGTGGGGGTTCAAGTGGCGGCGTAACTCTAAGCATTGATACTGCGGTAACGGCAGATCTATCTACGGCGCAAACTTTTACTAATAAAACTTTAACTGATCCTAAAATTAACTTGGCGATCAACGCTCAAACCGGAACTACTTATACAACAGTTTTAGCAGATAACAATAAATTAATTACGCAAACAAATGCATCGCCAATAACAACAACAATTCCTTTAAACTCATCAGTAGCCTATCCTGTGGGAGCGCAAATTAACATTACGCAGTTAGGTGCTGGGCAGATAACAATAGTGGGAGCCGGTGGTGTTACTGTTGTATCTACGGGTGCTACCGCAGCAACTCCTAAAACCCGCGCTCAATATTCGATTGCTACTGCGATCCAAACCGCCACCGATAATTGGTTGGTTGTGGGTGATATTGCATGAGTCGTTTAGCCTTAACCCCTACCAATGTTCCTTCGAGCGCAAGCGACATATCTACGCCTACGCTTCGGGCTGGAGATCTCTATTACAATACAACAACCGGGTTAAAGGTATATTCAGGATCCGCGTGGGTAGTAGTCAGCTCTGCGGCTATTACAGAAATAGACGCTGGAGTGTTTGATAGTATTGCGCCATATAGCGGCGGCGATCCAACAACAACGGCAACGCAAACTTATGACGGGGGTAGTCCATAATGGCGGTAATTACACAAATTCAAGTTAGGCGCGGAACTGCGGCTCAATGGACTTCGGCTAATCCTACTTTGGCTAGTGGCGAGTGGGGATTTGAGAGCGACACCGGTAAAGTCAAAATAGGTAATGGCAGCTCGGCTTGGAGCGCTTTAAGTTATGTCGGAACTGGAGAAGTAACGCTTAACGGAACTGAAACTTTAACAAATAAAACTTTAACTGCGCCTGTAATCAATTTAGGATTGAACGCGCAAACCGGCACTACTTATACTTTTGTTCTTGCGGATAATGGAAAACTTGTAACTGCTTCTAATGCTTCTGCGCAGACTTACACGATCCCGCTCAACTCTTCGGTTGCTTTCGCTACCGGTGCGCAGATTAACATTATTCAAATTGGAGCCGGTCAAGTTACTATTCAAGGAACCGGTGGCGTTACCGTTGCTTCAACAGGCGGCACTTCTACTGCCCCTAAATTGCGAGCGCAGTATTCTTCAGCGACTTTGCTTAAAGTGGCAACCGATACTTGGTATGTAGTAGGAGATATTTCGTAATGCCAATTCTAGGAACTCTTGCTGGCGGCGGGTTGGCTCCCGGAGCGCCCACAATCGGAACTGCTACCGCAGGTAACGCTCAGGCAACAGTAGCCTTCACTGCTCCTTCTTGGGTAGGTAAAGGCAGCGGTACTGTTACTTATACTGCTACTTCGTCTCCGGGCGGCATAACGGGAACTTCAACAAGTGGATCTCCAATAACGGTAACGGGTTTGAGTAATGGTACGAGTTACACATTTACAGTAAAAGCCACAACAAGTTATGGCATTACTGGACCGGCAAGCGCAGCTAGTAACTCAGTATCGCCGGCAGCTCCTTCGAGTCGCGGTGTCTATGCTGGTGGAAATACAACATTCACAAAACAAACAACAATGGATTACATCAACATTGACTCCACAGGAAACGCAACTTCTTTTGGTGCTTTGACAGTTGCGCGTGACAGTATCTATGGATTTGGTTCTAGTACTCGCGGCATTTATTGTGGGTCTACTAGCACATCCGATGATTTATACGATTACATCACTTTTGCTACAACAGGTAACGCTACTTTCTTTGGAGACATGGTCACAACGACAGGCGCTCGCGGATCTTGCAATTCTTCAACTCGCGGATTAACCGGTGGTGGAATCTACTCTAACGAAGCGCGTGAAATCGGTATTGAATATGTGACGATTGCTTCTACCGGTAACGGCACTTCTTTTGGCAATTTAACACAAGGTAGATATTGGTTATCTAGCGGTTCTTCAAGCACACGCGGAATATGGACCGGCGGTAACTTTAATGCTTCCGGCGCTGGAGTCGTTACCACTACTGATTATGTAACTATTGCTTCGACAGGCAACGCTACTTCATTTGGATCTTTGGCTACGGCTACTGACGGACAAGCGGGCGCTTCGAACTCTACGCGTTTTATTATTGGCGGCGGACAAGTGGCTTCTACCGCTCTTACTGCTCGCATGGAGTATTTCACAATAGCCACAACCGGCAATGCTTCTAGTTTTGGAAATTTAGACGCAGGACACCGCTACGGATCTGCGGTAGCAAGCGCTACTTATTGGGTAATGGCTACCGGCTTAGATACACAAGGCGGAACTTACAATTTTACAGACAACATGGTTTATGTAACGATTGCTACCACAGGCAATTCAAGTTTCTTCGGAGACTTAACACAAGGTCGTTGGGCGGTTGGCGGTGCTTCAAGCAATAACGGCGGAGTTCAATAAGGAAGGCACAATGAGCGAAATTGCATTAAATAAAGTAAGCGAGATTATGTCTTTCTCGCCGGACTATGTAGATATGGTTGATCATATTAAGTCTAGTATGCCGGCTATTCAACAAACTACTGAAAATTTCTATAAATCTTCATCACAGTTTAAGAGCGTAACGCTGGATGTAACCGACCTTACTACAATGTCAAGTATTCGTCATTGTCTTGCGGTTATCGATCAAACAAAACAAGCCTTAGAAAAAGCCCATATTGAGTTGCGTAAAAATGATGTAAAAATAAAAAAGAAACAACAAGAATTAAGTAACGCTACCGATGATTTAGATAAAGAATTGTTGGATGTAGAAATTAACGAAATTGTCACTACTAGCGAAAACATAAAAAACTCAGTTAAAGGCGCAGTCCGCAAATTAAGTTTTTTTGTTACGCAATACAACGCTTTAATGGAAAAGTTAGATAAAAAAGAATTAACAGAAGAAGATATCGAACGCGAAGAAAATAAATATCACATTATGACTGCGATGAAACAAGCCTTGATAGCAGCTCGATCTCGCGGGGGAACCATTGATGAAGGTAATCATATTTATCTATTCGACATGGGGATTAATGGAGCAGTTGCGCAAAAAGAAATAAGCAATTACTTAGCCGTAGAGCAAGAAATTCTTAATAAAGGATTAGAACCAACTCATAGCATGACTATTAAATGGTTAGAAAATTGCGCTGAAAAATTTGTAGATAGCGGAATTTATTTTGCCATGAGTAGGGGATTTGTTCCGTTAGATGATCGCAGTTTATTAAAGGAGTTGGCAAAATGAAACAAGTAGTAACTTATCAATTAGAAAACGGCAGCACACCTGCTTATATTGCCGAAGGTGGTTATTACCCAAATGCCGACCGAGTGTTGGTTGGGGTAACAGTAGATCAGGCTAATTTACCTGCCGGTCTAACTATTTTTGAAACGCTTGGAGATTTAACTGTTTATTTAGCGTCATATAAAGATTACTGGCAAGCACCTTCGGATCCGACTTGGGTAGATTATCAGCCCGATACACCTTTACAAGCGGCTGAATTTATTTGGCAGAAATTAACTTCGTGATAAATGACAACTACCTACCGGTATTTGTTTGCCGATCTATTAACTAACGACATTCTTGCCGAGCTGCCGATAACCGGAGTAGCCTTTACTCAGCAGCTCAATCAGGCTGGAACTTTTACCGGTCACCTTTTAATCTCTGGACTTGACACCGAGAAGTTCAATGTGCTTCCGGCTACTATTCCGGGTCGCACCGCACTTTACATAGATCGCAACGGATCCTTGGTATGGGGCGGGGTAATTTGGGGGCGCGAATACAATAGCCATGAGCAGATTATTACTTTGACGGGGCGTGAGTTTGAGTCTTACTTCGAGCGCCGGCGCATAACTACTACTCTTTCCTATACCAATACAGATCAACTTGCGATTGCTCGCGGGTTAATTAACGCTGCGCAAGCTGCTGGATCCGGAGACATAGGCGTTATAGTCGGAGCTGAGACTTCGGGCGTATTGATAGATCGAGTTTATTATGACTATGAGTTGAAGCAGGTCTATGGCGCTATTCAAGATCTATCTAGGCAGGAAGACGGCTTCGACTTCAATATAAAGGTCGAGTATGACGCTATCACTAATGAGCCTATCAAAACTTTGGTGCTGGGATACCCGCGCACCGGCGTAGTTTATTCAAGCAGCTCGACTTCCGCACCGGTGTTCGAGTTCCCGGCGGGTAATGTGGTGGAGTATGTCTATCCGGAAGACGGAGCCATAGCCGCCAATACTATTTATGCGCTTGGGGCTGGATCTAACGAAGGCAAGCAAACTTCTACGGCGCAAAATACTACGCTGCTTGGAGAAGGTTGGCCCCTACTAGAAGATCAGGCTAACTATTCAGATGTAACGGATCAGACAGTTCTTGATGAATTAGCAATAGGTCAAGCCAACGCAGTAGCCTATCCGCCTACCACTATTCGCCTAGTAGTTCCGGCGTTTGAGAACCCGGAGTTTGGCGATTACGAAATTGGCGATGACTGCCGGCTTCGGATCCTAGATAATCGGTTCCCGGAAGGGCTGGACTCAATCTATCGCATAGTAGGCTTATCGGTAGAACCGGGAGAAGACGGACCGGAGCGCGTTACGCTGACCTTGACGGAGACTACAAACTAATGGCTTACATAAATCAACCGCCCGATATTCGGCAGCTCTTCGCAGCTCTCGATGACCGGTTGCGCAAACTCGAAACCGCAGTTCGCTTCACGGCTCCAAGCGTGGCAAGTGAGCCTACTTATCCGCGAGAAGCAGACATAATCTATAACAATACGAATGATTACATGGAGTATTGGAACGGATCGGCTTGGGTAGTATTTGGCGATAATAACTTAGGCGTACCAAAAGTCACTTTCACTAGCACATGGACAGGAACGGGATTAACTTTTACCGGATCTCCTTCTACGGCTTGTTACTCACGCGTAGGCAAAATGATTTTTGTCAATATCAAGATCTCCTGTGCTACCGTAACTAATTTTGGAACGGGTAATTATTCTTTGACGCTGCCGGCTGGACTCACGCCCAATGTGAATGCGATCATAACGGGCGGATTACATCATATTGCCACTGGCGATCATTATTTGCTCTATGGAGATATTCAGTCAGGATCTTCTACTTTAGAGTTATATTATCCGCAAAGCAACGGCACTATGCAACGCATGGATTACAATAGCCCGCACACATTACAGGTCGCTGACTTTTTTTATTTTAGCGGCATGTATTTCTTATCGTAAGGTAATCTTCTCGCATGGATATACAACAATGGGCGGCGCTCGCAGTCGCAATAATGACCCTGATAGGCGGCTTCGCAGCTCTAGTGCGGTGGCTGGTTAAGCATTATCTAGTCGAGTTAAAGCCGAACGGCGGCAGCTCGCTTCGTGATGAGCAAACTAGACAAGGCGAAACAATCAAGCGGCTGGAATTGCGAATAGATGAGATCTATGCTTTGCTACTGTCTAACAAGAAAGGTCGCAAATGACGGCGTTAGTGATCGATATTGCTGCTTTAGAAGTCAATTATCAAGAAGGCGCAAATAACGATACTAAGTATGGTAAGTGGTATGGACTCAATAATAATCCTTGGTGCGCTATGTTCGTATCGTGGTGTTTCTATAAGGCTGGACTCTCTGAGCATGTAGCGGCAAGCGGCAAGAAGGGATTTGCTAGCTGCGATGCTGGATTAAAGTGGTTCGCAGCCAAAGGCAAACTTGTTCCGGTAGGAGACGCTAGACCGGGCGATATTGCTTTCTTTCAATTTGATGATGACGCTCAGCCCGATCATGTCGGCATAGTCATCAAGAACAATAAAAAACTCAAAAGGCTGGTCTGTATTGAAGGCAATACCGCAAGCGGTAACGCTGGATCTCAGGCCAACGGAGACGGCGTTTATGAGCGTAAGCGCAGTTATTCTCTAGTCATGGCGGTAGCCCGCCCAATAAAGGAGCAAGCATGAATAAAGATCTAATCAAGTCAGCTCTACGGCACTTTGTATTGGTAGCCATTCCGGTCTATCAGGTCACCGGCGGAGATCTGAAAGCCTTTGCCTATGCTTTGGTCGCAGCCATAGTCGGTCCGGCTATTCGTGGAATTGATAAGAGCGATCCGGGTTTTGGTCGCGTGGCTGATTTAGTAACACTCGAATTAGACAAGTTAGCCAAAGCAGACAAAAAGAAAAAGACAAAGTAGAGTTAGCCCCGCTACGGCGGGGCTTTTCTCATTGGGGGCAGCATGGGTCTATCTGAGTCAATAAATAAGTTTGCTAATGGGTTGAATAACGCTTGCCCTTTTCAGCAATTATTGAATAGATTAAGCAAGGAAGATCAAGCAGTTATTGATAATGCTTTTGAACGGGGAGTATCCGGTTACGCAATATGTAAAGCACTTAGATCCGAAGGCTATCGAATAGCCGAAGTATCTATTTACGATCATAGAAAGAAAATATGCCGATGCTTCAAGAAATCTTAAACGATAGAGAAGATCAATACGGCAGCGCAGCAGTTAATTTTGCTCAGGCTGGTCGCGGTTGGGGCGCTATTTTAGGAATAGACGATATCCCGGCGTATAAAGTTGCGTTAATGCTGGACTTCTTCAAGAGTATTCGCTGCGTAGCCAACCCTGCTTACGAAGATAGTTGGTTAGATAAATTGGGCTATACCCGTCATGGCATGGATATAGCGTTATCTGATGAGCCTTGAAAAACGACTTAACGATATGCCGGAAGGCATTGACTCCGAGAATGTCGCAGAGCTGCGCCAAGCCCTACTCCGGCTACAAAAGCAATTAAAGAGATCGAAAGAGCGCACCGAAGATCTAGTAGAAATTACTCAGCAAGCTGCGTATGACGCGATGCTGACTATGGGCAAGATCCCACCGGTACCGGAAGTCGTACCGGATAAAAGAAAAACAAAAGCCGAAGCAGCTCTATGGCACATGACTGATTGGCAGGGAGCCAAGCGCACAGTCTCTTACAACTCGGAGATAATGCGCAAAAGAGTTATGGAGTTTGCGTCTAAAGCAGTTCGCATTACCAATATTCAGCGAGCAGATCACCCGGTAAAAACTTGCCACATTTTATTTGGCGGCGATATGGTAGAAGGCTTATTTAATTTTCCTACGCAAGCGTTCGAAGTCGATGCGACTTTGTTTGAGCAGTATGTCCAAGTCTCCCGGCTATGCGTAGATGTGGTCCGGTTTGCGCTCGCCAACTATGAGCAAGTCACAGTAATCCCGGAGTGGGGTAATCATGGGCGTATAGGATCTAAGCGCGACAATGTGCCGAGATCCGATAACTTTGACCGGATGTGCTATGAGTTAGCGCGGCAGCTTTTGGCTGGAGAGAAACGATTAACTTGGCTGGACTGCCCGGAAGATGTTCAACGCGTAGAAATAGGAACCTATCGAGCGTTGCTTATTCATGGAGACGAAGTAGGTAGAAATGGATTTGCTTCACCGGGCGCGATAGTCCAACACATGAACCGGTGGAGATCGGGTTCTTATCCTTGGGAGTTCCGAGATGTTTATGTTGGGCATTACCATACTCACGCAGAATGGCCTATGGCTAACGGCTTAGGATCCGTTTATCAAAGTGGATCTACCGAGTCAGATAATCGCTATGCCGGCGTAATGCTAGCTGCGAGCGCTACCCCGTCTCAACGCCTACACTTTGTTGATCCGGTCAAAGGCAGAGTAACGGCGGTGTATAAAGTATGGTTAGACTAGATAGGCTACTAACTCAAAATAGCGAGCTGCGCCCTGACGGGATCTATAATTGGTCTATTCCGGCGCTCGCCGCTAAGTTGTCCAACGGCAAAAATATAAAGACTTGCCCTAACGCTGGAGCGTGTGCCAATGTCTGCTACGCCCGCAACGGCACTTACAATTTTAGTAATGTTAAGGCGCGGCATACCGCTAACTTAGAGTATGTAATCAATGATCCGCAGGGCTGGTTTGCGCAGATGCTTGAAGAAGTTAATCACCCGCGTATGCGTGGTAAGTATGTCCGGATCCACGACTCAGGAGATTTCTTTTCAGAAGACTACTTGCTCCTATGGCTTAAAATAGCGCTCTTGACTCCGGATGTAACTTTCTATTGCTATACCAAAGAAGTCTCAATGTTTAAGCGCATAGTCGAATACGATTGCCCCAAGAACTTTCGCTATCTCTACTCATTAGGCGGCAGGGAAGATTACTTAATAGATCTCGAACTGGATCGCCATGCCGATGTGTTCCCTGATGACGCGGCGATACTAGAAGCCGGCTACGCTAATCAAGATGCTTCGGATCTATTAGCAATTACCTTGACTTCCAACAAGATAGGCATACCGCAGAACAATATCCCGCAGTTTAGAAAGCGGCTGGCTGGTCGGACTTTCGGAGAAGTTCAGAAGGAACGCTAACTCAGCTCGCTCGCGTCAATAGAGTCATCAGCGCTATACGGATGTTCCTGAGCGCATTTTCCGCATTTCAGGCACATTAATCTTCTTCTTCGTCATACTCGAAGTCGGAGTCTCGTATGTCTATGCCGGCTTCTTTAGCGGTATGGAGCGCCCCTGCCATGAGCATCACTGCTCGATTACACATATCGGTTAATTGATCCGGGTAAGTCGGATCCGCAGAGATCTCTATTTGTAGATTGTAAAGAACAAGGAACACTCTTGCTTGATGAGATTTTGAGTCAGCCATATTTACTCCTTACCGGTTCCCAAAGGCTACCAAAACTTACCCCGCGACTCGCCACGCGAAATCCGAGAAAACCGTAATGTATCAGCGACAATAGGCGAACTGGGGCAGAGCGCCCCTTATAGGAAGGAATAAATTATGGCTAAGTTCGATTTAGACTCGTACGAAACCGTAGAAAGCCGCTTGGCTCGATTTTGGAAAGATCACCCAAAGGGCAGGGTTTTGACGGATCTAGTATTTCATGATGAGCGCAGGTTCATTGTCAAGGCAGAAATCTTTTTTGATAGAGATGACTTAAGCCCGGTATCTTCCGGCTATGCCGAAGAGATCGTAGGTGCTTCTCCCGTCAATAGGGTCAGCGCCCTAGAAAATGGAGAGACTTCCGCGATTGGTAGGGCATTAGCCAATTGCAATTACGCGTCTCAGGGTAAGCGCCCTAGCCGCGAAGAAATGGAGAAGGTCGAGCGCTATAACGCCGAACCCCGTAAAGCAGTTGCGCCAAAGAAGACCGAAGTAACGGAATACTCTCAGGCAGATAAGGATCTCGCAGCAGCTCTGATTGTAAGCGTTGCGGCAGTAAAAGACATTGAAGAATTGAAGAAGATTTGGGCAGAAAACCCGGATCTACGCGATATTCCGATAGACAACACTACGCTCAAAGACGCAGTAACAAACAAGAAAAAAGAACTTGAAGCAATATGAGATCGCTGGACCGGAACACAGTTATCTTATCTGCGAAGGCTCAACGCACTTCGCGAGCTGCGGGGGAAAAAGTATTACCCCGAACTGGATCCTTACGCCGAAAGGTTTATGAGTATCTAGTTACACAAGGATTTCGCGGGGCAACCGATCAAGAAATTGAAACGGCGCTAGGAATAGACGGCAATACTGTCCGACCTACTCGCGGAACTTTATTCAAAGACGGCTACATTATTGATAGCGGAACTACCCGAAATAACGCCAACGGAAACTCTTGTATCGTATGGCGCGTGGCTCAGGAAGGAATGCTCTTATGAGTAAGCAAAAAAAGTTTGAACCGCCTATGGGCTGGATAGTAGGCGTTAATCATCAGCAGGTTGCGATAACGCGATTTGCGCAAGAATTAAAGATGAGTCCGATAGAAGTAGGGCAAGCGCTGGAGAGAGCCGGTTATTATCTTCAACCGGACATTATGGATCTTGCTGCGGACTCATGGAAAGTATTGCGGATCGAGTTAGACAAAGCAAGCACCAACACTATGTTGAAAATAGTGAAGGAAGAAGGCGCTGATGAGTGAAACAATAGTCACGCCGCAAATGATAGAAAAGCGGTTAAAGGATCTATCTAAAGAAGTAGATAGTTCTCACCGAGATCTAGCAGACGCAGA